>Ga0153995_1000044_pt1 | contig 21712 bp, 17 predicted proteins | sample TSNC079MetaG_FD_104678 | JGI IMG/M metagenome (GOLD analysis project Ga0153995, IMG submission 104678) | Attine ant fungus gardens microbial communities from North Carolina, USA - TSNC079 MetaG | ecosystem: Host-associated > Fungi > Mycelium > Unclassified | place: USA: North Carolina, Lumber... | reverse complement strand
GGGCGGGACGGAACTGGCAACTGGCCAGGTCAAGTCGCTCCCTAGACCGAAATGTTGCCTGCCTCACAACAGGATCAAAAGAGTAGACACTACTCTCGATGTTGCCCATCCCACACAGGAGTATCGAGCACGATTGCCCCCGACCTCGACGACGATGTCCGCCGGCGTAGGTGCTCGGACACGTCACGGATGCCTTGTGGCAGGCCGTCATAGTGGCGTTATCCGTATCCCGTGTGAGCAACCGACCGAACCGCTCGCGCAGACGCCGATGTCGCATCGCACGAGAGAATTCGTACCCGCTCCCGCGCTACATCGCCCGCCCGCAGTGCACCCGCAACCTCACCCATCGCCGCCGACAGATCCGCCACCGACATGGACCCCGACGTGTCGATCACGATGGACACCGTGATCGACGGACCCGGCATCGCCGGAGCCACGATCCCCGGCACGCTGCGCCGCGACGGACGTGCCCAGTTGAAGTTCGTCCTCCCCGACTGATCCGCCAATGCGCGCCGGATCACCGCACGCAACACCCGATCCCACGGCACGCTCGGCGGCGCGAGCACCTCACCAGCCCACCGCGCCAACCCAGCCGGTGCGCTACCTCGCCCCTTCCCTTAAACAGCCTGCACCGCCCGCGCCACATGACGGCGCACCAGATCCGCTTCCGCGCGGTCCAACCCTTCCGCACTGCCGCGCCTAACTCCCCGGCACCGGCGTGCACCCGCACCCGATCCGCATCCCACATCGCCGTCGTCGTCTGGAAACTGTTGCTCCGTGCCCGACGCCCGCCATCAGCAAGTCGTCGTTGACTTCCGCGTCCGCCGCGTAATTCCACGCCACATGCCCCCGCCAGCTTCGACAAGGACTGCCCCCGCACACCGTGCGCCCGCAGCAAGTGCCCGACCTCGTTCAACAACCCCACACCCGCCACCGGCACCGGCCACGCACCCGCCACAACGCCGGATCGAGACAAAGCCGCCACTGCGCATCCACCGCGAACGTGCCCAACCCCGGGGCAGCAACAGGCTACGCCGCGAACAACGCCCGCACGAAATACGGCATCCGCTCGGCAGAAACCAGCCGCGCCAGGCGAAACGCACGTAACTCATCCGGCGCGAGCGTCCGAGCCCCGCTCATGCCGCCACCTCCATCAGACCCACCGCGATCAACCGCAATCGGATCGGGCAAATTGGCGACGCCGCCACTGAAAAGAACTCCACACCCTCGCCCTCACTGATCACCCGAACACCGTCGTGTTGATCGCCGCGTTGTCGCCCTCCCGCAAATGCGGCAACACCGCCGCCAACATCGACCACGTACGACGCGACGACCAACCGCCACCGGTCTTCGCCGCCGACGGCGGAAACACATCCAACGAATCAGGATTGCGCTGCACAGAGCCTATGATCGAACTGCGCACCAACCCAGGCCCGCTGCTCATCGGTAGCCCCCGCACGCGAGGCAGGCGGTGCACCCGCCATCGAAACACCGTCTAAACACTCCGGGCGCTTTGCCAACAATGACACGGTGGCGCACCGCAACCTCACTGAACGAAGAACCACTCCGTTTCGCTTCTCACTTCACACATCTCAGTAGTTTCCGACAGGATGCGTGCACGACTAGTCAGATTCACAGTCCCGAACCACGGTGTTGGCCGCCCATCTCGAAGAAATTCGCAACCAATGCAGTGGACTGGGGCGCTGGGGTGGCGCGCCAACCAACGAGTGTCGGCCCCTGGAAGCCCGTGCACACGTCCGAAGACAATCGGAATCGCGTCGGCCGGAAGCCCGATCCTGCGGGACGGCACGCCCGCCGATAGACCATTGGGTGGCTACCGGCGGAGCGTTTGCCATACCCGTTGGAGATCGGGTGATGCCGCCTCCTGAAAATTTACGTGCGGCCCCACCCCTATTGCCAGTCTTCGCACAGTTACAGATACTTGAGCATTGAACTACCCTGCGACCGAAACAGGCCGCAGAAAACCCGCAGTCGGACGATGCCATCTCGGGCCGCCGCGAACGAGATAGTCAGTCAACACAGCCCTCGATACCACTATTGACCTGAACTCAATACTCACCGCCGCAAACGCGCATCAACCACTGCTCCTCGCCACACTGGACAACGACTTGAACCTGAACATCGTCGCTGCCACCCCAGTCGCCCCACCTTGCGCAACCCTAGTGACACCTCGCTGCCTTACCCGGCGAACTGACAACGGGCGGTCAATCGTGTCTGCGCGTGCGTGTAGTAGATCCCAACAGATACCAATCCGACAGCAATGATGCAGCAACATCACACCGTGTCCGCTGCTTCCCGCCTCGGGTCCAGCGCCCCATCTTTTCGCCACGACCAGCCAGGATCCGCAAGCCACACGCCTGGCCGAACTCGGCGCAACTTGATATGCGGGGAGTGCTTCCCCGCATATCAAGGGCGCTCACAGTTCCCTACCGCACCCATGGAGCCCAGAAATGAAGTGTCACACCACTCGAGAAATACAGCGGCGTAATACGTTTAGGGGCAGAACTCGATGAGACCCAGCTGGACAGTGCACTTCAGGCGGCGACACTGCTCGCGGTAACTTCGTACCAGGCCGCGATAGGGTCGGGCCGCCCGGTCCGTCATTCCTGTACTGCAAGCCGGTGCTGGCCCAGCCGGAAATGCAGTGGGAGGCCCGAAAAGGATCTGGGTCTCAACAGGTCATCTCATCCCCGATGATGACCGATCGATCCCAGAAGATCGGGTTCCCACCGCTGTCGATTTGATCGAGCACATCCTGAACATGCGGACTCGCGATTTTAGATATCTCGAGCGGTAGTGCTCGACCAAATCCAACAGCGCGCGGTGCCGCACCCGCCAAATGCTCAGCGTGTTGGTGCCGATCAAACGCGGCGCCTACTCCAACCCGTGGGCAATTTAGGAAGGAACCGTCTGGCCGCCAAAGTGTTTCGGTGCCTTTCAGTGCGTTTCGCGCTGGTCGACCGCCCCGCGCGTAAGAAAGTGTGCCGTTGATGCGAATGAAAGACCTTGCCGAGGTTGCACGTGCCGCCGGTTGGGGTGGGCTTCGGCGGCGCGGTTGTTCGCGCATGTTTGCCCGAACTTGTTGCGCCACAGCTGGATCGTCTCGTCAGAGACCAGAACAGCGCGTTCGGCCATGAGCTCCTCGACAATTGATGATAGATCCGCGCATCTGAACCATTTCTCTTTTCCCGAGCAATGGTTTTCACGCACCGCAGCGTTCAGCATCTATGACGGCGCGCTCCTGACATGAAGCCTTTCGTCGTCCACTCGGACCGCTCAGTCCGACTGGCGAACTGTCCGTCGCGGCACCGATTGCCTCAGCACTCCACAGGCAACATGATGCCACGCCGCAGTGCAACACCCCGACGACCTCTACACGATCTCCGATTGTTCGAGATATCGAACGGCACGTGGCCCCAGCGCGCGTCCGAGCGCGCCGACTTGCTGTGAGCGCCCCGGCACTATTCCCTTCAATGGTAGCGGCGCTGGACATTGTGTGCGGGCATGAGCGCTTCAGGTACCGACGGGGAATTAGGCCGGTGCCGAGATGCAATGACTGGCAGCAGTTTTACGTGAGGTTTCGGCGGTGCCGCTCATCGAAACGGCTCATTTCATCGTCCACGAACGTGGCGATGTCGCTGCAACTATACGCATCCGGGCACAGCACCAGTAATGCACCCACTGGTTGCGCGCCGACTCGGTGGTCCCCTGAGCTGAGTGCACGCCAGGTGATGAAGTTCGAACCCACCCGGCTTATTGTCGCCGGACCGGAGGTCGACCGAACTCCGCCGTGAACCGAGCGAACCCTCTGGAGCAATAGCTCGAGGCGTGAACTGGAAACACCGACAGTTCTTGTGCAACAAACTAGTTCCGCATTGGCGTCGACGACAGCGACCATGCTTTCGGTTGCGAGCGTCGACGTTCGGCGCCGTGCGAGTTCAAGCGCGAGATTCGCGCGTTCTGGTGTAAGTTGCGATTGCGCAATACTATTGTCCGGTTCGCTGTGTCCAGCTACGCCGCCATGAGAGTCTGTGATTTGAAATGATTCCAAGGTCGAACGAAGGCGGATCAACTTCGATGCTGCTTCATCGTGCGTGCGATCTTCCGCAGAGGTCGGTGTCCACTGAGAGACCGGTACAGCACGCCCGTGCTCGGTGCGCTGAACGAAGACTGTGAGTGCTTGTGTGGCAAGGCGCCTTTCTGCGGTGCGCGGGTCGGTCGCGTAGACGTGGACGACGACGTGCATGCTTCGTTCACCGGTATGTACGAGGCGTGCGTTGATCTCGACGACTTCGCCGATGTGGATCGGGCGGTAGAAACGGATGCCGCCGATGTACGAGGCGAAGGTTCTTCCTTCCACCCATTCCTGGGTGCAGACTTGGCCGCCTTCGTCGATCCAGCGCATTATGTTGCCGCCGTGTACGTTTCCGCCCCAGTTGACGTCGCCCGGGGCGGCGAGCAATCGTAAGGTGCATTGTTGGGCGCCTCCGTCGTTCGAATACGAGAGACCGTTCATGATCTCTTCGACTACTCGTCGGATGCCTACCCGGTCGGAGGCGATTCGCTCAAGCTGTTCGCCTTGCGGTGTCGTGGGAATCCATTGACGCACGGGGACGCGGGCACCGCTTTCGTCGACTGCGACGAAAGCGAGGACACATTGGGCCGCGTCGCGGAGCTCAGCGTTCGGAACGGACGCGGCCTTGATCGTAGCGAGGATGTGCATGCTCGAGCGTCCAGTGTGAATCAAACGCGCGTGCACCTCTGCCAAGTCGCCGGATCTGACCGGCATCTTGAAGTAGGCGTTCCCGACGTACGCGGTCACCGAGTAGGTACCACTCCACCGGGTGGCGCAGGCGTATGCCGCTCTGTCGATCCATTGCAATCCTGTTCCGGCATCGATGTACCCATCAGGGCCTGCATCGGATAGTCGGACGACGAATCGGAGCGTGATCTCGTGTTCGCTGGCCGAGTGGGCCGGTTGTGAACTGGGAGAGCTGATTACAAGAGGTGATTGGGGGTTTTGCGGCACGGTCATCATCTCGTTTGGTCGGTGCGAAGACGGCACTGTTTTTGTGTGGGTCCCAACTCTCACCACAGGCTGTATCCACCGTCTGCGACAAGCACTGCTCCGGTGATGAACGATGCGGCATCGCTGGCGAGGAACACCACGGAGGGCGCGAGTTCCTCGGGTGTTGCGTATCGGGTTTGCGGGGTGTCTTCGATCCAGTGACGCCGGAACTCGGGCCGATCGACGTCGGCGAGCTCGGTTTTCGCGTATCCGGGGGCCAGAGCGTTGACGCGGATCCCGGCTGGTGCCCATTCGGCGGCAAGGGATTTCGTGAGGTGGTGGACGGCGGCTTTGGAGGCATTGTATGCCGCCTGCATTTGTGGGCGATTGACGATGAGTCCGGACATAGATCCGATGTTGACGATGGAACCGGTTTTCCGATCCCGCATGTGCTTTCCGACTTCGATGCTGCACTGCCACAGCGCTTTGACGTTCAGATCGAAAACCGAGTCCCACTGTTGCGATGTCACAGAGAAGGAATCGGCGTGATGGACGGTTCCAGCGTTGTTGACCAAGATGTCGATCTGTCCGAAGGCATCGAGTACGTCTGAGACCATGGATTCGACCGCGGACGGATCGGTAATATCCCCGTCGATCGCGATCATGTCGTGGCCTTCGTTGATTGCTTGGGCGAGGGTGGGGGCGTTTCGCTCAGGGTCCCGTCCTGCGATGGCCACCCGTGCGCCGGCAGCGGCTAGCCCGAAGGCGAAGGCCTTGCCGAGGCCACGGTTTCCGCCGGTGACGAGAGCCGTTCGGCCTGTCAGGTCGAAGGCAGACAGATCGCTCACAGCGGCGTCACGATCGATTTGATGCTACTCGGATCAGAGTCGCTGGCGAGGGCTGCGCCGACATGATCGAGGTCGTACCGTCCGGTGACAAGACTGTCGAGGTCTACGGCACCCGACGATACGAGGTGTATCGCTGCGGGCCAGGTATGGGCGTAGCGGAACACTCCCGTCACCGTGATCTCCATCGCCTGGATATAGCTGATCGGAAGGACGCATTTTTCAGATCCCATTCCCACCAGCAAGACTCGACCTGCCGGGCCGACAGCCTTGATTCCTGACCCGATGGCCGGCGCGGCGCCGCTGGCATCGATGAAGACGTCTACCTTCGGATCGAGTGCGGCGATGTCGTCGACGCGCGGATCCATAACATCTGTGGCCCCGAAGGTCAGTGCACGCTCGCGGCGGGCAGGGATCGGGTCGGTGACGATGATGCGTGCTGCACCGTACGCCTTGGCTGCTTGTGCGGAAATGATCCCGATCGGGCCGGCGCCGGCGATGAGCACACTCGACCCCGGAGTGACACCTGCTTTGCGTAAGGTCGCGACGGCGACGGACAGTGGTTCGAGGAGAGCGGCGGCCTCATCTGAGATGGTGTCGGGAATGGGGTGGGCGAACTCGGTATCGATCGCTACGTAGCGGCACAAGGCACCGTCATAGGGAGGTGTTGCGTAGAACTCGATGGCAGGGCAGAGGTTGTACCTGCCTTCCATACATTGGGTGCAACGTCTACACGGATTTTGTGGTTCGACGGCGACTCGCTCACCGATTCGTTTCGAATCGACATTCGCACCGACTTTGACGATCCGCCCGGACAGTTCGTGACCGAGGACGAGGGGCCCATCGACGACGAAGTCCCCGATCCTGCCTTCCCGGAAATAGTGAACGTCAGATCCGCAGATACCGACTACGGCGACCTCCACCACTACTTGATCGACCAACGGAACTGGGGTGGGTCGGTCTTCGATCGTCAATGCGCCCACTCTGGTCATGACGCTGACGCGCATCGTCGGCGGGTATGTGTCAATGAGCGACATTGCTGCTCCCCTGTTCCGAGCGGCCCCATCCCGCCGATTCGCCGGCGCCGCTGCGGCGCTGGGGTACATCCCAAGGGTTCGCGTCGCGCAACGGTTCCGGCAGCCAGTCTTGGAAGAAGTTCTGGAATGAAACGGGGCGCAGGAACCGCGCTACCGCCGCGGTTCCCACTGCGGTGTGCAGTACGTTGGTGGTCGAGGGGAAGGGGCCGCCGTGATGCTGGGCCGGTGTGACCGCTACCCCGGTCGGCCAATCGTTGAGCAAGATTCGACCGGTTTTGGCTTCCAGTGCCGGTAGCAGCGATTCGACCAGCGCAGTGTCCGACTGTTCGGCGTGCAGGGTGGTCGTCAACGACCCTTCCAGATACTTCGACGCGGAATGCAGCTGTGCGGCATCGGTGTATTCGACGAGGACCGCGAACGGTCCGAATGCCTCGGTTCGTATGTTCTCGTAGTGCTCGACGAATTCCTCGAAGCGTACTTTGATCAGTCCTGGTTGCGGGATGCCGTTCTTGAGCACGGATTCGACGAGAGTCGTGCCACCGATGTCCTGTGTGAGGTCGCGGGTGCGCTCACAAAACGAGGTCGTGATGGAGTCGGTCAGAAGCGGTCCGGTTGTGACCTTTCCGGCCGCCGCTACGAGCTTCTCGTCCAGGTTGTGGTCGGCGGGGACGAAGACGAGGCCTGGTTTGGTGCAGAACTGTCCGTTGCCGAGTGTGTAGGAGGCGACGAAGCCGTCCGCGATGGCCTGGCCTCGCGCGGCGACGGCTGCTTCGGTGACGAACACGGGGTTGATGCTGCCGAGTTCTCCGTAGAACGGGATGGGCCGTGTGCGATCTCCGGCAATTTTCGCGAGCAGGAGTCCGACTCTGACGGAACCGGTGAAGGTTCCAGCATCGACGCGGTCGTCGGAGAGTGCCTGGGTTCCGCTCTCGCGTCCGAAGATGACGGCGAATGTCCCGTGTGGGGCACCTGTTTCGTCGAGCGCTGCGGACACGATGTTCGCGGTCAGCTCGGACAGTCGTGGGTGTCCCTGGTGAGCTTTGACGATCACCGGGCATCCGACAGCCAGGGCGGAGGCGGTATCGCCGCCTGCGACGGAGAATGCGAACGGAAAATTACTGGCGGCGAAATTCACGATCACGCCGACGGGGGTGTTCATGCGTCGGATGTCTGCGCGCGGACCTGATCCGAAGTCCGGATCCGCGACGTCGATACGAGCGTCGAAAAGCTTGCCGCTCAAGGCTTCTTCGGCGAACAAGCGCAACTGCATAGTCGTTCGGCGTAACTCACCGCGCAACCGAGGCTCCGGAAGATGGGATTCGGCCATCGCCACAGTCACCAAGTCGTCCGCCGAGGCGTCGAGGCGGTCGGCGATTGTGGTCAGCTGTCGGTATCGCGTGCGGGGATCTTGCTGCGCGAAGGGCAGCTTGGCGTCGGCAGCGAGCTGGAGGATGGTTTCGAGTTCGTCGGCTGTCGTGTGCTGAAGATTGCTCATGGTCGTCTTTCCGTTCGTGGTCCGTCAGGTCTCAGCGGGTGAGGCGCCAGTCGGGTTTGCGTGCCGCCACCCGGTTCGGCAGGTCGATGACTTCGATCGCCCCTTCCGGTGAGGCCATCAGGATTTCCGAGGCGATCCCGGTGAACATGCCGTTCTCTGCGACACCTGGAATCAGATTCAGATGAGTGTCGAGGGCAGATTTGTCGGTGATTTTCTCGAGGTGGGCATCGAGAACGAAGTTTCCGTTGTCGGTGACCACCGGGCGGCCGTCGCGACGGCGCTGCTCGATCGTGACCTCGGAGTAGCCGAGGTCTCGAAGGAGGGCGTCGATCGATCGGCGAGTTGCCTTCCAGCCGTATTGGACTACTTCGATCGGGAGTGGGAATGCGCCCAAGGTGTCGACGAGTTTCGTGTCGTCGGCGATGCACACCATTTTCGTCGATGCTTCGGCGACCATGCGCTCCCACAACAAGCATGCCCCGCCGCCTTTGATCATGTCGCCGTCGCGGTCGACTTCGTCGGGGCCGTCGAGGGTCACATCGAGCGGCCGGTCGAGATCGTTGATGTCGACGAGTGTGATTCCCACAGACAGCGCCAGGTCGCGGGTCGAGTTCGATGTCGGGACACCGATCACATCGAGTCCTTCGGCTACCTTTTCTCCGAGCGCCCGAACGAACCATGCCGAGGTAGTGCCCGATCCGAGGCCCAGTCTCGCGCCGTCGTGTGCATATCGGGCCACGGCTGCGCGGCCGACGGCGTATTTCGCTGCGTCTTGCGGTGTTTCGGTCGTGTACATGGTTTTGCTACCTCTCAGGGATGTCAGAACAGTGCCAGCAGGTCGTCGAACGAGGTAAGTGGATACTCCGTATCGATTGCGGGCTGCCCCCATGCCACGTGCGCGTAGGCCACTCCCGCTGCCGACGCGGTTGCGCTGTCGATGGTCGTATCGCCTACGTAGAGGACATCGTCGAGAGGGACTCCCAAGGCCTGCGCTGTTTCGATCAGGTGCGCGGGATTCGGTTTGGTTCGGGAAGCGGTATCGGATCCGATCACCGCGCCGAAGTAGTCGCGTATCGCGAGTTTGGTGAGGACCAGTTCGGTGATGGCGGTGCGTTTGTTCGTGCAGATCCCGAGGACGATTCCTCGGCGACGGAGTTCGGGCAGGACGTCGTCGGCGGTGTCGAAGAGTCTGGTCTTGTTCGCGGGCGCGGCGACGTAGTTGGTGGAGTAGTCGGTCAAGATCGCGTCGAGTGTTTCTTCGGTAGTGGTGATTTCGGCTGCGGCCAAACATTTTTCGACGAGGACACGTGGACCGCCGCCGAGAGCGGCTGCTACCTGCTCGGTCGTCACCTGGCCAGTGGCGTGCTGGGCGAGCGCCTTGTTGAGGGCGTCTGCGATGTCTTCGGAGCCGTCGATCAGTGTTCCGTCGAGGTCGAAGACCACGGTGGTGAACTTTTTGGTCATGACCTTCTCGCTTGTTCGATGTCCTGGTACACATCTGTGAAGTGGGCGTGCAGTTTGCGGTGTGCGGCGAAGACGCTGTCGTAGATTCGGTGCGCATCCCGGTCGGGTTCGAACGAGGAGAGCACCTCGACGTGCCGGAACGCATCCTCTGCCGTATCCCAGGTTTGTGCGCCCAGGCCGGCGATGATTGCCGCTCCGTACGCTCCGCCTTCGGAACCGCCCGTGGTGGTGACGACGGTGGTACCGAAGATGTCGGCCATCGTCTGGAGCCAGAACGGGTCGCGGGTGGCACCGCCGGAGGCGATGATGCGATCACACGAGATCCCCAGTTCCCGAAAGGTTTCGAAGGTTTCCCGCATGTTCAGTAGTGCGCCTTCGATCACCGATCTGACCATGTGTCCGAGCCGATGCCGTATGCCGAGGCCAACCCAGGCGGCACTCGCCGACGGGGCGTAGTGAGGTGCGCGTTCGCCGGCCAGGAAGGGAAGGAAGAGCAACCCGTCCGACCCCGCGGGAACATCGCGCGCCAAGGCGATCAGGTCGGTCACGTCCAGTCCGCTCGCCCCGGGAAGCTCGGTCAACATGTGCGTCAACCATTGCATTCCTCCAGCCGCCGAGAGAGATACGCCCATGACATGCCACTGCCCGGGCAGGTTGTAACACGAGAGCTGAACCGTTCCGCGTTTGTTGTCCGGGCAGAAGTCTGCGGCTGCCGCAACGATGCCGGCGGTGCCGAGGGTGACGCCGATGTCTCCGGGGCCGGTGATGGCCATCGATGCGGTCTGAATGACCGCGTCTCCCCCGCCGCCGTATACCTGCACATCTGACGGGATGTTCCACTTCGCAGCCAAGGATGCATGTACCGTGCCGGTAGATTCGGTGGACTCCACAACAGCGGGGAGAACGTCGATCCCGATACCGACGGCGTTGAGCATCGGGGTCGACCACCGCCGGTTCCGGACGTCGAACAGCCCGGTACCGGACGCATCGGATACGTCGGTGACGAACTGTCCGTTCATCTGCCACCGCAGGTAGTCCTTCGGGTTCAGTACGTGGGAGATCGCCCGGAAGTTGTTCGGTTCATGTTCGCGGAGCCACACGATTTTTCCGGCGGTGAATCCGGTGATCATCCGGTTGTCGATGGCGGAGATGACGGCGTCGATGCCTCCGAGATTTTCGGTGATGTCCTCGCATTCTGCCTCGCAACGCTGATCGTTCCACAGGATCGAGGGTCGAATGACGGTATTCGCGTCGTCAAGTGCGACCAGACCGTGCATTTGTGCGCTCAGTCCGATCGCCACCACTTCTGCTCCCCGTCGAGGGAGTGTTGCGGTGACTTCACCGACCGCTTCGTCAGTGGCGGCCCACCAGTCGTCGGGGTTTTGCTCGGACCAGCCCGGACGCGCACTGTGCAGCGGATAGCTGCGGGTTGCGACCGCGAGTACCGAACCGTCTTGGTCGACAGCAACGACTTTGCACGACGATGTGCCGAGGTCTACACCAAGGTGGACGAGCTTGTCTGCGACCATGATCAGGACCCGTAGCGGACCCTCAGATGCTTGTAGTGCAGATAGCCCTCAAGGCCCTCCTTTCCATGTTCGGTTCCGAAACCGCTGCCTTTTCGGCCGCCGTACGGCGCGTTCATGATTCCCGCGTCGACGTTGTTGACGGCCACGTTGCCGAAGTCCAACAGTCGACCGAGTTCGTGTGTCTGTTCCAAATCGCGGGTGTAGACGTACGCTGCGAGTCCGGAGTCCGTTCCGTTGGCCAACTCGATCGCATCGCTGAGATGGGTGTAGGCCATGACCCCCACGACGGGGCCGAAGGTCTCCTCTGTCATGAGCAGCATCTCGTCCGTGCAATCGGCGACGACGGTGGGTTGATGGAAATGCCCCGGACCGGCATCGGTCAACCGTGCTCCTCCTGTGGTGATCGTGGCGCCCTTTCTCACGGCATCCGCGATGTGCTCGGCAACTACCTCGAGCCCGGCTCGGGTGGCCATCGCCCCTATGTCGACCCCGTCGTCCATGCCGTTGCCGGTGCGGAGTGCACTGACGGCGGCGGTAAGCCCCTCGACGAATTCGGAGTACAACGAGTCGTGGACGTAGATACGATTGATCGCGATACAGATCTGACCTGCGTTGCGGAATCCGCGCCGCGCGGCGCCGGCCACGGCGGCGTCGATGTCGGCGGCGTCGGTGACGATCATCGGACACGTGCCGCCGAGCTCCATGGTCAGCGGCTTGGCCGAGGCCACGCTGCGGGCGATTGTGGCACCGGTCGGTGTCGACCCGGTGAATGCGAGCTTGTCCACCCCATGGTGTGAGACCAAGGCAGGTCCGGCGCTGGCGCCGAAGACCAGATTCACAACGCCGTCCGGGAGTCCGACGGAGTCGATCACATTGAAAAGCAGTGCGGGCGAAAGGGATGCGAACTGCGATGGCTTGACAACCATCGTGCAACCTGCGGCAACGGCAGCGCAGAGTTTCCATCCGATCAGTTCGAGCGGGTAGTTCCACGGCGTGATCGCACCGACGACTCCGATGGGTTCGCGGTAGATCTGGCTCGAGTAGCCGTCGACGTTGTTGGGAATGATGTCGCCGTGGATCCGGGTTGCTTCCTCGGCGTAGAAGTGGAATGCGGTCGCGAGCTTGTCGACTTCTCCGGTGGCTTCGCCGATGGTTTTGCCCATCTCGGAGGTGATCGCCGTGGCCAATTCATGTTCGCGGGCCTTGATTGCGTCGCCGATCTTGTGCAGGTAGCTCGCCCGGACTGTCGGGTTGGTGTGTCGCCAGGTCCGGAAGGCGCGGCGTGCCGCGGCGACGGCGGCGTCCACGTCGTCGGTCGTTGATTCGGCGACGTGGACGAGTACCTCACTCGTTGCCGGGTTGATTGCCTCGAAGTGCTCGACGGATGTCGTCCACTTTCCGTCGATGTAGTTGTCGATTTTCCGGGTCACTGTCATGGTGTCCTTTGCTCTCTCAAGCGGGGCGGGCGGGTGTATTGACCATGCAGCGCAGTGGCTCGCCGCGGATGCCTCGGCCGGCTTCCTCGGCGGCCAGGCGCTGCAGCGCCTCCAACGATTGTTCCGAGTAGAACGCTGCGTGGGGGGTCAATATCGCGTGTGGGTGCGAGCGGAGCCCGTGTTCGGGTGCGAGTGGTTCCGGATCGAAGACGTCCAGACCCACCCCCGCCAATTGACCGTTGTCCAGCGCCTCCAATACCGCGTCTTCGTCGACGAGAGCACCGCGGGAGGTGTTGACGATGTACGAACCGAACGGCATCTTGGCGATATTCGCTCTCCCGACGACTTTGTGTGTTTCTGTCGTGGCGGGTGCGTGCAATGACAGCACGTTCGAGCGTGAGAAGAGCGTGTCGAGATCGACCAATTCGATGCCGTATTCATCGGCGACAGCGGCGTCGGCGTAGGGATCGTAGGCGATGACCTCGAACCCGAACGGCGCGAGTCGCGTGGCCACCGCGAGCCCGATACGGCCCGTACCCAGGAGTCCGACGGTGGTGGCGGCCGTTGCCACGATCGGGGCGAGATCTGTTGCTGGTATCCATTTTCCGTCGGCGACGATGCGGTCGAACTGGGTTACCTTGCGGACGAGCATCAGCAGCAAGGTGACGGCGTGGTCGGCTACGGTGTCGCCGCCGTAGTCGGGAACGTTGCAGACCGAGATTCCCAATTTGTTCGCCGCGTCGAGATCGACGTTGTCGTAGCCGATGCCGTATCGAACGACGACGGCGCCCTCATTCATGGCGGCGAGGGATCGCTCGGTCATGGGCGCGAAGTTGACCAACGCAACGTCCGCTCCGGTGACGGCGGTAACGGCATCCGATTCCGTGTGTGCGTCGAACACGTCGAAATCAGCGCTGACCGCTGCGGCGATGTCACGCTCATGGCGGACATCGGCGAAGGCGTGATCTGTCACTACTATCCGCATGTCATGCACCTACCCGGAAAATGAGGTCTCGACCGTAGAGGTTCGCGATCAGGCGACGAACCCCGAACTGCCACCGAGGGGCTTTTTCGGATTCGTTGACCCGATTGACCAACATCCCCAATTGTGGACTCGAAATGCGTACGACGTCCCGTAGGCGATGGGTGAATCCCATTCCTTCGCCCCCTCGGTCCTGGGTTGGGGAGAACAGTGTGCCCGTGTAGAGGACGATCCCGTCGGGGTATTGGTGGGCGTCGCCGACCGTGTACTCGGCCAGCGCTGCTACGTCCCGCGAGATTTCCCGCATGTAACTCACGCCGTCGAGCACGAAATCGTCGTCCTCTCCGAGAACCTGTAGACGCACTTCTGCCGTGCGGACGTCGTCGAGGCCGAACTTCTCGTCGAGTAGCCGGATGAAGGGGCCGATGGAGGCGGATGCGTTGTTGTCCTTGGCTTTCGGGAGCAGCAGTGCCGATCTGCCTTCGACATCACGGAGGTTGACGTCATTTCCCAACATCGCGCCGACGATCCTGCCGGTCGAGGTCACGGCGAGGGCCACTTCAGGTTCCGGGTTGTTCCATGAGGAGACGGCGGCCACGCCGATTTCCTGGCCGCAGCCGACGGCAGAGAGTATCGGGGCCTTGGTGAAGACCTCTGGGTCGGGTCCGAGGCCGACTTCGAGGTACTGCGACCACAGACCGCGGGCTTTCAGGTCGTCTTTGAGCATCGCCGCTTCGGCGCTTCCGGGCTTGATCGATGCGAGTGTCGAACCGACGAGCGCTTCGATCTCACCCCGGATCTCTTCCGCTTTGTTCGGGTCGCCTCCGGCGCGTTCTTCGATGAGGCGCTCCATCAGTGATTTCGCGAAGGTGACTCCTGCGGCTTTGAGGACCGAAAGGTCTACCGGGGCGAGGAGGCGGGGTCCCTCCGAGTCCTCCCGGAGGGAGTTTTCCAGGACAACGTCGATGGACCAGGACCGGCTTCCCGACGCCGTGCGAGCTGCCTCCACGGGGTCTGTGCTTTCGAGTAGATCGGTCATCGTCGGGTAGGCGTCGGTGACATCGACGAGATCATCTCCGCGTAGAACCACTACGCACGGGCCGGCGACCTCGGGGTCGTACAACCGGCCGACGAGTGTGGCGTCGGCGACATCGACGGGAAGGACATCACGGACGTTGGCTGCAAGCTTCATGAAAACTCTTCTTCTCTTTCGGATTTGGTTGTTGTCCAGAATGTTTCGGACTACCAACGAGGACACGAGTCAGCGGAGGCTGTATCCACCGTCGACCAGAAGTTCACTGCCGCAGAAGTATCCGGACTCCGAACTCAGCAGAAAGGCTGCAACTGAGGCGATCTCGGATGGCTCGGCCATTCTGTCCTGAGGTGTCGCCTTCACCCAGCCCGCGACCTGATGTTGTTTCTTTTCGAGCAGCGGCGTGGAGACGTAGCCCGGCGCGATCGCGTTGACTCGCACTCCGCGAGAAGCCCATTCCGAGGCAAGGGATTTCGTCAGCGCAGTGACCGCCGCCTTGGACGCGTTGTAGGCGCATTGCTTTTGCGGAACGTTCACCACGTGGTTGCCGCTCATCGAGGAGATGTTGACGATCGCACCGCCGCCTGCGGCGAGCATGGGCGCCGCGAACGCCTGATTACAGATGAAAAGTCCGCGCAGGTTCACCCCCATCGTGGTATCCCATTGGTCTAGAGTCATGTCCTCGGCTGCGACGTCATCTTCGACCACCCCGGCCGCGGCGACCAATCCGTCGATTCGGCCTTCCGTCGCGAGGATGTCGGTCACTGCGGCGTCGACAGCGGCCTTGTCCGTGATGTCGACGAGCAGTGACCGTCCGGTCGAAGATGCGCTTCGATCAACGGCGACGACCACCGCGCCTTCACGTTCGAGCCGGCGACCGATGGCTTCGCCGATACCACCTGCCGCGCCGGTCACTGCGACGACCTTGCCCTTCAGATCCCACATGGTTTTACCTTTCGGTCGTTCGCTGGTCACTTGGCAACAGCTGCCATGTCGGGCGAAGGCTTCTTCGCAATCCCCCTGGGCGAGGGGTTTTTCCGTGCACGCATCTTCAAGATCCCCAATTTGGCTGCCAGGATCGCACCGATCAAGACGACGCCGTTGAAGACCGGCTGGACCCAGGGCTGCGCGCCGAGCATGAACAACCCGGTCGTGCCCGCAGCAACGAGGATGACCGAGACCAAGGTGCCCCAGACGTTGTAGTAACCGCGACGGATCGACGTTTCACCGAGAAAGCACGCCGCGATGGCCGGCAGGAGGAATTCGGACCCACTCGTCGGCGCGGCGGAGCCGACCTGCGCGACCTGGATGCATCCACCGATCGCCGCCAGTACCGAACCACAGATGAACGCGCCGACCGTCATTCGATCGACCTTGATGCCGGTCAGCCGCGCAGCTTCTTCGCTGCCGCCGATGGCGTAGAGGCGCCGACCGATCGGGCGGAAGTACAGTACATACCAGAGGACGAGCGCGACTGCGATGACGAAGTAGAACGGAGTGGGGATACCCAACGGTCGGGACTGACCGAGGTCCTTGAACGACTGGGGGATTCCGTCGTAGATGACAGCACCCTTGGAGTACAAGAGGATCGCCCCGAAGAGAACCGACTGTGTACCGAGAGTCACCACGAGGGCGTTCAGTTTGACGTACGCAACCAGGACACCGTTGATCGTTCCCACCACGACTGCGGCGAGGACCACGATCAGCACCGCCACCGGCCATGAACTGACCGTCCCATTCGACATCAACCCGGTCACCAGAATTCCGCCGAACCCTGCCATCGCCGCAACCGAGAGGTCGAAATGACCCGCGATCAGGGGCAGCATCAACCCGAATGCGATCAGGACGATCGACGAATTGGCTTGCAAGATGGATCCGAAGTTGGCGACGGTCGGAAATGTGTCCGGCCGAAGTACCGAGAAGAACGCGACGATCACCAGCAACGCGATCACGATGCCGTAGTTGCCGAGACTCTTCTTCACTGTTGCCAGCATCGATGTGCTGGGTGCGCTGTCGATCATTTCTGCTCCCGTGCGCTCGGCAGTTCGCCCGCCGTGCCGTTGTTGTGTACGGCGTAGCTCGCCGCCGCGATGTTCTCGGTAGTGATCTCGTCGCCCTGCAACTGCGCGACCATCCGCCCTCGACGCATGACCAGAACGCGGTCCGCGTATCGGGCAACCAAATCGATGTCGGAATCCAGCAACAGCACCGACAGGCCTGTTTCTTCGACCCGGTCGAGAATTGATTGCAAGATCTGGGTACGGGCACCGATATCGACCCCGTAGGTGGGCTCATCGAGAATCAGAACGTCGAGGTCGAGCTGTAGCCACTTGCCCAAGATGACTTTCTGCTGGTTACCACCGGACAATTCACCGAGTAGTCGACGCGGATCCGGCGGCCGGACGTCCATAGTGTCGATCATCGCCGCTGCGGTTCGCTGCTCGCTGCGACTCGACAACCGCCCACCGACCACATGGGTGTTCAGGTCGGCCAAGCTCAGGTTGTCTGCGAGAGTGAAGGATGGAATCGCTGCTTGTTTGCGGTCCTGCGGTACATATCCGATACCGCGATCGATGCTACTTTTGGGCGAGATATTGTGCAGCACAGCGTCGTTGTGTCGTATCTCGCCGGCGGTTTTCGCTTGGGCGCCGAAGATGAGTCGCCCGAGTTCGCTTCGCCCGGAACCGACAAGCCCGGTCACCGCCAAGATTTCGCCGGCGCGCAGATCCATGTCGACGTCGTGGACGAAGGTGCCGCCGACACCCCGTAGCGAGAGCTTGACCTCCGCGGTGTCGGGCACGCCGGCGCCGCGCCGGGACACTTCCGAAACCAGGGCTTCCTGTTCCGCACTCTGCCCGGTGATGATGCGGGTGAGGTGATCTTCGTCGGTCGCAGTTATCGCGTCGTCGAAGACGACTCGCCCGTCGCGCAGCACCGTCACCTGATCGGCCATCGCGAACACCTCGTCGAGGCGGTGTGAGACATAGACCAGAGCAACTCCCTGATCCCGGAGCAAGCGACATCGGTCGAGAAGTTCGTCGACCTGCGCATTGGGAAGTCGGGCCGTCGGCTCGTCGAGTACCAGGACACTGCGGCCCGGTTCGAGTCCTCGCAACGCCCGTGCCATCGCCACGAGCGTTTGCTGAACCGGGCCAAGAGAACTGACGAGTGCATCCGGATCTACATCGTGAACTCCCACCGATGCAAGATCGCGCCGTGCGGCGGTGCGTTGACTACGCCAGTTGATCGTTCCCGCTCGCCGTTCGTACCCCAGCGCCAGTGCAAGGTTGTCCGCGACCGACATCGAGCCGACCAACCCGAGATCCTGGTGCACGAATCGGACGCCTGCTTCGTGCACTGCGGACGGTGTGACCGGGAGCGCAAGATCTGCTCCGTGAAGTTCGATCCGTCCTTCCGACGGCGCATGGTAGCCCGCGAGGATCTTGATCAACGTCGATTTCCCGGAACCGTTCGCTCCGAGCAATGCATGGATCGAGCCACTGCGAAAGTCGAGATCGACGTTGTTCAGAACCCTGTTGATTCCGAAGTCCTTGGACAGACCGCGTATTGCAACGCTGGGGACGGGCCGATTGGGCACTGCCGATTCCTGCGTAGTCATGTGTTCCCTGATTTCTGCGTATGTTCGCGAATTAAGCGATGCCCCAGAGTGTTTCGAACTTGGTGCGGAAGTCGTAGTTCCCTTGCCATCCGGAAGTTTCGAGTTCCTTGGATTGCTCGGGTGGCAACGAGTCGAGCGAGTCCTTGTCGAACAGGGCCACTGGTAGTGCCTTGGTGTAGTCGACCGCTGCTTCGTTGTTGGTCATTCGGTTGATGTTGTCGATCGCGGCGAAGGCCAACCACTCTCGGGGATCTGCGAAGCAGACCTTCTGACTCCCGCCGGAGCGGATGATGTCCAGGTTCTCGGGATTGCAGTCGTAGCCTGCGCCGGAGACGCGATCGGACAATCCAGCGCGATCGAGACCATTCGTCACGCGGAACAAGCAGGAGTCGAAGCAGGACACCCAGTTCAGTCCGGAGTCGGACTGCAAGGTGGCGACGGCCTGCGCTGCCGGGCCTGTGGTGGGGTCCTCGAAGCTCGCCAAGCTCCAATCCTTGGTCACGATGTCGCACCCGGGGCAGTTGCTCTCTTGAGCGAGGTAGTCCTGACTGCCCTTGTACTGGCCGTTGACGGTGATGTAGAGATCAGTGTTCTTCATTTGGAGCATTCCGAGGTCTCCACCGCTCTTCCACACCGCATACTGGGCGATCGCTTCGCCGGACCTCAGCCAGTCGAACGACACATCCGGAACAGTGTCCGGAGTGTTTTTCAGCGACCCGAGCGTGACAACCTTGACGCCGGCATCGAGAGCACGCTGCAGCGCAGACTGAACCCGGGTGGTGTCGACGAAGATCAAGATCACCGCATCGGCCTTCTCGTCCACCGCAGTGTTGAGGGCATTGAGCTGCACGTCGGGTTTACCCTGCCCGTCCGAAATCTTCGGAATCCAACCAAGTTTGGTGACTTCCTGTTGAATCGCATTCGCCGCTCGACTCGACCCTGTCGATGCCATCTGTTCGGGAATAATGGTCAGCTTCACCCCTGCTCGCGGAGTAGGGCTCGATTCCGGACCTGTCCACTCGTTGGTCTGCAGCCCCGCCTGCAACAGTTCCTCGGCGCCGACCTGCGCCTTCTCGACCGCAGCTGTACGGGCGCCCGGGTCGACGTCGGAACGGTCAGAGCCGCTGCTACAAGCACTGAGAAACAGCAAACCACCCAGCAGTGCGGCACCGGTTGGTAGCCACTTTGATCTCACGGGCTTCTTCGCCATCGTGAACTCCTTCAATGTCGTTGTCAGACATGCACGACAGTGCATGCCAGCGGCTGACGCGCCGCGATCGAGCAAATCGCAAATAGATAGTCGCTGTGCCACCCGATTTCAGGGCTGCGACATCGCAAATCCGGGTGCGCGTATGGAATTACGGGCTGCCCACAGCAGCACTCAGCGTCATGCTGCGTTACATCAACCACTCACACGTTCACCAAGTGTGAAGGCACGGTGGCACACGGTGACCCGAACAGATGGCAGGTCACCTTCACAGTAGAAGGGGAATTTCCCTACGGGACAGTGATATCCGTCGAGTTCTGCCGAGACAGTAGTGCGCCTCTGTTTCGCACGATTCTACGAAGGTGGTTCTCCGTAGCAAACCTGGCGCGGGCGGGATCACCGGCCGCGATCGCATCGGCGATCTCTACGTGCTCCTCGACGGTATGGTTGGCTTCGGTGGGATATCCGGCTCCCGCACTGTACGTTTCACGCAAGAAGCTATTGATCGGACGAACAACCAAGGGAAAGAACGGGTTTCCGCTCGATTGCGCGATCATCTCGTGAAACTCGAGATCCGCATCGAGAAAATCGTCACTCACCGGATCTGCTGCTCGGATCCTCTCATTCAGAGCCCGCATCATCTGAAGTTGCTCCGGGCTGTGACGGGCAGCCGCGAGCGCCGACATCTCCACTTCAAGAACCAGCCTGAGTTCGAGTAGCTGCTCGAACGAGCCTTCACTCAATTGCAGTAGCAGGCCGTACTGTTCGGCGATCAAGCTTCCGTCCATCGCCGCTACAGTCATCCCACGGCCCGGTGACACAGTCACCAACCCGCGTTGTACAAGAATTCGCGCAGCCTCACGTACGACGGTTCGACTCACATCGAACCTGACCGCCAGTTCGGCCTCGGTGGGCATTTTTTCCCCCACCTTCAATCCAAGGATCTCCTTCTGAAGGGAGTTGGCCAACGTCTCCGAGAGCCGCTTCTTGGACTGCGCATCGTCTTGCATGAGCTAAATGTATGACAAAGACTGAATGTGGTCAAGCTCACCACAAAGGAAATCTCAAGAATTTGCTGGAAATAGTAGACAGCGGGCCACATTTGGAGCACATGTGCCTCACAACCCATCAGTGTCGACCACCAGGTTTGAATCTTTGTATGATGTTTAGCCTGCCCCTTGGCCTGAGGACAGAACCAAGCCAGCCCTGCCGTCGCACGCAATTGCCCGCCAGGTACCTCACTTTGCAAGCAGAGACTCATCTCCGCGCAACGACCCTCGGTTCCAGCGTCCTGTGATGATCTTCACCCCGGACCTCGAACGGGAAATTCACCTGCGACCCTTGCCGAGTACCGGAGCTTGCACGCAAAGGCCGCACCAGTTGGGGCGCACCCCACGTTGATGTCAACCTTCGGCAGCATCACTAATCCGACGTCTTCTCGTCGACAGCGACTGCACCGCCGTTCCGGCGGCGCTTCGTCCGTACCATTGCAAGGGGGTCCGCACACCACCAAAGGTTTCAACGGTGGGAACCTAAACCGTCCTTGACGGACACTTGTACGGTCCGCCCGCGGTCCGAAAGAAGGCTTCTGTTCACCACCGACGCCGTCGACCGGCACGTTCTCCAGATAATTCGAACCCGGCCGGGAGCGATCTTGTGGAAATCGGCTACTGCAGAAACAAAATACACGCGAACACTGATCAGACAACATCGCGAAACGAAATCCCAAGTCGTACCCGCGCTGGGGGGTCCAACTCTCCACCCCGATCGCCCCAACGCAATTCCCGGCTCCGAACCCTCACGCTGTTGCCCTCACAATTACCTGCCCGGAAATGAGATCCAGGTCCGCGGTATCGATCCCGAGGGCACCACGTGCTGCAAGACGCCCGTGAGCCTCGGCGTCCGAATGCACGGTTGTAAGGGCCGGGGTCGCGAGTGCCCCGTGCTCGGTTGCATCGAACCCGATGACAGCCAGGTCACGAGGCGCTGAGAGTTTCAGGTCCTGCATGGCTGCCAGCGTTCGCAACGCGACATCG
>Ga0153995_1000043_pt1 | contig 21771 bp, 22 predicted proteins | sample TSNC079MetaG_FD_104678 | JGI IMG/M metagenome (GOLD analysis project Ga0153995, IMG submission 104678) | Attine ant fungus gardens microbial communities from North Carolina, USA - TSNC079 MetaG | ecosystem: Host-associated > Fungi > Mycelium > Unclassified | place: USA: North Carolina, Lumber... | reverse complement strand
GGGCTGCATTGATCTGCGCGTCCGTGACATGCGCAGCGCCCTGTGGTGTCGAGTCCGTCATGACAGATCCTCCGAGTCGTCGCTGTCAGTATCGCCCAATGCGAGCACTTCATCAAGAATGACGTCCGCGGCCGCCAACTCGTCCGGACCTGCGAGAGTGCTGGTCACCATCTTCTTCACCATCAGCACACCGATGTTGGCGCGGCGCTCATTGTCCTCGTCCAGGGCCAGCTCAGCGGCATACTGAAACCGCCGCCACCACTCCTCCCGCCGGGCCGCCAGCTCCCGCTGATCAGTTGCGCCGGTGTTCGCTTTCCACACCAGGTAGCCCGTGAACAGCGCAGCCAGAAACGTCAACGAACTCAGAATTATCTGGGCAACCGGCACGCCGCAGAGTCTTCCACAAGCTGTCTGACAGCGGATCTTTGTGGCAGCCGCACAGCACACCGTTTGGCCTGACATAAAGTCCCGTTTCATGACCGACAATCCGGCGCCGCAGCAGACCTATCGACCCATCGTCCTCAACAACTGGGCTCGAACTGGTTCAGGAGCACTCGGTCTCGCTTTCGGCGGGGCCGGGGGCTACTCGGTCTTCGCCAACACCAACCAGGCCGGTAGTACAGCATTGCTGCTCATTGGAGGGATTTTCCTGCTCATGACGCTGACAGGTCGAGTACCTGAGCGAATGGGAAAAGACGGCATCGTGCACGAAGCAACAGAGAGAGCGATCGCTGCCACCGAGGCGATCACGGACCTGATGGATGACGACTCGGAGACTGTCCGCTCTGCAGCCGCCGAAACGTACCTGAGAAACCGTGAGGAAGTCGCTCGCTGGGTCGCCGGAGCGGGCGCAAGGACATCCAGTGATGTGACGATCAATGTGCCGGCCGTAACCGTCAGTGGAGCCCTCATGGTTCCAGGAGTTGACGCCGATGACGCCAATCTGCGGACAGCGCACGCGATCCGACACCAGCGAAATGTGCATAACTTGCTTGTGGAGGCGTTCGGCGCCGACGCTGTTGAGTGGCAACCAAGTTTCCCTTCCTTCCGCCCTGACGCTGTGGTGACGTTGCCGAGCGGTAAACGTGTGGCGGTCGAAGCCAAGGCTGGGCGCCAGAGGAAACATAAGTTCCTTGAGTGGGCGCCCACGGCGAAGGCGGCTGGGTTGGATGGAGTCGTGGTGGTTCAGGATATGGGCTACCAAGGGGTCTCACCTCAGGTGACCGGGACCGCGAATGTTCGCAACGTACTCATCGCGACAGACGGTTCGGGAATCGATCAGGAATCGGCGGAAGCAGTAGTAAACGAGATCAAGCGCTTCGGGTAGGTCGAACCGAAGCTGATCGCGCCAGAGCTTCCCTGGCTGTGGTCAGCGTAGGTGCGCAGGTGTAATCCTTTTGCGGAGGTGGTCGACGCTGATTCGCAGCGAATCTTCGTCGGAGTGACGGATCTGGTCGTCGAGCCAGGCGTACGGCAGATGTTGTCGGTCAACACCTTCCGTCTGTGCGAAGGTGCGCATGATCGCCTCGACGAGTGAACCCGGACCGCTGCCCGAGTATCCGAAGTTCCAATCTGTGGCGATCATCGAAGGCTGACGCGGTAGCGCACGGAGTGTGCCGTCCGGTTCCTCCACGTAGACCGGGCGGGAGCCGATCGCTCCATCCGCGATGATGAACGATCCAGCGGGGTAAGGATTTTCAGGGGTCACGATCGGCCAGTGTGCGACGAAAGCTTCCTGCTCAGGAGAGTCGATGATCAGCTGACCATCGACGTCGAAACCGTAGCGCAGATCGTCACCGTGAATGTGCTCGCGCAGCAGGCGCGCTGCGCGGGTCTCGACTGGAGCCGACTTCCACGTAATGGACCCGAGGTATCGGCGATCGCATTCGCCGGCAACACGGAAGCGGCGCGGGATGTGCGTCGGGTAGACGTCGGCTGCGAGCGCCCGCTCATCGGCCACTCGAAGCCAGTGCTCGACGATCTGCGTTGCTTGCTCCACGGCTTCTGCGAGCCCGGTGTCCGCATGGTCGCCGTACTCGTCCACATCCTCGAGCCACAGACGGAGATCCCGAAGAAGTTGACGTTCCTGCTGGATACGCTCTTCGTTCCACGGCCACTGTCTGTCCACCTCGTAGCGAGAGAGCATCTCTTCCTGCCTGCGGCCACGCTGGACCGGAACCAACCGGGCCGCGAAGAGAGTGGGCCACGGGTCGCGCTTGAATCCGTGCGCGGGGGTGGTGCCGTCCCACCACCTGACCGACGGATCGTTGCTCTCCGCCCTCGTCGTGATCTCGCTCGCGATAGCCGGGCACACCAGGCGTGCGGTGCGCGAGAACGGATCTGACATCGGGACTGCTTCGAGCCGGGCGAGCGTACCCATCAGCTGCGCTTCGAACGTCACATCATGCTCTACCTCAACGGTCTGCCGACCTGCACGGAGATAGCGATTGACGGTTGTTTCCGTATAGGCAGGCTCTGGAAAGCACTCCACGCGATCTCCCACAATGCGCTCCAGCTCGGCAATGTCGGATGAACGCCAGTGCGGGTTATCGAATCGCCCTCTGCCTGAGTCAGCTTCACTCGACGAACGAGTACCAGGGCGGCTGAAAAGCGGAAGCAGCCACCGATCAGCGAAGCGTGGAGCAGGTGAGTTGACTTCCAAAATCACATTCTCGAAACCTTGGTCTCTCGTCGACCCTGCACCAGCTCCTGCGTAGTACATGAACCACGTGGCCTGACCGCCACGGCCCGCGAGGATCTCGCGGTCGACGATGGCAGCGATCTCACACAGGTTCGCGGTCACAAGATCGAGGCGGTCCGAGAGCGCTCCGAGAACGACGACTGCACGTTCGCCGTCGGGGGCAGCTCCCCTCCACGCGCGGACATGCAACCGAAGCAACTCGTCTCGGAAATTGCTCGGGTAGTCGATGAATCCGTCGTAAATACGATCGAGTGGAGTAGCTGCCGGCTCGAGTAGCTCGGCAACTGCAGTGAAGGTCGCGCCGCTCTGCGAATAAGCCGCCAGACGCTCGACGTCGGCTCGCAACCAGACATTTGCCTTCGGCCCGAGGTGGATCGGGTCAGGAAGCTTCCCCTCGTCCGGCATCTGACGGACCCGCGCCGCCGACACCTTCAAAATGTCAGCAGCCTGTTGGGCAGTCACGAACTCGTCTTTACTCGCCACGGAAAGTCCTCTCACGCCTGTCGGTTAACGCTAAGAACATCATACGATTTGCGTTACCGCAAGTCTCACCCTTGCGGTAGTCGCCGAGGGTGTCTGCTCGTGCGAGCGCCACGCAGCATGTGGCGTAAGTCACTTCAAATGGAATAACCGGGACACGCTCAGAGTCGATCTACAGTGGTGCCATGACAACCGCGACCGCACCGACGAGTCTGGGCACAGTCTCCGATGACGTGCTCGCGTCGACTCATGCGTTCCAAGACCTTCTCGACCAAGTGCAGCTCCCAGAGGCCGACGAACTTTCGGTTGTGTTCGACCGATTGCAGGAGTCGGTTGGCCAGATCAGGTCTCAGGCCGCGCGGGTTGCGGAGTTCGTTCGGTCGCCTCAGTTTCAAGCGGTCATCGAGGCGCTCCGTGATTACTCCGCCGAGAACGATGTTTCGACCTGGATCGCGGCTTTGTATCGGGCCAAGTCATTTGACGGACTCAAGTTTCTGCTCTTCGGGGCGTTCAAAGTTGCCGCTCGACGCAACGTCGGCGGCTTTCTCCGGCAGCTCGCTACCAATCGTGATCGGCATGGCACTTCACCGGGCAGGAAGGTCACTGCCCATCCTCACATCGCACGTGGCCCCAACTCCCGCAGGTCGATTCTTCGATCATCTGCGGGCCTTGTGGGTGCGTAAACGCCACATGTAGGTCCGCAGCCAAACCAATGCTGAGGACCTACGTTGTCTACCCTTGCCACTTTCGTTCCATCACTCACACCTCCGCTACTTGTGCTGGTAGCGCTCCACAGCCTGACCTTTCTCGTGATCGTGTTCGCACTTATGTTTCTGTTGATCAGGGTCATAAATGCTGCGCTCAGGGCCACCGATGACGCTCAAGCCGAGCGTGCGCAAACGATTGCAACCCTGCTTCTCGGTGCACTCTCGAAGTTGCTCGGCCGTCCCAACGGTGGTCAGCGATGAGCGGCGCGCGGCGTGGGCGGAAACGGCAGTGCCCGGATGAAGTGCTGGCCTACGTCGTAGACCTGCATTTGGCGGGCCTTCCCCTTCGTGAACTTGCTGCCAGACTCAACGCTGAGGGCGTCTTGACCCCCTCCGGCGGAACTACCTGGAGTCACAAGGGTGTCGACGGTCTCCTACACACCCATGACGGCAGGGAGTTCCTCGAGAAGCGGGCTGCCCGGAACAGCCAGGCCCCCACAAACGGCGACGAAATCCGACAAACCGTCCAAGTCGGGGAAACCGAAAAGGCCGCCGCATACTGCCGATCCGAGAAAACTCTCAGACCAGGGCGGACGAGAAAGTCTCTGTCCACCGAGGCAGATGTGGCGACCTTTTCTCGTCGCTTCTACAGCGTAAGGGAAGGCGCCGACAAAAAGGGCCGAACGAACCGGCAGTCAGGAGCTGCCGTTGCACGGCGGACCCCACAACCCGACCTGCCGCGATTGGGCATCCGTTTGTGCGGCAACGATGTCCGCGCTCTTGCTCAGCGGCTGGGTGTAGCTCGGGTACTCCCGTGCCATTCCTTCACTCGCCGCGAGAACGCCATAGTCGGCGCCGTCTGCAAGGGTGATGTACCGCAGCGATCGACCGAACTTGTCGACGTCACCGGCCGCCGGATCCATGATCAATCTGACCTGAGCGCCGTCCAACATCTGGTGTGCCCACTGGCTTGCTTCCGGTCCCCAACACTGCACCGGCGCATCCGGTTTCACCGTCTCCGGGGTATCGATACCCAGCACCCGAACCCGGATCTGCGAACCGTCGACGAGCAGGACATCGGCGGTGTCGCCGTCGACGACGTGAACCACCTGCCCAGGGGCACCCCGCTCCAACGCCGGAGGCGCGAGGCCCGACATATCGAGCTGGCAGCCGGCCAATGCGAGAGCGGCACCGAACGCGGACACAACCACCGTGGCCACCCGCCGCCGATCAGGTCGACGGCGGGTGGGTGTCTGCCCGTTCGTGGAAGTCATCGAGTGCCTTCCGAGCCGAAGGAATCGTCCTGGCCCACGGCGAGCAGTTCGAGCACAGACTCTGCGCACGCGGTGCACGAGTCCTCACGATGTCGAATGCGTTCGAACTTGCCGGTAGCGCGGAATACGCCGTCGTTGTAGATGACACGCGGGTCGCGCACCGTCCCCTCTACGCGATCGACTATGACGACCATCGTCTTGCTGACTCCGCTTCCGGTCGGGAAAAGCCACCATGCCTTGTCCCCGGCTTTCCAATGATCGTCCCCGAGCCAGGGTCCTTCCGAACCAAGGGCGCGGATAGCAGGTGAAATGGTCATGGCGGTTCCTCGTCGGCTCGGAAGCGTTGGTAGTCCGGATCAGGGGTCATTCGTCCGCCGGGCAGCGACTATCTGCCCGGCGTGTGGATGACTCGGCATGACTGTCACTTGTGGCATTTTGACTGCGCCGCAACCGAGACCCCGGCCCTGCACGTCGAGCCGGGGCAGTAAGACGCCATCTGCGTTGAGCACACAACCCAAATGACCCTCTTTCGGTGCGCGGTCAGGAATTCCGTGCGCCGCGCACCTTCAACGATAAACCGCATGAACGGTATGTATTGAGTTTGGACTGTCTTTCGTTACCAACCAGTAACCCCGCACGCCTTGAGCTGTGGCCAGCAGAGTTCGCCGCGTGATGTCTTCGTTCAGTAGCGCGGATGCACCGCTTCGTTTTTCATACGCTGCAACGGCTGTGCGCGGGTCGAGGGCTCAGCCCTGGCGAACCGGACCGTCGCACAAAGTTGGAAGCCCGTCCCAAATCAACTGCTAACTCCCGATTACGCTTTCGCTGCCGTGATGGGCAGATTCCCGGCGCCGAGCGGAAAATAGCAGTCCGAGTTCGTCGTTACCGCTCGCAATCTGGTCAAAACACTGCATCACTGTCACCGATGACGCGTTGAGCACCCGACGGCCCTTGCGGGTCAAGTTGATTTGGTAGGCGCGTCCGTCGCCGTGAAGCTTCGAGCGCACGACCATCCCTCGCGTCTGCATTTCCGATACGAGGCGTGAAATTCGCGGTTGTGAGCGCATGACCCCCTTGCTGATGTCCGCGAGCGGCGTCCAGCCTCGACGATCAGCCAGGTACGTCAGGATCTCGTATGCCGAGAGGCAAATGGCATGGCGCTCACTCAATGTGGTTTCCAGCTGATGTGTAGCTGCCTCGACAGGCTGCGATATCGACAACCAAGCAGTCAACGCCGCGGTAACGCCCTCCGCGGGCGCCTCGGAATCGATGGTCTCGCTCACGGGTCAACGTCCTTTCGGATCTAAACTATTTGCAATATATGCCCTGCGATGTACTCTAGCACCGTCATTTATATGCGCGCGAATATAACTTCAAGCCTTCCGGAGGATCGCTCCCATGACCGAAATTACGAACCCCGAGGCAGCTGAGGCTGCGACTTCTCCGCCACGAGCCCCCGTGGGGTGGGCGGCGCTCGCCATTGCGGGAATCGCTCAGATGCTGGTCATGCTGGACTCGACGGTTGTCAACGTCGCGCTTCCCTCGATCGGGGCGGATTTGCATGCGTCCTCGATCGCACTGCAGTGGACGGTGAGCGGTTACGTCCTCACGTACGGTGCGCTGCTTCTGTTCGGTGGCCGTCTTGCCGACTCGATTGGCCGGCGCACGGCATTTCTTGCAGGCCTTGTCCTCTTTGCCGCTGCGTCGCTGGCTTGCGGGCTCGCACAGAACGGTTCGTTTCTCGTGACGGGCCGTGTAGTCCAGGGAATCGGAGCTGCACTTCTGTCGGCCGCTGCGCTTTCGATCATCATCTCGACGTACGGCCCGATCGAATCTCAGCTGAAGATCGCCTTGACGGCGTGGAGTGCTCTCGGCGTGGTGGGAGCTACCGTCGGCGTCATCCTGGGCGGCGCCATTGTCCAAGCGCTGTCGTGGCGGTGGGCGTTCCTGATCAATTTGCCGATCGTCGTGGTTGTGGCTGTTGCAGCGGTAATGCGGCTGGCACCGATGCGGGCGGCCGGCGGTCCGACGTCACTGAAGATACCCAGCGCGATCGTCGCGACCACGGGTATCGGCGCGCTCTGCTACGGGCTCAGTCGATTTGAGGACGGAATTTCCAGTGCCGCGCCGTGGATCATCATCGCCGTGGGAGCGGCGTTGATGATCGGATTGTTCCTCGTCGAAGACCGCTCGGATGACCCGTTGCTCCCCGTGTCTCTTCTTCGCACACCTGTTTACGCTCTGTCGGGTGTTGGACTCGTCCTTGCGGCGACATTGATGCTCGGCGCTCTTTACGTCACCAGCAACTACTTCCAGTCAGCACATGGAATGAGCCCTCTGGCCACCGGTTTCGCCTTGTTGCCGCTGTGCCTCGCGTCGCTCATCGCGGCGTTCGCAACGCCGGCAATAGCCACCAAGATCGGTATGGCAAAACTGTACTTTGCTGGCACCGTGCTACAGATCGCCTCACTGGCAACCATCGTTGCCGTCACGGCGAGCGGCACCGGCAACGCCACGATCGTGATAGTTGCACTGACCGTGTTCGGGGCCGGACTTCCGACTATGTTCGTGCCCCTGTACACCTTCGGTTCCGCTCCGATCCCTCCCGAACAGGCCGGTGTCGGATCAGGCCTGCTCAACACGTTCAACGAAGCAGGTGCGGGCGTCGGGTTGGCAGTCGTTGCGCCCATCACCGCGGCAATCATCGCCTCGCAGCTCCAGGACGGCGCGGCCAGCGCCATTGCCGCAACGGCAGGTGCCCACGCGGGCTTTCTCGCCCTCGGCGGTGTCGCAGTACTGGCGGCGGGCATCGCGCTCGTCCTCGGACGCCTCGCGAACCGATCACAGACGTAGAGACACCCCACCTGGCCTTCTACCTGTACATTCCGCCACCACAGATGGCCCGACGCGCATGCGTCGGGCCATTTCTTTTGCCTTCGACTCCGTTTAGGTGTCGAGGCGGCTCGGATCGAACTCGTGGTCCACCGACCACTTCCTCACCGGATCCAACGATCCGATCAGGGTGTGCCCGAGGCCGGTCATTTTATAGAGAACTCCAGGTGGTCGACTGTCGATGACTTGCCGATCGACCAGCCCGGCTTCTTCTAGCGAGCGCAGCGTCACGGTCATCGTTTTCACATTCCCGCAACCTATCTCTCGCTGGAGTTGCGCAAATCTGAGCGGTCGTGGGCGCAAGGTGAGCAGCACGGCGACTGCCCACTTCTTGGACATCAAACTCAAGAGCTCATGGAGCCCTCGCCACTCAGATCCGCCGCTCCATTCGTCCAGGTCTTGACTTCGCTGTTCGGACATTGGCAGGCCCCCCCAGGGCTAATAGACGTGGACGACGACACAAGGTGTCGCCGAGAACAGTACGTACCAATGCAGGGTATGTACGGCGTTGCATGGACCACCTTTGCAAGGAGAACATTACCGGGCATGTACTTTGCATCACTGATCAAGGAGACTGCACGTGACCAATTCCACCCTCGCTGTTGCCACAGCACGGCTTGGCGCCCTCACTGGTGAAACCCCCCAAGCTGAGGGGTTTCGAGCATTGGGTATCGCGGTGCGCCTGGTGATCGACGATTCTGCCCATGTCGTGTCCCTCCCACCTGAGCGTTCCGAGGCTCCGGATGTGACTGTGGCACTGAGCAGCTCAGACATCGTCGCCCTCGCCGACGGCGATCTCGGTGTAGTGCAGGCCCTGACGCAAGGACGGCTCGGTGCGCAGGGGCCGATCTTTGCTGCCATCGGATTCGCTCATGTGCTGACCACGCTCTGATCCCAGTGCCCGCCGTAACCCGCCGAACCGCGAGATTGAAAGCATCGAAATGACCACTGCACGTCAGCTCCATTCCCCGCTTGCCGACCTCGATTCCCTGACATCCCAGCACCGCAAGGCCATAGGTCAACTGCGCGAATTTGCCCGCGACGTCATCGCACCTACTGCAGCGCGCCGAGACGGCGCCCCGCTCGGCACAGTCGAATGGGACCTGGTCGAAGAAGCTCAAGCTCTGGGTGGCCTTCGTATGGGACTACCGGAAGCGCTCGGCGGCTTGGGGTTTACCGCCGAAGGCCTTGGCTACACCCTCGAAGAATTCGCCGCCGCAGACCCGGGTTTCGCACTGATACTCGGAGCAACAGGGCTTTTCCAGACCCCGGTCATGCTTTCGAATGACGACCGACTCACCTCTGAATATCTGCTCCCGTTTCTCGGTGACCAGCCAATTCTCGGCTGCAACGCAGTTGCCGAGGAGCTCAACGGGACAGACCTGGTCTTGGCGACCAATGCAGAACATGCCGTGGACATGACGACCGCCGTCCCGGACGGCGACGTCTATCGACTGACCGGAAAGAAGAAGTACATCACCAATGCCCCGGTTGCACGATATGCAACCGTCATGGCGAATATCGAAGGCCACCCCGGCTCAACAGGCCTGACGTGCTTTGTCGTCGACCTGCAGTGGGCCGGCGTCGAGCGCGGAACCACACACGACAAGCTCGGATACCGCACGGCACCCGCCGGAGAACTCATCTTCAACAATGTCGAAGTACCGGCAGAGAACATCATCGGCGGCCCATCCGGGGGATGGGACCTGAATACCACCATCGGAAACATCACCCGTGTGACCTGCGCGGCGATCGCTACCGGCATCGCCCGGCACTCGCTGGACCATGCACTTGCATGGGCCACCTCGCGGCGGCAGGGCGGGAAGTTTCTCTTCGAGCATCAGATGTCGGCACGGAAGATCGCCGACATGGCGGCATCTGTCGAGGCTTCGCGGGCTTTGTGGACGAAGGCAGCCCGTCTGGTGGACAACTCACTACCTGTTCCCGAATTCGAGCCGGCGATCGCGAAAATGGTTGCCGACAAAGCTGCCATCGACAACGCAAACGCAGCAATGTCGCTGATCGGTGCTCAAGCCTTTCAGCGAGACGACGAGATGGAACGCATCATGCGCGACAGCTTCGGGCCTCGGATCTACGAGGGCTCACCAGAAGCACTCGCGATGACCATCACCGCCCACTTGTGCAAATGAATGTCCCTCATGTACTCGACCGCGTGGCAGCGGCCGGCAGCGCGCTGAACTTCGCGCGGATCGAATCTGCGATATCTGGAGATCCGTGGTTTCACGCTGCCGGGATGGACGGCAGCCTGACCGTCGCGGTTCGCGGCGATCAATTACCAGAGCGCTACTTGCACGCTCTACGGGCATTTCGCTTCGCCCAGTACGTCGACTTCGGATGGGTGGACCGCGACGCCGCGAAGCGTGCGGGGCGTTTCACCGATGCCAGCAGTTGTGCACCACACCGCGAGTTCCACCATTTGGTCATCGATCGTACGAGCGGTCGGCTTGCTGCATACCTCGCATTGAGTAGTCCTGATGTGTTTGGTCTCGAAGTGGACTATCCGATCGATGTCACTGTCGACATGGCAGGCACGATTCCCCGCCAAAAAATCTGGGAGGGAAAACGTCTCGTCCGCCGAGCCGACCTCGGACGATCCCAACTCGGGCGAAACGCTCCTTGGTGGACGCTCGTCGCGATCACGCAGGTGCTCGAAAGCTTGGAGAGTGCTGGCCAGTTCCAACTTCTCATCGCTGACGGGGCCCCGTCGGGATCCGCCGCGATGCTGCGCTCTTTGAGGTATGCGGTCACCACGTTGCCAACGCTGCCGCATCCTCAGAACCGCGACGGGGTGTTGGGTCCGATGTGGCGGCAACCTGAGACAGCGGTCGCCTACTCGGCCCAGCTCACGCAGGAAACTCCGCCCGTCATCGAGGACCTTACGAAGTTCCTGAGGTCCAGCCGTCCTGGATCAGTACGGGACTACCTGGCCTTGCGGACGCAGGGCCCATCATCGGCAGAAGGAAACCTCATCCATGCATGACATCGAGAGTGAAGCTGAAGCCCGCTCGCTGAGCGACGGAGATTTTTACCGCCACCTCGTCGCACGCAACCGGGGACTTGTCTCCGAAGAATCCCAGCAAGCGATCGCATCCACGAAGCTCCTGGTGGCTGGCTGCGGGTCCATCGGTGGCGCGTCCGTGGAGCCTCTGGCCCGAATCGGATTCCGCGACTTTCATTTGGCCGACATCGGCGTCTTTGAGCTGAACAATCTCAATCGGCAGCGAGCGCACCTGAACGATCTCGGGAGAAACAAGGCTTCCGTGGCCGGGCGAACCATCGAGGCGATCAACCCGCACGCCACGGTAGCGGTAACCACGGAGGGGATCACAAAGGAGAACGTTGACGCTCTGGTTCGATATGCCGACATCATCGTCGACGGTGTCGACGTCACGACTCCATCGGGTTTGGCGGCAAAGGTTGCGCTCCACGAGGCCGCACTGGCCCATCGCCGACCGCTGGTGACCGGGTGGGACCTGGCTGGGGTGCTCTGCGCGGAGTACATCGACTATCGCGTCGTTGATCGAATCTTCAACGGTGCCATCACTTCTGGCGACCTTGAAACCTTGTCAGTGTGGGAGGCAATCGTCCGCATCGCGCCCATGTCGAAGATGCCTGGCGAGATGCTTGACGAGCTGGCCCGAAATCTTCGCGACCCGCTGTACAGCGTTCCTCAACTTCCTGAAGCTGCATGGCAATTCGGTTCCTTGGCGTGCCATATCGTTGCCCAAGTCGCCGCTGGGAATTCTGTACCGACCCGCACATGCGTCGATGTTCATGCCTTGACACAGCCACGCTGGCAGCGTGCTCGCAATCAGCTACAGCTGCCTCTCCAGTTCGTCCGGTTCGGCCTTGCTTTGGGTCTTAGGAGCACGCTGCGCGCAACCGCCCCTCGTCCTCTACTGGCATTTCTCTAGTTAGGAAGTCGCTCATGACCGCAATGAACCTCCTCCCACAGCAGGTGCCTTTCACCCCGCCCAGCGAAACAATTTCGCTGACGCAGTACGAAACCGCGGCGGTCGCCTCTGCAGCGCTGTCCCTCTGGGATCGCCACCATGGCCGCCCCTTGCATGACGATCAGCTGCTCTACGACGTCGAGTCTGCGGCCGGCAACCTCCCTTCCCGCCTCCAGTCTGCTCTGCGGCGGTTCCGTGACAAGGGAAATCTCGATGGCGTTCTACTCATCGATGGGCTTCCGGTCGAGGACCAGGCAGCCACTCCTAGCGCCGGCGGAATCGACCCGGACTGGGCTGAAGTTCCGGTCTCCACGTTCAGTCAATTGATGGTCATGAGCACTCTCGGTTCCGTAATCAGTTACAGCGACGAGAAGGAGGGACGCCTCATCCAAGACGTATTCCCCAAGCGCGGACAGGAACTGCGACAGGAGAACAGCGGGTGCGTGCTTCTCGAGCTCCACACCGAGGACGGATTCCTTGCGTACCCGCCGCACTTCCTGTCCCTGCTGTGCATCCGAGCTGACCATGACAAAGTTGCCGCAACTGTGGCCTGCAGCGTACGGCGGGTGCTCCCGCTGCTGACCGACGAACTCGTCTCCGTCCTGTACCAGCAACGATTCCGCATCGCCTACTCGTCGTCATTCACCGGGGGGCAGGAGAGCGAAGTCTGGAGTCGCCCGATGTCTATCCTGTCTGGCCCTTCCACGGATCCGGACCTCATCGTCGACTTTCACGGCATGGAAGGTCTGGATAGCGGAGCACAGGACGCTCTTGATGCCCTGCGCGACGTCTTCGTTGCCAACTTGACCGGTGCGGTGCTGCTCCCAGGTCAGCTCGTGGTCGTAGATAACCGCGTAGCCGTTCACGGCCGTACCGCATTCTTGGCGAGGTTCGACGACAAGGACCGTTGGCTGCGGCGCTGCTTTGCAGTTAGCGATCTCCGGGAGGTTCGGGACAGCTTCGAGCATGGCCGCGCCCTGAGGATCACGCCCAGCTAATGTGACGTGGAAGCGGGTCAAGAACAAGCTGAACTTGATAGGGCGATCGTGTCCGATCTGCATCGATTAGTGCTTGGTGCCCTCTGACGGAAAGTAGCGACCGCCAACCAGCCTCGGGCAGCAGAGTCTGACGCTGCTCTTGCCGAATGGATTCGCAAAGCGTTCCGGTCTTCCGATGCGCCTTATTCTGTGGGCGTCAGGTCGTCGTCGTTCGCGAAGATCAGGCGCCCGTCATCGAGTGCGATCGCCCACCGCTGCACCGGAGCCCAGTCCCGCCCCACCGAACCGCGGTCGATGACCATGTCCTCGTAGTCCTCGATCACCACACCCGTGCATGCCACGCTGCCACCGGCATCGAAGTCTGACACCGTGGTTCGCACGCGGGAACCTACTGCAGTCACATCTTTGCTTTTGCCGTTTTTGTCGGTCATCTTCCTAATTCTGGCAGAGCAACTTCGCGGCAACCGCGTTCGGGGCACAGCGACACACGCTCTGACAGAGCAGGGGGCTGAGTGTGCTCGATGCCGCCATCACTGGCTGGAGCTGTAACCCGTATCCGTCCGAGGCCGGCGCGGAGCATGGTCCTGTCGGTGCACGCTCCTACAGCCAGCTCGGGTAACGATTCAATGTGAGGGCGCGATCCGTCCGGCGTCGTGGACGATCGCAGGTTTCCTGGGGTCAACAACCCCTGCTGTCGAGATCAAAACAAAGCAGGAACCCTCTGATCAGCCACGAACGTATACGTCCCCGATCTGGGTCGGTGCCGAGGCTGGGCTAACATGAAACGGGCTTTCATGATCTACCTGATTCATCCGATAGCAGCGCCAAAAGCTCCGATCGCGGCTTGTGTCCCTTCCGACGCTGCTGTCACCAATATCGCTCCGCCGACTGCAGATGCAATACGGTTGAGTGCTCTTGACCTCCGCTGTACCTTTTCGGGCTCTGGATCATCTTCTGACACAGCTTCTTCGAAATCGTCGATGGCCTGTTCAACATCGGATCGATCATCAGGGTCCGTAACTTCTGCGAGGGCATCGCGCATCTTGACGATGAGTTGTGCCAAGTCCGCCGGTGTAACACCGGCATGCTGCGTTTGGGTCGAGCCCGCACCTTGTCCAATGACTCCTGAGTTGGTGCCAACAGTCACCTGATAATGATCACCTGGACCATGCACATGTACTTGGACGGCAGAGTCGACCTGACTCTTGGTTGGCAGTCCGTCGTACGGAACATCATGTGTCATGTCGACCACCATTTCTACGAGTGTCGTTCTAACCATCCCCAGCATGCCAGCCAGAGTGGATGTCGATACACGCCAGTAGAGCGCCTGAACGTCCTGGAACATCGGCAATTCCTGACTCCACATTGCAGCCAGTGCGGGAAAACCCTGCGACCCGATCCTCAACGAATCATCTGACGACGCTGCCAACTGCTCCAGTTCGTCGACAGGTTGCTTGAATTGCATCGACTCTGGGATGTGCTCCCGAAGGGTCGCCGGGATCTGCAACGGACTAATCGACTGTCCTTTGGACCAGTAGTTACCGCTTACGCTGTCCATATATAGCGGCAGGATCTGCATCCTGTAGGACGGCACTTCTTCGTCATCTGCGTAGCCCTTCAGTTCACGACCAGCCCAAGATCGCAGATTCTCAGATCCTGTCACTGCACCAAGAACTAGACAGGCGCGAAGGAGTCCCGCGAGCGATTCTGTCTCGTCGAGCACCCGCGCACGAAGATTCTGAAGCAGAGCGGCATCAGTCATGGGTGCCAACTTTATCGGTCGGCAACTCGTACAAGTCGATCGGCATCGGCGAATTCATAGATTCCGAAAAGGAGATCAATCTCGGTAGTCCCTCAAAGTTCGGCACCGCCATGTCCTTGGCTGTGCTGCGGCAGATTCACGGCGGTATTTCAACAAATAGCACAGCGTCGGCGCAGCAATAGGTGGGTCGTTCTTAGTCACGACGAGTCGAACAGGCAGGATATGTGGGGACACTGACGATGCGTGTTCAACGTGGACGCATTTCGTTGCAGTGCTGCGTCTTTCGCCGACAGAATGACATAATATAAGTTATCGGCAGTGTGGTGGTGCAATAAAGCTGCCCCAGAATGATGCGCTAAGTCGAAGGTTCATTGAGCATTACGAGCTCTTTTTGTGATCTTCGCTGTCGAACAGCTCCACGAGGCCCAGCAGCGCTTCGGTGACACGGTGCAGGATCTGCTCGAACTGTTTGTCCGGTGTCATCGATGCCAATCCTGCTGAGGTTAGCGCTGCAGCGAAGTTGGAGCCCTTCATATGCGCGGACCCCGTTGAGCGAAGGCTCTGGAGTTGGCGCAGTGGATCGATCAGAGCGCCCGTGTCTCCACCCAGCTTCTCGACGATCTTTTGCAGGCAGTTTATGGACGCGACGTTGTTGGGCTGGTCCGCGACCCTTCGCAATGTCTTCACCTCAAGTGATTCCACGATCCCTTTCGCGAGAATCAAGAGACTGCTATCGCGCTGCCCCTCAGTCGAGTTCGTACACAAGGCTAAGTTCTCGAAGTCGCGGCCGTCTTCTTCTCCAAGGGATTTGTACAGAGTCTCCCCGAAACGGTCGTTGAACGCTCTCGCTATGTCCGACCGTGCCTGCCTCAAGCGTTCGGGGTCGGGACGCTCATCCTCCACCCAATGCCCTGCCAGGTCACGTAATGCACGGGTGAGGGTAATGCCCCCGCTGGGTGGAACATTATGGTTGAGCCAGTGCCCCCTTTCGCTTTCTGGGAGGTTGATGAGATCTCCGAGCCAGACCTGGACCAGATTTTCGTCGTTGATATCGATATCGATCATCCAGCGGTCATGGCATCGGACGTCTGAGCGTCTGACTGAGTATCTAGCCGAATTCTCACGGTATCGAGTTAACACGTCTGCATCGAAAAACACCGGGGTCAGGTAGTTGGTTTCGTCACGCTCACAGCTCAAACGGATCTCGGAACCGGTCGCCGGGTCGACACCTGTGATGAACGACTGGAAACTCTCGGGTCTCTGTTCGTCGTCGGGGCCTTCGCCTGCTGTCAAGAAGGGTAAGACTGCTTGTTTCCCAAGCAATTGAGCGATGAATCCAGTGCCGGAGGTCCGAGTTACGTCCCATGCCGTGTAGTCGAAATCTGCATCCTTTGTGCGCAATTCGAGATCGATCCGACTGCCGTGGTGAGCGGCCGTCGATCGGGAATGCGAGTGCTGCACGATCAGGCTCATCCCTCTCGCTGCTAGGTACTTCCGCAGATGGCGCGCACTCACCTGAACGTCATACTCCCCCGGCACTGGTCGTAGAATCCTGACGACTTCCTCATCCCGGCCTGCTTGATTGATTCGGTACATCGTCTCGTCGGGCCGCGGGATCAGCTCGAGCCACCATGTGAACGAGGGTGTGAATTCGATCCTCGGTCTTTCTGTCCCGGCTGGCACCCAAAGTGCCTGTGCGAAAAAATGTAGTTCATAACCATCAGGCGAGCTGATCAAACCGTCGTGAAAAGCCGGCGTACGGTCAGCGCTGTATGTTGCTTCGCCGAGATCATTGAAGGACCAGTCCGTGGTCGCGAGGATTTTGTGCTGATGTGCCGTCTCCACAAGAATCGGGGAAAGCGAGCTGTAGTCCGTTCCAGCACCTTGACGGCGCAGAATCGAGATCCAACCAGTCGGCTCAGCAACGATCAACCCAAGATAATCCTCTAACCGGAGTTCCGGCGGAAGCGCGTCATAGTGTCGGATGGCATCGGACCCTGAGTCTGGATTCATCAGCATTTGATCAATCTTTCATACCCCGAAATATTGCAAATGACTCCCCCGGACTCGTTCTGCGACGATCGAGACGCCGGTACCCGGCACACCGACCATTTCCGGCAGTCACTGGCGGGGCTTTCTCGCCGCTGCCGCACTGGCCGCCACAGGTATCGTGTTGTTCGTCGTGTCAGGGTTCGGGATCCTTGCTGGCGAATCTAGGATTGCACAATCGGTGCAACGGTCCTCGGCAGAGCATGGACGCTCGGGGCTTGCAGGTGCAGGCGGTTTTGACTCGACATCCAGATCGGCATCGGTTTATGCCCTTGGAGACATCGCAATCGCCCTGTCCGTACTCCTCGATGAGCCATTCCACATGTCACCTATGCTCGATATCTATCAAGAATCAATGACTGAGAATAGGGCTTCTCGGATGGATGTGACAGGGCAGTGACAATATGAAAGAGCAAGATAAAAGGTTTGTGGGCAGCTGGTGGCGAGCGGGCGATCGCGAGCATCAGGTCGGCGGAATTCTTGAGATTGATGACGTAGGCCGCTGCCGCCTGGAACTCGTTGGATCACTACTAGATCACCACGAGACGCAAGTTCTAATACATGGCAAGGCGTCGGGAAGATCGATCACTGTCCTTAATGCTAGTCCCTCGAACGGCGGCCAGACAGTCATCGGTCAGGAGCACACGGAAACACAGGTGCTGCGCGCGGATGCAGTCCTTGTCGGCATCCATATGGACAGCGAGGATGATGCGGTTTTCGACTCGATGTGTGTCAGCATCGCAAACCTTACTGCGTGGGCAGGCCGCTCGGCATTTGAGAATATCGACACGTATGAAAAAGATACTTTGAAATTTAAACGTGCCGAGTTTAAATTTGAGCCAATAGAAGACATCGCAATGGAGATCTCGGAGCGTAGCGAGTTTGTCCACTTTCGGTGGTGCATGCGAGGAAATTCAATCCAGAACCATGGATCATACCGGGAGTATCGCGCGAGAGAGGCAGTCAAGGTGGAGGTGCGAGCTGATGAGCCCAGGAACTGGATGGGGTACTGGCGTACTGTCAGTGACGTTCAAGACCTGCTTACAATCGCAACGCAGGGGCCATGCCTCGCCTCATCGTTAGAGTTGAAGATAGAACAAGACAAAGGACCGGCGCATACGATTGACTTACACTTCCACAGTGGTCGGACTGGGCAATCTGCAGATAAGGCTGATATCGACAAATTCTTGTTTGTCCTGAGTGACCTAGAGATTGATCTAGTAGTTAATCGGTGGATTAAGCTGAAGGAAACGATCGGCTTGCCTCTCAATGTTTTGCTTGGTTTGGACTATGACCCCAGCGGTTACTATGAGAACCAGATTTTCAATGCGGCGTCCGCCGCCGAAGGGTTTCACCAAGCCCTGCGTCCTAATTCGGTATCGCTAGACGTGGGCGTGCACGAATCGATCGTGAAGGCAGTGAAAAATCAATTCTCGGGCGACGAGTTGGCTTGGATTAGTCCACGCATCGGAGAGAATCGTCCGGGGCTGAAACAGAGATATATCGAGCTTGCTGAAATACCGGATAGTGAAGCGGTCACTAAATTGGTCAATGATGTCGAAGTGTGGGCGAAATGGCTAAAGAATGCGCGCAATGCGATTGGCCATCTAAATACGGGAGAGCTGGACAAGAAAGTTCCCGAAGCTGCCCGATTTAGACTAACCTATATAACAAAGGCTCTCTTGCATCTGGTGATAATGAATGAGATCGGCGTGGGCGAAGAGAAGCAACGCGAAGCTGTTCAAAATGTGTGGTGGTTTTCTTCGAAACGTTTCGGGGAGGCAGTCAGATCCTCCATCTGACAGGTGAAACGCATCCATCATTTCGGCGGGTCCGAGACGACGGCCACCGGGCAGTTCTGCGCCGGTGGCTGCCGCCATTACTTGGTGGCCTTGCGCTTTTTGGGTTTGGTGGTGGGTGCACAGGCGTTGAACTTCAAGGTGAAGCCGAACATTTTTTGGCCCTGGTAGGTCCTAGCGGCAAGCGCGCCCTTGGCTGTGTACTTCTTGCCGCTCTTACCCGTGGCCTCGAATTCGATGGTCTCCCCAGCTAGTAGTTGTGCCACTTCCTGCTCGGTGAAGTCCTTACCCGGCCAGTGCTCGTTGGCGCCCCAGCCCCGACCCTTGAACTGGACGTTCTTGCCCTTCCACATACCGCTGACCAGGTCCGTTCGTTCCTCGAACTGAGGTTTGAAGCCCACGAACGGGTACTTGTCCTTGCCCTTTTCCATCACTCCGGATTCGAGCGCGCCCTTGCACGTGAACGGCTTGCCGGTCTTGGGACTGGTCGCGGTGATCTCGATGACCTGACCGGCCAACAGTGCGGCCACCTCTGCGTCGGTGAATCTGTGTCCGCAGAACACCCGCTTCGCGGTGGTGACCACGGTGGCGCCGTGGGTGAAATGCAGTGCCGGCGGCAAGGTGATGTTCTCGACCGGCGCCCGTGTCACTCCGGCCTTGGCCATGCGTTCTTTGAGCTCGGCCGGCAACCTGCCCGCGTTCGTCTTCATCTTCTCGAGGTCGTGGCGCACCAGGTCTTCCACCAGCGCCAGGAAGTCGGGAGCTGCGCTCGTACCCGCCTCGACCTGGGCCATCTGTTCGAAGACCTTCTCGGTGATCGTCAGATCGCCGATGTGCGTACCGGGCAGAATCCGGTGGTTAAGTTCGCCGACCGCGCTGAGCGTGATCTTGCCGCGCTGCTCGCGCATCAGGGCCTTGCCGGTGGCGTTGTTGGTGACTTCCGCGTAGGTGCTCGTCCGGGTAGCACCGGTGCCCACGCTGCGTTTTTCCAGCTGCTTCATCAGCCACCCCATCGTCGGGTGCGGCGGCCGCGTCGGGAAGCCCTCGTGGACGAACGGTTTCGCGATGGTCCCGAGAGCCGTCGCTCCCGACGGGGCATCGTCGTCTTCGGGTTCGTCGTCTTCGGCGACGAAGACGCCTTTCCAACCGAGCACGGCGGGGACGTTCAGTGAACCGACGAAACTCGGGTACTTCTCGACGTGCCCGCGATGCTGGTCGTATTCGTAGTCCGGGGCGAGCATTGTCAGGTAGTTCTTCGCCAACAGTTCGTAGATTTCCTTGCCCAGTGCGCCGAATTTCGTCTCCACCGCAGCCAAATTCGGGGGGACGTTCGGGCCGGGACGGTTGGCACCGTGGGCGCCACCGGACTTGATGTGACTCTTGCGTGGTCCGCGGTGACTGAGCGCTGCCGGATCCACCCCGACCACTCCGGCGATCTTGTCGACCAGCGGGAGCAGTTCGTTGAACTGTTCGACCGAGATGAACTTGTCCTCGGTGCGCGGATAGGACACCACCTGTGCCTCGTACATCCGCTGATACGTCTCGAGGACCTTCTTGGCTTCGAAGCCCTTCTTCGACAGCAACGATGAGAGCGCTGCCAAGTCCATCAATTTCGGTGGCCCGGTCTTTTTGCGAGTGGTCCCGTCATGGACCACCGGCGAGGACTCGAGGCCACCGGGGACGGCGCTCTTGTTCTCGAACCTGTCGATGTCGGGGTCGGTGTAGGTGACATTGTTCTCGTCACGAAAACGGTTCTCGTAGAACGCTTTCTTGGCGTAGTTCTTGTGGGCGTCGAGACCGTCGCCGACGATCACGACCATCGCGGACTTGAGTCGGCCGTTGCGCACGACGGTGCTCGAACCGGACACTTTCGTTGCCGCCCGTGTGAACTGCATCGAGAGCATGTCCCACTTCGACCGAAAGTCCGCCTTGCGGTAATCACCTTCGGACTCGATCGAGGTCACCGGCCGCCGTTTCGAGAACGCCTTCCGAAGTGACGCCGGGGTTTCGTCGAGAAACTCCATCCGCTCGAGCTTCTTGCCTTCCAGGCCCAGGTACTCCACGATTTCCCAGCCCAGCAGCGAACCCTCGCCGGTCGGGTCGAGATCGGCGGCGTTGCAGACGGTCTCGCACGTCGAGAGAGTCGCTTTGAGCTCGGCGAGAAGGCTCTTCGCATCGGGGTCGGTGACCAGCTTGCCGCCGGAGACCTTGCGCCTGACCTCGCGCTCCCAGCGGAAGTCGCCGGCATTCCACGGCAGGTGTTCCAGATCCCAGCTCTTGTACCGCTCGGCCAGCGGGGCCGGCACCATCGTCGCCGGGTCCTTCAACTCCAGCAGGTGGCCACGAGCATTCACGATCACGTAGTCCGTGCCGTCGAACGTGCCACTCATACCGCCCAATGCAGCGGCGAAGTTGCGTGCCGCCGAGGGCTTCTCGGTGAGAATGCCGACTTTCCCCATGCTAATTCCTCTGTTCATGATGTTCGTTGCCCTCGTTCGCCAGAGCGCGCCGGGTGTCGTTGGTGAGTTCGTCCATCCGATCGCACAGTCGCGTCACACTGGCCGGGCTTGTGAGGGCAGTGCTTTCTCTCAAATGGCGCTGCCATGCCGTCATGACCGCGCTCGCGGCCGCCGTATCGCTGCCATCGGCGCAGCGCAGAATGTTCTCCAGCTTCGTGTCATCAGCGACTTCGAGCGCAGCGCTCCGGACGATCTCAGCCAAGTAGAGCGCAGCCCACTGACAACCTGGAGTGTCCGCCAGATCCCGTAGCGACTCGATCGCGTCGTCGACCGGGCGCCTGAAACTGTCGTCGGTGCCGATCATGCGAGCTCACCCCCGTCCTCGTCGAGGAGGTCGTCGAGCAGCTCCCGCGGTACGGGTTCGTACTTGAGCGCCGGGTGGCCCATCCACGAGCCGTCTGCGGTGGCGTCGGACATCGGCCCGGTGTCCCCATCGAAGATCACGCGGACATGCGCGTCGAAGTGCTGAATCCACCAGGCCGACATCGCCGACGGCTTGTCGGATGCTCGGGCTTCCTCGTACGCGAACCAGAGCGCTTTGAGGCGAGCGGCCACCTCGGGATACAGCGCCCACCGCGGATCCCAGACGTTCCCACCGTTTCCGCCGCCAAGGCCC
>Ga0153995_1000042_pt1 | contig 21808 bp, 31 predicted proteins | sample TSNC079MetaG_FD_104678 | JGI IMG/M metagenome (GOLD analysis project Ga0153995, IMG submission 104678) | Attine ant fungus gardens microbial communities from North Carolina, USA - TSNC079 MetaG | ecosystem: Host-associated > Fungi > Mycelium > Unclassified | place: USA: North Carolina, Lumber... | reverse complement strand
TTCGGTTTATCTACAAATAACATGACAAAACACCAAGTATTTGGAAAAACTGTTTTCATGACAAAAGCGATAAAAATAGACGTTGCAGTTCTAAAGTTGGGACTGCGTTTCAATTGTGGCAAGTGTGAAGCTAAGTAATATCATTTCATATATGCTTTCATTCACCAATTTAACACACACACCTCTGCCGGGGTAATCGTTCTCAATTCACCGGGAGACGCAACTTGACCAGTGAGAGCATCCACCCCAATTTCCACAGCGCGCAAAACTTTGCCTTTGGTCGGATACCAATACCGAATCTCTTCGGGAACAACCTGAATCACGGAAACACGAGGGTCTGTGGAATCGCCTTTATGAACGCCATCCTTGAGGTCACCAAACCAAGCGCCTGTTCCAGCAGACCAATATTTATTGACTACTTCTCGGTCGTCGATGAGCTTAGCCTTTCCAGCGATGCTAGGCAAGGTCAAGAGTCCGACAAGGAGCAACAACGGAGCACGCACGAGGCCCAAGCTGTAGTGGTAGGATTTATAAACGCAACATTGACATGTTCGTCATTCTTCATTTCATCAAATTTGTGTGAGACATTATTGGCAAGGAAGACGAATTTTTGTTCCTTGTCTTCCTTGGCTAAAGGCGAGATGAGAGAAAAAAAGAAGAGAGCGATTAACAACGTACAGGATGCAGGTGCCATAGCTCTAGAGTGTAAGTGACCATCAGGGGAACGGGTGGTGAGCATAGCGGTTTGTGTAGAAGATATAATTTCCCTTAAACCTGACACGGGAAGATACATGGAGAAGCAGAGTATGATTGAATAGGACGACCCACCATCGACCTTTTCCTGGGTGGAAGCTGAGGACATTGAAGACTGTGCTACGAACGGATCCAACATGACAATGGGTGTTTAAACAAACAGGGACGCGGTTATATAGGACAGGACTACTGACGTCGGTCAAGTGGGGATACTGACGTCATAGATTGGAGTTGAGGACAGGCCAAAGAAAAATGGAATATATAGGTATTAGAGTATACGACAACATGACCAGTGAGTCTATCCAGAGGAGTAAAATGGCTGCGATGCATGATACGCCGTGATTTGTATTTTTCGTCAGGACGAGCAAGAACAGGGAGCAGGAAACAGGGAGGCGAGGAAGGAGAATGTCTACTGAACACCTGCGAGTGGAGACACAGGTGTCATGGCTGCAGGCACTATGGAAAGAGGTGTCAAGTGGGGGAATGAGGAAGGTATCGGAACGTACGAGGAGCCATCTGTGGCCTGTTTCCCTCGCTGAACACTCGTGAGATGAGGACGCCAACGCCCTCGAATACTCCTAGGAGAATGCCACAAGCAACGGCGGAGCCGAGGGCGGATTTGGGTCCACCTGGCGATAAGACATGAGCACAGGGGAGTACGGGCAACATTCGACCCACTTCGTGCTGCTAGACAGCCGCCTGTCATGAAGCCCGAAAGAATGGCATTCCAAGCATCTTCCTTCTGCCGCCAGCTCTTGATGGCACAGTCAAAGGTGGAGAACATACCGCCCCAGACACCGAAATTACCGCCGGTAACAGGTGCGCGGGCTTTTATAGAAGAGACAGCACCTGCAAGACGGTCTCCCTGAGGGGAGTGATGAGCAAGAAGGGAGACGGAGAAGCCAACGTACACGGGGAGAGTTGCGGGCGCCCTTGATGCCGTACCAGATGCCGCCACCGATGGCACCCATGGAGAAGGCACCTCCAAAGTCGTTGAGGATTACCCAAGGGCTGTTATTGTGAGCAGGGAGGATGGAGGGAGAGGAAGAGACGCACCAGGGATCGCGAGTGTGGTCGGCGTGAGCCATTGCGAGAGTGGAAACTTTGGCGCACGTGAGTGAGATGGCTGTAAGGCACGTGATGACAACACGTGAGGCAACCCATTGCTGGCCCTGAGGACTTGGCTGCAGTGCACGATGGTCAGGATAACCGTCAAGCCAAAGGCAAGGCCATTTGCGTCTGCGCCAATTCCAATGCCAAATGCCTGTGAAGAATATCCAAACGGTTTTATTTACTGTCACCAGTGTTCAAAAAAACGCAGCGTCACCGGTATGTCCGCCTGAGCTTGTTCTGCTGTCCCTCACCCTCCCAGATGCCATCCAGTGCACTTTTCTTGAGCCTACAAAGCACGCAGAACCTAATACAGAATTGAATACTCGTCTTCACCGATGTGTCGCAAAATTCTGCAGGTTCTGCCTAAAGAACCGCTACGATCTTGATTTTGCTCATCTTGTTGCCGCAGTCTGTGCCGCTCTGCCTCAACAGGGCCACATCGACTCTGCAGGCTACATTTACAAGTATGTCGTCTTTTTCTTTACTCCACTGCTCTTCTCACCTCCTTGTCCAGGTGTCCCAAGTGCTGCGACATTTGCAATTGTCCCCGCTGCCGCAAGTCAAAGGGTCTTCAACCAATGGGGTATATTATCTTTTTCTTCCTGTCTCTCCCCCCACTGATGTCTCTCTTCCAGCAATGCCGGCACCATCCGCAAACCCCCGCCTCAGCCAGCTCCAAAACTCCCAAAGCTCAAGTCCAAGTCTACCCCCAAATTCCCCAAGAAGCCCCGCCCAAAACCCCTTCCCGTCGTTAAATGGTCCCATGTTCCTGTAAAGCTTTCTCTAGAAGATGCGGAAACTCGTCTTTATATCCGCGAGTTTCTTGTCCGCTTCGCAGACCTCTTCGATCCTTTCCTCTCGAAAGCCAACCTCGAAGAACTGGACGAGATTGGCGGTGCACGTTATCCAAGCCGCGAAGATCGCGCCCAAATGGCTAGTTGGGTCAGCGAGTCTTGCGTCAAATCGATGATCCTTGCCCTCCTCAATCTCCTTGAGAAAGAGCTCCACGGTCCTCTCGCTGCCGTGCGTTTTTTCCCCTCTCTAAATTACCTGGCTTTCTTAGCCTCTATTTCTAGTCTATCAAACATGCCATGAAGGAAATCCGCAATCTCGGCGTCAACCTTAACAAAATTTGGCCGGTCCTCTCCTCCCTTCGCGACACCTCCTTCACTTTTTCTCACTCCCCTTCCGACTCCGGCTCCCCCCCATCCACACTTCCAGGCTCCCCTCATACCCCCTTTGCATTCACATTCCCAGATCCTCGCCCTCCTCCAGCGACTTACGACACCAGTTCCATCCGAACGACTCGCCACAATGACGCAAACGACGGTCTCTGCATAGTCTGTTCAGCTCAAATGATTCCTGTCGTATCCTCCCTCATTGAAGATGCCCTTCTAACCAGTGCTATCCGCGAGGAAGTCGAAATCGGCATCCAAAAAGGAAAGGAAATTGTTAGAGAGCAGCGAGAAGCATTCAAGAGAGAGGCAGACAGATGGGAACAGGTTCGGAAGGGGATGGAGACTCGTGTCAAGTCCAAACCTCAAATTCTTGAAAACCGCGCAAAGCGTGAATATCATAAACATAAAATCGCCTCCCTTGAGAACTCGCTCAAGGTTCTTACCCCAAGATATGCTCCTCGATACACACCCATTGGCATTGATGCTGACTCCCGCGTATACTGGATCTTATCACCTGGTGCATCAGAGCGAGATGCAGCATCAGACTTTATCCTGTCTTGCTCTAGAGAGATCAAGGGAAAGCCAGGGAAGAGCAGAAAACTCCCCAAATCCAAGGTACTGGCTACCGAAGAAGAAAGGAAAGAAATGAAGTCGTGGAGTTGGTTTGTTGCTGTTTGGGGTCGGAAACCCAAGGATACAAGTGGTATGGGAGCAAAGGAACAGGAAAGATGTGTTGCGAGGAGTGGCGTCAAGCTGAAGATTAAAGTCAGTCCTATTCAGGGACCTGGGAACCCTGATGCTATGGATGTTGATGATGATGAAGAGATGGCTAGTCTATCTGATCAAGAGCGGTCATCATCGCCTTTGCATTCATCAGCTAGCACAACTACTCCGACATCCTTTTCCGGTGAACAGTCGGATCAAGAAGAAGACGATGACGACGAAGGAAAAAACGTGTTCCCTGGTGACCTCGACGATTATACAGAAGAAGAGGACGATGCTACGGAAAGATGGTGGGGGTTTTATGATCCTCTTGAGATTATGAAACTTTCCAACTGGATAGCTATCAAAACTGGTCTTGACTTTGAAGAAAAGGACCAAAATGATCGACGTTCACCTTCTCAATCACAAGATGTTGTATCGACTGTACCGTTACAGCTTCGCCACAATCAATATGATGAAATGGAGTCTCATCCATTGTCATCCATTGCTACGCTTACTGGCGGATCTGGGGTACCATTAAATGGATACACGAATCAACATATGGGAAAGAAAAGTCGAGAAACGAGTATCACGGTTGTCAATGATCTTCATATCACCCAAAGTAAAGCACAGTTCCGGTCACTCGTCGATGAACTTCGAAATTTTGCAATTTTACTTGACTGGAGAATGAAAGTGGACAAATATGAGAATGTGCTTTGTGATCCTGTTGCTGCTTCTGGTGGTGGTGGTGGTTTGGCGCTGGACAGTGTGGATACTTCGCCTGTACCTTCTGGTGGGAGTGAACGTGATGGGAAGAGCGTGATTGGGAAGGTGAGGGTGAAAGTGAGGGAAAGTATTGGGATGGGTGAATCTGTGAGTAGTTATGAGATAGGTGAAAGGAGAGAGGAAGGATAGTTTTTGATGTTTGATGATGCATCTTGGACTCTTGTTCTTGTTACCGCGCTTCCCTCTTCCCTTTTCTTGATTATTTTTTTCTTTTTTTTTTTTGAGCATACAACTTTATATTCGACTTTTGTCATAATGTGTACAATTTTAACATAATGTTTGTTAGATTGAGGGAAGCTTTTCTTTCTTAAACAAACGAATTGTTATATCTATAGATATCGTTTTATTTGTTTCCCCTTTTTGGGGTTGAATAGACTTTTTGATACAGTTGAAGTTTTTTTGATCGGATCTATCAAGAGTGTGGAGTTGAATTGTCTGTCCATTGCGAAAAAAGGGTATCTTTGAAAAAGTATTGGAAGTATTGGATGAGATGTTTAATCTGTTTTGATGATATTGATATCTGCTTAGGCAGTTCGATTCCAGTTCGATTACAGACCGAAAAGAAAGTATTTGTGTCCATACTGGTGAACCTGTACACATATGTCATCTTGTCTCTGTCTACCGTAAGGGTGAATCGTAATACCATGGTCATGGGTCCCCGGGAGGAGGAGGAGGATAGAGTCGGGTGTATAGTGATAGAAGTTCATCAAGACTCATCTGACGTTCACTACATGCTGAGATGTGATCCGCAAGTCGTGTGGCAAGTATATGTTTGCACTATTCATCTGGATTGGTTAGTTTTCGAGGTTGTTGCAGATACCAAAGTCACCATGATGTGGTTTTTTTGTTGATGCACGTAATGAAGAAAAGCTGGACAGCTGCAAAAGTAAGGATAACCTATGTTGCTCACTTCCAGCAAAACAAGGTAAGTCCCATTCGTGCCGATGACTTCATACTCTGTGTGACCCCAGGTAGTCGTATACTTGAGAACTCGTGAACCGTTAGAAAAAGTCGCCTCGTTGATAAGATACGAGAGGCGGACGGAATGGTTTACCATTTCCTCTATCAATCAGATCCAGCGCACCGATAATAACTTGTTCCGGAAATGTATGTTGAAGGCGGAGGAGATCATCATCGGTGACTATTGGTGATTTGTCAAAGCGGGTGAAAAAGAAAGTTCTTAATTGATCGAGAATGAGCACTGACAGGTCTCTCGACTCATCGAATCAATCACTGCGTTTGCAATTGACAAAGGTTCTTTCAGACTAGCCGTCATTTTGTGTGAACTAATGAGATTTCACTAATCCCATTTTGTCCACCCGGCGAATGCCGTGACCTGATTCTATATCTTTTACCAATGAAGTCTCGTTATCTCATTGTCTTTGCTCAGTCCCACAGTGACTTTAGACTCCCAGAACTCCAGTCAGTCTCTGAGCTTCATGGATTTCAAGTTTCGCTTCCAGAGGATTCTGATACTTCAAGGCCTTTTATGGTTGTTGAGCTAGAAAAGCAGGAGCATGCACTTTTCCTTGCTCGTAGGTGTGTCTTGATAAAGTGAATATTCTTGTTTACGTCCTTGGTCGCATCATTCTCATGCGACGTTCATTGTGAAAAGGTCTATTTACGAGTTTTATGCACGAGGCGAGACATATGATCAAGTTCACAACATGAATCGTTCGAACAAGTACCTCTGGGAAAAGTACATCCCCGATACATCATTCAAGTTCAATGTCACTGGCTTCAATCATACCATACCGCAGAGGAGGCAACGAGATGTGATTGAAAGCTTCTCGTACATGGATCTTCGAGGAAAGATTGATATGAAAAGTCCTGAAATCACGATGGCCTGCTTTGAGGAGTGTAAGTTTGCATATTCCACACATTCTGTCGCTCGAGAGCTCAAGAACCGGAAACCAAGAATAGACGAGAGTCGAATCACTGTTCCCAATGGTTCTCCACGAAAACGATGTGAAAACGACAGCCACTTTAAGGAGGTTTTCTTCGGGAGGTTGGTGCGTCCATTCTCACGTCATGATCGCAGGTAAAGCTCATCTAGTAACATAGATAGTTGAAGGGTCAGCAAGGCGGCTGGTTGGTGTTTTCGATGTAAAAAAACGTGCCTATTTTGGTAATACCAGCATGGAAGCAGAGATTTCATTGTTAATGGCTAATCAAACCCTGGCAAGTATTTCCGATATGAAGGAAAGAAGGAAAGCTTACGCTTAAAGAGTCCTCTCCTGGAAAATGGATATATGATCCATTCATGGGCACTGGGAGTATGGCATATGTGAGGGTCGACGTTTCCCGCATACTATCAATTGATCACATCCTCTTCGTTAGTCTACTGCCTACTTTGGTGCACTTGTGTTTGGGTCTGACATAGATGGGAGACAAATGAGAGGGAAGGGTTCGTCACTATTTTTCTGTATACCTAAAACATATCTTGAAGTAAGCCTTCTGATGACCAGGGAGGCCAGCAGGTATTATTCGTGCTGCTACTCAATATGGAGTTGCGTCCAGGATCATTGATCTTTGTACCTTTGATATCACACGTAATCCATGGCGATGTGGGGAGCTTTTCGATGCCATCGTTACAGACCCTCCATGTAGGTTCTCATGACTGTTACAACTTCTTGGGCTACGACGATTTATTAAATAGATGGTGTGCGTGCAGGAGCAAAAAGGTTAGGTCGAAAAAAGGAACTATCAGAAACGAAGAAGATACTCTGCCTTCAACATTCTCAGAACCCCAGACCGTAAGCAATTTCCAGTCTGTTGCAGCAATGTGTTGGGACCTTCGTAGTGACGATCAGCCTTACATTCCTCCCACAAAGCCGTATGAGCTTTCAAACCTTGTCAAAGATCTTGTAGTTCTAGCTCGTTACCTCCTGAAACCTGGAGGTCGCTTGGTTTTATTTCTCCCAACAGTGACGGACGAGTATCAAGAGGTTGACATACATGATATGGTATGTGAAGGTATGCAGGTTATCGCCAATTCATTGCAAGACTTTGGTTCTTGGGGACGCCGGGTAAGGTTCCGGACTTAAATCACGTTAGCTCCGAGTTCTTACTGCGACAGCTCATCACCTTACAAAAGAAAACAACGGAAAAGTACCTTCCACCAACCTTCCCGACCATAGCAGAAGCCTCCGAGGGGAGCTATGTACCAGCACACAGGGATTTTAGAGAAAAATATTTCCAGGGTTTCAATAACGGCCGAAATGATCACTTGTTGATATGACTGGACCTGCTCACCCACTCTACATGGAAACTTCTCAAAGGGGCCCATGATTGATACCTTTGTCAAATCAGGCAGATCAACTTTTGTCAGTCCGTGGAGCGCTTAAGTCCCAGACGTGTATCAAAATGGCTTGGAACTCTCAGCTTCAAGGTTTCTTCTCGCTTTGAATAGAGTACTTCTATCTTGACAAGGCTTCTATGTACTTAGGTTTACACATGATCTTTCTCTTCTATGTCTGGAGCATCATCGATCTGCTATTCAAGTGATGCCCTCTTGTTCTGTCTCTCCATGTGTTCTCGGGTGAACCGCATGTGTTGCGACAATTCTTCCGGTTGCTATTGTCGGAACTGGTTGGGTGTTATAAAGCTCAACCTTGATCGCTGGGGCTGATAAAACATCATGATTGTTTTATCAACCATTCTTGTGGCTGCTTCCCTTGTTCTAGCTCAGGCACCAACGGACCCACCCTCTAACCAGACTGGTAGACTTCCAGCCTTGGGGTATTGTATTCTTCATTCCAACTGTCACCCTCGAGCTTATTCATGCTCTCAGGTGGAATACTTGGAATGCCTACGGCTGTAGTGAGTTTGATCATTGAAGTTGACCTATTTTCAGTTACACCTGCATTTTCCCGAAGACATCAATGAATCCAAAGTCCTTGCAGCGGCCAATCAGTTTGTGTCATTAGGTTTGAAAGATGCAGGATACGAGTATATCAACATCGATGTAAGTCATTCAATTTGTTTTTACTGTCGCAGTCATAGGTTGAAAGAAACTGCTAGGATTGCTGGTCTGTTATATCAGGCCGAGACAGCTCCGACAGGATCACACCAGATCCGACGAAGTTCCCTAATGGCATTAGTGGTGTCGCTGAACAAGTTCATGCTCTTGGTCTCAAGATCGGTATCTACAGGTGGGCCGTTTGTTTCGCTTCTGACAGAGAGTGTGACGATCTTTTTTCCGTAGCGATGCTGGTACTAATACCTGTGCTGGCTTCCCCGGATCATTGGGCCACGAGGTCACTGATGCCACGACTTTTGCCGGCTGGGGCATTGATTATCTCAAATATGGTGATTGTCATTGAGCCAGTTGAGCTGGATACTACCTGATGCTTTTGCAGATAATTGCAATGTCCCTAGTAACTGGACCGACTCCTCGGTGAGATCGTGCTATATTCTGATGATGAGATCCAGCTCAGTATAACTCTCTCAAGTCCCCACCTAATGGAGATTGGTAGTACGTGAAATTTTTGAGGAATCTTTAACTGATTCTGATACTGTATGATTGTAGCAACTCCAATTCGGCTATTCGCTACCGTCAAATGGCGTGAGTCTCACTACTTTGACAAAAGGCAATACCAGTTGAAAAGTGGTTACAGTGGAGCGCTTGCTCATGTTTCGCGTCCCATTCAGCTTGATATCTGCATCTGGGGACTAGCCGATGTCTGGACTTGGGGTGCTCGCGTTGTATGTGAACCTCTTAGAATTTTTATGAACCTCAGGACCGAAGAAATTCTTCTAGGGACATTCTTGGAGGATGCTGGGAGATGCTAGGTGAGAGCTTCATCCGATCGAAAGCTAGTACGTGACTTATCGTCGTTTAGCCCAACCTGGTCGTACATCATGAATATCGCCAAGACAAACGTGGCCCACTTGGATGCCATCGACTTCTTTGGTCACAATGACATGGACATGATGGAGATTGGTATGCACTGACCAACATTTGGCATGATTCATTTCTTATGTACAATGCCTTCTTAGGTAATGGGGATCTGTCAATTCAGGAGGAACGCAGCCATTTCGCTATGTGGGCCTTTCTCAAGAGTCCTATTCTTCTGTGAGCATTCTTGGTCACAAACCAAATACAATGCTGATCTATTGATGTATTAGTGGCACTGATGTGAGATAATTTCCTCTCATGTTCCGATACACAGCTGATCAGGGGCATGTTCAACAGCTCTCGCAGCTCACCTCCGAAGAAATTAGCATTATAACCAACAAGGAACTTCTCGCCTTCAGCCAGGACGCTACCATTGGAACGCCTGCTAAGCCTTTCACTGCTTTCTCTGGTGCCCCTGCCATTTCTCCGCCTGAATATTATGCAGGCACATCATCCAAGGGCATCCATGTTTTCATCATCAATACCAGCTCGTCAACTGCCAGCAAAAAATTCGTCCTCTCTAACGTTCCTGGTCTTGGAACCTCTGGGAACTTCAAGATCCATGACATGTGGTCTAGTTCCGATTTGAGCGGGACATTCAGTGCTAACTCAACGTTTACTGTCGATGTGCAAGCGCATGACACTGTCGCATACTTGTTCACCAGGGCCTGAACCTAAAGGAGTAATGGTGATTAATGTGTCGGATTGTTTGTATGTCAGTATGAACTTGAATGAAACCTTATGCAGCTTCACCGCCAGGATGATGTAACGGTCCTATATAGATCTTAAAATTTGTTCTGGGCCTCTGACAGAAGGGAATCATGGTCAGACTGCTACCAGACTCTTATTTTCTCAGATGTATGAGCTGTGGGAGGATTCTCTTATGTTTTGATGACAGCACAGAGAAAGATTTGATCATCCATGAAGATCACTAGCTATATAATTAGAATATAAGGGAACTTATCCACAGATGGTGATCATCGCAGATCTCATTGGACATGATGGCTGGTGGTTATGACCAGTATCAAGCAGTTGTTTACATATGTCTGACAACTCTTAGACAGTATTCTCGAACATGAAAGTAGCAAAAATGTTTTTGAGCCAATTGTTCCACATTCATAAGACGGACCTGCCAAGGATATACCCAGGTTAGTGACCAACCTTACCCTTACCCCAACCCTGACTCAGAACAAGGGTAGAGTCAATGATAAAAAAAAACTAATGACGACCCTTACCCCTACCCTATCCTCAACAACAGCTATAGTGCCTAGACTTTGTATATATTTGCTCAAAGTTGATCTTGCCTGCATTTTCTGATGCATTATGTGACAGCTCCATTGTGATATCCTTTTCAATACCATTTGAAACCTCTTTTCATTCCTTTGTGAAAAATACCATACAAATTTTTGAGAATTCTAAATCATATCTCTTCATAGACATGGCCACCGCTGACAACCCACAAGAAGTCCTCACTCCAATTCTCCTTCGCTCTCAAACTCCAGGTATGTATTCGCATTCTACAACAGACATCAGGCTCAACCATACATTGTCTGCTAGCTCCTGGGGAGAAAGGTAAACAATTTAGAACAACTCCTGCTCTAAACAATTCACAAATAACGCCCTAGTCCTCAAGTATTTGGCAAGCATGTCGCAAGAAGACCCCGATTGCGATCCGCCTCGTTCAGTGTTAGAGTCTACCGAGTACCGAAGCAACAGAAGTGCAGTGCGATCGCCGCCCCTGTCGCCTCAAAGTCTCCCGAAGAGCAACAGAGTGTCATCTCATGATGATGATGACATCAATGGCGACGACATTGATTCCAATATTCAGGAAGGAAGGTCTTCTGACATTGGGAATATGGTGCCCCATGTACGTCTTCTTTAGCCTTGGCTTTAGCGGTTTGTCTGACATTCCATAGCGGGAACCTGGACCTCATGATCCACCAGGCCCGAAATATGAGTCGTATGATTCGGGGCCTTCCTTCGGCAACTTTGGGCCTCTTCCTGTGGACGATGTTCCGTCCTTTAGCATTCCTTACACCACGGACTCTTGGGCTGTGAGTCTTTTATCAAAAAGAAGTCTCCTTACTCATGCCAACTCAGCAGAATCGGGATGAAAATATGGGAACAACAACTCTAAATAACATCCCCAGAAATGCTCTCCCAGCGTTAGACTTTGGTTTCTCTCCTCGGGCGCCCTCGCTTGGAATTGAAGGCCAAAGTAACAGAGCTCGTTCTCAAGCTAGTGTAGCCAAGCCTGGCGAATATCCAATGGTGTGTTCCGTACTCCCTTCTTTCACTGCTATACCCAGTGTACTGATGAAATCAGTCACCTAAGTCAACTACAAGATCAAATAGCAAAGGTTTAGATGAGGAGCATCCAATGTCTCCATTATCTGCGAAATCCAAGATAACAACCAAAACACGGGCAACTGAAAGAGGAACAGCCTACCCTCCCCTCCCCGAAAGTCGATATGGTGGCGGGGAAAGCACTTTTGACATTGGATCGCCAAGAACCCGTGCTTTCTCCAAAGCACCCTCGATATCTCCTTCAGACTCCCCATCCAATTTCAAGCCAAAGCCTACTTCACATGGATCCTGTAAGTTTGATTTCATATCGCATTCCACCAAGACGAGTAACAATGTAATAGCCCGGTCTCCTGTTATTCCCACTGCCGTTAGTCATCAATCTCGGCCCTTTTCGCCTTATCGCCATGCTCCAACGACTGCGGATTTGATGCATGCTGCTGTTCGCAACCGCTCCCTGGTCATACCCGAGGAAGATGAGAATGCACTAGACCTACATTCGAGGCCATCGTCTACAGCACCTTCTGGGACCAATAAAACACCATCCCAGTCACCTTCTCAGCCACATTCGAAGGCCCCCTCACAATCTCCTTCCAAGGCATTTTCTCAAGTCCCGTCCGCTTCCAAAGCTGTTTCCAAAGTCCCTTCTAATCCTCCCTCTCAAGTCCTATCTCAGCTTCCTTCACAATTGTCTAAATCACCTTCACAATTATTAAAGAGTCCTTCCCAGTCATCTAAAGTCCCTTCACAGTTCCCATCGAAAGCGCCATCTAAAACACCGTCGAAGGCACTATCGCAGAGTACTGCTAAGCCATCCGTTATTAACACTATGCCTGATAAAGGCAAGAAGCCTGGCCAGCGCACGCCGTCGCCGGACGGCTTAGATCCTGAAGAAGCTCGAATTGTAGCCGACGCCTTGGGTGGCCTGACACCTCGTACCTCGTACTACGATCAACCTTTGGAACCCAATGTCACTAATCAATATCATGATACTGAACTCTGTGTCCTACTCAGTCAGGAGGCAAACGAGAACCTTCATGAGCTTGTCAGGAAGGCTCTGAGAAAGGCGATTCGGCAAAGAGTTAAGAGGCTTGGAATGAAGTATGATGCAGAAGTGTGCCTTTGACTTCATCCACTATTCGTCGTACTTAATTCGCCATCTTTCAGTCTATAAAGCAATATCGCAAGTCTTACCATGATCATGATCTCGGCCTTCATCTTTCAAACATACAAATCAATACTAATGTGAGCCTGTTTCATTCCAGCAACTGGTATCTCCTAATAATTTGGGACGTCTTTAGGAGGCCCCACAATGGGCAGAGGATTTGAAACTTAATATAGTGCTTATGCAACAACGCCTCGAGAGCATCAGCGAGAATATTAAACCCCACGATCGCTCATATCAAGGTTCTCGTTTTGTCTACGAAGGTGATGAATTCACCCGCACGCCCCTGACACAAACGGTGAACATTCAGACACAACATACTGGGACCCTTGGGGATTTAATGTATCACAATCCTGGGGAAGGAGAACTGCTGGATGACGATGCTACGGAAACTCAACAGCCACCACCAATCGATGACATGTCTCAGTTCCAGGGCTGTGAGTCAGGTTACCTTGGTCGTGATGATTCACCAGGTTCCTTCGTTCTCAAGAAGGAGCTTTACAAGCTGCGTCAAAAGCCTGCTAGTCAATCGGGCCGAACACATCACACCTGGGAAGTTACCCGCGATGAGGATGGAGGAGAATTTGACGAGGAGGAGGCTGCCCCTCCTTCTGGCCTACCGACAATCCCTGACTCAAATGGTGATGTATACGGGGATCGCGACCGCTCTCCGTCTCCACCTCTTCCACCTCTACCTAATGAGGAGCATGAAGCTGAAGATGACTATGCCGTGGCTCACCAAACTCAAAGCGAAACCCAATTTCAGCTTCCTCCCTGGCAGAAGATTCATTCCCACCTCTTGAATTGGGCGATTATTTGGCCAATGAGTGAATTTGACCAGGCGCTGAACAGTACAACACGTGGGAATCAGGTAGATGAAGTTGCGCTGAGCATATGGGCTACACAAACATATAAGCGATACGTTAGAGCTCGATTAACGGAGGGCCCCTCGGGTGTTGATCGACTTTTTGTTCCCCCAAATATTGCAGATGTCATTAACAACGCAGTTTTCAACGGCAGGCATGGGGAAGCATGTGGGATGCTGAAAGACCTGTGGACTCCATTTGGCTTTAGCGGGATGCCTAGACTTATTATTGTATTAGCGAAACATCGCTCAGATTCGAATCATTGGGTTGTTCATCGGTGAGCTCGAGTTTCAATAATCCAGTTCTCCTGAAAGCAACTTTTGGTGATTTGGATGTCGTTCATAGATTCTCCCTCCCCGAGGGAAAGCTTGCGACGTATGATACTTACCAAGATCGCACCCTTCCTGATGGCCGAGTGAGTAACACCTGCCAATCATGTCCCACTAGCATTCAGATCTTGCTAGCCTCTTGGATGGTGGTTTGCTATCCGCATCGCTTGGCCCAATGCGCCTTACCCAAGTCCTGAATCGCTCGTGCAGAAGATGATTCGTCTGCACAGGCCTATGCAGCTTGGCATTGACAACTCTGTTGCTGCTGCCGGTATCTGGCGAAACTTGTTGATGGGCTCTCGAGCAGAACGCAGTCTTGACCTTGAGAGGTTAAGGGATCTCATCAATACAGAGGTCAAGAATTTACGGCAGCGTAAGCAGCTAGGTAAGCTGTCAATAGCTGTTCGGCCAAATTGGGATCAACTTGCAGCTTGAGCTTGGGTTCCTTCTTGCAAGAAGTTTCTTCTTTATGGTATAGATACTGCTTTTAATACTGACAAACTTGATACTCTCTTATTCCACTCAAGTCTTTTTGTTTTTTGAAGTTGAGTCTTCTATGATCAGATGGACGTTTTCTGCTTTTATCTCAGAAGATTGTTGTATAGTAGAATAGGTATTTCAGATTTGTCAATACATGGTAGTGACGTTGACACATTCCTTTCTGAGATTTCAGTGAACTGGTCATACTCGTCATCAACTGGGATTTACTGACCCTCCACCGGTCCCATCAAATGTGCAATCTACCGGGAGTCGTAGTTTGACCGATGAAGTGGCATGGTGAGGGTTAAAGCTTTGTGGAAGAGAATGAATCTGATAAGTCATTCAAGAAATTTTCCTGCAGTCCAATAGTTTCCGATGGTCGTGGTACTAGAAGCTGCGGTGTCTGCAATTGGAAAATTGAACACAATTTTTAAGTGAACATGTCAAATCATGATACCCACCACATGTATTGCATGGGCTTGACGATCCAAGTCTTCACGGAGCTGATCATTGCGAAATTTTGTTGCTGTCTTTTGCTTCTTCTGATATGCTCGCCTAGCGAAGGCCTTTTTTCTGCCAGTATTGGCGGTTGCTTGAGCCCTGCTATTGGCCATCAAATTGCATTGTAGACAAGAGGTCGTAAATTAAGCTCGAGTGTGGGAAGACTATCAGATTATGTAATTTCGAGTTGAGCTGAAGGTGTCCATTATTCCTTTGTTGAGTAAACGAACCTAAAACACGGCTACATAGTAGTGGCAAAGAATAATAAAACCTCCTTCGCAAAGCAGGACATATTTATCGGGCGTAAAGAAATGGCAGACTCTGCAACCTTGAGCGTGACGATGCTTGGAGCTGGCCAGGAAGTGGGAAGGTCGTGTTGTGTATTACAGTATCGTGGAAAGACCATTGTCTGTGACACGGGTGTTCATCCGGCTTACAGTGGTCTGGCATCTTTGCCTTTTATTGATGACCTCGACTGGAGCACGGTGGATGCCATTCTTATCACTCAGTGAGTTACCTTAGTGAGAAACCCTGTGTGATGCAAAATTGAGATTCGGGTCGTTAGTTTTCACTTGGACCATGCTGCGGCGTTGACCTATATAACGGAGAAGGTATGCGAGTTGTCTCTAAGGCTCAAGTTTTCCGTGACGCAGCCTCTGTAGACAAATTTCAAGGATGGAAAGGGCAAAGTCTACATGTCCCATCCGACGAAAGCTCTGCATAAGTTCATGATGCAAGATTTTGTTCGAACAAGGTTTATTTTCTCCCATCTGCAATCAATTCTCATTAACAAATATTCGTAAGTTCCTCATCATCGGACGCTTTGTTCTCGCCTTTGGACATGCAGATTTCACTCGCTTCAATCATCCCTGTCTCGGCTCATCAATTAATCACAGTTTGCCCTGGTATCTCCTTCGTACCTTACCACGCTGGCCATGTTCTAGGAGCATGTATGTTTCTGATAGACATTGCCGGTCTCAAAATCCTGTATACTGGCGATTACTCAAGAGAGGAGGACCGACACCTTGTAAAAGCTGAGCTTCCGCCTATCCGTCCTGACGTGCTCATAGTAGAGAGCACTTATGGTGTACATACCGGTGAGAGCCGTGAAGAAAAGGAACTTAGGTTCACGAATCTGGTTCATTCAATCATTCGGCGAGGTGGCCATGTCCTTTTGCCCACATTTGCGCTCGGAAGAGCCCAAGAACTGCTGTTGATCTTAGACGAATACTGGAAGAAGCATCCAGATTTGCACAATGTACCTGTTTATTATGCGTCAGGGCTTGCAAAGAAGTGTATGGCAGTTTTCCAGACATATATCCATACGATGAACGCCAACATCCGGTCACGGTTTGCCCGAAGAGACAATCCTTTTGTTTTCAAGTATGGCTATAATATGTTGCTGCTCTGTATGCTATCGCTAACCTTCAACCCAGGCACATTTCAAACGTACCTCAAACGAGGGGCTGGGAAAAGAAAATTGCTGATGGACCACCTTGTGTTGTCCTTGCTAGCCCTGGTTTCATGCAAGTCGGACCAAGTCGTGAACTGTTTGAACTTTGGGCACCTGATGCTCGAAATGGTCTTATTATCACTGGGTATTCGATCGAAGGAACTCCGGCCAAGGTGAGCCTTTCGGCGGTCCTTTCCCAGTGTAACCTACATTTCATTCGAATGGGCTTTGTTTTTTTTCGTCTAAAGTTCCGTCCGAACCATAACGAACCCACGCTTATGTCCGTATACGTTTATTTAGGATATTATGACCGAGCCCGAAGAGTTCATTACCCTGAAAGGAATAACAATACCCCGACGGATATCTGTGGATGAGATTTCGTTCAGTGCTCACGTTGATTATGCTCAGAATTCGGAATATATTGAGCAAGTCAAAGCCCAGCATGTGGTAAAGTCTTCCCTCTCCCGATTCTACAAGAAACATATCAATAATTTACTATACGTAATAGGTCCTGGTACATGGCGAATCAACAGGCATGGGCCGCCTGCGCGCCGCAATGCAGTCTAGGTTTAAGGAAAGGGACGAGGACGTTAAAATCCATACTCCGAGGAACTTAGAGACGCTCAATCTGTCCTTCAGAGGCGAACGCGTTGCCAAGGTTCGTGTCTTTGTGTTCTATCACTGCCACTTCCTCCAACTGATGACCGAACTTGTGGTTCGGGTCGTTCGTATATACACCTGATTTATTTTATTCGTCTATTTATCGTGTAAAAGGCTATTGGCACATTAGCTGATAAGCCACCTCAAACCAACGACATCATCTCTGGGCTTCTGGTGGCCAAAGACTATTCTTATACGCTCCTTGATCCTCGAGATTTGAGGGACTTTGCCGGACTAACGACCTGTACCCTGACACAAAAACAAAGGATTGTTTTAGGTGTCGGTTGGGAGTTGGTCAGGTGGCACCTGGAAGGCATGTTTGGCACGATTGAGGAGGGTCTAGATAAAGATGGAGTTCCCACAATACGGGTATATCTCAAACGCTTTCTAAATGAGTGCTTGTGCTTGATATACTGCTTTTGTTTTGTTTTGATCCTAGGTTATGGGAGTTGTAGATGTGAAACACACACAAGAACACGAGCTAACGTTAGAATGGGAGTCGAGCTCAAGTAATGATATGATCGCTGACTCTACGTTAGCACTCATTACCAGTATAGATAGCAGTCCGGCTTCAGCAAAATGTAAGTTCATTCCTGTCTTTGAGGTATAATGCTGATTCAATTTACCATATCACCACCAACACAAACGCACTCCTATCTAGTGACCACTCATCGGCATTCTCATGATCATGATCATAAACATCCACACGCCGATGCAAAGGGAGAATTATCATCCATGACGCGTGTTCAGCGCTTAGCGATGTTTCTTGAAGCACATTTTGGCGAAGTTGAATTTCACCAGCCAGATAATGAAGAATCTGATCCCGAAGAGAAGGAAGCTGGCGAGCACAGTAACGAAGAACCGTCATTGTTAGTCAGACTTGATGAAGCAGATGCGAGAATCAATTTGTTGTCCCTGGTGCGTTAAAAGACCAACGAAACCGCAGCATTCTGATCTGTTTTCTTGTCTCCTTCATTTCGACTGGTCAAATCCCGGATTCCAATCACCATGGTATTCGAATATGAATTTAAATCAAAAGAGGGTATCGAGTTCCAATGACGCGCTCAAAAAGCGTGTGGAGGCGGTCCTTGACATGGCTGTGACAACAGTCAGCTCATTGAGTGAGGCATTCAGTTCTGGTGCTCTCGTTGCCAGCGACAACACTGGATTGCTGCAGGACAAGGACAAGGACCTAGTAGAGTTGTAATCAAGAATTTTATTTTGTGTAGAAATATATCTAGTTCGTCGAAAGCAGATGATGTCACTTGGAATACTAAAGAAAGCGAAGACTAGCTCAATCATGAATGATATTGACAAAGATTTTGAACAGATGTAAAAGTCTTTTCCAAAGAGAGGACATATATACTCTTCATAACATACTAGGTTTCTGGAGACAAAGTCAGAATCAAAATTCCTGCATTGTAAGGGTCCACCGAGCAAGGGATATGTTGACTATCTAAGGTTAATGACGAGCCAAGAGAATGAAGACAATCAAGGACGTACTTGCGCATCGTCTCGATTATAAAATTTTTGATAGCAGGAACCTTATTTTTAGAGTGGAGGCCTTTGCCAACAATAACTCTCAGCGTTACCTGACCATTCGAGAGTAGATCTCGGAATGCCTGCTCAGTTTTTTGAAGGGCTTCTTCAGGTTTCAAGCCATGAACGTCGATTATACCTGGTTTCTGAAGATTATTATGCCCTAAGAAAAGGGTGAGTGGGGACATCAGTAACATTGATCAACGTTGATCATGTGTTATCGTATTACCAGCGAAGAATCGCCTCGCAGCTTTTGCATGCAATCTCTTCATTCGTTCATCAGCATCCTTTATATCACCTTTCAAAAATAGCACATCTCGGGGTCTATGTTCAGACCGTGCCTTGCACAACTCCGCTTTCAATCTTTCCAACTCCCTTCCCTCTTCGATGGCCTGTTTTCTGATGTCCTCGGCATGCTCTAATAATCGTGTAGGAATACGTGTTGAGAGCACGCTTTCAGCATCAGAAGCATCAGAACGTGGCTTCACATCTTCGAATTTGTCACTGACTTCGCGTAGAATAGTGTTCGATAATGTGTCCAGAAGGGAACCAAGAGGTCGAGGGGCTACAGGTGGCTGAAGAATTGCATAGCTTGAAAGCGTCGTTCCAGGGACAGGCATAGCTTCCTGATCAGATACAATGGTTCTGGAATCCAAAATCAGGGGTGACAGTGCAATTGTTTGCTTGCCAGGTTCACTGACTCCTCCAGGAGTTAAAGAATTTCGGGACATACAAGGTTGTAGAGCAGGTGTGTTCAGCTCATCGGGATTTGAGTCATCAGCTTCGAACATGACTCTGCCAGGAGTTCTAAGTCTATCACCACTTCCACTAGACGGCCTTGATGGCCCAAGGGAAGGAGGAACAGGGAGGGGAATCTCTGTAGAAGAAATCGTAGAAACCATAGGCGTGCCGTCTTCGGCGCGAACGTAGTGGCTCGTAGGGTTCGGTACGGGAAGGGGTTCCTCCCCACCATGTGATATTAGAGTAGAGCTTTGCTCTTTCTGTGGCAGATTTAATTCAATGTCTTCGCTAACATGCTCGGAGCGCGACGTAATCTCATCAATAGTTGACAGACGATCAACTCGAGAGTCCAACGTTCGTTCACGAAGTGTACTATCGGGAGGGGTGGGTGGCAGGAGAGAAGGTTGCAAGGAAGGAACAGCGCAATCTCTATCAGTAGATGCAGGTTGAGTTGACTTTCCTATGTCATAGAATGCGAGAGCTGACGTTGGACGAGTCTGAGCCGGAGAGGAAACTGGAGCGATAGCAGGCTTTAGGGAGGAGGTGGATGAATCAGGAAAAGGTGAAGGTTCTGATTCAGGGTGCAAAAAGAAACTTGGGGGAGTCGGAAGCGGAAAATTAGGTGATATGAAAGTTTGAATATCAGATTGACTAGCATGAGTGTCAACTTGTATGGTGGGTTTGATGGGTGTACTTGCGGGGAGGCGAGAAGGCAACTCTTCTGGCTCTTGATACACTCGTATACGGGAGGGGACATGGGAGGCGTTAGATCTAGGCCGTTGACGTCGAGTTCGGCTACTTGGATATGTCTTCGCGCTAGCGTCAAAGTTACTAGGAAAACCGAGGAACAGCAACTCTGAAATACTAGTCCCGATAGCCACCCAGAGGGCAACGATCTTGACTCTTGACCAGTCCCCTGCAATCAGGAAGTCAACCAAGAATCTCAACCCAAGCGCTAGGTAGTGGTCGAGAGGGGAAGAAGAAACAAAGGGAGGAGGATGAAAAGAAAGCCTATGAACCAGGATGCCCTCCAAAAGCCCTAGAATGATTGGAGAGATGGATGACGCCGGAAATGTAATGCAGAGCAAGTAAACTCGGAGCCCGAGCCCAGTCACAAGTGAGAGTGCGACATCCATGGTTAAATTTGAATACTATGGAGGATGAAATTGAGGCAGTAGTAGGAATGTTATCTGGATAGTCAGACGTAATACACATCACATTGTAGAAGTACGATGTGTTTGCGTGACCGCTAAACAGCCTCGTGGTGTCCAGACGGCACTTGTTTAGAGGAATAATGTAAAAGATAATTTCTTTTGCGCCCATCGCAGGATATTGAGTACGGTAGGGGAAGACTGTGACATTGAAGGCTGAATAAAATCCCATTCCAGATGGTTTGAGGCTGGAATATTGACCTGAAGTAATACAGGTTACGAGAGAAAGCTATCACGCGTGTCGGTGTTGATATCTTGCTCACCTTCACATCATGGAGATTAGCATCCTTCTCGCCAATAGCTTCAGCAGTACTTTTTCTTCGTGAGGGTCAAGTGCCAACCTAATTTCAAATAACATCGAGCTGCCATTTTACGCCGATAGCATAAGCTCAAACAGTGTACATTCCTCTCACCATTCCGGCCACACGTACCTCCCTCGCCAACGTCATTCAAAGCTTCCATAGTCATGATCAAGCAATATCCACTTCGCAGATGGTGTAGCCCCGGGCTCACCTACTATTCAGGACCTAAACAAGCTCCTATGGAACCCGATTTCTACCTTGATGTGATTGCCTCCGAGTCTAGGGTATTCAATTCCGTCTAGTTCCTCGGTAGTGCAGAAATCTTCTATCCCCGAATGTCATCCTACTTTAGTTTTACCTTCTCTGTATGACTTCAAGATAGACTCGAGCCGCATCAAGTATTCCTCGTGTGGTGTCACACAACTCATTTCACGTCAGTGGGAAGCTATCCAATGACAGCCAAGTATGGTCCTTACAGATCCAAAGCCTCGTAGTAGAACGAGTACTATAAAGTTCGGCGACTGAAGCAAGGAAATCCTTCTGATATGAAGCGAGCTCTACTCCTCATTGGAATCACTGTACTGGCCTTTTGCAAGCAAGTGACGGCTTCCCAAAGCACCGAGCACGGGATTATCCCCATACCGATACAAGGTTTCAGTATCAGTGAGGTGTTGTACAATGACCTTGTATTATATGCGAAACACTGTGCGGCGTCTTATGGTTCAACATGCCCCAGACCGATGGGGAATATCCTGGTTGAACGAGTGTGTATTACAATCATCTCTCGTGCACATAACTCCTCTAACAGTTTTCAGTTCAGAGACA
>Ga0153995_1000040_pt1 | contig 21939 bp, 7 predicted proteins | sample TSNC079MetaG_FD_104678 | JGI IMG/M metagenome (GOLD analysis project Ga0153995, IMG submission 104678) | Attine ant fungus gardens microbial communities from North Carolina, USA - TSNC079 MetaG | ecosystem: Host-associated > Fungi > Mycelium > Unclassified | place: USA: North Carolina, Lumber... | reverse complement strand
GAGTACGCGCTGCTCGGCGAGTACCGAGAACAGTGACTTGGCGAGGAAGCCGCCGTCGACGGGGGAGACATTGAGGCATTGCGACGCCCACCGTGCGTACCAGGATGATGGCGCGGTGATCGCATCGAATCCTTCGGGGACAGTGCGAGATCCCACTGCCGGAAATGCAGGTGCAGGTCGGCCTTTCGGGAAGGCGGGCATACCGGTGCCTTTGGGACGTGCTCCCCACACCCAACGGCGGTTGGCGTCCTTCTCGACGAAGGTTCGGAGCCACGGATGGTGGATGGCACCTCGGGTTCGGACACGCTCGACGGTTCCGCGAACCCAACGAGTGATTGCGGCGGAGTCCGGTGCGCTGATGGTCATCTGGTGCTCGGTTGCATTCAGTGCTGCGGCGCCGAGTCTGGCGGGGCGCTCAACTGATCCGAGATTGATCTCAGCAACGGCGCTGCCGGTCAGCTCTAGGGTTCGTCCCAGCCGGGACTGCAGGCCGAATTCCAGGTCGATGTCGAACAGCAGGCGCGTGAGTACCTTTTCGGTGGCCTTCTTGCGTGCTTGTGTGGACGAATCGGCCTTCCAGAACGGAGTGAAGTCATCATGATCGACGATGTCGGGGGCCAAAAGGTGATAGCGACGAATCGGATCTTCGCCTGCTCGGGCGACGACGGCCCGGCAGAGCTCGTCCAATGCGAGGGCGCCGGAACCAGTGGTGCTGGGTTCGTTCAAAGCGCTACGCAGGGTGGAACGCAGGCTCAGTGTGTGGGAGCGAGCCTGCACGAAGCCAGCACGGTGCGCGGCATCCTGCACGCTGTCGGTGAACATGAGTGCCTTTTTCTCGTCTGCACTGAGGTTCTTGTCTCCGAACATGTTTGACAGTGTCACCGAGAGTTGGGTAGCTACTGCGCTACCGAGGAATCGAATGCCGTCGGCGGTGCCGCAGGCCGGGCACATGTCCTTCTTCGAATTCTCTTCGACATCATCGCCGGTGAGAACGAGGACTGGGAGAACCTTTCCTTCGAGTTGTTCAGTCCCGTCAGGATCGGGTGCTACATCGGTGATTTCGCGGTCATCAATTCGGAACCACCGCAATCCTTCGACCGTCTGGTCCATGGTGGTGGGGTCGAGCAACGCCTCAGCTGGGGCAGAGATCAAGGCGCGGAATCGTGTGCCGCCGGACGCGTGGTCCGCACGAATCGACTCGTCCGTGACATCGAGGGTTGTACCGGTAGGAGCCAGCCGGGCGCCCCAGCCAGAGCGGCCGCAGTGCCGGCAATAGACGGCGGGTAGGTGCATGCCGTCGGCGTCCTCGTGGGCACCGTCATCGGACCATCTGTACGACGTCGCGGCAGCAACAGCTCTATCGATCCGCGAAAGCTCCCGGATCCACAGGTGCACATCAACATTCAATCCTGCGCGACCAACCTCTGCCCGCAAGTGAGACAGCGCTGCGAACAAGTAGTCGAGGAACTTCTGCTGATCTGAGTGGGTGCGTCGTGTATCACCGGCGAGTGCAGCAGTGGGGAACAGTTTTTCGGCGAGGTCAGCAAGGGAGATGGCGTTGACTGCGTGGTCGAGGAGTGAGATCACCAGCGGGTGACCTTTGAGCAGGTTCAGCTGTTCGATGTCGGTGAGGGCACGAACGTCTGCTGCGCCGATGCGGCGATCGGTATCGAGATCATCAGCACGCTCAAACATTTCGGCCAGAACAGCGGCGGTGATGCCTCCATTACCAGCTGAAGAATCGGCGGCGTCGAAGATATTCTTGACCGCGTCGGTGAGAGCAGGTGCAATTGGTCGGTACAGGCGATCCAGCGAGGCGTCTCGCTCAGCGAGCCATTCAGTAGCCGTGAGGCGAGTTTCACCGATAACGGCGTCGGCATCGAATGTTTCGCCGAAGACTGTGCGTGCGAAGTCGAGCATTGCGGTGGGTTCGGCTTTGGACCCGAGTGTTGCCGAGGTGGCAACCGGTGTGATTCGGCCGAGCGGTCGAGCGAGGTCGTCTTCCGTGACGGGTGAGGAGTCCGTCCAGTGCGCTTTGACAGTGAGCCCGAGACGGCGCAAAAGCATCGCGACGTCCGTTCCCTGAGCGCCGTCATAGGTGTGGAACTCGTCGAGAACGACGAATTGCAGCGATTCGGCGGACAATCGCCATATCGAAGCGCGGTCCGGGTGCAGGAGCAGGTGATCGAGCATTTTGTAGTTGGTGAGCAAAATGTCTGGGGGAGAGTCGTGCATCAGTCGACGGTCGGTGATGAGGCCGTCTTCGGAGACTTTGGTGCGTCCGCCAGTGGATTGTTCGCCCGTGTAGAGGCCGGCAGAAATTCCTGACAGCTCAGGATGATTGGTGATGAGCCTCGCGAGACGCTCTGCCTGGTCGTTAGCCAGCGCATTCATCGGGTAGAGGATGAGCGCTTTCATGCCGGTGATACCGGATCGTTTGGCGCGCAATACATGATCGAGGATCGGGTAGAGGAATGCCTCGGTCTTACCGGAACCAGTCCCTGTGGTGACGAGGGTCGGTTGGGGGCGAGCCTGGAATTTGGTGGAGAGCCGTCCGAAGGCACTGGCCTGGTGGCCGTAGGGGGTGAAGCCGTTGGGGCGCCAGTCGAGGTGCATGCCCCAATTTCCCCGCGCTGGCGCGAATGGAAGCCGAAGCCGTACGTAGGGGCCCTTGAACATTCCCGACGCGGGGTCGCCAACGAAGTCGCTTAACGATCCCTGTGCGTCGGGGTCTGTGAGCGCGAATGTGGTTGCGAGGTAGTCGGTGAGCCCCTCGCACAGGTGCTTGGCCTGGAGGGTGGGAAGTATGGCTCCCATGATTGACGTCTCCCTTGGTGCGATGGGCTCGGAATATCGAAGGATCGGTGGTACGTGTCGGCGTGCATTACGGCCATCTGCGTCACATTACCTAGCGACAGCACTATTCAGTCGTGCGTCTCGGTCCGTATTGTCTTAGTGGACTGAGAAAGGCTACAGATTTTAGATTAGCTGGCGGTTTGGCTGACGCGATTGCTGGATTGGGGTGAGGTAGTTTCTGATCCAAACGAGGATTGCAGAAATTTACACAGTTGATCGACACCTTGAAGTGCGTCGTCGGCGTAGCGACGAACATCGTCGGGGTAGAGTTGTTGTTGTACTCCATCGGTTGATATTCCGGCCGCAGATATGTGGGCGATCTCGCCGCGTTTAGCGCCGAGGGTCTCGCAGGAAGAGACTAGATCCGCGCAGGATTCTTCGAATTCCGGCCAATGAAATCCGGCTCCTCGCGCGAGCTTTTCGAGATTATGTTTTCGAATTCCGTGATTTGGGGCCACAATTTTCTGCTTGTATAGCCCTGGAATTCTATTTGCGACGGCTTGGGGTGAACGCTCCGAATTTTTGAGCTGTCCGCCTATGTCAGCGGCAAGCTGCAGGATTGATAGGAAGGCTCCGGAGTGTGCTCGGCCCACGCTGTCAATTTGAGAGCATGATTCTACGTACCGTGTGAAGCAGCCTTCAATGAACTCTTCAACAGTGGCGTGAGCAAGTATTAGATATGCGCGTATTGCAATCGTTTGTCCGGTCGACAGTGCATCGGGGGGTTGAACTGAGATACTTTTTAGCAGATAATCTTCTAGTGCGCCGATCTCCGTCTGGGCTGTTTTAAGGTCCGGAAGTGCAACTGTCACACGCCCGCCTCATTGTCTGAATATAAAGCGATCGGGAGCTGAAACTTGACCCCGACGGTTTCATTTACGAGATTTCGGAATCCATCTACTCTAGTCCTGAATGCATTTGCGGTCTTAGTTGTGGTCGAAATAGACTGGCGGAATTTCTCGGATTCATCGCAGAGCTTCTTGAATCCTGCGAGCAGGTCCCCCTCCTTTCCTGGAAGATTTTTCCTCACGTCTGGATCTGCAAACGCTATCGCTTGTACATCGAAAAGCGCGCGGTTAAATGGCCTCTCAAAACGGTCGGTGGTCCATTTTCGGCAAATTGCATTCTCGGGAAAGACTGTCTTGGCCGTATCGATGGCAGCCTCAAGTGAAGCGATGGACTCGTGTGCAGAAACCTCAGAGGTTGCCCAATTTTCGTTGAATGATCGACACGTGTCGTCGAGAAATTTCTTGAGATTTCCCTTGTATTCGATTGGTGAACGTGTCAGTGCGAGAAATCTGAGTAGTAGTTCGGCGTCGATCATTCTTCTGTCTGGTTGTTTGTTTCCAAGGAGGAAGCGAAGTCCTGGGCTTTCGCCAGATCTTAAGTCGACCCACTCGACGAACTCTCCAGGTATTAATGCTTGGCGTAGTTCTTGAGGAGAAAGGGCGACGCTGCCAGTATTTAATCGCAGAAACAGTGAAAGCAGAAGTTCATCGTTTTTCCAGTTGCTCAAGAAAACTGTTCGAATTGTATGATTCTCAAATTTTGCTGCAAGCTCAGGATTACTTGTTTCCACCTGGTTCCAAGTCATCCTGTTGATATCTTGCAATAGATCGAGTCCGCTCAATTGTAGTGGCTCAAATGGTGTATCACGAGAATCGTCCTTGGCTACGCAGAATTGGCGCAATGCCAGAAGCCTTTGTTTTCCGTCGATTACGAGATAGTGTCCTGGTCGGTCTTGTCGTTCCGCTAGAACGATTTGCGGTATAGGGTACCGAAGCATGATTGACTCGACGAGCTGACTTTTCCTTGATGCGAGCCATGCATTTCTTCGTTGGAAATGCGGGTTTAAGTCAATTCTCCCCTTCCTCATTTGGTTGACGATAGTTTCAACCGTCCAGTCGGTTGAAGATATTGATCCCTGGAAGTCTGCAGGGTTGTGGGAAGTGAGGTCGTCCTCTGTCTCGCCTTGATCGTGAATCATAGGCGGGCCTGGCTCATCAATCACACTGTTGGAAATATCGGATTGCTGCGCCGATTCGACGTTCATGGTTGTTTCCTATCGTCTGTAGTGAATTGGAGCATGTTTCCCTGAAATCTCCGTGGTAGTCAAGGAGTTCCATTAACTAAGTCGCGCTTCGGCGATTTTGATGCGGAAATCTGGGAGAAGTGGCGATGGCTCAATTCAATGTCACGTTCGCGGTAGACACTGGTGAAGGGTTCTTGGTAGGTGGTGCCGTCGACGGTAAGGGCGGTCGGATTGAGAGAGCCTTTCTTGCGGAGCTCAGACCCGAGTCTCGCTGGGAGCTGCCGGCCAGTAGCATCGTAGAGGGTTTCGCGTTCGTACCGCTGGAGGACCGGGAACTGGGTGCGGTAGATCGTCAACAGCTCATCCGCGGTGATTCCGAGCATGATGGCTACTATTGCGTCGATCTCCACCAGTGCTTGGCGGCGATCGGCGGAGCGGCGGAGGGGTGTTGCCCATTCCCACTTGGGTCCGACGTCACCGAGCCCGCGGCGGCCGGCGTAGTTGACACCAACGCCGCGAACCCACGAATCTTGTTGCCATGCAGCGTCGTACAAGTCCTCCCAGAGCGGGGCGTATGGCTGAACCAGGCAATTTAGGCGGAGTGTTCGGATTAGGAGCTCTGCCTCTAACGGGTGATTGCGGACGTGGGGCATCTGGCACATTAAACCATGCTTTAGCTCCGTAGCGCCGCTCGATTTTATAAAGAAGTCCGCGGAAATTGACGACCAAATTCCTGCAGAGATGCCTAAGTCGGAATAGGTTGGGAGTTTCGCGGTGCGGACGGTTCCGACGAAACACGGACCGGGGGGGACGATAGCAGCATGAAGCGTACGCACTGTCGCGGAATCAGCCATTCTTCGCCAGGCAAGCCGGAAGAAGTCCGAGCTAGGCTGACCGTCCCAATGTGGGTAGGAGGTTCGATATTCCGAAATTGGCCGGGAGACCTGATAGTTGGTGCGTGGAACAAAATCTGGAGACATCGCGTCCAGGTCGACTTTTGTGTAGTCGGAGTTGTTCTTCATCGTGGGATTTCCCTGCTGAAATATGGGGCAGGATACCGTCAAATGAGGGCCCTGCATTATAACTTTTTCCCAGTCTGATGGAACAGCTGAACGGGCCTCGAAGAATCCGTGTTCTCTATCGCGGTCCTCCTCCCATCCTTTTGTCCACATGTATCCGATATCTAGCATCCGTGGAGATTCAGCTATTCGGTCAAGTACCCTGGCGCTTGCACGATTTACAGGATATAGCATCCGAGTTTCGAGTGCTGGCGTACCGGGCTCCTCCACTAGGACCGCCCATGCGTGGAGCTCACGTTCAGTAATTGTGAGAACGCGTTGAGCGTGGGGTCGGACATCCCAGTGGCCGGTTGTATCCTTAACTCCGGGCGCTGGCCCGGTCCCGTCATGCTTCATGGACCGCGCCGCAGTCTCGGGGTGGTAGATAGACGTTCCCTGGAGGAAGCTCACTATCGAACTGTTTCCGTAAACGTGGACCCCATACAATCGAGTGTGATTGATCTCGTTAAAGAGTTTTAGTTCATTCCGGAATTGCCAATGCCGGCGCAGTTTTTGATAGCAGGCTCGACGTAGCCCCGTGGCCCTGGCCTCGGTGAAATGGCTCTCGGGGTGAATTAATGAAACAATCCCTTTAGATGACATAGAGTGCCATGTCTGCTCCATGAAGCATCTGTACAGGTCTGGCTGAAGGCCGGATAGAACAGGGCGGTTGACGCTGGAGCCCAGATGCTGGCTTATTCCCGACTGCGTTGCTTTCTCATCGATGAAGACTGGCAGTGCTTTCGGCAAGGAGAGCGTTTCAGCTATTTTTGTGCGTTTGATTTGTTCTCGCGGTTTGATTGTAAGTGCCCACCACGGATCGAACTCTGCGAGCACCCCTGATTCGTCCCAGTCAGGTCGTACCCACGGCGGGTTACCAACCTGCAGGTCGAAGCCGCCCTTTGCGAACACAGGCGCGAAGTCGAGTTCCCAATGGAAGAAGCCTTGATTGTTGGCAATTGCAGCGGCGACTGTCAGCCAGGGGAATACCTCCATTGCATCTCCAATTGACTTCGCCTGCGCGAAGGTTTGATCGGTGTCCTCGGCAACGTCTAGCTCCTGCCAACTCATGTCGCCCGCGAGGCTGGTCTGACCGTACTTCTCGAACTTGCCGGCCTTAGGGGGTACGCCCAAAACTGCTTCGAGCCCGCCAATCCACTCATCCCAATCCGGCGGCTCTGTATCGGTGGTGAGCGGCCAAGACCAGATCGCGCACCACGCGTCCATGACGCGGCGCAACCTTTGGTAGGCACCATTCGGATTGCTGAGGACGTTCTCAATGTCTTCGCGCGTAACTGCTGGCGTGTGGTTGGCGGGTTCTATACCCCACAACTTGATATCGCGTCGGATCTCCGACTCGGCAATTGTCAAGCGCCGCAGAGTGAATTCCCACAGGGTTTCGACACGCTTCGCCAATGCAGCTAGTCGTTTGGCGATTTCCTTGCTTGGAGATTTGCGAATCTCGTTGCGCCACAAACGCAGTTCTTCACGCTTCTCGGGTGCGTATGTCTTGGCTTCCGCTGTGTCGATCACCGCGCCCCAGCCTTCGGAGGGCAGCAAGAAATGATGAATACCGGCACCGATTTCCTCGCCGAGCGGTACATCCTTGGCGGGAGTCTTCAACCACTGCTTCTTCGTCAGCAGGCTGGGTGCGTACACCGACCGCCGGGCTCCGATCAGTGAGTTGCCGCGGCGCAGGTGCAGCCCGAACCAGGGGGCTTGCAGACCCGCAACCATGGTGTCCAGCCACAGCGAGATTTCGGCCAGCTCGACAGCGGTGGCGTTGAGATCCACTCCGTACACCTGGTGAAGGGCGATGTGTGCCTTCACCTTCTGCAATTCCGTCGGATACTTGTCGGCGTCGATCAGCTCACCCAAGTCCTCCTGCTGGCGTTTGAGGTACTCGGCCGCAAGCTGGCGAACTGCCTCGATCGCGAACGCACCCGACCCGAGTGCGGGTTCGCAGATGGTCAGCTCGAGGATCTGCTCGGGGGCTGTCCAGCTGCCATCCTGATCGAGCAATTCTTCCAACGCCTGGGATACAACGAACTTCGTCAACACTTCCGGTGTGTAGTACGAGGCCGACTGCTGGCGTTCGCGACCCGCGAGCCGGAACACGAAGGTGCCCTTGCGATGTAGTACCGGCTTTTCTTCGCCGGTAGTCTCATCGACTATCCGGACGAAGTCGGATTCTGAGAGGTGATCGGAGCGGTCGACGGGTACTACCCACGATCCCTTCTCGGAGTCGCCGTTCTTCGCGACCTCATACAGGTCTTCCTCGGCGAAGAACCCGGTGTATGACATCAATCCCTCATACACTGCGCCCAGTTGGTTGATACCCAGCTCGGCATAGCTGATGAAGCCGCGGTCACTGCCCTTGCGGTTCTTGGATTCCCTCGACAGCAGTAGGTGTTCGAGAACCCGTTGGGTGGCTTCGTTGCCGAGGCCGACCTCGTCGATCAGCGATGTCGACTTGGGATCGAACAGGTCTGCACGGAGTGGGTTGAACAGCAAGCCTGGTGCGGGATCGTCGAGAATGTCTTCTCGCTCAACGGGTGTATGACCACGGTCGACAAGTCGGAACAGCGTCGCCAGAGATTGATACAGATGCGTGCCTGTCCGCGCATGAGCTGACACCAGCTCGGTCAGCGTCAGCTCACGCAACCGATCCAGGCCGTAACCTTCCTCGTATTCTGCTGCGCCAGTTGGCAGAACCCGCATCTCGGGTGATGCTTCTGCATAGAGAAGAAACAGAATTCGGTACAGGAATCGCAACGAATGCTTCGCCAGGTCCTGGCCATTGATGCTGTCGAGGCTCAGGTTCTCCTCTGTGCGTCGGCGCACTACCTCGTTGGCGATGATTTCGATGGACAGCCTGATGCCTTCACGCAGGTCCTTAGATACGCCCACCGTATGCTTGACCGAATCTTCGAGAACGCCAGTCCACCACAGGTTTCCGTCCGCGTTGGGAACTAGCGCCTGCTTGCCGAAGATGGCTGTGGCGCGGTCGATTTCACCGCCGCGTGCTTCGTGACGTCGTTCGGTGACAACCAGCAGATCGACAGCCAAGTATCGGCCCTCGGCCCAGCGTTCCGCCTCGGCGAGCAGAATCCACTGACCGGCCTGAACCGCCACAAACGCAGGCGGGGTATCCGATCGGAAGGCGGCGGATACGGCTTTGGATGCCGATGAAATCGGCTTGCCGTCCTCGGTGGCGGGAGTGAGCAGCGATCCGGTTGCGGGATCAAGGAGGTCTTCGATTGAATCGACTGGAACAGCTTGTAGGAAAAGCGCACTCGCAATGCCGTCGAGTTGTGCGTCTGGGATCTCGAGGTCTGATCCTGCACGCTCGGCAGTGAATGCCGTCAGACCAGCCGTGTAGCCGAAGGCTTTGCGCACCAGTGCATGTGCGTTCAGTACTCCATCCGGATTCTCGGCCAAACCTGCGAGAGCTACCTGGAGTTCACCACAGGTGGCGAGCAGGTCGCTGCGGACTGTCGAGCGACCTTCCTTTGCCTCGGCGTCCCAGAGCTTGCGTAGCTCCATGACCTTGCCGTGGAAAGACTCCTTCACCGAGTCGGTTGTGAAGTAGTGCTCGCTGATCCAGTCCTCGCCGATGACGATGGAATCGAAAGAGGCCATGATTACAGGTCCTTACCGGGAACGATGACAAGCAGTGGGCGGACCAGTTGCTGGGTGGGAGCGAGGGATTCGGCGAGGCGTTGTTCCTCAGCAATGCGGCGAGAGAGTTTGTCGACCTTCTTCTTCTGGCCCGCGAACAGCTCGAGCTGTTCTGCTCCGTCGTGCCAGCGGCTGGCACGCTGACGCCAACGCATCAGTCGCTCGTTTGCGGCATCCTCTTGAGCGGCGAGAACCATGGACATGGCCTTGCTGGCTTCTTCAACGGCGACGGGTATCAGCGCCTGGTACGTCTCGGGGTTCTCGATTGGCCCGGGATTGGCGGAGCCGGGCTTCAGTCCCGTCTCGGCTGCGAGAAAGTCGAGGTCCTCCCGAGGTTCCACAAGGCAGAAGGAAGGGCGGTCCGGGTTCGGGAATTCGGCAGTGGAGAACACGCGGGAGATCAGTTGTCCACGCCGATTCATCAAGGTGCCCATCAACAGCACAGTGGGAGAGTCGACGTCGCCTCGGATGACAAAAATCTGACCGCGGCCCAGTGCGCTCAATGCACGATCGCTCGCCCAATCGAGCACGGGGTGAAGTGGGCCGAGGAAGTGTGCTTCAGGCCAGGTAGTGCCGGCCACGCCCTTGCCTTCCCTGGCCGCGCGGAGCTGCGCGTTGCCGACAGTGTGGGAGGTCGCGAGCGTCAGACGTTCGAGGACACGGCCGTGCTGTAGGTAGTTCTGCGGCAACTGAATGAGCCGCTGGCGCAGATCTTTCGGTGGGGTGAGCTCAGCGATCGCATGATTGGTATGGATCTTCCAACCGGCGCCACCGTCGTCCAATGAAGCATGCGGGACGTCGTGGAATGCAGCGCGGAGTGCTTCGTCGAGGAAGGTGATGTCGTCGGCGTAGAGGCTTTGGCGCGGTGATTCGGGCAGTGCTGTGGGCTCGTCTTCTACCGCGTCGAATTGCGCGAAGAAGGCGTCGAGATCGTCGCCGTCTGCAACATCGTCCACTTCCCGGACTTGTTCGTCGAGTGTGGTGCGTCGTGCAAGAACGTCGCGGATCGCGGACTCTTCTTCTCCCACGGTGTGTTTGCCCATCAATGACGCAACGTCGCCGAGGGTGGTGTGTGCTTGGTTCTCACGTTCGAGGAGGCGGGAGAGCACCCGCAGGTCTCCAGAGAAATCCGGATCGGACGGCTCGAGAATTAGCGAAGAAATGACGGGCGGAAACTTCTGCCCGTAGCGGTCGATGCGGCCGTTGCGCTGCTCGATTCGGATCAGCGACCACGGGATGTCGTAGTGAATCAGATGATGACACTGGGCATGGAGGTTCACACCTTCCGATGCCACGTCGCCGGTGATGAGCACTCGGATCGGGGAGGTCTCCAGCTTGAAGCTGTCCACAATCTCCTGCTGCTCGACGTCGGAGAGCCCGCCGTGCAGCATGGCGATATTCTCCGGCTTGAGTTTCAGTGCCTTGGGTAGGTGCTCGCGCAACCAATGCAAGGTCGCGATGCGTTCAGCGAACACAACGGCACGTGTGGACGATTTCGGTCCGATATCGATCTCGGAAAGCCTTGCGACCAGCGCAGAGGACTTGCCGGCGGAGTCGTTCAAAGCGGAGTCGTTGAGAGCGCCGAGAGTTTCGAGAGCATCCAACTCGATGCGTTGCTCGGGAACAAGTGGGTCAAGCTTGGTGCGGCGCTGCTTGATCGACTCGGCAAGTGCGGCAGGGGAGGAGAGAAAGGCTTTTGCCAGCGTCCAGGGGAACAGTGCCTTGGTCTCGCCCGAGTATGGTGAGCGCCCTTCCTGCGGGTGCAGCCATGTGTGTGAGAGTTCCCTCGCCACAGCATCTTCCGCAGGCGAGGGTTCGATCAGTTTGTGGACGGGTTCGGCGCGCTCGGCCCAGTCGCTGCCCACCTCTGCCGCTACCTCCGGGTGGTGCCTGTGGCGTCGAATCAACAGCGAGGCAACATCGTCCTTGGTGAACGTGCCATCCGCTTTGACCGCAGTGGGGTCAAGAAGGCGGAGCAGCTCCGCAAACGATTCTTCCTTGCCGTTGTGCGGTGTAGCGGAGGCGAGGATCAGTGCCTCGGTGTTGGGCGCGAGGACCCGAGCCAGCTCGTTGTTCTGCGTACCGACATTGGTGAGGTTGTGCGACTCGTCGATAACCACGGCATCCCAATGCTGGCGTTCGAGATGCGCCTTGTATCGGGGACTCTTGAGGGTGTCGATGGATATGATTGCGCGCTTGAAATATGTGAACGGGTTACGGGTGGCCGGCAACTTCTGGCGAACCTTCTGGATACCCGCAGAGTCGAGGCGCACGAATGGCAACGCGAACCGGCACCACAGCTCATGCTGCATTTGCTCGAGCACATGCTTGGGCGTGACGACGAGGATGCGTTCGCCACGGCCGCGTCGAACCAGCTCCGAGAGGATCATGCCGATTTCGAGGGTCTTGCCCAGACCCACCGCGTCCGCAATGAGGATGCGAGGACGGATATGTTGCGGATCAAGGGCCTTCGCGACTGCGGCGCGCTGGTATCCGAGCGAATCGGCCAACATCTGAGTGGACACGGTCAGTGTCTGATCGCCGTAGGGAAATGGCGTTTTGCGGAGTAGTGCCTCTAGCCACAGCCGTGAATCCCGGTATCCCGAGGACCCGTCAGCAACAACCTCAGTCTTGGCTGGGTCCATCACCTCGATGTGGTCGAGACTCGAATAGAAGGACGCATTCGTGTCTGCGACCAGCTCCGAGAGGCCACGAGCTCGAACCAACCAGCCGTCGGACCCCTGCTCGGCTGAGGTGACCAGCCATTCCTCGTCGCGAACGACAACTATCGAGCCGGGGGCGATGTTGAGGACCTCACGAGATTCGGTGGTGGTCATGCTGTGGTTACTCCTGAGGATTGACGGTCTGACGTATCAACTTAGCGTTAGGACGCGATTGAGTGTGTGATGCCGGGTTCGGGAGGTTTGTCGGTGACCTGTGGCACAGTGCTCGCAGGTTGCCAGTTAGGGGAAAAATACGTTGAGTAGTGCGCCGTTCAGGGAGAATTGGCTGTCTGAGAATGAGCTCGAGGTGACGCGCAGGCTGGAGAAGGCGTCTCTCGTTGTTGAGATCAATCTCGACGAGAACGAGATTCGAATCGCTCAAGAGATGTACGGACAGCAGGCAGGCGTGATGCTTCAACGCGGCTTGTCACCTGACGCGGTTATCGCCAAGTACCCCGCGCTCACGTTGGCGATCCTCGTCGGACAAGCGGCGCTCGGTTACGAGCAGCATCGCTACTGGGACGAGTTTTTTGCTCGGCTCGAACTACCTCGTGAGCAGTCATTCGAGCAATCGCTTCGTAAGGCACTGCGTCGGTTGCTGATCCGTTTCGGGTTGAGAGATTTCCCCGAGCTCGGCTCGGAATACGTCCAGCTGATGGCACTGCACGCGGGCTTCCCGGTTTACTGCATGACGGATATCGTCACGGTCCTTGAGGGCCGCATGTCAGCCGGAACAGAGCTGTCCGGTGCCGCGGTCATCGAATGGCTACGTGAACCGGGCAAGAAGAATCGGATGAACGTCCTCGATGTCCCCGTTCGGAACTTTATCTTGTACGGCGATCAGCTGGCTGTAGATGTCCTTGACCGCGTAATCGAGTTCATCGCCTACACAACTACGACTGAATCCTGGCTCGACAACGACATTGATCTCGAGACGTCGACAACTGGATTGCCAACGTTGTTGCTCAGTCATCTCATTGACATGCTCGAGGCACATCCGTTCGGCAGCGGTTCCCGCTCGTTGGTCGTACGTACTCGGAGACGGTCCCGCGCAGTGATCTCGCTGCAACCATTGGATCGGCAGATCGTCGTAGAAGTGCCGTACCCCTCCGTGGATCCGGAAATGCCGTGGCGCCTGTCCTTCGACGGCGAAAGTCGAGAATTGCTCGCCGAGCGTGGGTGGGGCGTGCGAGCAGGAGAAGAGCATCCACGCACGGCGGTTCCCGTGCCCACGCCGGTACGAGAGATATTGCTGAACCACCAGTCGAGTGATGAGAAGATTTCACTCACCGTCGTAGACAAGGACGACCCGCTGTTGGTGTTCGACGAGGCAGGCAATCGAATCCCTCGGGGCGAGGCTCTACCACGCGGGTGCGTTCTGGCTGTGTACCCCAACGACGCTCAGATTGTGGATACGGGCACGGATCGAGCCGTCAGTCCAGTCGGTGGAGTTGCCGATGTTCCTGTCGGATGGCGAGGTTGGGTAGTTGCGGAGCTTGACCTGTCAGCGTGCGTATCAATCATCTTGGAGCGCCGGGGTACTCGATCATCTGGTGGTCTTCGAATGGTGCGGGATGCGGCCGCACCGACGTATCAGCATGGTGAAGCGGTTGAGGGGCTCAAGACTCTCAATGGATTGACTGTCTACGGAACGCGGCCAGAAGTCGTTCTGCCCGCAAACCCCGGCCGCATGGACGTTGCATGGCAGGTTAGGGTTCGTCGCACTAACTCCGAGCAGTGGTTGGTCGATACCAACATTTTTGGTGAAGACGAGGATATTGCGATCGATCCGTTCGCAACGATCGAAGATGCTGTCATCGGTCTTTTCGAGATCCATGTGTCGGGTCCGGTAGGTACCGACATTCGCCAGCAGGCATTTCTCGCGGAGGGCATCAGTGTTGAGTCATCGCGGCCGTTCCGGCAGCCAGTTGCCGGCGGACTCGAACCTGTCGTCTCTACGGTGCATAGTGAGTGGGACCTCGAAGTGCCGTATCCCCGGATCGAGTACGGGATAGCGGATCGCGACAAACTGGTGACCGTTTCGCAAGGCGCATTGAGCTACCGCCTCCGCCTCACCCCGAATTACGTTCAGGTTCGAGTTGATTCGGTGGGAACCCCCGCACAATGGCGTACTGCAGCACCTGTTCTGACACCCGAGGAACTTGACCAGGACCGTCAAATTGCCATGCATGCGCCCGGTGTAGAAGCTGCGGTGTTCCAACTCGAAGCCTCAGACGGGCGGATACTGAAGGACGTCACGCCAGACACTCCGCGCTACGAATATTTCCAGGCACCCAGCCGCGTTTTCGTCGACGTTGCACGCCGTGCAGGACGGTGCCGCGTCGTTGCGCTTGCCGATGACGAAACTGGGAAAACTACCAAAATTGTTCTCACCCATGTCCGTCCGGCTGCGCTGTGTCTTGATATCACCGTCGATGACGGCGATCTGGTATTGATGTCTCCGGCCGACGAAGAGGACCTTGCAGTCAACATTTGGGCAGCGACAGCGCCGTGGCTTCCTGCCCTTAGTCTCACGGTTACCGATGGCAGGGTCAAGTTGCCCGACACGTACATCGGTGCCGGTGCATTGCTGGCTCAAGTATTTGTCAATGATCCATGGGGTAGTCCGACGCCACCGTCGTGGCCTGATGACAGTGCTTTCTCGGTAGCGCAGGCCGGGTGGATGCATGACGAGGCGCGCGGCCGGGACAACCTGTCACGATTCCTCGCCGGCGCCGGTCCGGCGCCGGCCGGCGCTGTGAACATGCCAGAAGTTTGGGCGGCACTTGCGCTACTGCCTCAGGATTCTGAAGACACACACACGCAACAGCTCCGTTCGGCACTCGGGCGAATTCTCAACGAGAACTCCCGTGCAGCGTTGGAAGCCTTGGGACACAGCACCATCCCAAAAAATCAGATGGTGTCATTGTTAATTCGAACAGGCCTGGTTTACCGCAGCTTCGCTGTAGACTCGACTCTCAATGAACTGCATGCCAATCCCTGGGTGGGATGCATGGTTGAAATTGCAGATCTGCCGTCGTTGTACGCCCGACGTGAGTACGTCTCGCAGGAGCGGGCGCATACTTTGGACTACCTCGAAGACAAGGGTGGTGCAGTGTTGATGGAAGTGTTGCGCAAAGGTAAGTCGAACGATCTTTATTGGGGTGTATTCGACAAGGACACTTTGCTTTTCGATAAGATGCCGGAAACTCAGGTCGAAGCGATGATCGAATACGCACGTCTGGTGCCGGGTGCTCTACTGGATGAAGATACTCGAGTGAGTTCTGCAATCGATGCCTTCCACTCTCGGCAACAGTGGACAAAGGGTGGATGGTCTCCGGCATTTGGTTCGGCGACGCTAAGAACTCTCGAAGTGATCAAGAGAACGAGGGGCCAGATATACCGTGAGATTACTGCGCGGAGTGAGAACCTGCACAGCGTCGACACTACGATGCACAGTTGGATGTTGCTGTCCTTGCAATCGCTCACGCTGGCGGTAGTGGCCCGTTTGCAGGCACACGGAATGCTGCGGCACGAACCACTGACCGCTGACTTCGATGAAGGCTGGGCCACCATGGCTCGTTTGTGTCCTGCCTTGGTGATGACCGACCTTCTTATCGCCGAAGCCATCGTTACCCACGCCCGACATGGCGACTTGATCGGAGAACTCGCATGACAGATCGACTTGATCCGCTACTCACATCCGCGCAGGTCGAAGGTAGCTACAAGCGCTACCTCAAGACTCTCCTCGGTCCCAGCGATGCGCCAATGGCGGCTGCGTTCGATTCGGCGATCGACGAGACAAGGCTACTGACCAAAGGCCCATTGCTCGAGTTGACTCCGCCATACGCACCCGGCTCGACGTTGCGTCAGTTGGTTGAAGAAGGTGTACTGCATCCTCGTTTCCTGGATGCTGGCAGTGAGGCAGTGCCTCTCGACAGGCCGTTGTACGCGCACCAGGAGACGGCTATCCGCAAGGTGTCGGCCGGCCGAAACATTGTGGTCAGCACAGGCACAGGTTCCGGCAAGACCGAGAGCTTCCTGCTTCCGATCATTGACTCGTTGATTGCCGAACGTGAGGCAGGAACGCTTGGCCCGGGAGTACGCGCTCTGCTGCTTTATCCCATGAACGCATTGGCCAACGACCAGCTCAAGCGTCTGCGCGAGATGTTGAAAGTGTTGCCGGAGATTACTTTCGGTCGATATACGGGTGAGACGGACGAGTACGCAGACAAGGCCGAAAGTCAGTACAAATCGGCCAACCCCGGCGTGGATCGTGTGTCTAACGAATTGCTCAGCCGTGCGGAGATGCGGGCCAATCCACCGCACATCCTGCTGACCAACTATGCAATGCTCGAGTACCTTTTGCTGCGTCCCGCAGATATGGACCTCTTCGACGGACCACATTCCGGCACATGGCGTTTCATCGCATTGGATGAAGCACACGTCTACGACGGCGCTCAGGGGTCGGAGGTCGCGCTGCTGCTGCGACGACTCCGCCAACGCGTTGCACCCGAATCCAACCTGCAGTGCATTGCAACTTCAGCTTCGTTGGACGGTGACCCGAATGAAGCGATGACTTTCGCTGCCAATCTGTTCCATGCCGACTTCGAATACGAGGAGTCGGATACTGAGCGACAAGACTTGGTCACACCGACCCGGTTGACGCGGACGACAACTCCGACGTGGAAGATGACCGACGACGAGCTGTTGGAATGGTCGAGACCCGGCGCCGATCTCGCTGGCCTGATCTCGCGGACGTCACGCGGCGACGCGGCGACGGCGTTGCATGAGGAGGAGACAGTCGCGGCGTTGCAAGCAGCGCTCTCCGACGGCCCAATGGATGCAGTGTCACTCGGGGAACGATTGTGGCCGAGTGATTCCCAGGCCGCAGACAAGTTGGCGGCACTAGTCGCCCTGGGGTCTGCAGTTACGGATGCCGGTAAGAATCCAGTGCTCGCGGCGCGATATCACATGTTTGTCCGGGCAACAGAGGGTGCGTTTGTCAGCTTTGGCGATACCGAGCCGACGATCATGCTGGGACGCCACGAGATAGACCCGACAACAGGCCGCGCGATGTTCGAATTCGGAACTTGCCAGCGCTGCGGAGCGGTTCACCTCGCCGGTGACGTGGAGGCAAGGAAGACCGGGAGATATTTTGTTCCCAGCGTGAAGAATGACTCTTCGGTCAAGTGGCTTGTGCTGACCAACGCTGCTGATGTGAGTGTGGACGAGGACGAGGAGACACTCGGGGACGACGCGGCAAAGGGAGATTCCGGTGTCCGGTACCTCTGTACAGGCTGCGGGCTTATCAGTGATGTCGAAGGGCTGTGCCCGGACGCAGACTGCCCAGGCGGTGTACCGCGGCAAGTGCGTGAACACCGCGCCAAGACCAAGGTGATGAGCACGTGCACCGAATGTGGTGCCAGCGCAAAGCAGCTGATCCGGCGCCTCCGCACTGATGTCAACGCAGCACCAGCCGTCATCACCACGGCGCTCTACCAGCACTTGCCTCGAGCTGAGGGGCAAGCGCTCGAGCAAGTAGGTGAGGGGCGCAAGCTGCTCATGTTTTCGGACTCGCGGCAGGCTGCAGCATTTGCGGCACCATATCTTGCGCGCACGTACGGTCGACTACTCGAGCGGCGCTATCTGACCATGGCATTGCAGGATAGAAAGTACGAAGACGAGGATCTCACAGTCGAGGATCTTTCGATCATTGCTCTCAAAAAGGCGCGCGCTGCACACCATTTCGAAGAAAATGCCGGACGTATAGCGACCGAAAAGGCAACCAATGAGTGGGTCATGGGTGAGCTCATGACAGTGGATCACCGGCAGTCCCTGGAAGGTCTGGGACTTATGCGTGTCGCGATCAACAGGAAGGGCAGTATTGCTCCGCGTGGACTGACACAACTTGGGCTTACCGACGATGAGGCGTGGTCGATGCTCGACGAGTTGGCTAAGACAGTTCGGCTGAACGGTGCGATCAATCTACTCGATGGAGTTGATATCAAGGATGAGCGATTCGAGCCGCGGAATATGCGTAGTCGGATAACTCGAGTGGGGTCCAACGCAAGGAACAAGATCATCAGCTGGCTGCCCAGCGGTCGACCTGGGACCACCAATAATCGAGTTCGATTTGTGACCAAAGTTCTTGCATCGCTTGATGCCACTGTCGACGCAGGCAAGGTCCTCGAAGGCTGCTGGCAGTTCCTGACAAAGAACAGCTATATTTCACTGGCACCTGACAAATTCGAGACCGACGCATTCCAGATCGAACACAGACTCCTCACCGTGCACAACGGAATGGACTGCAACTGGTACCGATGTGAGTCTTGCCGTAGGGTAACCGCCTTCTCCGTCCGCGATGTATGCCCCAACAGCAGTTGCCCAGGCAAGTTATTGCCATACGAGATCCCGCCGCTCGAGTACGACTCAAACCACTACCGCAATGTGTACGGAACCCTTAACCCTGCTCCGCTGGCCGCGAAGGAACATACAGCTCAGTGGAATTCGCGTAAGGCCGCTGAGATTCAGCGCGAATTCATTTCGGGCAAGGTCAATGTACTGTCATGCTCGACGACATTCGAACTGGGAGTGGATGTCGGGGACTTGCAATCGGTGGTGATGCGGAACATGCCGCCGAAGACAGCCAACTACGTGCAGCGCGCCGGACGAGCTGGTCGACGGGCGGCGTCTGCAGCTCTAGTACTCACATACGCGAATCGCAATTCGCACGATCTAGCTAAGTTTCAAGATCCGAAGTCGATGATCGACGGGCAGATGCGGATCCCTTGGATTCCGATCGAGAACGAGCGGATTGGTCGCCGTCATGCGCATTCGGTAGCGCTGGCCGCGTACTTCCGCCAGGGTATGGCCAACTCAGGTCAAACCTGGAGGAAGGTTGGAGAGTTTTTCACCCCCGGCCAGGGCGAGCAGGATGCACCGTCTGCGCTAGTGGAGGCGTTCCTGACTCCTGTTCCCGAGACTATGCGCAACGATCTCCGCCGAATTCTTCCGCCCGGTGTGCAGGACGAGATCGGTATCGAATCCGATGCGTGGGTCAGCTATCTCGCAGATTTGCTCGACAAAGCTCAAAAGGACGTCGAAAACGACTTCGAGACGTTTCGAACACTGATCTCGGAAGCCAGTGCCGCAGAGCAGTTCCGCCTTGCCGATCAATTGAAAAAAACCCTGCGTACAATCGACGAACGACAGCTTCTGGGGTTCTTGGCGAACAAGAATATCTTGCCAAAGTATGGATTCCCCGTTGACACAGTCGAATTGCGGACCCTGCATTGCCAGGAACCGGTGGGACGCGAACTTGAACTCTCCCGAGACCTGAGCCAAGCGATCTACGACTACGCCCCTGGTAACCAGATCGTCGCAGGTGGCAAGGTATGGACATCTCGCGGTGTACATCGGCTTCCTAAGCGGGACCTTGAGCAATTCGAATACCGTGTATGTAAGAACTGCAACAGGTTTGAAGCGGATCGAGTGCTCGGCGATCTCGACGTATGTGGTGGATGTCAGGAGCCGTTCACCGCGACGCGGCGATTTGTCATCCCCGAGTACGGATTTGTAGCCGACAGGAAGGCGACCGACGTTGGTACGGCGCCGCCTGAACGCAGATGGAACGGTGCGAGTTACGTCGAGGACATCGGGAAGGTAATCGATACCTTCGTTTGGCAATCGACTGGCGGCATTACCGTTGAGGCGACGGCCGGTACCCACGCCGAGATGGTCGTGATTTCGGAAGGAGAGGGTGCAGGATTCTGGTTGTGTCAGTGGTGTGGGTGGGCTGCGCCTCGGGGTCGAACTCCAGGCGCGCGCAAGCATGAGCGTCCGTTGACGGGTAGTACCTGTGAAGGACCACTCGACCTGGTCTCTCTGGCACACCGATACCAAACTGACGTAGCAGAGTTCACATTCGGTGACGTGGCCTACGACAAGGCAACAGAGTCTCGTTGGCTGTCAGTGCTTTACGCATTGCTCGAGGGCGCGTCCAAGGCGCTGGAAATCAGCCGTGATGATATCGACGGAACTTTGTCCTGGAGCAAGAACGGTCGACGGAGCATCGTCCTTTTCGACACAGTGCCCGCAGGCGCTGGTGCAGCCAAGAAGATCGCCGAGAGCCTCGAGGAAGTGCTGGCCGGTGCCGTTGAGCGGCTTAACGCATGCGATTGCGGTGAGGAGACTTCCTGCTACGGATGCCTACGCACATACCGAAATTCGCGTTACCACGATCAACTCACCAGAGGCGGAGCGCTGACGATCTTCCGCGAGATCAGCGTGGAAGGCGGCATGTCACCTCGCTGGATCGCTGCGCTCGAGGTGGTCACCGCCGAGGCCCGTCCGCTCCTGTCCAGACTCGCGGAAGCCGGCGCACCAGTGCCCGAGATCGGTGAGGAAGTTGGTAACGGCTGGCCGATTGAAGTTCTGTGGAGAAGCGCGAAGGTAGCTGTTGTCGACTCTGACGACCCTGAATCAACCGAGTGGCTACTTGGTCAGGGGTACGCCGTTACATCACTCGAACAGGCTGATGTTGAGCAGCTTATTGTGGCGCTCATAGCCTGAAGGCTTCAGGTTGAGAAGCTACTCGGAGTTGAGGCTGCCGGAACCTAACTCCGAGTTTCGCTTGAAATCGATGTGGGTGGGTCTGAAATCAGTACGAGTTCAGGTTGCGGTGCTTTCGACGCAAGATTCGCTGGTACATTTTGGCGTTCGCAGTGCACTGACGTCATGGATGATCGTGGGCCGCGCTTCATCGTAGAAGACGACAATCCGTCCTCCAGGTTAAATGTTGGATTCCGTCGGTTCAGCCCTGGACTCTGGTGACAACGAACCACGCGCGTGAATGACTATGGGCGAAGAGGCGTCAGCGCGCGTGCATCTCTCCGAGTGCAGAGATGCACGCACGCAATATGAGTCGTCGCTTGTTGCCTACTTGCTGGGCGTCGCGGTGACTGCCGTGATGGCGAGCTCGCCGTCGACGACGTCTGCTTCGTCTCCGCATGCGCAGTCACATTCTCCGCCGCAACCGCCGGGATTGCAGTCGCCGGCGTAGCTGTCGTCATCCGCGTCGCAGTCGAGGGACCCGCCGAAGGATTCAGCGAAATCGTCGTCGAGTTCGTGAGTGAAGTCGTGAACCTCGTCGATCAGGTTCAGCAGATGCTGCGGAGCGAAGGGATCGGCGTCGAGCATCGTGGAGACCAGTAGATGGTCGCCGCTGAAGGCGAAGCGCAGGCGCGGCCATTCCTGCGCGAGTTCGATCAGTCGAGTCGCGGCGTGCGAGGGATTGCCGAGGCCGGTCAGAACCGAAGACCAGACGTTGATCTGGGGGCCGTCATCCGCAACTGTCACGTAGACGACAAATCCGTGAACCGGCACGACAATGTCGCCGTCGTCATCGGTGGCAGGCTCACTGCCCAGTAGTTCGGCGAGGGTCTGGACGCACAGGCGAACCAACTCGTCGCGCTCGTCCGTCACCAAGGCAATTGCGCCGTTGATGTGGAGGGGCTGGTCGGCGGTCGTGTCTTGGTCGCTCATGGATCCTCATGTTCTGTGCCAGTCCGAGCAGGCGCTGGGCACT
>Ga0153995_1000039_pt1 | contig 22146 bp, 19 predicted proteins | sample TSNC079MetaG_FD_104678 | JGI IMG/M metagenome (GOLD analysis project Ga0153995, IMG submission 104678) | Attine ant fungus gardens microbial communities from North Carolina, USA - TSNC079 MetaG | ecosystem: Host-associated > Fungi > Mycelium > Unclassified | place: USA: North Carolina, Lumber... | reverse complement strand
TGCTGTGGATGTGACGGCGATGGTATCTCCGGCCAAAGCGGTAGGTGCAGTGCAGTTCGCAGCAGACAATGTCAATATCGGTTCCCCGGTGACGGTTACCAATGGTGTCGCGACATTATCTCAGGTGTTCACTGCTGCTGCGACACAGGCGATTACCGCGTCGTTCACCGGCGGCGCCGGATTCGGTAATTCGGTGTCGATGGGGACGCATTCGATCGCGATCTCCGATCCGATTGTGGTGGATACGACGTCGACGACAGTGCTCAGTGTCGCCGGTGAAGCGAAGGTCGGACTGCCGATAGATCTATCGGTCGCGGTGACCGGTGAACCTTCCGGTGGCCCGGTGTCCTCGGGCGGCATGGTGGACTTCATGATTGGCGGCGTCATTGTCGGTAGCGTGCCTGTGGTCGATGGCGCGGCGACGCTGCCGCACATCTTTACCGCTGCCGGCACCCTCACGGTGACCGCCGTATATAGCGGTGCCGGGATGTTGGCGGGTTCCACATCGAATGCGGCAGTGGTCAACGTGAGCGCCGCGGTGCCCGCCGATGTCGAGACAACGACCGTGTTGACGGTTCCGACGTCCGGTGTTGTGGGCACCGTTGTCCAGATGAACGCGACAGTGTCTCCACTGGGCGGGGTGGGTACCGTGCAGTTCTTTTCCGGTGCTGCGCCTTTGGGCGCTGCAGTGAAAGTAGTGAACGGCGGCGCCGTGCTCAATCATACGTTCACCACTGTCGGTGATCAGGCGATTACTGCGGTGTTCAGTGGTGGTCCTGGCATGAAGACGTCGAGGTCGCCAGCGTCGACGATCACCTTGCGCCCCGCAGGTGGCGGTATGGGTTCGCTGGGAAATATCTTCGGGTCGTAGCGCGTAGTCGGACGGTTGGATCGCTGGAGAGGCCCCGTATGTCCTTCGGATGTACAGGGCCTCGCCGTCGGATTCCTACTCGAAGTGGTTGATGTGCCCATGGCTGCGGTTTTTGCCAGTTCACGGTGTCGCCATGAATTTCGGTGATCTACAGCGCCGGCCTCGGTCTCACATCTGCTCGATTGACCGGAATTACCTCGTTGCGGCGCCAAATGTGGCTGAAAAGCTACTCGCCCCGATGACACTTATTGTGTCGTGCTGGAGTCCGCATATACTGCGCTGCAATGCATCTGGATTTCATGGGCGAAATGGAGTCATAGGTCGGACCGTTATCGTCCAAAGATTACTCGGATCGCATTCTCGGACAGGACTATTCGTCTCCGAGTGCGGCTTGTCCAAACCTCCGGAGCCGCCGCTGTCCCGCACCGCCTTCGATCGAGCCGAAGATGGTGAGCGTACGAACAGGGCGGGCACTCGAACCGGTCGACGACCCAATGCTTCACGACATTCTCGCGAGGTTGAATCCACGAGTGCGTGGCGCACAGTGCCTGAGAGAAATCGTTGGGTGAGGTCGCCAGTTCCCTCGAGACTGTCGGGGTGCCGCTTCGGTGCCAGGGTGCGAACCTACTTAGTCTGGCAGGATAGGCGTTTGACCGCAGACAGGGTATGCGTCGAGGTCCCGCTGACAGAAGTCGGCGGCCTTAGTGCGTCTGCGGTGATGGCTTCGTAGTCCGACTCCCGTGCTGGACCTGACAGACTGGCATCTGTGGCAGCGATACACGTGACGGTGAGCCGGTGGACGTGCAGAGGACAATGGTGGCGTGGATGGCGCCGACAGAATGGGCTCGAGCTCCACATTGAAGGTTGCGGGTACACGCAGACATACGGAACGCGAGATCTCGACCGCGCTCGCATGATGGTCCTCGACTATCTCGTCACGATCGATGAACCAGCCCCGAGAGACGTGGCGATTTGTTGGACCGACAGCGGTCAGTAGTGCACCACGGGTAGTTCAGGGGATAGAGGAGCGCCGCGACCGGTGCCGGTCGTGAGTCGATGTTGGGGTCGGGCGGGTACCCGCCGGTGAAATGTGCAAGCGCCAGATCCAGAAGACCGAATTCGGTGTTACCCAACTCGCACCGGCTTTGACCTGTAGGGCACAGATCAGAGCCAGGTCGGTCTTGGGACGTCCTCATCATTGAGTCTCCCTTGCGGGCCGGGTGCAATGGGATGCGAAGACGGCCGAACTGTTTGTGATGTGTTGTTGATCGGTTGCGCTGAATCTAATCAACCCGCGTTCTGCGTTGTGAGGGCGATCGCCAACGCAGTGGGGCGGGGGATGCACGGTGATGAGAGCAGTCGCGGCGTTGGGGGAACGACTGCGTCGACAGGATTTGCCGCGATCGGCATGGCCAGGGTAGCGCTGCGAGTGCTTCCTGAAGTCCTGGGTAGGTGGGGTCTTCGGCGAGAACTTTTTCGATGCTCGTATTTCCTTGCAGTGGAGGGATACCCGGCGTCCAAACGCCCCTTCGACACCCACCCACAGCCCGATGATCTCCGGTGGACGAATTCGTTCGACCTCCTGTTCCGAGGACTGGAAACTCGTGACCGGTGGGCAACGCCTGCATAACCACGCCGATTACATTGCAGCACTGGCTGCTAGGGGACAAGGCCCGGCCGACTACGGCCCGAATCTCGAAGCGATGGGACACGGCATGCCGCCACACGGGGGCTTCGCGGTCGGTCTCGAGCGGTGGAATGCACGTTTACTCGAAGCAGGCAACGTCCGGTACGCCACCCTCTTCCCTCGGGATATCCATCGGATTCGCCCCTGATCGGCCGCTGCACCAATGTTGATCTTCGGTGTGGTGGCAGTTTGTCCCGCGGGTAGTGTCAATGGATGAGCTCCGCGAGCTGGCGGTTCGATTTCGTCACCCTTCGTACGACTTCCGGACCGCCTGATAATCTGGCCGCCATGCTTATTCGCCCCGGTGGCGCCCACGATGCGCCAGGTATCGCAGCGCTACACACAGCAAGCTGGCGATCCGCCTATGCCGGAATCATGCCCGACGAATACCTAAGTGGCCCACTGCAAAACGGTCACGAATCCAATTGGATTGCCCGTCTTGTCGATGCAGTCAGCCCCGGCTTGTTCGTCGCAGAAGACGGATCGCAAATCGTCGGCTTTGTGTACCTTCAGCCAACCAACGATGGGCGGGTGCTACTCGACAACTTGCACGCGGCACCGGATCGGCGCGGTCGAGGCATCGGATCACAGTTGATTGGCAAGGGCTTAACTTGGGCTGCAACAACTTTCCCTGGTAGTCCAGTCTTCCTGGAGGTGCTTCGAGACAACACCGCGGCGGTCGCCTTCTATGAACACCTCGGTTGGAAGCAAACGAACACCGGGACGGCGCATTTCCCCGCGGGATTCTCATTGGCAGAGTACGCATACACCTGGAAGCCTGTGGACGACGAAGACCCGCTCAGTCGTTAACGCCAACGGTTCTTCCGCATCTGGTGCCCGAGGCCGTGCAATACCCGGAAGGACCGTTCGACGGCGCGTTACGGCCGGGCGATGTCCTTCACGGGGAGATCACTGCCGCGAATGGTCTCGGCAATTTCGGTATCGACCTCGCCCTCCCGGCTGCGGCGTGGGCGCAGACCGACAAGAGGGCGAACACCCCCTGCCGCGACTGCGACGAAAATCCCCGCGGGCACCCCGCCTTGGTGGTCACACTCGAAAGATGAGCCCGTCGAGTACAGGCAAACCGATGCGGCCCATGCTCGCCGCACTCGGGCATCCACCCACGGGGGAGTGCTGGGCCTTCGAGTCAAAATGGGACGGAGTCAGAGCCATCGCCACCACCGGCACCAACTGCCGCCACTGTGGTCGCGCAACGGCAACAACTAACGCCTCGTTGCCCGAGATCGTCGACGCACTCCGCGCCGTGCTCGACCACCGCGAAACCGTCCTCGACGGCGAGATCGTCGAACTCGGACCCGACGGTGCGACAGAACTCTCGCCGCGACACCGCCGCTCCGGGTAGCACAGTGATCAACACCGAGCACTGGACGGACTACCCCGTGATCAGGACATTCGACGAGCCGAGGGCAGTGAAAGTCGACATCGGCCGGGCGCTCCCGCTCGGACGTGGGGGAGCATCGCGCGCTGATCATGTGAGCATGCGCGTGAAAACGTCCGCCCTGTACATGTCCGGATACCTGGACGGTATTTTGAAATTCTGGGCGATAATGCACGACGGGCAATGGCTGGCCGGAATCACCATCCGCGTCACCGATGCCGGCGGAACCAATCTCGTCGAGATCGACATGCTCGTGACCGGCGACGCCATCACCGAAGTGCCGCCGGTCGGCTGAGACTTGTTCCGCGCTGAGTCTGCAAGTGCGGAGTTTGCGTCAGGCGCTCCCGGCAGATCGGCGGTAGCCTTCATGGTGTGATCGCGCCCTATACGGCACTGGCTTTAGTGGTGGGTGTTGCTGTCGCGGCACGCCGTCCTGTGGGCGGCAGGAAGAATCTGGCCGACATGTTCGGCGGCACCGAGCATGAAGCGGTCCAAGTCGGAACGCGTTGGGCTGCAGACTTACTGGCGGCAGAGGGAATTTCTGCTTCGGAGCAACCTTTGGCCGCGTTGCGTGAGTTGCGTCGGGCTAATCGAGCGTTGTCGCTTACCGGTGCCAAGGTTCTTCTGGACCAACTTCTGCCACCTCGCTAGCGCAGTCGCGGAGCGCTGTCACCGAAACGCCAGCGACCTAGGCCTGGCAACTACTGAATGCACGGAAAGGACCCGGTGAGCACTTTGCTTCTACGCGGTCATCGTGACCGATGTTTGTGATCAATTCATTGAGTGCCATTCCGGTGTGTCGTTCGCGAGATCCGGGTCGAGCGCACCAACCGAAGAGAAAGCAGTGCGAATACTGACCTACCAGACGATGCCGCAAAGCGATGCCACCAAAGACGGGAGGGCTGGACCGTACGGATCACGATTGGTGCCGGTATGTTGTTAACCTACCGTTCGACTCCTTCGGGTAGCATTTCCTGTATTGGTGATTTGACGACTCGGCTGCTCTTGTCAGGTTTAAGTCGTTGGTTCTTCTAGAGATTTTTTCGGCATCTGGAATGCTTGCTCGCAAGTGCCGTATCTGCGGCATCTCGAAGATCGGCACAGTTCATGAGCATAAAGAGTATGAGCACGAACCGTACGTCGATGGTGCGATGGGTGTCGGGTCTGCTCCTGTGTTTCGTCCCGATGATTTCCCTTTATCTGAGTGCATGGAGTTCCTACGCGCCGTTTATCTACCTTGGACTTCTGCCGGCTTTGGTGGCCCTTGAACGCGGGGTGCGGGTCGCAGCGGTAACCGCGGTACTGACTCCGGTTTCGGTATTCTTCGGCCTTGTAGTTAGTGGGTCCGCCTGGATCTCGGCCGTGTTCGTTGCCGCGATATGTGTAGGCGTTGCATGGTCGTACACCAAGGGATGGGAAGGGGCTGCGACGTACATAGCAAGCCAAGCCGCTTTGGCAGCAATCGCTGCTCCTGGGGCACGCGTGACCGATTTGGCACCGAACTCGTTTGCTTCGGCAGCGGTGGTGACGGGTTTCGTGCTCGTCGGAGGTGTATGGGTTGTACTGATGGGCATTCTGCTTTTGGGTGACCTCCCACACAATGCCCATGAACAACCCGCTGATGAGGATCTACGCCGGTTCACGATCGTTTTGGTCGGTCTGGTTTTCTTCGGGACTCTCGCGGCCAAGCTCTGGTTACCAGGGGGTCACGCGTGGTGGGTGGTACTGACGATCCTCGTAGTACTTCAGCCTGGTGTCGCTGGAACCAGCAGAAGAACCTTCCATCGCGTGTTGGGAACTGTGGCCGGTGGGTTTGTTGCCGCATTGTTGGTCAGTGTCGTTGGCATCAATTCTGTCACTACGGCGATTGGGGTGTTCGTGGCAGTTCTCAGTGGAATCGCGTATCTGAAGGCGCCGTATTGGGTTTTCGCTTTTCTTCTCACCGCTGCGCTGATGTGCTTATCATTCACTCCGGAGACGGTAATACGCGGGTATGTCGAAAGGGCCGGGTTTACGCTACTTGCTGCGGCGGCAACGGTATTGGTGCTGAAAATATCTGCAATGGCATTGAGGCCTGTTGAAAATGATTGATACTCCGTGAATTGGTAGCATCTGAGGGCCGGCGCAGGGCGACTGATTGATCATCACTCATATGCGGACTGAAACCATCAAATCTATGTGCCAATTGGCGTAGTGCACTCCTGAGTGCATCGACTTCTTCGCATGTGGCCTTAGTAGCAACAGGCTAGCGCGTTACCGGCGATTGTGGATCAACCCGGGAAGATCGGATCCCTACTTTTCGATGCGATAGAGCGCATATTGAAAAGAGGGCCGAGCTCCACCATCTGGCAGTGGTGAAACTTCAGGCACGGTCCCGCTTTGGTGAAATGTAGAGGCGGGTTATCGGGAAAAATTTTCACTCCTGGTCCGAAGTGCAGTTGGGACTGGAGTGGACGCTGTTGCGGGGAAGCGATGTCGTGGATTCCCCGCAACAGCGGTCAGTGGGCGAAGGCACTCCTTTGGGGTCGATCGGCGTTGCTCTTGCGCAGTTGTTCGACGACTTCGTTGATGGCGGTGGCGAGTTTGTATGCGAGATCTTGGCTGAAACCTTCTCGTAGCACGATCCGCAGGACGGCGACATCTTCGGCGTCGGCGGGCATGGTGTACGCGGGCACTTGGAATCCGCGTGCCCGGAGTTCGTGGGAGATGTCGAAGACAGTGAAGCCTGGGTCGTCGACGACTTCGAAGGACAAGACCGGTATAGCGGTGCCGTCGGTGATGATCGCCATGTTGTCGATCTTGGAGATTGCGGCGGAAAGCATAAGCGCGGTGTCGCGCAGCGATTCCATGATCTGGGTGTATCCGGCGACGCCGAGGCGGATGAAGTTGTAGTACTGCCCGACGACCTGGTTGCCAGATCGAGAGAAGTTGAGGGTGAAGGTCGGCATGTCGCCGCCGAGGTAGTTGACCCGGAACACCAAGTCTTCCGGTAGGTGTTCTTTCGAGCGCCAGACGACGAAACCGATGCCAGGATATGTCATGCCGTACTTGTGGCCACTGACGTTGATCGAGACCACACGCGGAACCTTGAAGTCCCACATCAGCTCGGGGTGCAGGAACGGGACGACGAAACCTCCACTGGCAGCGTCGACGTGGAGGGGGACGTCGGGACCACCGTTTGAGGCGATCTCGTCGAGGGCTTCGGCGATCTCGGCGACGGGTTCGAGCTCGCCGGTGAATGTAGTGCCCAGGATGGCGACCACGCCGATGGTGTTCTCGTCGACGGCGTCACGGACCTGTTCGGGAGTGATGACGTAGCGGCCCTTTTCCATGGGGAGGTATTTTGGTTCGACGTCGAAGTAGCGGCAGAACTTTTCCCAGACGACCTGGACGTTGCTGCCGAGGATGAGATTGGGCTTCGTGGTGTCTTTACCTTCTTGTTCGCGGCGCTGGCGCCAGCGCCATTTGAGTGCGAGGCCGCCGAGCATCACAGCTTCGGAGGACCCTACCGTTGAGACCCCCGTTGCGGACGCAGGGTCGGAGGTCAGCCCTTCTGCGTGGAAGAGGTCGGCAACCATGTTGACGCAACGAGTTTCGATCTCCGCTGTCGCGGGATACTCGTCTTTGTCGATCATGTTCTTGTCGAATGTCTCGGCCATCAGCTTGTCTGCCTGAGGATCCATCCAGGTGGTGACGAAGGTTGCCAGGTTCAGTCGGGAACTGCCGTCGAGCATCAGTTCGTCGTGGATGAATCGGTACGCCGCTTCGGGATCCGACTCGGCTTTGGGCATTTTCAGAGCTGGAATCGGATCGGTGCCGAGCCGTCCTGTGTACGCCGGTGCGAGGGTTTCGGTGGGAGCTGCGAAGCTGTCTGACATTTTTTTCTCCTCCAGTATGCGAGCGTGCGGGGTACGACTTGGACGGTGATTCAAATGTGGTCGACTGTGAAGATGTTGCTGTGCAGTGCTTTACACCTCGATGGACGGGTACAGGCGTTCCATGGTGTAACGCCGGTTGCGGCGTACGGAGAGTGCGCTGATAGTCATCGAGACGAGCAGAATGCCGGTCAGGACGGCGATTGCTGTCCAGAGTCGAGAGTCGACGTGTTCGGCGGTGATGAGTTGCCGGAGGCCATTGACGGTGTATGTCATCGGGTCGAACGGATGAATGTATTGGAAGGGCGTCGCTGTCGTGGGCACTGGGTAGATGCCGCCGGCGGAGACCAGTTGCAGCATCAGGAAGGCCAATGTCACCACTCGGCCGACTGCGACGCCGAAGAGAGCATTGAACATCTGGATCATCGCCAAATACGTCGCCGAGACCAGCATCAGGAACAGGATAGTTCCGGGAACGTGTTTGACGTCCAGGCCGACCCCGATGTGGACCACGGCGTACATCGTGATCACTTGGAGGATGCCGATGAGCAGTGCCGGCCAGTAGGAAGCCAGAACTGTGCGATAGAGGCCGAGGTTACTGACAGTTGCGCGGGATTGTAGCGGGGTCAGCAGCATCCAGGTGATGATGCAGCCGACGAACAGGGCCAAGGAGAGGAAGAACGGCGCGAATCCGGTACCGAATGTGGGTGCCTCGTTGGTGTAGTCCTGCTTGAGTGCGACTGGGGTGGACAGGGTGTCCGCGGTAGCGTTGCGTTGCGCGTCGGTCCAGCTGGGTACTTGCCCAGCGCCCTGTGCGAGTGCGTCTGCCAGTTCGCCTGAGCCTGATTGCAGCTCGACCATCCCCGAAGCTAACTGATCGGCTCCGCTCGCGAGCTGGGTGCTGCCGTCGGTCAACTGGATCAGTCCGGAGTTCAAAGTCGTGGCTCCGGAACTGAGCTGGTCGGCGCCGTCGCGTAGTTGCCGGACGTCGGAGGCGAGCCCGCCGTTTTGCAGCAGCGCGAGTCCGGATTGCAGGGGACTGGATGGATCCGTCAACTGGTATTCGAGCGCGCGCGCATCACCGCTGAGGCGCGCTATCTCCGCTTGTAGTGCGGCAGTGTCACTTTGGGGTTGTGCTGCCACGAGAGGTGTGAGAGCTGCAACGGCCTGTTGTGCGAGCGGATCGGTGCTGGGTCCGAGAAGGTCGAGCACCCGCTGGATTGCCGGGGAGACGGTAACCTGTGGCGGCTTGGGGAGGCGATCCCCGAGGGTGGTGAGGGATTGCCGCAGTTGCGCAGCTTGCGCACCGACGTCGGAGACGGCAGTGGAGTCGAGGGCGTTGAGCAGTGGGTCGGCGACGCCGTCGATGGCTGTGGCGAGTTGCCCGGCGCCGGCTGCGAGCTGCGCGGAACCATCGCGTGCGGTGACCATGTTGGTGGCGAGTTCGCCTGCACCGGAGCTCAGTTGATCGGCCCCACCTTTGGCGGTGTCGATCCCGGCCGCGAGGGTCTTCGCTCCGTCGGCAGCCTGGCCCAGGCCCGAACCGGCGGTCTGTAGGCCCGTCAGGACTTGGCCGACGCCTTGGGCGCCAATGGTCGAGTTGACCTGATTGATGACCTGTTCGGACGCGTCCTGCCCGATGATGGTGGCTAGATAATTATTGGCGTCGTTGAAGGTGAAGGTGAGATCGGCCTTCTCGGGGTTGTCACCGTTGGGTGACTCGACAGCGTCGCTGAAGTTCTCCGGCAAGGTGATGGTGAAATAGTACTTGCCGCTCGAGAGTCCGGCTTGGGCTTCTTGATCCGAGACCTCCGCCAAATCAAGTTGCCCGGAGGCGATGAGCGACTTGACGACCTGATCGCCGGCATCGACTTGTTGGCCTGTCGATGTTCGCCCCGAGTCGTTATTGACAATCGCTGCGGGGATCTTGTTCACCTCGCCGAACGGGTTCCAGAAAGCCCACAAGTACATGGCGCCGTAGAGCAACGGCAACAAGATGATGGTGACGATCGCGATTCGTGGCAGGGTGCCGCGGGAGTAGCGTTTGATATCACTGCCCAGAGATATACCTGCGAGCATCGCTCACCGTCCTTCGGTCATGACGCCGATGTCACCGGCGCCCAGCAGGCCGTGCATGTTCACCACGGCATGGACGCCGCTGTCCGGCGGAAGGTCGTTGACATCGGCGGTGATCACCGACTGGTGCTCTCCCAATGCGACCAGTCGGCGTAACAACATTGTCCGCTCGTCGTCGTCGGCGATCTTGTCGACTCGACCCACCACCAGTAGCGGTGGTCTTTTGGTATTTGCGACGGCGATCCGCAGCAACAGTTGTTGGATCTCCGGGAGATCGTCGACGAAGGCATTGAGCGGGGGGAGGTCTACGTCACCAAACGTTGTCGCGCACATATCCGCGACTTCCGCCTCGCTCACGCGAGGAACGAATTTGTACCACGGCGAATCCCATCGCAGTTGTTCGGTCACCAAGTCACGCACGGTCACCGATGGTCGGACCTCGTCGAGCTCGTTCAGACATGCGATCGCCGAGATGGCCAATATTCTGCTCGGATTATCGAAGCCGAGTACCGCTAACGTGCCTGCGGACAATCGCATTCGTCCGCACAGTGCCATCAGCAAGGCGGTTCGCGCCGCTCCGGCTTGGCCGGCAAGCACCGTCACACCACCAGCGTTGATGTCCAAATCGAGTGGGCCGAACACGTGCCCCCAGGGCCCATGTACTTCGATGCCCCGGGCCGAGATCAAGGTTCCCTCAGCGGGTTCTGTGGGTGTTTCCCAATTCTCGAAACTAGTTTCAACCAACTGAGGCCTCCAGCCCTGAATGCTGCACGGCGGCACGATCCCTACGTCTATGCGAGACAGTCCCGTTGCGAAATCCGACCGCAGTGGGATCGTCTCGCGTTGGTACGCGCCTCGACGAGAGATGGCGACGAGATGTGTCACAGAGTGTTTTTTACGACCTGCCCGTTCTTGACAATCACCGTCAGGCTCTTGTTCGGATCGGCGAGCAGGCTCAGGTCCTCGAGCGGATTGCCGTCAACGAGAAGTACATCCGCCCACGCACCCTCGGCGATTACTCCGAATGGTGCCTGTCGGTAGGGGTCGCGTTCGCCTGCGAGCCGGAAAAGTTCGGCATTCCCGGAGGTGAGCATCCGAAGGGCGTCGACATTGCTGTAGTGATCGCCGAGTCGTGCCGCCATTTCGCTCTGCCGCGGTGCGAGTTGCGGTTCGAGCAGCAGGTCCGTGCCCCATGCTGTTTTGACACCGTGTTTGCGTGCCCAGCTGTACACATCATCTGTGCCGGTGCAGATTTCGCGATCTTTTTCCGCGCGGCCTGGATCCGGATAGTGGTGATCGCCCAGTGCGAAGGGCTGCATCGAAAGCCAGATGTCTTTCTCGGCCATCAGAGCGATCGTTGCCTCGTCGGCGAGATGACCGTGCTCGATGGATTTCACGCCGGCCTCGATGGCGCGGCGAATGCCGGTGACGTTGTAGACGTGGGTGGCGACGTAGGTGCCGTAGTCGGTGGCAGCGTTCACTGCTGCACGAAGTTCGGGATCGGTGAACTGGACCGTGTAGAGAGGGTCGTACATCGACGCTGCGCCGCCGCCGACCATCATCTTGATCTGGGATGCGCCCTTTTTGAGTTGTTCGCGAACCGCAGCGAGCACGCGCCCCGGACCGTCTGCGACGCGCATGAAACCGATCTGTTCGGCGCGAGACTGGTTGCCGCCCAAAGCAGTGGGGCATTCGTAGACGAAGCTGAAGTCGCCGTGTCCGCTGGTTTGGGAGATGGCAGCCTGGGAAGGGTAGATGCGTGGTCCCTCGAACAGTCCTCGATCGATGACCGATTTGATGCTGCTGGTGTCGCCGGCCATGTCTCGGACCGTGGTGAACCCGCGGTGGAGCATGTTCTTTGCCTCGGCGAGGCCGTTGAGTGCGATGTGCGCTTCACTGCCTGTCACCATGTCGAGGTAGGAGTTGGCGTTGCCGACCAGATGCACGTGGGCATCGCTCATGCCTGGCATCAAGATTCGGTTGCCGCCGTCGATGACGGTGGTCTCGCGACTTGGGTCATCACCAACTGGAGACTCTGACACGGCGGCAATCGTGGAGCCGTCGATCAGAACGTCCCCGGCAAGAAGGGAGGCGGAGGTGCCGTCGAAGACGCGGACATTGCGAAACAGCAAACGATTTCCAGCTGGAGGAGTGGCTGTCATAAATCGGACATTAGCACCCAAAACGGAGTCATGCTTCGGTAAAGTAAAAAACAATCAGATGGTTTGAATTTGTTGCTGCGTACCCGCCGCGGACGGATCGAAATCAGTGCCTGATGATCAAGGTCCCGATTGGAGGATTTTTGTACGGAAGCCAAGTACGCTGCAGCGCATGCTAATTCACCCGACCATTCGAATGCAGTCGTGGGGATTTGTGATCGGATCCGCACTCTTCGCGCTTGGGTCGGCACCCTTCCTGTCGGTCTTCTTCGGTGCCGCACTCGCCAACAGCTTCTTCTTCGCGGGCTCCTGGTTCTTTACCTGCGCGGCGTTCGTTCAGTTGGTGCTGGCCGGGCCAGCAACCACCACCGACTCTGGCCGCCCCGCGATCCGGGCGGTCTGGCTTTCCGCGGCTGTGCAGTTACTCGGGACGATCTTGTTCAACGTCAGCACCGGGGCGGCACTGCATGCACTCACCGTTCGAGGCGAGATGCACTTGGTCTGGAATCCGAACGCGGAGGGCTCGATAGCCTTCCTCGTCTCGAGCGGACTGGCCGTCCTCATCCTGCTGAGGGAAGGAACCTACTGGGCGCCGCAAGCGAAGGAATGGCAAAGCGTCTGGCTTAATACTCTTGGATCTATCGCATTCGGAGTCTCCGCTATCGGATCGTTCGTCCTACGAGACGGGAACACATTGGACCCGAACATGGCAAACATCGGAACCTTTGTCGGTGCGGTGTTCTTCCTGCTGGCCTCCGCAGTCTTCCTCGGAAAAAGCAGCCGACCGGCGCATTCCATGGCAGAAGCAGCTTAGCGCGCCAGACCTCGCGCTCAATATTGAGAAATTCGGTAAGACGGAGAGAATTGCCGGCTTATCCTCCAGCACCTCCTTGATCAAGAGCTTCGATCCGTATCACTCGACATGAAGTGGGGCGCTCTCCATGAGTTCGGAAACCCGGAGTACATCCGCACGATCGCTGCTCACCTCCCGCAATCTCCTCGCTTCGCTGTTGGTGGTGGTGGCGCTGATCTTCATCCTCCAGAACCGCGCCGCGACCACGATCCAACTGTTCTGGGTATCTGTGCAGTCCCCACTCTGGCTCACCCTCGTCGTGATCCTCTTCCTCGGCTGGATTGCTGGCTTGTTGACCACCCGGCGCACGAAAACCATCACCTGAACATCGAGGATGAACAATGATCGCAATCCTGAAGGTCACAGTCCTCTGTACAGGTGTTTGGGGATCGCAGATCGCATTCCAGAGAGCGGTCAAAGGGTTCGACCTTCCGGCCTGCGGTATCAGCGTGGTGGCGGTTGACGCTGCACGTGGACGGGGTACGGAGTTTTCCGAGGAGTACAAATGCGACGTTGCCGGGGCTACTGACAGTTCAGCCTCCGCCGCCGAAAGTATCCTATTCACAGCAGTTCTCGGCGCCGATGTCGATCTTGTCTGGCATCACACTTCGCCAATCAGGTGTGGCGATTCAATTCTGTCGAAGTTTGGGGGAACCGCTGAGACCGATACGGCAGTCATCGCTGTTGTGGTCGATTTCGCCAGTGTCATCGGAATGGTTTTGATCAAGCTCTACAAGGAAAAGGGCGGGCGCATCCTGAACTCGTTGCTCATGCCGTTCCCCAATGCGTCGGCCGCACTGGCGGCCGGCGAATATGCGGACTCCGTTGGCGTGGAGCAATGTGAAAGATCGCCACCGATGCCCCGCTGCGCCCGTTTCCGGATCTACGACACCATCAGTTTCTGCCCCGCACAACGTCTTGGCTTACGGTGACGCTGAATCGCACGCACTTGCGGCGTTACTGAAGGAAAACTGCCTCGACAAGGGGAAACCAAAAAGGGGAAACTCGGCATCTACTCCGGTGAAGAGTCCTGTCGCCACACCTCTAAATGAGATGGGGAACAATGTATTACAGCAGTGGAAACTACGAAGCGTTCGCGCGGCCACGCAAGCCTGACGGGGTGGACGGCAAGACTGCATGGTTCGTCGGTTCGGGGCTTGCATCGCTTGCCGGTGCGGCATTCATGATCCGCGACGGCCGGATGGCTGGAAACAACATCACCGTCCTGGAGCGGTTGAAATTGCCCGGCGGTGCACTCGACGGAATCAAGGAACCGGAGAAGGGCTTCGTCATTCGCGGTGGCCGCGAGATGGAAGATCACTTCGAATGTCTCTGGGACCTGTTCCGCTCTGTCCCCTCGATCGAGGTCGAAGACGCCAGCGTGCTCGACGAATTCTACTGGCTCAACAAAGACGACCCGAACTATTCGCTGCAGCGCGTCACCGAACGTCAGGGTGAGGACGCGCACACAGACTTCAAGTTCAATCTGAACTCGAAGGCACAGAAGGACATCATGAAGGTCTTTCTCACTCCGCGTAGCGAACTCGAGAACAAGCGCATCAACGAGGTGTTCGGCAAGGAATTCCTCGCAAGCAATTTCTGGCTGTACTGGCGCACGATGTTCGCGTTCGAGGAATGGCACAGTGCTCTCGAAATCAAGCTGTACCTGCATAGATTCATCCATCACATCAAAGGCCTGCCGGACCTGAGTACCCTCAAGTTCACCAAATACAACCAGTACGAGTCTCTCGTGCTGCCGCTGTACACGTGGCTGCTCGATCAGGGAGTGAATTTTCGGTTCGATACCGAAGTCACCGACATTGACTTCGATATCACGGGTGAAGTCAAGCGGGCCAAACGCATTCACTGGAAATCCGAGGGTGTTTTGGGTGGGGTCGACCTCGATGACGGCGACCTGGTGTTGACTACCATCGGCTCGCTCACCGAGAACTCGAACAACGGAGACCATCACACGCCGGCGAAACTCGACGAGGGCCCCGCTCCAGCGTGGGATTTGTGGCGTCGTATAGCAACGAAAGACCCCGCATTCGGACGACCAGACGTCTTCGGTGGGCACGTCGCAGAAACCAAGTGGGAATCAGCGACAGTGACCACGTTGGATGCCCGAATCCCAGAATGCATCGAAAAGATATGCAAGCGTGACCCATTCAGTGGACGCGTAGTCACCGGCGGCATCGTGACAGCACGAGATTCGAAGTGGTTGATGAGCTGGACCGTAAACCGGCAACCGCACTTCAAACAACAACCCAAGGATCAGATCGTCGTCTGGGTCTACTCACTGTTCGTCGACGTCCCCGGTGACTACGTCGACAAGCCGATGCAGGAATGCACCGGCGAGGAAATCACCCAAGAGTGGCTCTATCACATGGGCGTTCCAGTCGAGGACATCCCGGAACTTGCGGCCAATGCGGCGAAGACCGTTCCAGTGATGATGCCCTATGTCACTTCCTTTTTCATGCCCCGTCAGGCCGGTGACCGGCCTGCGGTTGTACCGGATGGTGCCGTCAACTTCGCCTTCCTCGGCCAGTTCGCGGAAACAACACGCGACTGCATCTTCACGACGGAGTACTCGGTCCGTACCGGGATGGAGGCCGCGTACAGCCTGCTCGGGATCGAACGCGGAGTCCCGGAAGTTTTCGGCTCCACCTACGACATCCGCAAACTTCTCCAAGCAACCTACTTCCTCAATGACAAGAAGGAGGAGAGCGTGCCGTTGCCGAAGCTACTTCGCCGCCGACTCGGCAAGAAGCTCGACGAGAACGAGATCGGACAGCTGCTGCACGAGTACCACATTCTCCCCCGAGAATGACGCTGGTTTCTGAATGTTGTTGTCAATGAGGGCTTCTGAGAGAAAATGCCCGTTCGGGTGTGGTCGAAGGGGTGTCTCGGAGCTGAATCTCGGTCTGGACCTCGGGGCTGAACATCGGGCAACTATGAAGTTCTCGAAGAACTACGGAAGGCAAAATCAATGTGTACCAGGGTGATGTGGCCTGATGCGGCCGGATCTGTTCTTGTCGGACGAAATATGGATTACCATCGGGACACCGGTACGAACCTGTGGTCGCTTCCGCGTGGGATCAAACGCGACGACGGCGTAGGTGGTTCTCTGAGTTGGACTGCCGAATACGGCAGTGTCGTGGCCGGCGCTTTCGACATGATGTCGGTCGACGGTATGAACGAAGCGGGATTAGCGGGTCATGTTCTGTGGCTAGCGGAATCGGATTACGGTACCCACGACACGTCGAGACCGGCTCTGAGCATGGCGGTCTGGCTGCAGTACTTCCTGGACAACTTCTCCACCGTTGCCGATGCCGCCGCGTGGATCAGCGACGTCGGCGTTCAGGTTGTCCCACTGGGTGATCCGGCGACCGGCGAAGTGCCTGCAGTTCATCTCGCGTTGGACGATGCGACCGGTGATTCGGCGATCATCGAATACCTGGATGGCAAGGTCACCGTCTGGCACAGCCGCGAACACTTAGTGATGACCAATTCCCCGGCCTACGACAAGCAGATCGAACTGCTTAAAGAGGTCGACGGCTTCGGGGGCGCCAATCCTCTGCCCGGCACCACACTCGCAGCCGACCGGTTCGCCCGCGCCGCGTACTACGTAGGCCGACTGCCCCAACCTAAGAGTGAAGTCGAGGCTGTCGCGGGAATGTTCAGTGTGATCCGCAATGCGGCGCAACCTTTCCGCATCCCCGACCCGGACAAACCCTATGCATCGCAGACGATCTGGCAGACGGTGGCAGACTTGACGAACAAGCGGTACGTCTTCGACTCGACCACGCGACCCAATGTCGTCTGGGTGGATCTGGACAAGTTGAACTTCAATGAGGGTGCGCCTGCGGGCAAACTCGATCTGATGGGCGATACATCCCTCGAAGGAGGGCTTGCCGGCAACGTCTCTCGCCGATTCGAGAAGACAACAGCGATGCAATTCCTGACCCTGCCGGCCTGATCGAAGTCAGCAGTTCGCAGTGAGGATGGCCGCCCACGCAGGTGGCCACCCTCGCTGGCACTGTTCGTGACCGAGGCACTGTCACATTGGCGAGCTGGCCGAGCGGCAGGCAGCACAGTCGCACGCCATTGGTCTATCAATGGACCAGTGTTGCAACGATTGATCGTCACTAACCAGTGTATTTCTATTGCAGTAAGCAACTTCTCGAACCGGGCCGTACCCGGCGGCACAGGAGTGAGATGGTTGACGTTCAAGCATTCGGTGTTTCACGCAAATCGGTGATGACGGCTGCCTGTCTCGTCCTGACAGCGGTGATCGTGATAGGCAGCATTGCGTTCGTCGGCGGACCCCATTTCGCAAATGCTGCCTACCTCGGGATGATGTTTCTGGTTCCAGCGATTCGTCGGCTGTCCCGACGCCAGCAACTGCTCGCCGCACTATGGGCCAGCGCGGTGAGTTTCCTGGGCGTCCAGATGGCCGGCATCGACAGGTGGTTGATCCTGGTCGTGCTGATCGGCGTGTGCCTCGTGCAGGGCGCGTTCGCGAGTGGCAGCGTGGCCGCGATCTCGGGGTCGCCGGTGAACTTCGTAGTGTTCAGTGGGTTCGAGCCGGGCTCGTCGCCGTGGCAAGCCGCGGCGGGGACCTTGCTCGGTTCCCTGCTCGTCGTTGCGGCGGCATACATTGCCCGTCTGACCCCTACCCGGCACGCGTTGCCTGCACGGCAAGCATTCGAATACGGCATTCTGCTCGCACTCGGCTGCGTTTTGATTGTCGGTTTGATGGATCTGCTCGACCTACCCAGAGTGACCTGGGCATTGCTCGCGTTCTGCCTGATCTTCGTTCCCGATCCACACGAGCACCCCGGACAGATCAGTGAACGCATCCTCGGGACTGCGATCGGCGCTGTCGCCGTCACGGCATTGGCGTCGTTTCTCCCGACGCCGCTCGTGGTGGTACTGCTTCTCGTCTGCGCGATACTGACGCTCGCCTATCTCGAGGATGACAAACGGCTGCTCTACATCTCGTTGCTCACACCGACGGTGATTCTCATGGCTTCGTTAACCGGATCGTCGAGAGTGGTCGATCTCGGAGCACAACGCGTTGTCGCCGTCCTTATCGCCGGTGCGGTCGCCGTCGTGCTGTATTTCGTGCTCCGCAACTATCACAAGTGGCTGTATCGGGATCACACCCGCATCGAAGGGTGAAGGAAGGTCGCTTCCTAGCAAATATTTCGTGAGCTGGGACGAGCCCCTTTGTCGAAAACTGATCGGAATTCGACACTTTCACGAAGACTGCGTTGTGACCTTCAGAGATAGATGGCGGTGATTCTTCAGGCGTGAGTGGCGGCCTTGCCTCAGTGGGGGATCACGTGGCGCCGATAACGAGGGTGCCGCGGGCGGTTTCGACGACGTCGGCGGTGATGGTGGTCAGTTCGTTGATCTTCATGATGCGGCGGATCTGGTGAAGAGGCGTTGGAGGAGCCGAAAGTTTCCGGAGGTTATGCGGGCGATGGCGGCGATGGCTTGGGCATCGGTGAAGTCGTCGTCGCTGAGGTCGAGGGTGGGCCAGTGGCGGGTCAGCGGGGCGATGTCAAGGTGACTCTTTCGTGGTCCCGTCAAGTCCGATAACCAACCCTTATATCCGGTCAAAGACTGCATTTTGCAGGCAGCCCTGCGAGATTGCGGAACATCTCGTAGAGAATTCGGTCGGTCCACCGGGCTACACCAGTCCGCTTGAACAAGGCGAATCAGTACATTGCGAAGCACGTTCAGCTACAGCGCGTTCGCGTCGTAGAGCTTTCCAGGCTCATCAATAGTGAAGAGCTGCCAGGCAATCATCCTGGCAGCTCTTCCTCGGGCGGGTCTCTTGGTGCCTACTTGAGCTCGAAGGTCATCGATCCGATCTCGTCCTGAAGGATCGTGGAGGCAACCAACTTCACAGGGGTTGTCGTGTCGGACAGCTCGTACGCGACCGCGTTAGGGACAGTGCCTCCCTGCTTGATCTTGCTTGTCTGCGAATCGAGGAAAGCAGCGTCCGGCAGTGAACCGACACCAAGCTTGTTCTCAGCGTTGGGGTCATTGTCCTGGTACGCGGCGAAGAGGAATATCCACGCCGTCATAGGATCCGTCTCCTTGCCGGAGACGTTCGTCGTGTCGTACCAGAATGCGATGACGGGCTCCTTGCCGTGCTCGTTGCCCTTCTCACCTACTGGAATCGTCTTCACGTCGGTGATCTTGATCGTGACGTCCTTCGTGGTGAGGACGTTGTCCTCGAACGACGCCTCGGCGGGAGCTGCGGCCGGCGCGTTGACGGCGGCTGTCGAGCCCGGCGTCGGTGTGGCAGTCGATCCTGCCGAGCTACAGCCGACGAGAGCGATAACCGTGATGCCGACGGTCGCGATGGTGAGAGAGCGCTTGCTGATGTTGTGCATGTGGTGTCCTTTGGTCAATGTCGAGCAATGATCAGAAACCGAGCAGCGGTCCAAACCTCCTGTGCGACCCGACTCCTCGTCGTCCAGAAGGTTTCCGCTGTGTCGCCGAGTTCAGGAACCGACGGTGGTGCCTTGTGCGGCGGACTCGTCGATCGCCGCTGGAGTCCGGGTTGTGACTGATGCTCCGTCGGAGATCACCGCAGCCAGGTTGTCTATGTGCTCGGGGTCGGCCTCGGCCGGGAACATCCACTGGACGTCGCGACGGTCCGTGGCTATGCCGACGGTTGGGCGTACGCCCGCACCATGATTCGAACGTGGGCGCACGTACCTAACCTCATCCAGCGGATAGATCGAGCCGAGTTCGCCGCGCCGCAGAAGGGTTTTCGGGATGGCGGTGACGATTCGGCGGTTAGTTACTGCCACGAAGGTGCTCGAAGTGAGTTTCTCGACCACCGCGCCAGTCTTCTTGCCTGGAGCGAGTGCGTCCCAGGTGGCGTCAACTCGTTTGGCAAGGATCGGAGGTACGACTCCAGTGAGGTTGTGAGGTCCTGCCTCGTAGGGGAACGCGACGCTGCGAAGCGTCTCGCCGTCCTCGAGGAACCACCGAAGGACGTGAAGGTACGGGTCAAGATCGAGGCCGGGGGGAGCACATACGGTCTCTGGTAGAGAAGGCATCTCGACTGCCGGATGGAGCTTGTTGGCCAGGGGTTCGATGGCGTCGAGGAGTTGCTTGCAGGTCAGTCGGGATGCCTTCGTGTCCTTGCGCTTTCGCGTGAGCGGAGCTGTAGCTCGGCCGGGGAGTTCGGCGATGATCCGCAACACACGCACGAGTGATGCCGTGAGTTGCCTGATCTCGCGGAGAGACTCGTCGATCTCGGCGGGTAAGTTCCGCGCGATCAGGTCGGCGAGCTGCGCCTCGCTCTCGTCGTTGGCGCTTCGGGTTCGGGCGAGCGCAGCACGAATCGCCTGGTACTGAGCGTGTGTCTTCAGCGAACTGAGCAGCGCATGAGTGTCGAAGACGATCGCCTCGGCGTTCGATTCGAGGTAGTGGCGGTGCGCGCGCCCATCCAGTTTCTGGATTTCCTGAATGTGTCCAGCCACGTTCTTTCGGTAGAGCTTCAACTCTTTGTGGATCATTGGGCGGCTGGAAGCGATGGGCTCCCAGACAGAGTCCGTGACGGTATCGAGTGCGCGAGCCTCCTTGATCGCCTCATCGACGGCCTCCGCGAGTCCCTCGAGTTCGGCCCACTGCTCGTTTCGGATGGCCTTGAGTGTTTGTGTGGTGAGCGCGATGTTGGTACGGACGAGACCCGAAATCTCGCCGAGCTGCATCTGGAGCGCGATCATGGCCACGGCCGGGCCGATCGCTGCGACGGCCGCTGCGGCCGACATCGACACGGGGATAAAGCGTGCCTGTGCGACCACCTTGCCATTCTGGAAAATCGACCCGAGTTTGGCGCCGTCCTTCGCGGCCATCTGCCCGCCGCCCTTCAGCAGAGACAACGTCGCATCGTTGACCCGAAATAGGCCCTGCACGCTTGATGCAGCCTCCGCAACGTTTCCAACTACCGTGCCCACGTTGCCGAGCGAGCCCAGAGCAGTAGAGAGTTGCGTTCGGTCGAATGACGGCACCAGATCAAGGCTGATGAGTTCAAGGCCTTCGGGGACTTCACCGAACACCACTGCGACACCGGGTGTCACCTCGACAAGGGTTGTGGATGGTGCGATCTCCAGAGCATCAGAGCTGTTCTGCCCCTCTTCATCAGATCGCATGTCAACGACGTCGTCATCGGCGCCGCCGTTGGCGGTCTTGACGGCCAGGCGTACCAGGTCGGTCGCAGTGTAGCCGGGCCAGCCGTGCAGGATCCGGCGCCAGCGCGCGGGCACGGCGGAGGCGCCCCACCGGGCGCCGAGCAGGCCACCGGCGATCGCGGCGGTGGTGTCGGTGTCGCCGCCGGCGCGGACCGCGGCTTCGAGTGCGAGTTGGAGGTGGCGGGCGTCGCTGCCGTCGGTGGTGGTGATCGCCCACCAGGCAGTCTGCAGGGCGTGTACCACCCAGCCGTTGTTCGCGAAATCTTCGGGGGAGCCGTGTTCGGCCTGATCGAGCAGCGGTCCCCAGAACTCGGCGACGTCGGCCGGGGCGATGGACAGGTAGCCGCGGACCCCATCGAAGGTGCCATGCAGAACAGCGTGGCGGATCGCGTACGTCCACAGCTGGCAGGCCTGGACGGCGCGTTCGTCGTCGTGGGTGAGCGATGCGATTCGAGCGGCATCGTCGACGCATTGTTCTGGATTGTCGAGGTAGGCGAGCGCTACGGGTGCGGTGCGCATCAGTGAGCCGTTTCCGCCTTTGCGTCCGGTGATTGCCTGAGCGCGGGCAGTCATGGCGTCGGCGCTGCCGGAGCGCTGTGAGAGCACTGCGCGGGTCTGCTTGCCGATGCCCGCCGGGTTCGATTCGAACCACCGAACGAACTGTGCTGCAACGCCATCCAGACCGGCGCCGTGACCAATATCCGTGCCGGTGGCGGCGACTTCGGCGATGGCTATTGCCATTGCCGTGTCATCGGTCCATTCACCCGGTGCCCAATTCAACGACCCGCCGCCGGTCATCTCGATGGCAGTGTCCGCGCTCAGGTGGGCGAATTCGTAGCCGGCACCGAGTGCGTCACCGGCGGCGGTAGCAAGCAGAACTCCTGCTGCGCGTTCGGACTGCTGTGTGGTCAGCTCCACTACGTCTCCTTTGATCAATGTTGCGCTAATAATAGATCGTATCTGAGATAATATGCAAGAGTGAATGAACGGACAGACAGGATTGA
>Ga0153995_1000038_pt1 | contig 22284 bp, 23 predicted proteins | sample TSNC079MetaG_FD_104678 | JGI IMG/M metagenome (GOLD analysis project Ga0153995, IMG submission 104678) | Attine ant fungus gardens microbial communities from North Carolina, USA - TSNC079 MetaG | ecosystem: Host-associated > Fungi > Mycelium > Unclassified | place: USA: North Carolina, Lumber... | reverse complement strand
TATGGCTACGGACGCTCCAGGGAATTCCGCTCTCTGGAGAGAGAGACGCAGCGGGTCCGACAGAATGTCATAGAAAAATGCTTGGCCGAGCCGATCCGCCCCGGTGCGAAAGAGATCTACGGCGACTGCCCGATCGGCCAACTGACGGCGAAGGCCATCAAGGTGCTTCGCGACCGCAAGGCTGATTTTCCGAACGCCGCAAACGGACGGCTGAAGGCCATCCGTCAGATGATCTGATGGGCGATCGAGGCCGAGATCGATGACGACCTCACCTACAACATCGCCCGCGACGTCCGAAACCTGCGCGTCGATGGCGACGGCATCCACTCCTGGACGCCGGCCGAGGTCGAGCATTTCGAGCATGTGCATCCGATTGGAAGCGGTGCCCGACTGGCCTTCTCATTGCAGCTCCATACGGCGCAGCGGCGCAGCGACATGGTGACGTTCGCAAGCAGCACGTCCACGATGGCTGGCTGTTCTTCACACAGTTCAAAGGCCGCAAACGCAAGTCCGTCCGACTCGAGATCCCTATCGTAGCCAACCTGCAGAGCGCCATTGATGTATCCCCCCGCGGCGACCTCACCTACTTGGTGACGGAGCTCGGAAAGCCGTTCACGAGCAACGGTTTTGGAAACAAGATGCGCGAATGGTGTGATGCAGCGGGACTTCCGCAGTGCTCGGCGCATGGCCTCCGCAAAGCCGCCGCGTCTCGCCTGGCAGAGATGGGCTGCACCGACGCGGAAATCATCCCATCTCCGGGCACACCACCCGCAAGGAGGTCGACCTCTACACCAAGGGCGCCCGCCAGCGAACCCTTACCGAAAGCGCTCTGAGGCGGTTCGAACGAACGTCCGACTAGTCGGAACCAACCGACAACCGCCACTTTTACAACAGCGGCCATTTCGCTTGTAACTTATTGATTTTATAGAGCTTTGGTGTCCCGGAAGGGGGCGCGGCAATTGAATGAAATCAATCACTTAATGCTAAAGTGCGGGCGATTTACCCCAATTGATTTCATTGAGAAATTTTAGACGCTCCCCGCACCTTGCCCGGCCCCACCTAGTCGAGCTTGAGCTCCTTAATCACCGCCTCGAGGTCAAACCGCGCGCCTCGCAGCCATAGCCCCTCCGGCGTTTTGGTGGGCACGACCTGGACGAGTGATTTTGGAAGCTTGGCTCGGATCTCGGCTTCTAGCGGCAGGACCGGCCGACTAGGCAGAAACGTGCAGTATGCCGACCACCGGCGGGCTTCGGGATTGAGCCCGCGAGCATTCCAGTCGCCCTCCTCGGCGATGAGTTCTTTCTCCTCGACGAAGGTCCGCCTCACGATTTCCGGCATGCTGATCCTCGGATGGGCAAATGATGGCCCTATCCGATTCCGCAGAGCCGCAGCCACCCCCTAGAGCAGCAGAGGCTCGGCGGGGGGCGCTGTTGGCTCCGGTGATCCACCGTCTTGTTTCTGGCCGCGCGCTACGATGCGGAGCGCGGCGCCAGACAGTGGCCGCTGCAGCGCCAGCGCCTCGTTCGCAGGCGCCGTCATCCAAACCTCGATCTCCTCCGGCGTCGTTAGGATAACCGGCATCGCCTTGGGATGGATCGGCGCCACGACTTCATTCGGCTCGGTCGTCAGGAACGCGAAGAGATCATTGGTCGTCTCGCCTTCCCTCACCTTCCGCACGCTTGTCCAGTTGGTCCAGATCCCCGCAAAGAACGCGAGCGGCCTGTCTTCCGACAGAGCGAACCAGACGTCGCCGCCCTCGGTCTTGTTGAACTCCGAGAAGCTGGTGAAGGGCACGACGCATCGGTTCGCGACGCCGAGCCAGCGCTGCCAGTGTTTGCTGGCGACGTTGCGAACGTTCGTCGTGCCGGTGTCCGGCTCCATCCGTAGCAGTTCCTTGAAGTCGACCGCGGCGCCTTTCGCCTCAAGCTTGGCAGCTCGCTTCTTGGTCGCCTCCATCAGCGCGAACTGTGAAGACGGCATGCCCCATCGAGCCAGCGCCAGTTCACGAACCCCATCGTGCGCGTTCCGGACGATCGGCGCCGGATAGTCAGGAAAGATGCCAGGAAGCGGTGGCAGATTGCCGGCGTGATCGCGCAACGCGTTTGCGAAGGCGCGGATGGCATCCTGTGTTCGGGTCATCGAGTAGAGGTTGCACATACGCTGAGCCTACCGGGAGCGGCAAAAAAAGGAAGCCCTCCCTGCACGCCCGAAAACGAGCGTAGGATTCAACTCCTAGGTTGCTTGACTCTCAAACCGATGAGAACGAAATAGGAACATAGCAATCGGAGACCGGCCATGGGCGAGCCTGCTGTACCTATTTCGGATGAGACGCAGCTCGCTCTGGACGACCGTGTCGACAGTCTGCTGGCTGCTCACAACGGCGATGCACGAGCAGCCTTGGAAACCCTATTGCTCGCAGTCGACATCCGCACATCCCGCATTTCGTATGGCTTCGTTCGGGGCACTCTTCCAGGCTTCACGGAGGTGCGTCATGGGACGCTATAAGGGGCAGCGCACCATGCAAGCCGTCGACAAAGGCTGGCCGTTTCAGGTTCGCTTGACGATTCCGGGGACCGGCCTGGGCGCTGGCTACCATGAGATCACCGAGTTCTGCGCCGGTAAGGAATGCGTCTCCAGGGCCGACGGCAATGGAGCCACGCACCGGTCCCGTTGGTGCTTCAGGTCACGCGCAAATGCGGATGCGTTCCACGCTCTCTTCTCGCCCCTGTATCAAGGCGAACGGATCGACACATGACCGTCGAGACACTCGGCGACGCTTGGCGCGCCGGCTGGACGGCCTCCGCCCGATGTTTGGGTCGTGACGCCACCACGAAGAAGGGCACGAAGCCCTGCCCTCACAAAATCGACCTCGACATGCCGACGCTGATGTGGACGCGCGGCAAAGAGTTTCCACTCGCGTTGCTCCCGGAGCGGCTGAAATGCCCGTCCTGCGGCTGCAGGAGGGTGTTCATAGTGTTCAACATGCCCGGCAAAGGCTCACAGGCGATGATGGGCGGCTAGAACTTCGCACTGACATCAACCAACAGCCGGCCGACAGCGATCCAGGCCAAGATCCCGAACGCAATAATCGCGAGCCAGACGAATGCTCGGGTCGCAGCACCCGTGGCAGGCGACCTTCCTGATTTCGTGACATTGCCCAACTCCCCGTTGCCTTCCAAGTAACAACCGGAGGATGATCTCGTTCCCGTCAGCACTCAAGGTGGAATCATGCGGCGCGCCATTCTGATCGCAGCAATGCTCTTCACAATGCCCGCCTTCGCCTCGGAAGTGCACGTCATCGACGGCGATACCCTGCGCGTCGATGGAACCACAATTCGAATATTCGGGATCGACGCACCGGAGGCCGGCCAGAAATGCCGCAAGCCCGGCGATGGTACTTGGCGATGCGGGCAAGCAGCCATAGCGGCCATGGAGGGAGCAGTCGCCAAAGGCGATGTCACCTGCGGTGACCGGGGCAAAGAAGTCTATGGCCGCACACTGGGTGTCTGCAAAGTCGCGGGCCTCGACCTCGGCCGACTGATGGTCAAAGAAGGGATGGCTTGGGCGTTCCGCAAGTACTCCACTGACTACGCCGAGACCGAAGACCAGGCGCGCGCCGCCCGTGTCGGCATATGGGAGCAAGAGAGCGAAACGCCGTGGGACTACCGGGCCAAGCGGTGGGAGATCGCCGAACAGGAGGCGCCGCAAGGCTGCCCTATCAAGGGGAACATCAACCGCAAAGGCGAGCGGATCCACCACGCGCCGTGGTCGCCCTGGTACGCGAAGACCAAGGTCAGTGTGGAGCATGGTGAGCGGTGGTTCTGCGATGAGGGTGAGGCGATCAAGGCGGGCTGGCGAGCACCGCACTGGGGACGATAGGTGCCTCCCTATAAACGCCGGCCGAAGGAGTACGAAGTTGAAAAATCCGACAACCGCCTGCCACAACTCAAAATTGAATTAGGCAATCCGGTCGCTTTACGGCAACTTTAGAGCAACATATGTTGCCAACAAAATCAGAGAAGAACTAGGCAGGGGGCCCGAGCGATGGCGCAAATCAGGCGCGCATTTTTTGCATATCCGAGCGCACCATCGGATCTAGGGGATAGCATAGAAGGTGCCGTTCGAATCCTGCAGGCGGCAAAACAAGTCACAGTGAAAACTTGGGCCGCAATGGGGGTGTTTGGGAACTTCATCCCAGACGAGGTTCGGACCCAAATCGAGGCCTCAGAGGCGGTCGTATGCGACGTCACGGTTCCCAATCAGAATGTGTATTACGAATTTGGGTATGGCATAGGCCGCGGCAAGACCGTTTTGCCTGTCGTCAATTCCTCGCACGCAAATGCAGCGGCTGCCTTACAGAGGGATGGAATATTCGACAATATTGGTTTCAAGACATATGAAAACTCCTCTCAGCTGGCATCGATTCTGACAAGCCTTGAGGGCACCACCCTGTCGGAGCTCTACGGTAAGCCTATCAACAACGAGCAGCCAATATACTTTCTGAATGCTTTCCGGAAGACTGACTTTCTCAATGAAATCGCCTCGTCGATCAAGGAATCAAAGGTATTCTTCCGGAGCTTCGATCCAGCTGAGGTGCCGCGCTTTTCGTCCGTCTATGTCATAGCCGAGGCTTCAGCATCCTCAGGGATAATCATCCCATTGCTCGCGCCACATATTGACGATGCCGAACGACATAACCTTCGTGCCTCATTTCTAGCTGGACTGGCCAACGGCTTGGGACGGCAGACGCTACTCTTGCGCTTGAAATCTCAAGACGTTGGCCCTGCCGACTTCAGAGACACGATCTCGGACGTGGCATCTCCGGCAGACATAAAGGAGCGGGTTGTCGAATTTGCGAGGTCAGCCGCGATCTATGCCCCACAGCTCGCCTCCAAGAGCAGCAAAAGAGAACGAAAGAGCGAGCTCCAACGACTATCGCTCGGAGCTTCGGCGGCCGAGAACGAGTTTCGAACTCTTGAAAACTATTTCGTCGAAACGTCCGAGTTCCTAAGGACTCAACGGCAAGAGATCAGTGTAGTCGCCGGAAGAAAAGGCTCAGGGAAAACCGCGATCTTCTTCATGGCGCGCGATAGTTTTAGGCAAAAAAAGCCGTCAATTGTTGCAGACCTTAAACCAGAATCTCACCAATTGAGCCTGTTCCGTGAGGAACTGCTGAAGACCGTCGGAAGTGGGGTTTTCGACCATACTCTGGCCGCGTTCTGGTACTTCGTTTTCTTGTCCGAGATATTGCTCAGCATCAAGCGAGAGTACGACTTCAACTCCCGGTTTAATGCGGCCGCCGTGATAGGCTCAGACGAAGTGAACGCCGTGCTCGGAGGGCTCGAAATCCAAGGCAGCGGCGATTTCACAGCAAGGATCAACCGCTTAACTGAGTACATTGTCAGCGAAATAAAGGCAAAGAAAGCCAAAAAAGAAATACTGAGCCCAGAGGCATTGACCGGGATAATTTTCCGAAATGGCATTGCCCGCCTAAAATCTCAGATCATTAAGCATTCAACTCCAGCGACGTCGATAGTCCTCCTATTCGACAATATTGACAAAGGATGGCCCACGGACGGCGTCGACGAATTTGACATAAGATTGGTCCGATTGCTGATCGAGGCACTGGACAAGATCAAGAGCGATTTTAGAGTTCTGGATCGTGAATTTCACTCCGTAGTCTTTCTACGAAACGATATATACGAGCTCTTAGTTGAGGGTACACCCGATCGAGGGAAATCAGCTCAGGTACGAATTGATTGGACGGACCGAGCGAAGCTACGTCAGGTAATATTCAACCGCCTTCGATCTTCATCTCAAGGCCGAAGCAAGAGCTTTGACGAACTGTGGTCGACGTTCTTCACGAAAGAGGTTCGCGGGAAACCGTCATTCGAGTACTTTCTCGATCACTGCCTGATGAGACCGAGATTTTTGATCAATCTAATCGAATATGCAATAGCAAATGCAATAAACAGAGGACACATTCATGTTGACGAGCAGGATTGTGTCGACGCTGTAAAGCAACACTCACTTTATCTTATCGACGATTTCGGCTATGAGATTAGAGACGTGTCAGGACTATCGGCAGATATTCTATATTCTCTCGTCGGAATCGATAAGACGCTCTCAAAGGACGAGGTTATACGCAGGTTTCAAGAATTCGGGATCAAAGATAGCCAGCTGGAAAATGCCTTTAGGCTTATGCTTTGGTACGGAATACTCGGCGTAGTCACTAACAACAATAAGGAGAAATTTATCTACGATTTTGAATACAATCTGAAGCGGCTCCAGGCTGAAATCAGAAACTCTCAACAATCTTCTTACGTAACCAATGCCGCCATACACGTAGCACTCGGATCAGAACAATAAAAAAAGGGCCTCACGGCCCTTTTTTAATGATCGTCTCAGTACCAACATTAAGAAAACGCGCACGTTACATGACGGCCTCTTCTCTCTTTGGTTATCGGTTCCGAGAAACCGCAGCTATGCCAACGAAGATAGCACAGCGCCATACGACTTCAAGAGCGACTAGAGAAGGGCACCAACGATTAGGAATCAACAGAAGTACGACCGCGCGGCCCTCACGGCCCCCTATGCGGGAACCAGCTCCAGATCCGCATCAGGGTGTCGATCAGGAGCGGCAATCCCAGCACCAGGCCGATCGCCGCCCCGCCAACAAGCCCGAGAAACTTGCCGACCGTCCCGAAGCTGATCATCACGCGGATGAGCCTGTGCAGATGCGCCCTCGGCCGTTCGGAGGTCAGAGCGCGGCAGGCACAGTTGCGTATTCGTTGCCGAACAGATGCAACGCTTCAGCATTCAGGATCGTAATCGAGCCATAACTGGTTGTCAGCCATCCGTTTTCGGCAAATCGCTTCAAGGCGGCATTAACCTGACGACGCGACGCCGAAGCCATTGTGCCCACTTCTGCCTGCGTCAGCATCACCTGTTTACTGCTCCACGTCATCCGCTGCAGCACTGAGGCGATCCTTCGATCGGGATCCGGCTTCTGCAGATCGTGGATGATCCGGATGAGCACGTCGACGCCACGCAGCAGGTTCTGGCAGAAATTGCGGGTGACCGAAGGGTCGGCGGTTGTCATCTGGATCATCTGGTCGAGGGGCAGGTGCATCACCCACAGCTCGGTTAGCGCGCGCAGTTCTAGCCGACGCGGCTGTCGTATCAGATAGCTGTCCTCGCCAGTCCAGGACCCCGGCACGCCCATGTGGATCAACTGCGGTGCATCGACTTGGGGAGCGGTATTGACGGCGACAACTCCGCTCACCAGACCATAGATGCCGCCCAAGTCATCGCCGAAATGGTAGACGACCTCATCTGGCGCAAAACGCAGTAGGATAGAACGTCGTAGCACCTCGCTCGCAAACGCTTCCGGTTGTGTCGACAGCCATCCGTTCTGCCGAAGGATGGCTTCGGCGGTAGCTCGCTTGATCAAAGTCGCGCTCATGATCCCCCATGGACCGGAACCGGGAAATGCTCTGCGGATTGGCTCAGTCGTCTTGCGTTGAATACTGCCTCAGTTTTTCAGCGTTGAGGATGGTAACCGAGCGGTAGCGGCTCTTCACCCACCCGTAGTCCGCAAATCGCTTCAAGGCGATATTGACCTGCCGACGCGAAGCGCGGGCCATTGTGCCGATCTCGGCCTGGGTCAGGGGCAGAGGATGCTCACCGATCCAGCGCGCCCTCTGTAGAACGGCGGCAATCCGGCGGTCGGGATCGACCCTCTGCAAGTCATGGATCACGCGAATGAGTGCATCGACATTGGCCATGATTATCTGGCCGAAGTTGTGCGCGACCGTCGGATCGGCATCTGCCATCTCATCCATCTGCTCGAGCGGCAGATACATGGTCCAGGTTCCGACCAACGCGCGCAATTCCAAACTCCGCGGCCCCCGCGTCAGGAAGCTGCCCTCTCCGGCCCAAGCCCCCGGCGCACCGACATTGATCAGCTGAGGAGTGTGACCCGGGGGCGCGGTGTTTATCATCACGGCGCCACTTACCAGGCCATATATACCAGCAGGATCATCGCCGAAGCCGAAGATCCGTTCACCCGGTGCGAAATGCACGAGTGTGGAGCGTCGCAGGACTTCCTTCTGGAAGGCCTCCTGCTGATGGAACAGCCAACCATTCTGCTGGAGAGTGGCCTCGGCGTCGTCTCTTTTGATCAGATTCGGGCTCATATTGAGCGGATAGCACATTCAAATCCTAGATTGTTCCCACGGGACAGTCTCGCTCCACGATTCTCCGCATCTTTTGTCGCAAGAGAATCAACCATTGGAGCCAGCCCCTTGAGATCCGTCCTCGCCGTCGCGGCCGTTCTGTTGACCTGTGCGTCGCCCCGGGCCGCCGATCTCACCTCCGCGCCACCGCCGGCTTCGTCGGATGGGCCGACCTTTTCGTTTACCGGCTATGGATGGGCCAGCGCGATCGACGGACGCGGCTCCACCTTGCCGCCACTGCCGCCGACTGATCTCAATCTTAGCTTCGGCGATATCCTCAAGGACATGAACGGCGCTCTGATGGGATCCGCCGAGATTAGCATTGAGAACTGGAGCTTCCTGGCGGACGCTATGCTGTCGCAGGTCACACCCGGAGGCTCGTTGCCGGGGCCCTATTTCTCATCGGCAGAGGTGCGCTCGCGAACGTTGACGCTGCAGGGCGGAGTGCTCTACCGCATCCATGCAGACGAGACCTTCGATCTTGATGTCGGCGCGGGCCTTCGCTTCTGGGATCTCGACAACAAACTGAAGATCTCGCCGGGTTCCCTCAACCGCGAGATCGATTATCGCCAGTCGGAGAATTGGCTCGACCCCGTCCTCGCCGCCCGCATGACCGCGAGACTCGGTGGCCCCTGGAGCGTCACGGTCGCGGGCGATATCGGCGGCTTCGACCTCGCGTCTCGGCTGACCTGGCAGGCGGTCGGCACGGTCAATTACGAGTGGAACAAAAACTGGGAGTTCCGGACCGGCTACCGCGCGCTCTATGTCGATTATCGTAAGGACGACTTCCTCTACGACACGACGATGCACGGACCGATATTTGCCGCGGCCTATCGGTTCTGAGGCTTCCACGAATGGGAACCGGTCGCCCCCCGGCCCGGGTCAGACGAATAGTCACCAATTGCCCGATCGGGACAGTGTCGATCGTCACGCCCTGTATGTCTTCGCGCGGAACGCGAGCGCGTTCACGATTGTCTTTGAAATCGACGGGAAGGCCATTGATGCAGGGCGCGACGGCAGAGGCGGAGATGTCATCGGATCGTGCGCGCGACGGCATGATCTTCGTGCCCGGCGGAACGTTCTGGATGGGCTCGGATCAGCACTATCCCGAAGAGAGGCCGGCGCATCGTGTCCGCGTCGAGGGCTTCTTCATCGACGAGACGCCCGTCACCAACGCGCAGTTTTCCCAGTTCGTGACGGCGACAGGATATCGCACCTTTGTCGAATTCGCGCCGGACCCGCGGGACTATCCCGGCATCCTGCCGGAGATGCTGTATGCGGGATCGCTCGTCTTCCGCGAGCCGACCGGGCGGGTCGATCTCCGTGACTGGTCGCAATGGTGGACGTTCCTGAAGGACGCTAACTGGCGACAGCCCTATGGACCGCGCAGCGGCATCGCCGGGCTGGACGATCATCCCGTCGTCCATGTCAGCCACCACGATGCCTTGGCGTATGCCCGATGGAAGGGCAAGGATCTGCCGACGGAAGCCGAATGGGAGTTCGCCGCGCGTGGAGGGCTCGACCAGACCGAATATGCCTGGGGTACCGAGCTCCTTCCCGATGGCCGGCATATGGCCAACACCTGGCAGGGATCGTTCCCGACCGAAAATCGCGAGCTCGACGGATACTCCCGCACTTCCCCCGTAAGGGCCTTTCCGCCTAACGGATACGGTCTCTACGACATGATCGGGAACGTCTGGGAGTGGACGTCGGATTGGTTCTCCCCGAAGCACCCGGCGGACCCGGCGAAAGCCTGCTGCATCCCTAGCAATCCTCGCGGGGGGCTCGAGTCCGCCAGCTACGATCCCTGCCTCCCCAATATCAAGATCCCGCGGAAGGTCTTGAAGGGCGGATCGCATCTGTGTGCTCCGAACTACTGCCGCCGCTATCGCCCTGCAGCCCGACATGCCGAAGCGATCGATACCTCAACAAGCCATGTCGGATTCCGATGTGTTGTTCGAAACGGAGAAACGAATGAAACGGACTCCTAATCACCCCTTCATCGCTCACTGGTTGGGTTTAGGCACGGCGCTGCTAATGCTGGGATCCCCCGTAGCGGCCCAGGAGGCGCTGCCGTTTCCGCCGACGCCCTCGGGCAGCAAGGCCGGGCCGACGATCGCGGAATCGACCTACAGCCCGCTGCCGGCGCAATCACATCTCCCGGCCAATGCGCCGAATATCGTCGTGATCATGCTGGACGACGTCGGTCCGGCGCTGCCGAGCACCTTCGGAGGCGTCATCAACACGAGCACATTGAGCCGCGTTGCCGCCGACGGGATTACCTATAATCGCTTTCACAATGCGGCTATGTGCTCGCCCACGCGCGCGGCCCTGCTGACTGGGCGCAATCACCACCGCGTTGGCTATGGTCAAATTGCTGAGCTGGCAAACGACTGGGATGGCTATTCCGGTCGGATCCCGCGCACGTCCGCCACCGCCGCCAAGGTCCTCGGCTACTACGGCTATGCGACTGGCGCCTTTGGCAAATGGCACAACACGCCGGCCAACGAGACCACGGCGGTCGGCCCCTACACGAATTGGCCAGCGGGACAGGGGATCGGCTTCGACTATTTTTACGGCTTCCTGGCCGGAGAGTCTTCGCAATGGGAGCCCGCGGTCGTCGAAAATACGGTCCGGGTGAATCCGTCCGAAGGAAAGGACGAGTATCACTTCACCGAGGACATGACCGACAAGGCCGTATCCTGGATGAAGCAGGTACATGCGCTGACGCCAGATCGGCCATTCTTCATGTACTGGGCGCCCGGCGCCTCGCATGGTCCTCATCACATCTTCAAGGACTGGGCGGACAGGTACAAGGGCAAGTTCGACGACGGCTGGGACGTGATGCGCGAACGCGTCTTCGCCCGCCAGAAGGAACTCGGCTGGATCCCGCAGGACACAGAGCTGACGCCGCGGCCAAAAACGCTCGCCGCATGGGCTGATATTCCCGAGGACGAAAAACCGTTCCAGCGTCGGCTGATGGAAGTCTTCGCCGGCTACACCGAGCACGCCGATGCGCAGGCGGGCCGGCTGATCGACGCCCTCGACGAACTCGGCATCCGCGACAACACGCTCGTTTTCTACATCTGGGGAGACAACGGCTCGAGCGCGGAAGGCCAGAACGGCACCATCAGCGAACTATTGGCGCAGAATGGAATTCCTTCCGAAATCAAGGATCACATCCGCACAATGAACGAACTCGGCGGCCTTGATGTGCTCGGGTCGTCCAAGGTGGACAACATGTACCATGCCGGCTGGGCCTGGGCCGGCTCCTCCCCTTACCGGTCGACAAAGCTGATCGCCGCGCATTTGGGTGGAACCCGTACGCCGCTCGCGGTGTCCTGGCCAAGCCGGATCAAGGCGGACCACACGCCGCGTCCGCAGTTCCATCACGTCAACGATATCGTGCCGACGATCTACGATATCCTCGACATTACGCCGCCCAAGCTCGTCGACGGCGTCAGCCAGGATCAGCTTGACGGCACCAGCATGACCTATTCCTTTGCATCGCCGACGGCGCCGGACCACAAGAAGGAGCAGTATTTCGAGGTCATGGGCAGTCGCGCCTACTACAAGGACGGCTGGATCGCGTCGGCATTCGGGCCGAGGGTGCCCTGGCAGACGGGAGTCGATCCCTCGATCATGACCTGGTCGCCGAAGAACGATGTCTGGGAGCTCTACGATCTCACCAAGGACTTCTCGCAGGCGAGGGACATTGCCCCGGCCAACCCTGACAAGCTCAGCGAGTTGAAGATCGCGTTCGATGTCAGCGCGAAGGAGAACAAGGTTGATCCGGTCGGCGGCGGGCTCTGGTCCGTGATTTACCACCCGGAGGACGCCCCCTCCAATCCGGCCAGGACGTTTGACTACACGCAGGAGGTCGTCGGCGTTCCCGAATTCACCGCGCCGCGCCTGGGATCCCGCAGCACGCGTGTCACCATCGACGCGGATCTGCAGCCCGATTCCAAGGGCGTGCTCTACGCGATAGGCGCCGTCTCGGGTGGCCTAGCCCTGTGGGTCGAGAACGGAAAGCTATACTACGAGTACAATTTGTTCGAGATCGAACGGACGCAGCTCGAAACGTCCGCTCCGCTCCCAACCGGAAAGGTCAAGATCGAGGTCGAGACGCGCAAGGTCGACGGCGTCCGCCCCGCGCCTCTCGACATCGTCATTCGGCTCGATGGCAAAGTGGTCAGCAAGGGGCGCGTCCCACGCTCGGCGGCGCTTACGTTCACCGCCAATGATGCTTTCGATGTCGGGCGGGACAGCTATTCGCCAGTCTCGCTCGCGTATTTCGACCGCAAGCCCTTCGCCTTCAATAGCCAGATCCGGCATGTGAGGGTCGAATACTTGGACTAAGCGACAATCGATCGGAGGCGGCGAGCACACCTCTCGCCGCCTTTTCGGCCCGGCACACGCGGCCGGTTTCGATGGCTGGATTACCCTCACATGTTGAACTGAGGCTGCACTCCGCTGACTCGGGTTTTGAATACTCGGGCGAGTACTCAGTGGTGCGCACTTGGGCGACTTTGCGAAGACCTTCGATGCGGCAAGCGTCCACAGCGCTCACACGCTGCGTCCTGGACGAGCCTTCTTTGTAGATGACATTCAAGGCGCTACTGGAAACGCAGCCTGAAAGCACGATTCCGGCTGCTGTCAATAGAGTGACCGATTTCATGATGTGCCCTCCCAAGCTGGGAGAGAATGTTGTGGCGGTATAGGGTTGTCGAGGGGGAGAGGTGGCCCCGGTCCGGGCATCCGCGTAACACGGAGCCAACCTACCTCGGCCGCGCCTTCACTGCCTCCAGCGTGGCCGTGAGCGCGGCGATCTGGCTAGCCTGGTTGTCGACCTTGTCGGTAAGCTTCACGAGCTGCGCCAACACCTGATCCTGGTACCGAATGCGATCCTCGCAACCGACGGATTGGGTGCTTTCCAGCATGGTGACGCGCGTCGACAGCTTGTTCGAGGTGTCGACGACCGTGCTGGCGTCTGCTGCGATGATGTCGAGGTTGAGCCAGAATATGCCGCCCACCGCCGTCAGCAGAATTGGGGTGGCAAGCATCGCGAGCCGGGACAGGACGAGAATGGTCGTATTGGCGGCAATCTCGTGTGCTGCCGTCATCGCGCTCTCCACCCGCGCCGGCGCCGCAACGGCGGCCGAGTCGAAGATCCGGACGCCGCTCGCCCCTTCCCAGCCGGCGTCCGAACCGCCGCACGGGCTTTCCATTGGAACCGCAATGCTGATGTGGAGTTGAGGGTCGCGGGCGTGCTCAGGCAGGCCGTCCGGTTGCATGCGAACCGGCTGTTCGCAGAGTTGTAGGGCTCCAGCGAACCGCCCGCACCGATCAAACGAGGGTTGCGACGGTGCCCGGTCCGCGATCCTCCAGAACCCGTCGGTTGCCGCAACGGCCGGCGGGTTCGCCATTTCGATACTACTGTTGCCTAGGCGCACCGACAGCCAATGTGACCGCAGCCAAAGAACGCCGCGCCACAACGCCTAGGGGGCTTGAGATGAAGAAGACCTATGAGAAGCCGACGCTGAACAAGCCGGGGAAGCTCCAACAGATTGGCTCACCGGCTGGCCCCACCCCAGCGGGTTCTCTACTCAGGCCGCGAGCGGCGAAGTTCAGGCCTTGGCCTATGATCAGTAGGCTTGGATTCAGGGGCGGCGGAGGATTGCTGGTGCCTACATCCCGGACCGGAAAGCCCGGGGTGCACTTCCGTGCGCCTTCCGGAAGGCACGCGCGAAATTGGCGGGAGAAGAATATCCCATCTCCGCCGAGACACGGGTGATCGACCCATTGGTGTGGCGTAGCAGCTCAATCGCGCGCTGATACCGCATCGCGTTCGCCAGGCTGCGAAAATCGGTGCCAGCCCGATTGAGCTCGCGTTGCAGGGCTCGCACGCTCGTGTCCATGGATTGGGCCGCACTGTCGATGGAGACGTTGCCGGCGAGAACCTGGGCACGAATCTGCTCCAGGACGACGTCGAGCAAATCTCGCGGCGCCCCACCCTGCCGATCTCGCTCCACATCCTCGATGGTGACGATCGGCGAAGGCACGTGCCGCAATCCAACGGACAAGTATCGGCGCTCCGTGACAATGGTCACCGCCGAAGCGTTAAAATGGACCGGGCACTTGAAGACATCTTCCAAAATGGCAGCCTGGCGCGGCTTGCTGATATCGAGCTCGATCCGCAGCGGCCTCCAGTCAGCGGGCAGGTAGGCCCTGAAGATGCTCAACAGAACACCGGCCGCGGCGGTGGCGATCATCTCGTAGCCCTCGCGCCCGGCCAAGGCGAAGCGGTAGCTGTAGCGCGCCTCGTCGCCCACAATCTCGACCGCCATCCTGTCAGCCGTGCTGTGAAAACGCAGGGCCGAGATGGCGCGCCCGATCGATTCACCGAGCGTGTCGGCTCCCACCACATAGCGCCCGAAACTGCCGTAATTGGCGGCGTTCATACGGGGTGCCATCAGGACCCCGAGATTTCGTTCGCCCGCAGCCCGTGCCGCTGCATTGACGAAGCCGAGAACGGCCGCGTGGGGGATGAAACAATTCCGGCCTTCGACCAGTTCGAGATCGAAGCCGGCGGCGCGATTGGCATGCAATAGCGCCTTCGCCCCGACTTCCCGACGCACGAAGTCCGGCATGCCGTGCAGGATGTGACTGGAGATAACCGGGATCTCGGCCATGCCCGCTATTTCCCTAAAAAGCGCGACGGTGGCGCAAAATGAGTGGTCTCGAAGTCGGCATGCCGCTTTTTAGTAGACGTGCGCCAAGCCAAGGAGATGCTCCTTGGCTGCCGGCACAACTTCGAATATTGCCGGGGGGCGTGTCGACTGTGACTGTGATGACGATGTTCATGCTAGTCAATCGCCGCCTTGGACGGACTCAAGCAAAATCCACCCTGTCCTCTACGGATGCCGCTGAGCTCCCATGGGGCGACACAAGCTTTGGGTTCGTCGGTAAATGTAGATCGATGCAAATCGATCAGTGTCTACTCGCGTCGGCGTTGATCGGGGCTCTGTCGTGGTCCGGCATAGCCTTCGCCGAAGACAAATCGACCAGCACCGAGGAACTTGCCAAAGCGGCTCAAAATCCAGTTGCCGACATGATCAGCTTGCCGTTCCAGTTCAACACGAACTTCGGCTACGGTACCGACAAGGAGACACAGGAGGTCATCAATATCCAGCCGGTTGTGCCGATTAGTCTCTCGCCAGACTGGAATTTGATAACCAGGACGATCGTCCCCGTCATTTCCCAGCCGCAACTCTATCCGGATAGCAACCGAACCTTCGGCCTTGGCGACACAACGGTCAGCGCGTTTCTTTCGCCAGCTCACTCCGGCAAGTTTATCTGGGGCGTTGGCCCGGCCGTCCTGCTGCCGACAGCGACCGACGATGACCTTGGATCGGGAAAGTGGGGCGCAGGCCCGTCAGCCGTCGGCCTCATCATGGATGGGCCGTGGGTCTACGGCGCCTTGGTCAATAATGTCTGGTCGTTTGCCGGCGATACCAGCCGGAAGGATGTCAACCAGATGACGCTGCAGCCGTTCCTCAACTACAACTTCAAGGAAGGTTGGTATGCCTCGTCGTCCCCGCTCGTCACGGCGAACTGGATGGCCGAGGATGACAATCGCTGGACTTTGCCGATCGGAGGGTCTTTTGGCCGTGTCTTTCGGGTCGGCAAGCAACCCATCAATGCGCAGCTCGGCGCTTACTACAATGTCATCGCGCCAGACGATCTTGGGCCGCAATGGCAGATCCGCGCGCAGCTGCAGTTCCTGTTTCCCAAAAAGTGAGTGCGCATCAGGCTGCATCGCTGAACTGGCTCTCGCGCCGCTTTTTCACTCAGCAAGTTGAACTCGAGTGTTTCAACTCGACATAGATAGTAGAAGGCAATTTCCGTGCTAAAGATCCTTAAGTTGTCGCTCGTTTCGGCGGGGGTTGCAGCTGTGCTGGCCACGCCATTGCTCTTGAGCACACCGGCTCAGGCCTACCGGTCTGGCGGTGCAGCCTGCGGACCTCGAGGCTGCGCGGCAGCTGGCTGCGGCCCGCGCGGATGCGCAGCCGGCGCGGTCAGGCCGGGATACGGCGTTCCGGGATACCGCCCGCGCGGCGTCGTCATTGTGAACCCGCATCGCTATTGGCGCCCCGGAGGGGCGATTGCCGCAGGGGCGGCCATTGGATTCATCGCGGGCGCCACAGCCGTTGCGATCGCCGGCACCCCGCCCAAGCCTGGATACTGCTGGTACTACACGACGCCCAACCGGACGAGCGGTTTTTGGGACGTCTGCCCGCGATAGCTTCCATCGGACCTACGAAAGACGGCGATAAAGGATCAAGCCCATGCAACGCTATCTGAGATTGGCCGGCGCCACGTTGGTCGCTGCTCTTGCTTTGCCCACCACAGCTGTCCTCGCGCAGGTGGCGCCAGAGACCATTCGGAGTCTCGGCGCCCCCGAAAAGGCGCAGACGCGGGCCGGCACGCTGGAGTTCAAGGACGGCGCCCCCACCGCCGAAACGGCCAGCAAAATCTACGACACGCTCGATTTCACCCGGGCGCTCAATGTCTACAACAACAGTTTTCGCGGCGCCTCGGCTCTGGCGATTGTTAAAGGTTTCGAGGGCATCGGAGCCAAGCCCGGCGATGTCGTCATCTTCTCCGAGCTGATGGACTCGAACTCGCTGTTCCTGACGGCCAATGCCGATACGGTTTACTATCTCACGGGCCTCGATTTGAGTAAGGGCCCGGTGGTAATCGAGCAGCCGTCGAACGCCGTCGGCACGATCAACGACATGTGGTTCTCGTGGATCGTCGACATCGGTGGCCCCGGTCCCGATCGCGGGCTCGGCGGCAAGTATCTGATCGTCGGGCCCGATTATGACGGCCCGCTGCCCGAAGGCGGCTATTTCGTCGCCCATTCGAAGACGAACTTCGCTCTCTATGCTGCACGCGCCTATCTCGTTGACAATGATCCCAAGCCGGCGGTCGAGAACGTCAAGAAGAACCTGAAGGTCTACCCCTATCAGCCGGGCTCGTTCGGGACGAGCCTTGCCCAGGCTCTCGAAGGCAAGGTACGCCTCGCCGGAGAGCCCAAGATCCCCGAGATGAGGTTCATCGAGGGCAGCGGGAAGTCCTTCAATACAATCCCGCCAAGCGACTACGGCTTCTTCGAGTTGCTCAACGAGAACGTCCAGAGCGAACCCGCCACCAGCTATGATGTTGAACTGGCGGGCCAGTTTGCCGCTATCGGCATCGTGCACGGCAAGAAATTCGCGCCCGACGAGCGGATGAAGAAGATCCTGTCGGAGGCGGCGCTTGTCGGCCAAGCGACGGGCCGGTCGCTCAACTGGCGCTCCGCCATGCAGCACCCGGACTGGGCCTATTACGAGGGCTCGCAATGGGGCAGCATGCTGTGGGAAGGCGGCGCGTATTTCGAAACGCCGCCGCCGATCTTCAAGGACGGCAAGTTCGAGCCGCTGCCCCCGACCGGCGCGCGGACGCTCGATTCCCGCATAGCCTTCTATTACGGCTACACGCTCGACTCGCCGGGCATGATCATGCGCATTCCCGGCGTCGGTTCGCAGTACCTGATGAGCTTCCTCGATCCCGAGGGCACCCCCTTCGATGGCGCCAAGACTTACAAGGTGACTCTGCCCAAGGGCATTCCCGCCGAGGCGTTCTGGTCCCTCACGCTCTATGACAACCAGACGCGCTCCATGCTGCAGACGCCGCAGAAATATCCGCGCGCCGGCAGCCAGAGCTATCCTTCGCCCGCCGCTGAGCCCGCGACCGATGGATCGACCACCGTCTATTTCGGCCCCGCCCAACCGGAGGGCGTGGCTCGCGGCAACTGGATACAGACCAATCCCGACAAGGGCTGGTTCACACTCCTGCGCCTCTACAGCCCGCTGCCGTCGTTCTTCGACAAGAGCTGGCGGCTTAGCGAAATAGTCGAAGTGAAATAATCATCATGTCGGCCTTCGCAACAGAACGAAGGCCGACATTGTCGGAGCATCAATCGTTATAGACGGAGGCAATATGAAGATCATTTGGGTTATTATCGCCTGCGCTTCGATTTTGTCGGCCTGCCAGAGCAGCCAGTCCTCCTCCGGTGGGCTGTCAAGCTGCAAGTCGATTGGCGCAGGTGGGACCACGGATGTGATCTGTCCCTGAGCCGTCTGGCTCCAACGACGCCCTGACTTCAGCGGACACTGCAAGAGCTGCATGGACCGATTGCTTCAGCTCGCCTGAACAGTCGCTGCCCGAGCTTTGTCAGCGCTTCAGAGATGGCCCCATGACACGGGAAGAATGCATGGCGCGTTAGAGTTCGATCCCGCATGCAGGCACGACGCAGGTTGCGGTACAGGCCGCCCGACGACGCCAGGCGGTCGAGCGAGCTTCCCGGAACATTTCAGACCAGCTTGCCCCGGCCGAGACGGTGATGTCCGCGCTCGACCGAGGCCGGACAGGACTTGTGCGGAACGACGGCAGTATTGGCTCGGCCTCCTCGGCCACAGCCTGAAAGCACGACGTTCGCACAGACGAGCAGACCAGACGGGTGAGGCGGCCGCTATCGCTTCGATTCAAGACCCAAGGAGAACGAGGATGCTACGAAGCCTCTTGTCGACGGCGGCGATCCTATGCGCCATCGCCACCGCGCCGGCAGCGCTGGCCCAGGACGCCATTCAGAGCCCAGCCCAGAAGACGATCGGCGGCAGTTCGAAGACCCAGATCGAACCCGCCCTCATCGTCATGAACGCCGGGGGCGCGAAACTTGACGGCAACAAGCTGACCCTGACGGGCGCCGCGGCCAACTCGATCATCTTCGCCGACCGCCCGGTGCGCGCCGCCGGCCATGCCCTGACCGCGCACCTTCTCGAAGAGTGGACGGAAGGGTCCGGCAGCTTCGCCAAGGACCCGCCCAACGCCACGGTATCCGTGTTCGACAAGGACGGCTCTAGCGTCAAGGACGCCGTCGTCACGCTGATGTCGCCGAAGACAGACGGCGCCAACATCGTCTTCGACGTCGCCGTGCTCGAGGGTGACCTCGGCAAGGCGGACGGCCCAGCATCGGTGTTCATCGACATCATCGGCATGCCGCTGACGCCGCTCTCCTTCGCCGGCGCGGCGCGACGAACGGCCTATCGCGGGGCCTTCTATGCAGGGGCTGCGGCGGGTGCGGCGTATCGCTATCCGCCGGCCTATGCGCCCTACCCGGCATATCCAGTCTATCCGCCCTACTACCCGCCCTATCGGCCTTACTAGGCGGGTGGGCGGGCACCTGCACGACGAAACAAACTCAACCTCGGAGTTTCTGCATGATCCGAACCGTCTTGCTTGCCGGCGCCGTCCTGGCGTCCGGAGCTTCTGCCGCCTTCGCCCAGAGCGCGACGCCACTTACCGCCTATGCCGACGCGAATGGCTTCCTGGACGTTCAGGCCCTGACCTGCGCCCAGCTCGCCGGAACGTACCAGCAGGACGCGGATGCGCTCACCGCCTGGTATAGCGGCTGGTACAACGGCCTTGCCAAGAAGCACTACTATGACCTCAAGAAGGGCAAGCAGTTGGAGCACGAGGTCATCGTCTACTGCAAAGCCAATCTCGACAAGAAGATCATCGATGCGATAGCCGTCGTCTTCAAGGATGAACGCGCCAAGCTCGGCATCGAGCTGAAGTAGCCCTTTCGGAGGAGCCGGCGATCGAGCCGGCGCCCTCCGGATCGGGTAAAGCCTTTCCCGGATCAACGAATGATGATGGTAGACGTGCCGACACTGTCGCAGTTGTCTCAGGTTATGCTGCATGCTACGGCTCCGGCCTTCCTGCTCGGTGCGACGGGCTCGTTTGTCGGCCTGCTGGTCGCCCGCCTCAACGTGATCATCGACCGCAGCCGCTCGATTCACGGCATCCGCGATCCCAACGATGACCGCTCGCCGCTCAAGACTGACATTCCGCGATTGAAGGTCCGCGCCAAGCTGCTGCAACGCTCGATATCGCTCGCCATCGCAAGCGCCATCAGCACCACGCTGCTGATCGTATGGAGCTTTATTGCGGCCTTTTTCAACCGCGATCATGAGATTGGCGCCGCATTGCTGTTCGTCGCAGCCCTGATTTTCTTCGTCGCGGCGCTGATCGGGCTGGCGCGCGAGGTTTCGATCGGCCTCGTCGAACTCGACCATCTGCCCTGAGCAAACGGGCAGCAGCCGTTGATCCGGACGACGATGGCCTTGTCATTGCCGATATGGCGCGCGTGCCAACCGGCAATCTAGCGGCCTTTGAACATGGAACACCCGCCTGGGCGCCGCTTGGCCATCAAGCACATTGTGGAAAAAAAAGGGGGGGGGTAACGATACGTATCCAGTTCCGACGTCGAGGTGGCGGCCCACATGCACCCGGACATCACAGGTCGATACCCGAACTTAAACATCAGCAGCCGTCTCACCCGACCGAGCAAAATTCGGCTCGAACACATCGGTGAAGCAGGCTCTCATCCCAGATATCAGGAAAGTCAGTCAGCGATGCACTATACACGTGACGAGTGATCATTGATGATCTGGCCCGGCTCGCGTCTTTAGTCTGAGAGCACAATGTCTGAATCAAAAGCCTTGCAGCTCTTCGAGCGTGCAGTGACGGCTACAGAAAAATTGACTAACGAAGTTAGGCGCTTGCGAGCCGACGTCGCGCGCCTGCACGGCAGGATCGAACCATTTGCTGGCGAGCCGACACAGGTCGACGCAGACGACTTCGAAATCGGTCCGAAGCCTACTTTGCCGAGAATCATTGCGTTGATTGAGGATTCGCGTAGACAAATTCTCGCTTGCGAGAACGATTTTTCACGCATCCGCGGTGTGATCGACAACATCAATGCTGACGCAATTTCGCGCGATGAGATGAAACCCTATCTCAAACGCTGACTGCTCGCCCAGAAGCAGGAAGGCCCGCTATTCTTAACGATAAGTAATATCGCTTCTAGTCAGCATGCCTATCTCGGCCGGGATTTGACCGCCTCCAGCGTGGCCGTGAGCGCGGCGATCTGGCTAGCCTGGTTGTCGACCTTGTCGGTAAGCTTCACGAGCTGCGCCAACACCTGATCCTGGTATCGGATACGGTCCTCACGTCCGACCACTTGGCTACTTTCCAGCAGCGTGACTCGCGTCGACAGCTTGTTCGAGGTGTCGACGGCAGTGCTGGCGTCCGCCGCGATGCTGTCGAGATATAGCCAGAAGATCCCGCCGACCGCCGCCAGCAGGATCGGGGTGGCCAGCATCGCCAAGCGCGACAGCACCAGGATCATTGTGTTGGCGGCGATTTTGTCTGCAGCTGTCATGGCTTCCACCCACAATGCTTCTCGCCAAACTCGTTGTGAGCGACGAATTCCTGTTTCTGCGGCGTGGACAGCGCCTCATAGGCGACAGTCGAGACCCGCCACGGCTTCTCTATGAGGCAGAAATCACCACTGCCGCTTGTCTGACAGCCAGCGAGAAGCACGGCGGTCCAGATCGGCAGGGCCAAGAGCGTCGATCTCATTTTCCAGATCCTTTCGGTTCTGCGCGGCGGCTTCGTTCTTGTGAGCCTGCTTCGCGCGCTCCTGCGCCCGCCCCATGGCCAGGAGCTTCAGCGCGAAACCGGCAAGGATGAGCACCAGGGCGCCGCCAGCCGCAAGGAAGCGGCCGACGCGGGTGGTGAAGAACCAGGCGATCACGATGACGCCTGCAGGGTCTGACGAATGAAAGAGAAGGCGGCGACTGCGGCGCCGATGACGATCACCGCACCGATGGCGTAGGCGATCGGGCCGGGTCCGTTGGCCGCGGCGATCACCGTACCGGCGGCGGTCGCGGCCGGCATCAGCACTGCAGGGTTCGTCAGGATGTTCGGCTTCGACGGTGCGGCCGGCACCGATGCACTAGAGACGAACGAGCCTTTCACCCAGAGACCGCCCTCGGCGTTGCGCCGGTTCACCAGACCGGTGATGCGCTTTCCGTTGTCGTTGACCCACTTCAGGAGCTCGGACGGGACCGAAGCGTAGTCGCCCTTGTTCAGCTTC
>Ga0153995_1000037_pt1 | contig 22327 bp, 17 predicted proteins | sample TSNC079MetaG_FD_104678 | JGI IMG/M metagenome (GOLD analysis project Ga0153995, IMG submission 104678) | Attine ant fungus gardens microbial communities from North Carolina, USA - TSNC079 MetaG | ecosystem: Host-associated > Fungi > Mycelium > Unclassified | place: USA: North Carolina, Lumber... | reverse complement strand
GAAACAACCTGCATTCCGATAACAGAAACGCACCAGAGCCATTCGCGGCGCACAGCAGTCCATAACGGGTTTGCGAATGGTGCTAGATTCTGGCAAAGCCTTCGCCTTCAGGACTGAGGATTAACACGTGACGCCACCCGGTGCAGGACCGATGCAGGAACCACCCGGTTGGTACCCCGACCCGAATTCGCCGTCTCTCCGCTGGTGGGATGGCATCCAGTGGTCCGATCGGTGGGCACCAGCCTCGAATCACCCAACTGGCGCCACGACCCCAGAGGCGACACAGTTCGCATCTCCGGGTCCCAGTCCAGCCAATTCCGTTCTCTGGCAAGTTCCTTCTCACAGCTCTGCACAGGCGAACAGCCTACGTACGCCCAGGACCGCTACGGCGCCGAAAAAGAAGCAGTTCACTGTTATTTGGATTGCTGGACTGATCTTTGTGGTCGGACTCTGCGGCTCAATTCTGGCGAACAATTCCAGCGGCAACTCAACTGACGAAGCAACTAAGACCGTCGAAGGGCCCACAGATCCACAAAGTCTGGCGTCAGCTCTTCCCGCGGTCGAGGATACGTCCTTCGGTGACCTGAACAGCTACAAGACCCTGGACGAATCCGAATTCAAGAAGATCATGCATCCGTCAGGAAACCTCGCAGAGTATCCGTACCCTTATGTGGGCTCGCGTGTAGTTCTCTACGGCAAGGTCGACGAACTTCCATCAGGATACGAAACCGCTACCGGTGGCACCTACTTCGACGCCACCGTCAGCTGGCATGACCTCGGTCCAATAGTCAGCTGGAGTCTGAACTCCGTCGACGTACCCATCATCGGCTTGAGACCTGATCTTGGAGACGTCGAACCTGGCAGCAACCTTGCGATCTATGCGGAGGTTCGCCGCCCATTCCTCACTGGAGCGAAAGTATTCGACTCTGTGCTGCGCAAGCCTTTCCTCGTTGCACACACAGTGCGAGTGATTCGGTAATCCGACGCAACGTGGATAATGCCTTCAACCGTGACGCTCATCAAAACTGGCATGTCAGGTCATGGATCACCCTTTAGTAACGCAAACACCGCACCATATAGGCCTATTCACCGACCTCCTCTCGCCCAGCTCGATCTACCTAGAGTCACTCGATCGAACTGGGCGGCACTGTCGACCGATCAACTGACCGAACGAAGGTCCGATCGGTCCATCGTGTCCTGTTTCTTCGAACCGAGCGTTGGCGGCGGACGTCGTAGCAATGGCAAGAACGGCGACCTTGCCAGCAACTACTGAAGGAGGCACAGTACTTCGAGCTGGCATTTGTTCCGCGCTCGACCATTCGTGGCGACATGGAATCTTCCTCACATCTAAGGACTTTACCGCCAACAACCTTCATCGATTTTAGACCGCCGATCCGACCATTAACTCCGCGCGCACCGATACTGCTGGGTGCGTGAATGCTTATTCCACACCGCACCAGTCCAGTGCTGTGATCGCCAAACTCCTGGTCGCCGCGATTATTTCGTCTACATCGCAATACTCGTTCGGCTTGTGGGCATTTGCTAAATGGCCGGGTCCGTAATTGACGACCGGGATATCAGTTTTCGCAATCCACGTCGCATCGCAAGCGGCTGGGAACGCTTCGACAATTGCCGAAATTCCGTTTGCGCGCTCGTGACTTGTCCCGAGAGTACGCACAATCTCGTGATCGGCCGGAGTGCTGAAGCCCGGGAACTCGACCGGCCATTCATAGGTGGGCAGTTTCTCTGCTAGCCATGGATCCAAAGAGACTGACCGGTTGACGAAGTTTTCTATTTCGAGCTTTACCGAATCTGAGTCCTCCTCCGGCGGATACCAGACAATGAAATCTATCTCGCAATATTCAGCGAATACGAACGGGATATCGATGTCTTTCCCCCGACCGTGAATCGTACCCGGCATGACGACGAATTGCCCTGGCTTGAAAAGTGGTCGCTGTTTGCTCAGTCCCCACTGTTCTTCCATTCGGTAGAGCGCTTGCAAAACCAGGTATCCCTTGTCGATTGCGTTCACGCCTGCGCTGGTACCCGCTCCACCTGCGCGCACCAACTCGCGTCGAAGCCCTGGGTGCCCGGCTAATCCTTCAACCCGGACTCTGCCCCACAACAGGCTGGCAGCAGTCGGATTAATGTTCAGCGGCGAGTCAAAGCTAGCTGAAGGCTCGACCACGATGGCTGCGTCCGCCGTGTAGCCGTTCTGAAGCACGCATTCTGTGCCGACTTCGTGCTCGCCCAGTTCCTCGCCTGCGACTGAATGGACAACCAAGTCACCAGTAAGCTGGATACCTGACCTACGAATCGCTTCGATCGCACTGAATGCCGCTATCACGCCACTTTTCATATCACTTGCGCCTCGGCCGTGGATTCTCCCGGAGACCTCGCTGGCGATGAAGGGGTCCGTTTCCCACGTATCGGGATTCCCTGCTGGCACGACGTCAATGTGTCCGTTGAGTAGGAGCGATCGACCCTTACCACTTCCATTCACGACCCCGGCGAAGTTTTCGCGCCGCTCTTGACTTTTGACGAGTTGGGAGCGGTCGAAGAGATATCCGAATCGATCCCGAAGCAAGAGATTCGCTTCGGACTCTTGGCCGAGGTATTCCTCGGACCGGACTCCTGGATAATTTGGATTCACGCTGGGTACCTCAACTAGACGTTTTACGTCTTGGATGATTCGTTCACGTGATTCCTCGATTTCGTTGAGTACCCGGCGAGCTGCGCCTTCTGTCATGTCCGCGCCCTTTCGAAATTGATGCAATTCTCATACAGTCAGCCAAAATTGAGCCTAGCCAGATCGACCGACCGCCTTAACTCAGCACGAGGATGTGTGATTTTTAGTCTATATGCACTCACCCGCGGATCCGCTCTCGCTCTCCATTCCATTCGCTATCTCGCAGCTCGTTCTTGCGTGTCTTTCCAGTTGATGTCTTCGGCAGTCCGGTGAGAAATACGATCTCGCGCGGCGCCTTGAAAGCCGCGATGCGCTCTCGTACGAACTGTGTCAAATCAGAATCGGAAGTTTTGGAGCCCGATTCGACAACCACAAATGCCTTCGGCCGCTCTCCCCATTTCGAGTCCGGAACGCCGATCACCGCGACGTCCGATACTGACGGGTGACTCATAAGCACTTGCTCGATTTCGATCGTCGAGATGTTCTCTCCTCCGGATATGACAATGTCTTTGGCACGATCCACGAGCTGAACGTAACCATCGGGGTACATGACCCCCAGATCTCCGGAATGGAACCAGCCGCCGGAGAAAGCCTCTGCGGTGGCCCGTTCGTCCTCGAAGTAGCCCTTCATGACGATGTTTCCGCGCATGACGATCTCGCCTTTCTCGGTGCCGTCTCTCACGACGTCGACGAGTTCGCCACCAGGCTGCTGTTGGGTGCGCACGACCCGCACCGGACCGGATGCGAGCATTCCAACTCCTTGACGCGCCAGCAGCTTTGCGAGTGCTTCTTCGTCGAGAGCGGACCACGCTACCTGAGGCTCGCAGACCGCACACGGCCCGTAAGTTTCGGTCAGTCCATAGACGTGCACTAGGTCGGCTCCGAGTGCCCTGACCGCCTGGATTGTGGTTGGGCTTGGCGGGGCTCCCGCGGTAGTGATGGTCAGATTGTGCTTGAGTGGATGCGCCGATTCGGCTGCGGCCAGCGTGGTGAGCACCGTCGGAGCACCGCTCATATGGTCGATCTTCTCGTTGTCGATCAGTGACCACATCGCGTCACCGCGGACTGCACGGATACACACGTGAGTTCCGGATGCCGCAGTTATCGCCCAGGGACCACACCACCCGTTGCAGTGAAACATGGGCAATGTCCACAGGTATCGAGTATTCGCATCGAAACCTTGGTGATGTATTTGACTCAGGGAGTTGAGGTAAGCACCCCTGTGGGTATACATCACACCCTTCGGGCGTCCCGTAGTACCGGAGGTGTAATTGATTGAGATAGTTCGGGTCTCGTCGTCGATCTCCCATGGCAACGGCTCGTCCGACCCGCGCGCCATGAGCGTTTCGTAGTTGATCAGCGACGACCCGACGTCTGGATAGGAATCGTCCTGCTGTGGCAGCTGGACCGTCTCACGTACTGTCAGTAAGGTTGAGTTGTGCAGCTGTCCAAGCAAATTGGGGTCGCCAAGCAAAATGACAGCTTGGGAGTGATTACAGATGTATTCGATTTCCGCTGGTGAAAGTCGCGTATTGATTGCAACCAGAACTGCGCCGATCAGCGGAACTGCGTAGTGGGCGGCGAGTAGTTCAGCTGAGTTGGTTGCCAGGTAGGCGACTCGGTCTCCGGGCCGGACCCCGGACTGACGAAGACCGTGTGCGAGTCGTGTGACGATTGAGGCGAAGCCGGAATACGGAATCCTTCGATCTCCGTCTATCACCGCAATCTTATTTGGATGAACCGCAGCTGTGCGCTCCAGAAATTTTAGAGGCGTTATCGGGGTATCCAGTCCCGTCATGAAAGCTCCTTGTTGATAATCGTGTGTGAGCTTGGCCGAAGCAGGCACTTTGCGAGATTGCCCTGGCCCTTGTAGTGATGTGTGCACCCATAAAAGATCTATGTCATGAGTATTGATGAACATGGATACGAGAGAGCCGGACGTTGAATTGCACACAAAGTGCGTCGACTTACGTACGGCTCTCGGCGAGCTTTCGTTGGAATGCGCGCCACGTCGTAGCCCGGGTGCGCGGATCGTCGGTGACGCCAGGCTTCAGTCGGTGGATAGCCTGATTGTGAGGCGCAGTCTTGACGATATCGGGGTTTGAGTATGCCTCATCTGAAATGCGTGCGAGTACCGCGACCCATCGATCTAACGCTTCTTTGCCGTACATTTCGCCGGCCTCGGGCGTAAAGGGTTCAGGAATCAGCCACGGTTCATGGCTTGTCCACATTGCGTCGATACCAAAATCAGTCATGCGGTTTTGTACGTCGTGCACATCGACGCCGGTCTCTTCTTTGAGAGTCTGCATACTGTAGCGCGTCATTTCGAGGCGCGGGCTCTTACTTTCGGGGTGCGAGCGAGTCACGCCTCGAATTGCGAGTAGCCCTTTCTCCATATAGTTATTTCCCAGGACGGAGATGTCCGACGCTTGCGCAATTCCGTCGGCCCCCATGGCGCGCGCCCACGCGTAGGCCTTGAGAATCACGGGTACATTGCCCCAGAATTCGCGTATCTTGCCGACGCTTTGTGGGCGGTCGTGATCAAGATGGTAGCGATCGCCATCACGCGTAACGATTGGCGCCGGTAGGAACGGTGCGAGGGCCGCCGAGCACCCGTAGGCTCCGGTGGCAGGCCCGCCAACGCCACTCTTGGGTGCCCCAAAGGTCTTGTGAAGCATGAACATACACGCATCAAAACCGATTTCGCGCGGACGAATCTTTGACATCGTTCCGTTGAAGTTCGCACTGTCGTAGAAGCAGAGCCCTCCTGCTTCGTGAACAATTCGTACCCACTCTTTCATGTCGGGGTTGTAGACCCCCATATCGTCGGGGTTTCCGACCATCAAGGCTGCAGTTCGGTCGGAAACCGCTGCCTTGAGCGCGTCGAGCGACGGGTAACCGTTCTCGTCGAGCATGAGCGTGATGACTTTGAACCCGGCTGCGGCAGCTGTCGCCGCGTTACAGGGGTGGGTTTGAATAGTGGTGATGATTTCATTGCGCTGCTCCAACTCACCGCGAGAGGCGTGATAGGCGCGCGTCACTGCGGCGTGAACAAAGGCAGCCTCGGCGCCTCCGCCAGCTTGGAAGACGAACTGGTCCATTCCTGAGAGCTCACGCAGAATGAGATCCATACCGTGCACAATTTCCAGGGTCCCCTGCAGCGTATCTTCGTGCTGAAGTGGATGTACCTCAGTGACTTCCGGGCGCCAGGCAATTGCCTCGTTGATCTGCGGGTTGTACTTCATCGTGCAGGTGCCGAATAGGCTAGTACCCATCATCCCCAATGTTTGCTGGGACAACCGCAAATAGTGGTACAGCACCTCCGGCTCAGACAGTTCTGGCAACGCGGGGCGGTCGCGACGGCGCATAGCGGCGGGAATCAGATCGGCTGCAGCGCCAACGCGCGCCTCGATCGCCTCCTCGGTTGGCGAAAACAACGCGCCACGACGGCCGGGGTAACCCATCTCCATGATGACCGGCTCGTTCCACACCGGTGCCTGGATCTCTTCTATCTTGACGCTCATTTCGCGGTCACCTTCCTGACGGCGCCGACCAGGCGCTCTATGTCGGCCTGTGTATGAACTTCTGTGACGCAGTACAGCGCACTGGCTCCCAGTTCAGGAAAATCCTGAGACAGGTCCTTGCCCCCAAAGATCTGAAGATCGCGCAGTGCGTCGTTGATCTCATCGACGCTCTTGTCGGTGTCGTCGAAGTTGACGACGAATTCCTTGAAAAATCCGGAGGGGAAGGTTACTCGAACACCGTCGATGTCGGACAACAGTCGTGCGGCGTAGTGTGCACGCTGCAGAATGAGTCCACCGACATCTTCGAAACCTTGCGGTCCCATCATTGCCATGTACGTCGTGGCGGCGATAGCCCACATATATACCGAATGGCCAGTCCAGTCATTTCCCTTGTCTCGCAGACCATAAGAGGACTGCTCGAACAGGCTGAGCCCGAAACCGTACTCGCCGGCCTTGATTGTCTCGGCAATGCTGATGAACAACGTGGGGTACTGATGGGCGTAGCGATCCTCGTCGCGCGAGGCTATGAAACCACCGACCCCGCCACCGGTATGCATATGGATACCGAGCGGTTGAACCGTGCCAACAACGATGTCCGCGCCGAAATCTACTGGCGATGAAAGAACGCCAAGCGAGATCGGATCGACGCCCACAATGGTTTCCGCGCCCGCAGCACGCGCGATGGCTGCGATCTCCGCTCCCTGCTGCTCGATCACGCCGAGATGAGACGGCGTTTCAAAGTACACCGCCGCAGTCTGCTCGCCCACTACGGCACGGAGGTCATCCAAATTCATCAGCCCGGTGGCCGGATCGAAGTCGATCAGGCGGACTGCGATATGGCTTTCCATTTCGACCGGCTCACAATAATTGCGAATGACGGACAAACGTTCAGGATCGATCGCCCGAACAATCGCTACCTCGGTTCGTTGGGTAATACGAGCCGCCATCCGTATGGCATGTCCTGCAGCGGAACCCCAACTACGAACGGGCAATCCGACCAGATCAAGTTTGAGCAACTCGCCAAGTTGGCTGCAGAACTCAAACCAAGCCTGATTGCGTCCGTGATCCGAACTGGGCTCCCCGAAAACAGATGTGAGCCACTCGTTTCGACGGACGACCTCGTCGCACGCTGCGGGGACATGATGCTGCCACAGACCCGCGCCGAGAAAGTTCAAGTTCTGTTCGCACGTACGGTTCTTCGCGAGAGCGCTCAGAAGATGACGCCGGAGTTCGCCTTCGCTGAGTGCTGGTGGCAAGTCGAGCGGCCGGGTGGTGCGATGGTCGATGGGGATCTGTTCAAACAGTTCCGCAATGTCTGTGACGCCTATCGCTTCGAGCATCTCCGTTTGAACGGCGGGCACCGAATTGGCCATGTATGGATGGGCTGTGGTTCTACTCATTAAATTTCCTCAGCTTCACTGGTTGGTACAAAGATTGATGACAACTAGGCGATTCTGAGAATCGTGCTGCGGTCAGCTCCTGTGTGAACATGGATATATCCGGCGAGATGGGTGTCGAGTTCGGCATCACCGGTGTCGACCCGTAGCGGTGAATTATCGAGGGCGATCAACTTGTCCAGGGATGCGAGCACCAAGATGTTGTCGAATCCGGCTTTCTCAATAACTTTCGAGCTTATTTGCTGATTGCCGCGGCCGAAGAGGCTGCCCTGCCCACCCAGAACACTGACAACAATGCGTGCTTCGCGATTTCCCATGAAATGAAGCAGCGCATGTTCGTCGACATCGGCCCCTATCAGCTGCCCGTCCAGGATGACGTCAACACCCAGTAGCGTCGAAGGCAAACCCAATGCGTCAGCTACGCGTCGTGTGGTTGTGCCCGGTCCCAGAATGTAGAGGCAACCTGCCTGCATGGTGTTTGCCAGTTGCCGGGCGGCTGCGTCAAGATCCCTCTCGCTTCCGGCTTGCGCTCCGGACTTCGCGTTTTGAACGAGGCGCCGTTCGAAGGGGCTGACCGCGTAGCCGTAAAGTCGCGCCGACAACCTGTCCTCGCGAATTGCCTCCTCGTCGAGATCCATCACCTCGGCTTCACGGAGCGTGGCCGCCGGGCTACGTTCCAGGAACAACCCTGCCAGATGGCCGGCGTTCTCCGGGCTGGTGCCGAACACCGCCGAGTGCATCTTCACGCCGGCGGGCACGCCAAGTAACGGAACGCGGTCTCCGACCGCGGCGAGTACATCTCGGGCAGTACCGTCACCGCCGACGAACAAAATCAGGTCAACATTCCGTTCGGCCATGGCGCGTGCCGTCGTTTGTGTATCCGCAGCGGTTGAGTCACCAGAGTTCAACCGGCCCACTGTTTCCGGTATCAAGCCCGCGACGCGCGCGGCGGTCGCCCCCATTTCCTCCGGGCCAGCGAGCACTCGAAAGGACGACGCCGTCGTCGACAGTCGCTTCAATGCGCGAACGGCGCGTGTCTCAGCGCCAGGCATGGCGCCGCGGCGTTTCGCTTCGCGGAGTATGCCGGGCCCATCGGTACCTTTCAGTCCGACGCTACCGCCCATCCCGGCAACAGGGTTGACGAGGAATCCGAGCGTCGGTGTCGTGATACCACCATCGGTGGTTAAGGACCTGCGCACGACTGGCTCCTCTCTGGAACTGAAGTCCAAGTAGATTCGGTGAACGTTTAGGAGATAAGGACGGCGGAGAGGCGAATGACTATCTCTTCCGCCTCTGCCACAGGTCTGCCTGCTATAGAACGAGTTCGCCGGGGCCCTTGTACTCCTGAATCATGTTTCCTCCGTCGATGGTGATCAGCTGACCTGTGACGTACGAAGACTCCTCTGCGGCAAGAAATCCGACGAGCGCGCCGATCTCGTATGGCTCACCACTTCGCCGGAGCGGGGTGTTCTCTCCCCCAATATGCATGCCGGGCGTGAGTGCGGCAGTGTTGATGTACCCAGGCGCAATCGCGTTTGCAGTGATACCGAACTGACCGTTCTCGAGTGCGATCGACTTGGTGAGACCCACTACACCTGCCTTAGCCGCTGCGTAGGCGCCGAGTCCCGCGATAGCGCCGACCGGTCCGGTGACGGAGGAGAAATTGACGATGCGGCCGTACCTTCTCTCAATCATGTGCGGCAGAACAGCACGCACACAGTTGAATTGAGTCGTGAGGTTAATCGCGATCGTGCGCTCCCACGAGTCGATCGATGTCGTGGCAAGGAGTGGCACATCGAAGTCGACATCGTCGCCCTTCTTGGCGCGTGCTGCAATACCCGCGAGGTTCACCAAGCCGTCGATAGCACCGGCGTCCCTTTGGGTTTGGTCGATCATCTCGGAAACATCTGAATGCACCGTCAAATCGACAGTGGCAGCGCGGACATCGAATCCTTCATGCAGTAGGTCGTCGCGTCGGTCGTGCACCTGCTCAGAGATATCCACGAGGGTCAGCCGCGCCCCTTTCTGCGCGAGCACTCGCGCCGTCCCGAAGCCGATTCCCTGGGGATCGGCGACGCCTGTGATGACGATACTTCTGTTCTCCAACTGGCCAGTCATGATGCTTCGCTTTCTGTAAACGACCGCAATCCGCCGTTCGGCGTGCGGGAGGTAGGGGTGACGCGCATTCGAATATTGCGGCGATTTCGACTCAAATTTTGACGGATCATTCTGTCGGAGAGATACATTCAAGGGTCGGCACCATGCAAATTCTGCACCCGCAGCGGACGATGAAAGTGGAGCGAACGTCTGCAAACGGATCCGGTCGGTTAGATGCTCGCCGCCGATGATTTGCCGAGCACGGAGCTGCCGGCTCCCCCAACCAGCGCAATAGTCAGTAGTGAAATCAAGGCGACCGCGACACCGTTGCCACCGACCAATAGCGGGAAATTCTTCACCACCAGGAAGATCAGTCCTGCGAACGCCATCAACGAAACTGCTGGCGCTATGAACGTGGTCAGCCAGGATCCGCGTTCGTGTCCGCGGAAGTATGCCATCACCGCCAACGAGGTAAAGGCCATCAGCACAATAATTCCCAGGGTGGCTGCGCCGGAGAACCACGTGTACACGTCGAGCACTGGGTCCAAGCCGAGCATGACGGACCCGGCGATTGCAAGCATCCCGAACACCGTTACCACCACCGACGCACGAGAGGGTGCGCGGTGACGTGGATGCGCTCGACCTAGTCCTACGGGAAGCAAACCCGCCGCACCGAAGTTGAATGTGAAGCGGGCGAGCACATTGTGGAATGTTAGAAAACAGCCGAATAGGCTTACTAATACGAGAATTTGAATGGCATTCCGACCGAAGACCCCTAGGAACGTCAACGCGAGATCCGTGATCAGGCTCTGCGGGCTTTCGGTCGCCTTAGCGACGAGACTGTCGGGGCCTGCGCCGACAGCGATGGCGAACAAACTGAAAGCATAGAACAACCCGATTGAGACGATCGATATGTAGGTCGCTCGCGGGATGGTTCGCTGCGCATCGCGTGCTTCACTTCGAAAGATGACTGTAGCCTCAAATCCCACAAACCCAAAAAATGCGAACATCAGGCCAAGCGAGGGTGTGCCCTCCGTGAAATGCAGCGGATTCAGGGACGACGCATCGGTTCCTTCGGGTCCACCGCGGAACACCATGACGACATCGAGTGCGAGCATGATCGCGACTTCGAATATCAACGAAACACCAAGAATCTTCGTGCTCAGAGCAATGTCGCGGTATGCCAATACGCCGGTAATTGTCAGCCACCCGGTGCTCCACACCCACCATGGGATGACGACACCGGCGAAGAACTCGACGGCAGCTCCGGTCGAAGCTCCCAGATATGCGACGAGCGCGACAAACAGCAACGCATACGACACCAACGCCAACGTGGCTGCTCCACGCCCGAACGCTTGACCCAATCCGGCACGAACGAAGTCGTAGAAGGCGCCGGCGTCCCTGACTTCGTGAGCCATGCGAGTGAATCCGACGGCAAACACTGCGAGCGCAAGTGCAGCAACGACAAAAAACAGGGGCGAAACCGGACTTTCGCTGGAACTGACCACAACGGGAAACACCGCTACCGCAGCGGCGAGCGGGGCGGCGCCGGCAGCTACCAGGAATACGACACCTCGCACGCCGATACCCTTTCCCACAGGGGCAGGCGTCGGACTGGTTTCGGTTCCGGCGACGGAACCGGAGGGCGCCGTGGAGGATTGATGAGACATGACATGCCTACCTGACTGAGATGGGGGGTCTCGCCGATGGTTTCGAACGAGGTGGTTTAAGGAACGCCTACTCGATCCTCTGAGAGCCGACAATCGCTGCTTCAGCCAGGGCTGGAGTGAAACCGCTCGTAAGTCCGCCTTCGATCGGGATGACGGCGCCGGTAATCGAGCCACACTCGTTCGAGGCTAGGAAGTGGACCAGGGCTGCGACCTCTTCGGGCGTCACAATGCGACCCGTCGCCGACGCCACGGTCACCAAACCAATTTCGTCGGCGGCGTTGTCCTGCGAAGCGAGCATCGGCGTCTCGACCGACCCGGGACAAATGCAATTGACCCGGATGCCGCGGGAGCCGTATTCGAGTGCCGCGACCTTCGTCAGAGCAACGACGCCCGACTTGGAGGCCGAGTAACCGCCGTACCCGGGAAAGCCCATGAGCGCGGCGACTGAGGACGTATTGATGATCGATCCGCCTGCGGGCATGCGCCGGGCCGCGTGTTTGATTCCGTGAAGCGGACCAAGGGTGTTTATGCGGTATTGCCGAGTCCAATCGTCGTCGGACGAGGATTCAATGGTTGCGGTGTTAAAGACTCCGGCATTGTTGACCATCACGTCTATGCGCCCGTGCAACTCAGCTACGGCATCGCATGCAGCACCAACGGAGGCGTCGTCTGCGACATCAACCAAGTGAAACGTCCCGCCGATTTGCTCGGCGATGGTCGACGCATCCGAGCGGTCGAACATCGCTACCTGTGCACCTGCTGCGATGAACCGGCGGACGATGGCCAAGCCGACTCCCGACGCCGCCCCTGTGACTACGGCAACTCGATTTTCCAGAGAAAACACGGTCTTTCCTCCATTCGTAACATTGGATCCGCCTACTAGGAGCGGTTGAGTGATTCAGCTATTGATTGATCCGGATAGTCACGCCCCACTCGACTTCCGACAGCGTTATGAGTCGGCGATATGTGCCTTCCCTCCGGGCCAGGGCATGCCAGGGTCTCCAGGTGTTGTCCGGCACAGCAGGTGAAATCAGGCCCCTCGCGCGGGACAGGCAACTTCGAAACCAGTCGAGATGCACGTCACATTTCGTCCTGTGAGTGTGCCTGATGCGCTTCCGACGAGGGAAACAACAGTTTTGAACCGATTAACTCTGCCCTGTTGTGAATCGGGGTCCGATAGCCCAAGATGAGTCTGCGTCACAACTCAAATACCGAGAGCGAGTCAGATGGATGTTCACACGCGTCGACTTCGACACTTCATGGCTCTCGCCGAAACCCTTCACTTCACGCGTGCGGCCGAGAAACTGTACGTGTCCCAACAGGGCTTGAGTCGCAGCATCACCGAACTCGAACACGACGTAGGCGTGCCGCTTTTCACGAGGACAACGAGAGCAGTCGAACTGACCGACGCCGGAACGGCCTTTCTCCGAGCAGCACGTCAAGCACTGGCAGCCCTCGACTCGGGCGTAGAGGACGCGCGCCGCGCTCACTCCAAAATGTCCGGTGTTTTGCGGATCGGCTTTTTTGCGGCGTCAGCACTGGAATTGACCCCTTTGATCATCTCGGAGTTCAGGGCTCACCACCCCTCCGTCAGTCCTCGAATCGAAAGCTACGACCTCACAGACCCATCCTGCGGTCTGCGGTCCGGGGAGACAGATGTCGCATTTTTGCGGCTGCCTATAGATCTGACCGATTTGAACACTGAAGTCTTGTTCACAGAACCACTCGTAGTAGGAATGACGACTTCCCATCCTCTCGCCGCACAGAGTTCCGTGTGTTTGTCCGATCTGCAAGATCAGGTGATTTCTGCACCAAGCACCGACGACGCACGTTGGCGCGCGTTCTGGACACTGCGCGACCTCGGGGTCGACGAGGATAGCCTGCCCAGAATCGGTCGGGAAACCGCAACCATGGACGAAGAACTGGACAATGTCGCGGCCGGACTCACCTTGTCGGTGTCTGTGTCCAGCATGAACCGGTTCGCACGCCGGGCATCACTGGTGTACCGAATGCTCGAACAGGTACCGGGTTCGGAGCTTTGCATCGGATGGCGCGGGCGCCCCACCCCACTGGTCGAGGCATTCGTAGCCGTGGCGCAAAAAGTTCGCAACGAACATGCCGACCTCGTAGCCCGTATAGAGTCCGGCGATTCGGATTGACAAGGCACATCATCCTGACAGCCCAGATCCGAGATGCTGTCAGCAAAGACTCGTCAAGCCAGGCCTATCGAACCTTTCAAGATCATTGAGTCCAAACGGCGTAATGCCGCAGCCTTCATCGGCATCGGCATCGGCAGAAGGTTTGTTGATCCAGCCATCAGGTGAGAACTGCCCCACTTCAGTTGACTCACTGACCTGCAACAAAACTCGTACCATTTCGGCGTGAAGATCGAGCCGCGCTGAAAAGCTTCCATTTGCGGTAGAACCGCATCGCCGGAGTTCCGATTCCAGGCCGTCGCAGTCGCCTGGGCCGGACAAACCAACCACCATCGCCGCTATGGATCTCGGCAACAGGCACCGCCGTAGAACCACAACTGGGTACGCCAAGATCAAGTCGACCAGGCGGTCGTCAACGCCTACGACAACTTCGCCGACGCCAAAAACACAACGCACTGAATGTCATCCTCAACGGCTGAAACGCTCCTACGAACGCAAGTCACGATTGCCCTAGCAATCCTCCTGTGGAGCCTGGAAATTCGGTGAAATCAACTATTAAGGTGGGCTTTTCCACCGGCGTTGGCTCCTCTCGATAGAATTCAGACATCAAAGATACTGAAGCCGAGACAGATACACCGTGCCGCCCTCAACCTAAAGAGTCACTAGGCGGAACCAGGCACTTCTGTAAATAGCTCAGTTCGACCAGGAGCGACCCTTTGCGATCGCTCGACTCGTCGTAACGAAACGCGACGGAGTGCAGTGTGCGTCGAACTGATCGCTTCGAATCGCGCCCACGGACACAAGGTGCAGGAAGTTGCCCCTCGATGATTCGGCCAGTCTGCGCTCGTGCCACCACAACAATGTCAAGCCGCGCCGCCGACAACCGTGTCGGACCGACAACAGGTACACATACAGGTACACGCAGATGCAACGAGCACCCTGAATCCCCTCGAAACACCCCATTGCGCAAGCCCACCAACCTGGGGCAACGCCATTCAGTCACATTCCCAAGCTGAACACGCGGCTTCGATTCCCGTCATCGACTTGAGCGAAAGACCTGGTCAGAGCGATGCCTGGCCTGGACCAGCGTTTCTCCCCTGTAGCCACTACCTCGGCAGTAGCTCCGGCTCCCATTCCGACCTGTCGGTCCGCTATGAGAAACTCCGCAGGTGACGACAACACCAAGCGGTAACCCCGCAGACTTCGAGTTCGATATCGCAGTGTCCTTTGCTGGCGAACAGCGCACGTTCGTTGAGGAAGTGGTGCGACAGGTCGGACTTCCCGCGGGGCGAGTGTTCTACGACGCGGACTTCAAAGCCGACATGTGGGGCGAGGACCTAATCGAGTACTTCACCGACGTCTACATGAACAAGGCGCGATACGTCGTGATGTTCGTTTCGAAGGAGTACGCGGAGAAGGAGTGGACAAGCGTCGAGCGTCGAACCTCACTGGCGCGAGCCATGCGGCAGCGAGGTGCATACATCTTGCCAATCCGTCTTGATAACACCCAATTAGACGAAGTGGCTGGTCTTCTCTCCACTATCGGCTATCTTGAAGCCATCCGAGAGGGCATCCCGGGCATCGTCACTTGCATTCAGAAAAAGCTCGCCAAGGCCAGGGCGGCTGTCGACGCCATAACGTCGGGAGTGGGCGACCAAGCCGGAGCGACGGATTCGGACGGGCCGAATCTTGAGACTGCACGCATCGCGGATACTCCAGAGGCACTCCAGGAGTTGTTCAACACGCGGCCACCCGCATGGGAGTTCTTGATTTACGCATCGGTCCTCAAGCAGCGCCGCGACGCGTTGGCGACCGAACGCCGAGACTACGAAATTGCCTACGGCGCGGCGTCCGGCGAGGCGGTCGGCAATCCCGCCGAACTCCGCGAGCTGGCAGTTCGTACGCTACACGAGGTCGAACAGACCGCAGAGACATTCAACAAGCTTCTGGCGCCTGAGGCATTCTCTGCCGCATTCGGTGAGCCGGGTACCCCCGGGGACGCGGAGCGAATTCTTCATCTGGGTCAGCGCTTCATGGATCAATATGAACGCTTCCTACAAATAGCGGCACGGGTTCGAGGAGTGGCCGCTCCCTCCGCTTACGCGGCGGCTATTGAAGCCTGCGCGAAGCTGGTCGATAGTCCCGTCGCCGGGTTGGAGGACTTTTTTGCCGAATACATTTCGCTCGTTCGCGGCCTGCCGGAACGCCTCGTCGCAGGAGAAAACGTGCACGTCACTCTTCTCGTACGCCTTCATATGGATAACGCCCAAGCTCAGCGGCTCGTCGACCTGCTGAACGATGTCGACCAATCCGAATAGTCACCGCGGTAGTAGTCGATGAGTCACAGGTCATTGCAATCACCGCCGATCGGGATGCCGTCATGACGATTGCGCTATACGCCCTCAATACCGCAGCACTACTTCTACAGATAGGCGGTGCCGGATTGGTGATCCGAGACGTTCTAGAGGCGCAGCGGAACCTCGCCCAGTTCAAATCAGATTTGGACTCGGCGAATGAGACACGCTCCGAGCACATCGAATTGCTTGGCGTACATCGATCTACGCCTGGTTATGCGTTGGGATTGGGTCGCATAAATCTACCGACGATCGCTCCCGCAGCGCGCAGTCTCCTCGCAGATCAGGTCGGACCGAGTGCCATGATGGAGCGGCAGGCGCTCACGAGCTTTGTGCAAGCTCAGTTTGCAATTAGCAAGCGTCGTCGCTGGGCTGGCGTCGCCATGCTCATCGCGGGTGTAATCGCAGGTTATACATCGAGCATGCTCTCGGTAACTTAGTCAGCCTGCCTCCACACTGTCCGCCTAAACCTCTTCTTTCCCCGAACGCGGACCCCTAGATTTAGGGGATAGCCTGAATCTGACGAGCAGACGTAACGCTAGAATCCATCGATAGTCCGGTTCAGACCTTCTCTTCAGCTCGTTCAATTCTTGAGTTAGTTCCTCCACATCTCGTGTCAATGACCTTTGACGCACCTTGGCGTTCAGCAGACCGCTCACATGCGAGGTGTGTCATCCCGAAGGACAATCGGAAGGGTGGCCGACTTTACCGAAGGTTGGATAACTCGCACGGTAGTTCCGGGCACCTGCCGCGTCGGGGTTAGGTGACCGACGCGGCAGGTCGTACGCACCACCGACTGTCACGAACAGTGGCACGCAGTTGAGGTGGCCCGCCTGATGTTCGTCAGTAACACCGAGGCGGGCCATGCGCGCCGAACCGGCAAAGGCAAACGCGCACCGGCGATACTACGTCGCGGGATTGGTGCGCATTCCCCTGCGGGGGTCGGAACCGCGACCAGGGTCGACCGCCTCCGGAGGGGAACCGGAGCTACTTCCCTTACTTTGCTGTCGTTGTATCGGAAACCAACGAAACAGGCCGCCGATTGGGATGCGAGTCGCACCCGGGAGCCCGGCACGTTCGGCAACGCCGACAGTGCAGTATGAAAAGTGGTGCACTACATCGGGCCTGTCAGTTACATACCAGTAGGAACGGAGTGGACCTACGCGGACGTTTCTTGCCTGCCGAACGCAGGCGAAAACAGGTACCCCTGTAGGTCATTTGGCACATGTGCGGGACGCACGCCCGGGAGAGCCTGTAGGCGTACATACGCGAGGCGATCGGAGGTGATGGCGATGATGACACTCAGAGATCAGTTGAACGATTGTCTGTATCTGTTGGCGCGAACCCGGCTTGCAGGTGACGACGATGCGATTCGGCGGTACTCCGCGCATCGAGCTGTGCTGGTTAAGCAAATAGCCACCAGGAGATCTCATCTGCGTCTGGTGTAGGTGCGCGCAGTCGGGCCGCAACGACGTCGACGGCAGCCCCCAACTCGCAACAAGATTGCTCGCACCGGCACGTCGGCGTGCCGTTGTGAGCGCACAACGCCGCCGAGCCGGGCGCATCTACTGACCAACGCAAGCTGCGGTGCGCGTTTTCGGGCGGCCCACCCCCGGGGAGTGACACCCGGTAGGCAGGCCGGTGCGGCGGACCCAGCGTCCGAAAGATCAACTGCCGCGCACAGGTGATAGCCACATCGCTTACCACTCAAACCCCCGACCGGGCGAAAGAAAGAGTTCGAGGACGAAGCGGAGTGGCGCGTCATCCACCTCTCATATAGCGAGGGTGGTTCGTACCGCAACCGCGGTGCACAACTCATTCCGTACACCACCTGGCCCCTACGCGCCGACGCGGTCGTCGGCGTCCGCGTCGGCCCCGGCCCGAACCAGCATGAAAACTATCTTGCAGCCCAAGGGGCGCTGTACGCATTCGGATACTCCCCTGATGTAGTGGCAAACCTGGTGAAGTCACCGACTCCGTTCCGTTAACGCTTCGGAGCCTTGACCTCCCGTGCCCCGAAGATCTAATCAGGAAGGATGGCCGCTCTGAATGCATGACCGTTCGGGGTGATTTCCGAATCCACAGGCGGATAGATAGCGCCTTGGGCGCACGCCCTACCGGCATGCCGGGTCGGCACATCGTCCAAGGATCGCGCCGCAGGATGGCTCGTCGTTCAGATCAATCGACTTCCGGCGTGATCGCTTCAACCTGCTTGTCCGGCTCAATCCTCGTCAACACCAGGCTCATTCGATACCTACCATCCCGCATGAGATCCTCAATTCGCAGCGGTCCCCCGAACTGGACAAGGTAGGGCGCAACCTGGGAATTGCCTTCGAGGTCAAGGAGTTCGATCCCTCGCCCGACCGGTTTGATGAATACCGTGCCGGAGTAATCAAGAGCCTCACATGACCAGAGAGCCAGCTCGGATTCGGTAGCGCCAAAAGCTTCGTCAGTCAATGTCAACCCCGTTGTCGATCTTCATTCGGCCGGCCACCTTACAAGCCTCCATTCTGGAATCACCCTGTGATGCGCTGGCATTGGGACATGTGCAGCCCGAGGTTCGAGATTTCAGATGGACCAAAGCCCTCATCAGAGGGGCCTCACAATGACAGTCGCCCAGCAAGTATCCGTACCCGATCAACCTAAACGGTTATTGCGCAACGGAATTAGATTCACACAGCGGTGAAATCACCCCCCGGGCGGAGAACCCGTGGAAAATGACTCCCAGAAACAACCCCACAGCGAGGCATGCAAATGAACTCAGGTCCGCCGGACCGGCCGGGCGACGGTTCCGCTAGGCCAACCACGCCGGCAAAAGCGTGCGAATTGTAGGCTCCGAAGCGGGTTCACCCAGCCAATCGAACGCCCGAGCACAGCCGCGTGATCCAGGAATTGACCCCATCAAATCTGCCCCCGCGTGCCGGCCGCCTCCTGCGCATCGAGCCAAGCCATGAGCGTCGACAGCTTGTAGACGACTCGCTTCCTGCCGAGCTTGAAAGATTCCGGCCCATCACCCACATGTCGCCAGTAGCGCAAAGTGCCTGTTGGAAGACCCGTTCTTGCACTCACCTGCTCGGTAGTCAGATACTGCTCGGCATCAGCGACCAACATCTGGCCGACGGGAACCAATGTTTGAGAGCCCACTACCCAATCTCCTAATTTCGCAGTTTTGCTATTTTGGAACTACCACCTATTTGTACACCGCTGGACTGGACCTCGTCAACCCAAAACAGTAATGTTGCCAAAATGGAAGCCTTAGATAGTGCGGAATCACGGTTCGGGAACCGGGTTCGCTTCGAGCGCGAGCAGCGCGGATGGTCCCAATCCGAACTCGCGCAACGCGTTTCAGACGGAGGAATTTCGATGCACCCCTCGACCATCACCAAGATCGAGGCCAGGGATGCGGAGAAACCACGCTCCATTCGACTGGATGAGGCGTATGCATTAGCGCAAGTTTTCGGCACGTCACTCGAGACGATGCTTGGCGCTGAGCGCGCCTACGATGCAGCGGAGGTTGTCGCGGCTGTGCAATCCGAATGCCGTTTTTTCAGCAACGAACTCACCCGCATGATGGCGAACATGATGACAACACTCCGAGAGTTCGATCTGGAAGCACCCAAAGACCCGAGCAAATGCTCGCGTATCGAACTTGAGGAACTTTTGCTCCACCTCATTTTCATCGTCGACTTGACCGCCCAGGTCACCGATACGAAAGAGACGCTCAGGGTGATGAGTCGGACCACTGCGATATCCGACCGGGAACTATCTGAGCGTGTACAAAACAACCTCGAGTGGGCAATGGAGAAGTTGGCCCGTGACTCCGCCGAAACGTAACCGTCGAGACGCAGTGTTGTCCATTTCATGACCTCGCCATTCGTGGTCCGGCAGTTAATTCGACCTTCTTGTCGCGGACCGTTACGGAGAGTAACTAGAGTCGGCCTTCTGCATCTCGCAACAGGGCAGCCCTGACGGCCACACAAGATAGGGGACCGTCAGGGCTGGTAAGCGAACAGCGGCGGCGCTGTACGTTTACATCCCGACAATACCTGCAACGGTAGCCGCATCGTAACTTTGGGAGTTTCTCATTCCAAACTTCACCCTTTCGTTCGTCAGGCAGGGCGTGTGTTGGATAAGTCCACTACGGCAGGCCGGGGTGGCGTCGTGGTGGACTTTCGGATCGGAATGACATCGGCAGGGCAGGAACTGCGGTGATCTTGCTGGAGTCTCAGTCGCTCGGTTGGCGAGACCCATGGGCCGTCGTAAACCACACTGCTGCAGTGTCGACATCGCGTGCGGTATGCACCTTCGTTCATCAGCTACAACAACTCTCACCGTCTGGGGCCCGACCCAGTGAAGAGCTTAGTCCGCTCAATCGCAGCGAGTTCCCTTAGCTCGTCCGAGCGTTTGGTACACCCGCAGACTGAACGGGATGCCGGGAAATATCCCCCAAACGGAGGAAGAATGCCGCCCAGCTTATGGATGGCCCTCCGCTGGGGATGCGCCAGAGCGGCAGGCCTATGCGCACCCGGAGCCGCCACCTCGCGGTACCCGACACACATTTGAGGTGGCCCACCGAAATGAATGTGAGTGTCAGTAGCCGGCGGGCCGTGCGCGCAAACGAGCCCTTGATTCCCGTCGGCAAGCAACTCTTAGTGTCGCGCCGGATCTACACCGTGACTTGCGATTCCAGTGAGACATTGCTTCGCCGCGGCTAAATTGAACCCCGGCGTGAGCAATCGATACCAGACCGTCGGCGAAATAGCTCGAAATGACCGTCGTTGCACTCGCGCCCTGCTCGCTCCATGTGCGCGTTTACGCACTCGGGACATCGTGCCGACAGGCCAACTCGCCGACCCGCCGACCCGCCGTTTGTGACGAAATGAAATTCGGAGCCTTTCCGTCCGCAGAGCGTCCGCAGTACGTCCAATCCTGTGCAACTTCATTGGCTCAACCCAACGGTTTGTGACCAGTTCAAACGGCCACTGCCAATGTGGCCCACTCCAGCAAACCCCCAGAACGTAGTTCGAGCTCTACTACGACGTGTGATCCGCATCCTGACGTAAGTCAGACCTGCGAGTACCGAGTCCACCCGTCCCGCTTCTGCGGGGCGGGTGGACTTGTTTCGGTCCGAGGGAAACCCCTCGGACAGATGATGACCGGCCTTCATACCGGACGCGGTCGAATCGCGGATCAGCCGCGGGCACGTTGACCGATGGCCGCATTGTTGACGATATGGGCGATTCGACCTGCCCGTGTTGCGTCTCGAGCGGCACTGACGATCCACCACAGCATCTGTTTGCGGGCGCTGGGCGGAAAACTGTCCCAGTTGCTTCGCGCTTGCGTGTCCAGGTCCAGCGCCGCCTGCAAGTCAGATGGTTCCTCGAGGTCTTCGACTTGGTCGAGAATCGTCCACCAACCAGTGGATTTCGCGGCAGCAATGGCACCACGACCAGCAGCGGTCATGAGGCCACGCGCCTCCATATCAGCTGCGCGTTCGCGGTTGAGTCGGGTCCAGGAACTCTTGCGTCTCCGCGGTGTGAACAGTTGCAAATTGCGCTCTTCGTCGAAGACGGTGTTGGTGGAATCGATCCACCCAAAGCAGATCGCTTCCTCAACGGCCTGAGGGTAGGGGCAGCGTGGTCGGCTGGTGGTGGTGCGCCAGGAGCACAACCACACTCCGCGGCCTGACGTGTGATTGTCCGTCAACCAAGTTCGCCACTGTTCGCGAGTCTCGGCGTGGATGATCGGGTAGTCGAACTTCCACGTCGGGGGGTGGACGGAAGCCGGCGGCGATGATTTCGAATCGGTCACTTACTCTCCAAGCCTAGAGGGAATCGGATACGTGTCTCGATAGACGAGGGGCCTGCGCAGGGAACACGTCCCCGCGGCAACTTGGACGTGAATGGTCTTGTCGCGCAATCCTCTTCTGACTGTCATGGTGGCGAGACCCTGAGGTGAAGGGCGAGCCGACTGACGGTGTCGGCAAGCTCGGTTGGTTCGATGACGACCACTGGGGCGGTGAGCGCAATGCGCGCAACCGTCATGGCGAGCCTGCCGAGATCTTCGCTGCGGATCTGGACAAGGCAGCGGTCCGCTGCCACCTCGATCGGTGTGTGGTCAATCCATCTGAGTACGCCCTCGAGGTCGGCGAACGTGGCTTCGATGGCGAGTTTTGCATCGTGGTGACGGGGTGGCGAGCCCACTGATCTCGCGACGAAGCCTGCCGCGTCACCGCCCGGTATCTCGCGGGGAGTGAAATGACTGCCTGCCAGCCAGGGCTCCGAGAGCCGGTCCAGTCGAAATGTTCGCCAATCCGAACGATGGTGGTCCCATGCTACGAGATACCAACGACGTCCCGCCGTGACAAGGCGGTGCGGCTCGACGAGCCGTCTGCTGCTCTCGCCATCACCTCGCCGGTAGTCGAAACGAACGTGCTCGTG
>Ga0153995_1000035_pt1 | contig 23249 bp, 16 predicted proteins | sample TSNC079MetaG_FD_104678 | JGI IMG/M metagenome (GOLD analysis project Ga0153995, IMG submission 104678) | Attine ant fungus gardens microbial communities from North Carolina, USA - TSNC079 MetaG | ecosystem: Host-associated > Fungi > Mycelium > Unclassified | place: USA: North Carolina, Lumber... | reverse complement strand
ACAACTCGTTGACCACCACAAGCGATGTGTTCAACATCGGCGCCGACAGCCTGCGGACGCAGTAGAGCAAGCACCGGCGACTCACGAAGTATCACCGACAACAAGGAGATATCGATGACCCATACAGTTCGCCGCACCACCATCGTCACAGCTGCCGCCGCAGCCGCGATTGCAGTCGCAGCCGGCACCGCTCTGGCTTCGACCGTCGTCACTCCAGCGGGTCAAGCCGTGACTGCTTCGAGCAGCAATCTCAGTATCAAGACAGGAACGATCACACTCACCTGCTCCAGCACCACGGGCTCCGGAACCATCCCAGTCGCGCCGGGTAACTCCAACACCGGCACCGGCGGGGTCAACGTCAACATCGGCACCCCCAGCCTGACCGGATGCAAAGCCAACGGTCTACCCGCTGTGGTCACGACCTCCGGCTCCTGGCAATTGAACGTCTCCGGGGACGCCATGCCCGGCGGCTCTGCCCAGGGATCGCTCATCATCCCCGCTAACGGTGCAGTCGTCACACTGCCCGGATCGACATGCACGGTCACCGTCGTAGGCTCCGGAGCTGGGGGCACGGGAGTCAGCACCATCGGACCGCTGCCCTTCGACATCCCCAACCAGCGCGTCGTGGCAAGCAACACCGGCACCGTGAACTACACACGCACCGGCACCGGACCCGTCTGCCCCGCCGCAGCCACCGGCACGGCAACCATGTCCGGCACACTGCAGTTCGCGTCATCCACACCCATCAACGTCACCCCCTGACGCCGAACCAGTAGATAGCGAATCCCGTTGGCATACAGATTGTTCGGTGTATGACAACGGGATTCGCTGAGCCTCGCGTTGGGGGATATGCGCACATCCCGGGACTGTGTCGTAACAGATTCATTCAAGGAGTTGGGAAATGAAGCATATTGGTCGCACGATCGTGATCGTGGCCTTGGCGTCGTGCGCTTTGACTGCGTGCAGTGGTAGCGCCGATTCCGATCGGGACAGTTCGACAAGCGAGGCACGTGCACTGGGAACTGCTGAAGAGATGGCCGCCGTCACCTCTGCTCCTCCCGTGACGTCGGCGAACATCGGCTCTGCCGATGTTGTAGCGGAAGAGTCTGCACTCCAGAGTGACTCGAATCCCTCGACGTCGATCTTATCTCTGCCGAGCCCCGGTGAGAATCCGCCGACCGGCGTGGAGATAGCTGAAACCACGGAGAGCGCGACACCCGCGGGAGATCGCACGCCGGAGGAGATTGTCGCCGAGGCAGGCCCGCGAGGGCAGGACTATCTGCGTGCACTACGCGCGCGCGGAGTTCCCGCGCTCGGGATGGACAGTGTCGAAATCAGCTTCGAGAACGGAACTTGCGCTGCGTTGGCCTCGGGGATGCCGCGAACCGAGGTTCTGAACGAATTCGACAGTGTTGGTGAGGCTCTCGCTACCGGCATTGGCCTCGAACCCGGCCAGATCGCCGAAGCATATGTCTCGGCGGCTGAACAAACGTACTGCTGAGGCTTCGAGGCCAGAGGCCCGGGAACAAATGTCAGTAAAGTCTCGACCGGAACCGGTGATCGAGACTGATCATGTCTATCTTGTGCATGTTGAGACCCAACTGGGCGGCAACTTTCACTGTGTCGGCGCGGGGGATAGAGCTTTGGGACACAGTCCAGTTGGTCTCCCGCGCATGATGCTCGAGAAGATCGATGACTGTCCGCGGGACAGGTTCGTTGACGTGAAGTGTTGAGCCGTAGCGAAATTGCTGTTCTGTCGACAGTTTGTAGATAGATCGGACGAGTAGGTTTACGTCGACTACTGACAGGATCGCGCTACCCTTGTCGATGATCGAGTCGAGTCGAGAGACGATTCGTGACAGTGCCCGGCTGTCCGAGGGCAAACTTGTGTTGTCTCGATGGAACATGGGTTCCGGGTGTGAGGTACTAGGCCGGTTCCGCACGAGTTGCGGAACCGGCCTAGCGGATGCTGTCGTCAGCCGTAGACGTTGTCCGGACTGATCAAAGTGGTGATCGGCGCCATCAGAGCGCTGGTCAGATCGGTCTGGCCGTCGATGTCGGTGTTGATAAACACGAACAGCGTCGTATCTTTTGCCGGTGGATAAACCGAGACGGTTTTGTAGCCGGGCAGGCTTCCGTTGTGGCCGATCCAGCCGGCGCTGTTGAGCAATCCGAGTCTGTATCCGGCTCCGTCGTCGCCTTCGCCTCAGTTGACGGTCTGCAGTCGCTGCTTCTGAGTGTCTTTCGGTGAGGAGGTCACCCTTTGCCAGGGCTGCCCGAAGCGCTAAAACCGACGCCTGCGTCGAGCGTTCTTTACGGCGGCTTTATGAGCCTGAAAATCCGAGGTCCGTCCCGGGAATTCTATGACAGAAAAGACCCGAGAAGCGTATCCACCTCCAAGCCCTGCTCGCCCTGGCCCGGCGGCAGGTGACTTTGGCGTAGTTCACGTTGGCACATCCACAGAAATGTGTTGATATGCCAACGGGATTCGTGGTCTACCTGCCCATTGTCAGCCAGTCACATTGATGGGTGTGGGGGAGGAGAACTGCAGGCTACCGGACATCGTTGCTATTCCTGTGGTTACTCCTGAACAGAGGGAGCCGGTGCCGGTGATTGTGTAGTTCGCGGCGCCTGTGTTCTTTGCAACTACACGCTGGTTGGTGCTGTCGAATGGGAGTGGTCCGATAGTGCTTGCTCCGATTGTGATAGTGCAGGTCAAACCGGGCACTGTGATGACAGCGCCGCCTGCAGGGACGACGACGAAGCCTTCGGCCGCTCCGCCGCTAGGAATGTTGTCTCCGGAAACATTGAGTTGCCATAAACCGGAGGTTGCGATCGTGGCGGGTATTACGCCATTTGCCTTACATCCAGTCAGGGTCGGTGTTCCGATGTTGATGTTGATTCCACCGGTCGCAGCGTTCGAGTTAGCCGGCGATGTTGGAATTGTTCCGGAGCTGGTCGTACTGGTACATGCGAGCGTGAGGGCTCCCATTTTGAAGCTGAGGTTGCTGCTTGAGGCTGTGACCGCTTGGCCAGCTGGAGTGACGACGGTTGAAGCAAAAGCTGTGCCAGCGGCGACGGCAACTGCGGCGGCTGCTGTCGCCGCGATGAATGTGCTGCGGCGTAATGTCTGGGGCATTTATATCTCCTTGTTGTCGGTGATAATTCGTGAATCGTTTCTGCTTGCGCTACTGCTCAGCGGACTGTAGGCGCCGATGTTGAACACATCGCTTGTGGTAGTCACTGAATACTGACCAGAATGACACTTAGCCCTAAGGTAAACTGCCCAATTCAATTAATACACCAAACAATCCTCAGTTAGTTTCGCCTCGCAGAAAATTTCTCACGTATAGTCGACGCTTCATTCCGCTGTTGCGCAGGAAGCCTCGAACTTTTTCGGAAATAGACCTTTTCGGACACGTCGATTCTGAGCGCGATCGAGCGGCTTGCAGAAGCTAGATAACTGCTTGCTGTGTAGAGGGTTGAAAAATCGAATGTCCGGGTATTAACCACTCCTTCGGGCGCAACCGCGCGTCGAACGATCACGACCAGTCAGGTTCGCTGTAATAAGTGACCGTAGTTGCGTCCGGCTCGGATGATAGTCAATTCGTGATAATTCATACAAAAGTACTACTACGTGTCCCATTCGCCTTGAACCTCCAGCGGGCAGTCCTCTAAAGTCGGAAGAGCCTGTATTCGTGAAGCTATGGCTTGTGTATTTCAGGTGGTTTTAAGGAGCCAGCGCAACACCTTCATTCGGAGGTTGTCGTGACGGTTTCGTGGAACTAGCGGTGCATCGCGTATTCGATGCTTCTTGTGGGTGCTTCCGCTTAGGGGACTGTGAGGCGATCCCTTGTGAACACGGGATCGGTTGCCGAGTGGGCCAGGCTAGCGCGCTTGGTAATCCGTATGGGAGTCCGAGGCGGCATCGAGCCTGCAAGTACATTAACTCCAGCGTTGAATGTTCTACGCGTATAAGGTCGTCCGCAATTTCATGGGAGCTTGGACGTCACAGCGTCGAGACCGTGCGAGGGCGTGGTGCGTCGCAGGAGACGAGACACCATGCCGGTGTCGCGCATCACAACACGATGCGCTCGCGCGTGGGAACGAGGGCACGCAAACTTGATTGCCATGAGTTGTGGTCACTCGTCGTCTCGAGCTTGAACGAGAAGCGCTTTCTGCGGCAGATCGCAGGGAGACAGCGGATGATATTCCCCAACCGGCCCGAGTTGTGGGCGTCCCACGGAAAAAATTACCAAGCCCTATATTCTCAGAGCCGGGGTAGTTGCGGCACGAATTGACTGTGGCCAAGGCGTTGCGTTCAGGGCGTTCTCGCCGAACATCTGCCTCGCGATTGCCATTCCATGATGGCCGACCATGTTTGGCGGGGCCCGAATCACGGACCGCCCCGCTTCCGCAGTCGATCGAGCGCCGTACGTATGCCGGCGGCCAACCGGGCACCCATGCGCGCAGCGTGTTTGGTGGCGATCGCGGTGAGTTTGCGGGTACCTGCGGTGCGCGTTCCGGTCGGGCCACCGCATCGGGACACGATCTCCAGTACTGCCGGGTGGGTGATGCGGGGACCTAAGACTCGTTCCAGGCGGGGTGAATACTGTCCAACAGTCAGCGGATTCGATTGCTGATGGGGGTGGCTTCACCGGCTAAATCGTCGTCGAATCCAACCAGCACACCGAACTCGGTGATGTGTCATCTCCGGTATCAACCCGTCGCAGTGCGTGCGGCATCGTGCGGGCAGCGACGGCGATGCTGATGCATCGCAGGCATCGGTCTTGGCTTGCCCGGGATAGATCAGCGATTCGGGGCATCGACAGACCCGGCAGATACGCCACGTGGTGCCCGCATGCGCGAGCCGCAGTGACCGGTAGCGCACCGATCGTGTTGGGTTGGTCTACCACACGATCAACAGTGGCCGTGTGTTGCGAGGCCACACGCAGTTTCCCACCACCCGAAACGGCCGAACCGCGCGGACCTGGCTCGGTGAGTACGGCGATCTGGTCCGGATCGGTGTCGGGGGTACAGGCTCCTACTGAGTCGGACTGACTCGTCACCTCGCCAAAGCCAGCGTGACCGTACTCGAGGTGGACCGTCCCGAAAACTTTGACCGTCGCCGCAAGGGCAAAGGCGACGACCTCGACGCCATTAACGCAGCCCTCGCAGTCAAGAGCACCCGGCACACCACCATCCTGAAATCGAAATTTGATGCCGTCGAGTCACTTCGGGTGTTGAGGGTGACCCACGCGCACGCGGTATGAGAGCAGTGCAGTGCGCTGCCACTACTGTGGATGATGATCCTCTCCGCTCTTGGCGAGTTGCGGATCAGGTCGCGATTTGACGCGGATGCAACTGATCCGTCTCCCCGCCGCGTGGCGACCGAATGTCGCGGACGTGACTGATCCCAGACTGTTTTATGAGGAACCACCGCGCGCTGCGTTCGGATGCCGACGCCGAGTCCGTCGATGTCGGTTAAGCGTCTCGATCGCGGCGTCCCTGTGCACGAACCGGCGAACAGTCCACCGGTCGGTAGAGTTTCTAATCCCATTGGTAGACAATTGGGTTCGTGTCGATTCGATCGATCCTCATCGTCAGGTGTCGAGCGGCAAGAGCGATCCGGTGGGAAGAGACCCGGCGGTCAAAGGACCGTCGAGCGGGCGAATCAGGATCTGGAGACGTCGTTTCTGTCGGGCCGAATGTTCACTTCACCATTCTTAATTTTCCGACGCGTGAGGCGGGGATAAACCCTCAAGACGAGCGTCAAGAGTATCGCTATGCCCGGATTGCTGGGATTGATGTACTCCCGAATCGAGTCGAATCGACCGTCCCGAATATGGGATATCCAACAATACCCGTCAATGTTTAAGCGAATGCCACCCAAGATGGTCGCGCGTTCATATTCGACCACGACATACTCGTCGTTCGTGAGCCAACTGGTTATTTGCACCATAGGCCGTCCATCGTGCGACTTGGCGTTTCCCGAGACAGTAAGAGCTCTCACGACATCCTCCCGACCTCTCCAGGTATGGCCGATCGGGACGAGAGTAAATTCGCAGTCATCGGTCAGTAGTTCGCCGAACCGCTCGTAATCGTGATTGGCGACGACCTCAAGGTATCGCGCAATTAAGTCTTCGGTGCCGGCATCGGGGGACATCATTCTCACCTATTCCTACTTTGTTGGCGTTTGAACACTCCGAGATGTTGTCTATCGTCAGCATAGGGCTTAGTGCTTGGATTCGCTCACGATTCCTGTGGTGACTTGTTGGGCTTCGAATCGCGACAGCCCATTACCGAAGTGAAGCGCGGCACCTGCCTCTTTTGTGCAGAGTCAAGATCGAGCGATTTACGGCAGTACCCGCACTGGGACGTTGTTCCAGCCTGCAAGATTTTGCATGTTAACCCGGCGACAGTCGGACCAATTAACCACGTAGCGTGGCATGTAATCGAGGAGCTTCTGCAATGCGATAGCGCCTTCCATTCGTGCGAGTGCCGCTCCTAAACAAGTATGAATCCCGAAGCCGAACCCGAGATTCTGGGCGTGGGCGCGATTTCGATCGATGTCGAAGACATCCGGGTCCTCCCAAGCGTCAGGATCACGATTGGCTGCACCGATCAGCAAGAATACCGGCTTGCCAGCCGGGATGGTGACACCGTGCAGCGTGATATCTTCACGCGTGCGCCGCAGATTGTACTGAGTCGGTGATTCGTAGCGGAGTACCTCTTCGACCGCAGCAGGGATCTTGCTGCGGTCGGACAGCAATTTCTCCCACTGCTCGGGATGATGCGCAAACAGCACCACCATGCTGGCCACCAGTCGGGTAACCGTTACCGCCCCTGCTCCGCCCAGAACGAGGGCGAACTGGGCGATTTCAGTATTGTCGAGTTCGGTGATCTCACCGTTCTCGCGTTGCACCTTGGCCGACACCAAGTCGCTGATCATGTCGTTACGCGGACGGGCTCTGCGCTCCTTCACCACCTGGTAGTAGACGACTGCCATCTGGATGGCTGCCTGGAGGCCCGTATGCGAGATCTTCACCTCGCCGGGTTCGCGGTGCAGGAATTCGTCGAGCCACAATCGAATCTGATCACGACGCGCGTCGGGTACACCGAGCATCGTCGTAATGATTTCGATGGGAAACAAGGCTGAGAAGTCTTGAACGACATCGAATTCTGCAGGATTTGCGGCCTTGAGGTGGCGATCGATCAAATCCGTCACCAAGGGGCGCAGTTCTTCGATCGCACGTGGCGTGAACACTTTATTGACAAGGCCGCGCATATGGCGATGCTCGGGCGGATCCATGACGATGATCGACTTGTGCATCGGAGGTTCCCCCGATTGCACCGACCCCAGGTCTACGCCATCAGCCGACGAGTACGTGTCGAAATTTTTGTGCCCGGCAGCGACATCGGCATGGCGGCTCAACGCGTAGAAGTCGTACTTCTTGCTGTAGTAAACGGGCGCTTCTTCGCGCATCCGACGATAGGTCTCATACGGTCCGTTGAAGTAGTCCTCTGAGAACGGATCGAATTCCAGATCTTCTGGCTGCATTCCCCCAGCCCTCCTCACGCGTACCGTGCTGGTGATGAACCGACTTCATCCTGGTATTTCTTCGTCATGAGATCGATAGCATTCTGGTGCGTCTGCGCGAGGTTATCTCGTACCTGCGCTGCCCGTGCTGCGGCATCCAGTGTCGGCTGCGCTTGGCCTTGGAAGTGCGGCATCACCTCGGCCGCGAACAGCTCGGCCGACCGTTTGGTAGCAGCCGGATTCGCCCATTCGTGACCCATCTGCAGCATGCAGCCGAATCCGCCGGACTGATCCCACAGCCGTTCAACCTGTGCCCGCGCGCGTTCTGGCGTACCGATGACGCCGGCGCCGAGGTCATTGATGACGGTGATCATCTCGTCGATCTCCTGCCCTGGCATAGTTAGATGGGGGAAGGCAGCGACCTTCTGGAAATAGCGGAACCAGGACTCGATGCCGAATTTGACGTCTTCGCGTGCCTGCTCATCGGTCTCGGCAATATGGAAAGGCCCGGCCAGGGCCCAGTTTTTGCGGTCGACCTGAGTCCCGAAGGCTGCAGCCCGTTCTTCGGCGATGCCCCAGTGGTACGAGAGTGCGCTGAAACCTTCGATCGTCAGCGTCGAGCCGATTGAGATCAGCCCGATCCCGTGCTTACCGGCCAGCCGTGCGCCGGTCGGTGAAGAGACCGCTGCGACTGCCAGGGGAATCCCTCCGTCGGAGTAAGGTGCCAGTTGCAATCGAGCGTCGATCAATTCGTGTGTGGCGGTTTTGGCGCTGACGGTCTCCCCAGCAAGCAGCCGGACGACGATATCGAGGTTGGTCTCGAGAAGTTCGCGCGTGTCGGTTTGCGACAAACCGATCATTCCGGCATCGGTAGGAAGTGAACCCGGCCCGAACCCGCCGATCACTCGTCCGTGCGTGAGGTGATCGAGCAGCATCAGCCGGTCGGCAACCCACAACGGATTGTGATAAGAGAGTGAGATTACGCCAGTGGCGAACCGGATCCGCTTGGCCCGTTGCGCAGCGGCGGCGATGAAGATCTCCGGTGAGCTGATGATCTCGCTGCCCGCCGAGTGATGCTCGCCCAACCACACTTCGTCGTAGCCGAGGGTATCGATGTGTTCGATGAACTCGAGATCGCCTTGCAACGCCAGTGTTGGATTCGTGCCCGCGCGGTGGAACGGTGCGATGAAGTATCCGAATCGGAGCCGAGACATGTTTTCTCCCTCTAGGCAATAGTGCGTGATGTTCTGATCAGTGACCGTTGAAGGGCGCAACGACATTCGCGTGGTACTTCTGCACTCCCGATACCGGGTCGTCCAGAAATAGCCCGGCGGGAACCAGTATTCGGGTTACTCCGAGGCCCTGCAGGATGTCGATCTCCGGAAGAGCGTGCCTTCCGATGAGGGTTGTGGTAACAGTTATCTCGATATCATCTAGATCTCTGTCTACTGCTATCGCAGCGTTTCTCATCTCGATCGACAACGATTTGAGAGTGGTTGTATCTCTGGTCATCGGCAAAAACCCATCCCCAAAGCTCCCCGCACGCCGTGCGGCTGCCACGGAATTGCCGCCGATGTGGATCGGTATGGACTGCTGGGCCGGGGAGGGGCGCAGTATGCAATTGTCGAAGTTTATGTACTTTCCATGGTGGCTGGCGACCGGATGCGTCCAAAGAGCTCGCATAGCAGAAATATACTCGTCCGCGCGCGCGCCCCGGTCCTCGAAAGGCACACCGATGGCTTCGAACTCTTCCTTCAACCAACCTAGACCAATGCCGAACTCCAGGCGCCCGCCGCTCAGATAGTCGAGCGTGGCGAGCTGTTTGGCAAGCACAACAGGATTTAGTAAGGGAACGATTATGGTGCCCGTTGCGAGGCGTATCGTATCGGTTGCCGCGGCAATATATCCGAGCCAGACCAACGGGTCCGGGATCAACACGTCGTCGCCGCCTGGCATGCGCCCGGTTTGCGTATACGGGCACGGTGACACATGGTCAGCGGGAATGACGACGTGTTGACTTGCCCACAGCGATTCGAAGCCCAAGCTCTCGGCTACTTTTGCGAATTCGGTAGCTACCGCCGGCTCGCTCAAATGGCCGGTGTTTGCGAAGGTAATACCGAATTTCATAACTTCTTCCCTTGTGCACTGGATAGCTGCACAACCGTGTCCGGAGCCTCGATTGGCCGCCCCGATCCGGCAACGCCGGATTCACTGATACCGACTCGGTTATGCAGTGCGGCAAGTGGTTTCGGTGCCCACCAGTTGGCTTTGCCCATCACATGCATCATTGCGGGAACCAGCACAGTCCGTATCAGTGTCGCGTCCATCAGTACGGCCAATGTGAGTCCGAGCCCGAACATTCTCATGAACGGCACTTCTGAGGCGGTTAGTGCGGCAAACGAGATCGACATGAGAAGCGCGGCGGCGGTGATCACGCGTCCGGTGCGTGCTACGCCCAGCGCCACACCCTCGTCGCTGGCTTGAGAAGTCCGTGCGGAGGATATCCAATGTTCGCGGAACCGCGACACCAGGAAGACCTCGTAGTCCATCGAGAGCCCGAATGCGATGCAGAACAACAGCACCGGCATGCTGGCGACCAGAGTCCCGGTGGGTGTAGTCCCCAAGGCTCCGAAATGACCGTCTTGAAAGATCCATACGAGCGCTCCGAACGTGGCCGCCAAAGACAGCACATTGAGGATCAAAGCCTTCAGTGGTAGCAGGACACTGCCGGTTAGCAAGAAGAGCAGTGTGTAGGTGAGGGCGGCGATCAACCCGAGTACCAGCGGCAGCCGCGAGGTGATGGCATCAACGCTGTCGCGGTTGATCTGCGCGAGCCCGGATATCTGCACTGACCGGCCCGCCGGACCCATCACGTCGCGAATCTCGTCCAGTTGGGTGTCGGAGGCCTCGGAACTCAGCGGAGCGGTGCTGACGACCGTCAAGAACCCGCTGCCATCCGCCAGGCCAGTCGGGGCGACCGGTGGTCCCATCTTCACGCCGCTGACAAACGTGCCACTCGGTATGGCAACCGCCGCAACGTCGGGTACCAGAGACAAGTCGGCTGCGTAACGTTCCAGGTCAGCCTGGTCCAAACCTACTACGTCGGGGATGACGACGAGTATCGAAGCTGCGGGATCGATCGCAAAATCGTTGCGCAACTGGTCGCCCACTTGATGGGCTGACGCGGAGGGCGGGAGCAGGCGGTCGTCGGAGAACCCCAACTTCACTCCGACGAAAGGAGCCCCGAGCAGTAGTAGCAACGCAACAACGGCCAGCCCGATTGGCACGGCGTGGCGCATCACGCGCTTGGTGGAGCGGTACCAGAACGACATCTCGATCGGTCTGGGCACGGGATCGGGGCGTCGCAAAAGTCGGCGCGTCATGCGCCGTACATCGAGGGCGTTCAATCTGTGCCCTAGCAGCACGATGGCAGCGGGAGTCACCACGATCGCCGCAACTGCGGCGAATGCGACGATGGTCACTCCTGCATAGGCGAACGACCTCAAGAAGTACATCGGGAACAGCGCCATCATCGCCATGGACAACGCGACGGTAATTGCGGAGAACACCACGGTTCGGCCAGCAGTCGCCATGGTTGTAAACAGTGCTGCGTTCGAGGTGGCGCCGGTGGCCAATTCGTCGCGGTAGCGACTGATGATCAGCAAGGTGTAGTCGATTGCCAGGGCGAATCCCAGTGCGGTGGCGAGGTTGAGTGCGAAGGTCGACACCTCGGTGACATATGTGATCAGGCGGAGCACCGACAGTGAGCCGACAATGGCGATCAGTCCTACGGCGACGGGCAAAGCTGCCGTGAACAGCCCGCCGAACACCCACACCAGTGCCACGAAACTCAGCGGGATTGCGATGGTTTCCATCAAAATCAGGTCGTGCTGACTCTGCTCATTGACTTGCGCGTACGCCAGGGGGATGCCGCCGGCCCGCACGGTGACGCCGTCTTTGTTGTGCACGACTTCGTCGGACAGTGCTTTCGCGTGGTGCTCCGCGTCGTTCTCCGGGCCTTCGAGGTTGGCCACGATCAATCCTGATTTGCCGTCCTTGCTCACCAGGCCGGTGGCTGCCTGTTGAGTGGAGGTCCACGCCGACCACACGTCCAGTACGTACGGCGACCTTTCCAGGTGCTCAACGATGTCGGTGCCGATCCGCTGACCTTGTTCACTGCGGATGCCGTCGGGAGCGGTCACCACGATCAGGAGTTGCTGATCGCTGACACCGAACTTGTCCGTCAGTAGCTTGTTGGCCTGCGCCGATTCCGTCGCCGGATCGTTGAAGCCGCCCGCGGACAAGCTTCCTACGACCGGGATGCCGAAAATGGCCGCCGTGACAAAGACCAGCAGCGTGGCGGCCAGGACTCGCCGTGGTGCAGCAAGTGCCAGCAGCACGATCCGGTGCAACATGTTGTGTCCTTAAGATTGTTGTTGTCCAGGGCGCTGCCCCGAGGGCCCGGGACGGCGGGGCGTGGGTGCCCCCCTTTTCTGCAGCAGCTCAGACGCGTGCTGGTTTGGTTGCCGAGAAGTAGGCGATCGCGCCCGAACGCTCGACTGTGATCGCATCGAGACCAGCCGTGTCGAGCCATCGACGCAGATCATTCTCTGAATAGACGTCGGCGAAGATGCCACGCCTTTGCCACAACGAGACGAATCGATCATTCCTCCACCCGGTGCCGACGATGACCGTGCTGCCGCGCACTACGCCACCTGGGCGAACCGCACGTGCCATTGCGGCTATCGCGCCTGCCGGGTCGGGCATGCAGTGCAGACCCATGTAACTGAGACATAGATCGAATTCGGCATCGTAGGGCATTGTCACCACGTCGCATTCGACCATCTCCAAGTTCCGGATGGCGGTCTTCTCGGCTTCCTTGCTGGCGAGAGCAAGCATCGACGGCGATACGTCGGCCCCGACGTATCGAGCTAGAGAAGTGCCGGACAGGTGCCCGAACACTACGCCACCACCGCAGGGCACATCGAGGAGCGCGGCGCCTTCAATCTGGTTGCGAACGTCGGCCAGGTCGGCATACCAGCGCCGGTAGTCGGATCCGAAAGCGAGATAGGTATAGGCCATCGCGACGGCGCGATGCTTTACCGTGAAATCCCAGCCAGATGTTATCGATGTTCCTCGACGCCAGGTCTCGGTTACGATGCTCATACTTTTGTGCCTTCCTTGTCTCGGCGCATTGCACTACGGGATCAGTGTCGTATTTGCGGTGTGCATGAATCGCGGAAAACCAGCCACCCGATCCCGGATAGTGCATGTTCGGGGATGGCGAGGATTCCGCCGTCCGGAGTGAGATTCGACAAATCCGTGAATTCATGCAGTCAATGCGTGAGGTTTATATTGGGCTAGTACTTAAGTTCTATCAATAGCACTTAAGTGCTATTGATAGTGAAGTGCTGCCCTCTTTCTATCGGACTGAACCCTAAGGCCTAACAGTGGTCGCGGTCACCAAAAAAGATGTGTGATGCATATCACGTTTCCAAACAGGACGCGCGGTTCGTATCTGGCTGATACCTTCCTGGAAGGAAATATAGGCATGAAGATGTGCCGATTCACGTGGGGGATTTTCAATTTTATGTTCAGAGGGGAACGAGCGTGGGTGCCGATACCAAGTCAACAAATTGCTGGCCGAAGTGTATCGATCTTGGCGAAGTTCGCTGATGCAGACCAACGTGGACTCACTAATGAAGAAGCTTTCTCCGGCTACCAGGTCTCTACTCCGGCAGGCGCTGTCTTCCGAAAACGCGGACACGCGTGAACTGGCGGAAGCGGAGCCAATTGCGCTCTTGGGTGCCGGCTGTAGATTCCCTGGACAGATTAACGATTGTGGTAGTTACTGGGAATCTCTGATCGGAAAAAAGGATTCCATAACCGAAGTGCCGACGGGGCGCTGGAATATCCAGGATCAGTATGAACGGCACCCGGGTATGCCTCAAAGCGCCTCCATGAATTGGGGCGGCTTCATCGACAATCCCGCCGGATTCGATGCCGAGTATTTTGGTATATCGAAGTTCGAGGCAACGGCCATGGATCCGCAGCAACGGGTACTTCTCGAAGTCACGTGGGAGGCGCTGCAGCACTCCGGAATTCCTGCTGATTCACTCAAGAACAGTAGAACCGCCGTGATGATCGGAATGGCGAGCTGGGATTACACGATAATTAATCTTGAGCGGCGAAGCGAGCCGGTCGCGTATATGGCCACGGGAAATGCCCACAGCACCGCCGCCGGCCGCATCTCGTATCTCTTGGGTCTACATGGACCGTCCCTTACTGTCGATACAGCCTGTTCTTCTTCGCTGGTCGCCATCCATCTCGCGTGTCAAAGTCTGAGGTCGCGTGAATGCGATCTGGCACTGGCTGGTGGTGTGCAGTTAAACCTGTCGCCTTACACCGGGCTGGCGATGTCCCGATGGACTGCGCTGTCTCCGACAGGCCGGTGCCGCGCCTTCGACCGCGACGCGGACGGATTCGTTCGTAGTGAGGGTTGCGGTGTTGTTGTACTGAAACGGCTGTCCGATGCGGTGCGCGATGGCGATCGTGTCATCTCCGTCATACGTGGTACGGCGGTGAACCACGACGGGCCTACAAACGGTCTGACTGCCCCGAGCGGGGCGGCACAATCTGCGCTCATCCGGCAGGCATTGGCATCTGCCGACGTATTGCCTGGCACCGTGGGTCTCATAGAAACCCACGGCACCGGAACACCGCTCGGCGATCCCATCGAGTTCGAATCGATACGGAAGGCGTACGGCACCTCGGGGATTGATTGTGCACTGGGTGCGGTGAAAACGAATCTGGGTCACCTCGAGGCGGCCGCAGGGGTTGCCGGGCTGATCAAGGCGAGCTTGGCGCTCGCAAGTGGCATGATTCCGGCGAATAACCATTTCAAAGAGTGGAATCCGGCAATAGACCCGACAGGAACGCGCTATTTTGTTCCTACCGATTGTGTGGAGTGGCCCACCACGAGTCACCCACGCCGTGCCGGGGTATCGTCCTTCGGTATTTCGGGCACCAACGCTCATGCGGTTCTGGAGCAAGCTCCGGAGGTACCGCTGAACGTGGTGCGTGAACGTCCGGCGATCGCGGTGCGCTTGACGGGTAAGACCGAGGACCGGGTCGCCGCTTCTGCCAATGCTCTTGCAGAGTGGATGACGGGCAAGGGTGCGAAGATTTCGATCAACGATATCGCCCACACTGTCAATCGGAGCCAGGCGAACTCTCGGCATCGAGCAGTGGTTGTGGGACGAGATCGTGCCACCATTGCTCGTAGACTTCGGCGCTTGTCTTCACTGGGCCCAGATGGTGGCGTGGTATACCCCCGGTTTCAGAGCGCACTCGGGCCTGTTTGGCTGTTTTCCGGCCAGGGATCCCAATGGGTCGGGATGGGCCGGAAACTGATGGAGGACGAGCCCGTCTTCGCGCGGGAAATATCGCGGTTGAGCTCGCTGATGTGCGCCGAGGTGGATTTCGATCTTTACCAAATGCTGAGCTATGGCGAAGAATTCCGGGGAATCGCGCAAATTCAGCCCGCACTGTTCTGCATGCAGATCGCGCTCGCCGAGCTCTGGCGTTCATATGGAGTGACACCCGGTGCCGTCATTGGACACTCAATGGGGGAGGTCGCGGCCGCTGTTGTTGCGGGTGCTATCGACAAATCGGATGGGGTGAGCATCATTTGTCGTCGCTCACGCCTGCTCGAGCGAAATGCGGGGCAGGGCGCGATGGCGATGTTTTCACTCGGCTCGGCAGACTGCGCTGAACTGATCCGCAGCTACAGCGGTCTGGATATCGCGGTTGTTGCGGCACCGAATCAGACGATTATCTCGGGCGACGACGCTGAGCTGGCCGAACTGATAGCGAGAGCCGAGACGGAGTCGGTCCCGGTCTGGCCCATCAAATGCGACGTTGCGAGCCACAGTCCGCAAGTCGACAATCTCCTCGACGATTTGCGGCAGCGCCTCGATGGCATCGAGAGGCGACAGCCGCCGATAGTCGGTTACTATTCCGCAACCTACGCCGACCCACTGGAGGCGCCGCTGTTCGATCCCGACTATTGGGTCAGCAACCTGCGGCAGCCCGTGCAGTTCTATCAGGCGGTCTCGTCTGCGGCGTCGGACGGATATCGGCTCTATACCGAGATGTCACCTCACCCTATACTCGGGTCGCCCGTCACAGACACTCTCGAATCCGCGCTGGCGGGAGAGAGCTTCATGGTGACTGACTCCATGAGGCGTGATCGCGATGAATCTGAGGAGTTTCATTCTCAACTCGAGATGGTCTTGTCCGCGCTCGAAGGGACATTCGGCAAACTGGGGCCCGACATGGGCCGGATGGTGGACGTCCCAGCTGCACCCTGGTCGCATTCGAATTTCTGGGCTGCTGAGCAGGCGCCCGTACCGGACGTCGTCGGCCATCCGCTACTCGGCCGGGAAGTCCTGATCCCGCGTACCAATATCCACGTGTGGAATGTTGATGTCGGCACCGACCGGAATCCGTGGCTCAACGACCACCGGGTGCACGGAATGCCGGTCATGCCGGCCGCGGCATTTATCGAGGTGTGCTTGGGTGCGGCGAGCATAGCATTTCGTGTCGGCATCGAAGAGATAGAGCTGCGTGATTTTAACGTCGAATGCATGCTGGTGCTCGATGAGAGTGTGAGTCTGACAACGCATCTGCATTGGATGGACACCGATCGAACGGCCGAGATTGAGATATTTTCACGGACAGGTGCAGACGAATGGCTCCGACACGCTAGCGCGGTGGTGATTCATGCTGACGATTCGGGCGGTGATGGTATCAGTGTCGATCGAATTGTAGAGGCCAAGCTCCAGACTTCTGCAACACGGGTCCCAGTGGGGACATACTATTCCTTGTTGAGGCAGACCGGCCAGCAGCACGGGCCCGCCTTCGCGGCGCTGACCAGTATCGAACGTCACGAGGAGGGAAGGGCCTCCACCACGATCGAACTCCCACCCGCGGCGCCGCAGCACCTCCGTTTCACAGCACACCCGGTGATCCTCGACGCCGCTTTGCAGAGCATCGGCGCTGCGCTGAGTGACACATCCTGGACACGACTGGCAGATGCGACCTATCTGCCGGAGGCGATCGAGTCCATCCGAATCTTCGAGCCCCTTGACGGCAAAATCGCGTGTCGCGTGGACCTCCGTCAGCTGGACGACGCGGACCGAAGTATAAGAGCATCGGCCCAGCTGGTGAATGAAGCCGGTCGGGTGGTGGCCGAATTCGCTGGTATATCTTTGAAAAGAGTGGCGTCTCGGAAGCTGGATCTCCCGATCGGGCAGAAGGTTTTCGACACGAAGTGGACAGCGGAACCATTGAAATCTGCACCCGTGAGCTCCGTCGACGGGCGGTGTTGGATCCTACTGACCGAAAGCGACGAGCTGCCGTCGATTGCGGCGACTGCGGCCGCCGCAATCGACGCGGGCCAGGGACGGGTTTTCACCGCTCAGCTCGCGGACGAGCGATCATTGCGAGCGGCATTCGAGTCGGCCGCGGGCGGCGCGGGCACACCGCCGGCCGGGATAGTGGTCTTCCTCGATCCCAGCGGGCCAGGTGAGGCCGGCACCGCGGCCGGGATTACACGCACGCAGGAGACGATCCTGCGGTTGTCGGCCATCGTTCGAGCAGTAGTCGTCCAGGACCGGAATAAGCAATCGCCACAGCTGTGGCTCGTGGGCCGAGGCGGCCTTGCTGTCCAGGCCGGCGAAGTCGGCGACCCGGGCGTCGGCGCGTTGCGAGGGATAGTCCGGACCCTCGCGTTCGAGAACCCGCAGCTGCGGGCGACGCTCCTCGATCTCGACCCTGGCGCCGACGGCACCTTGGAGCTGCTGGCCGAACTGGGCGCAGGTGCTGGAGACGACATAGTCGCTGTGCGCGGCGGCCTTAGATACGTGGAAACCCTCACCAGAGCGCAATTGGGTCCGGAAGCTTCGAGCAATACTGTGCGGGCCGATGGTTCCTACGTCATCACCGGCGGACTCGGTGGACTGGGACTCAGCATCGCGCGGTGGCTGGTGGATGCAGGTGCCGGCCGTGTGGTTCTGAACGGCCGGTCCGCGCCGTCCGCCGAGGTAGCGGCGACGGTACTGGAGCTCAACGGCGTCGGTGATGTGCTCATCGAACTCGGTGACGTGTCGACTGCCGGAATCGCGGAGCGGCTCGTAAGTGCTGCCGAAGAGACCGGTCGGCAGTTGCGAGGTGTAGTGCATGCGGCCGGCGTACTCGATGATGGAATCTTCACCTCGTTGGACAACGCCAGCCTGACCGAGGTCTGGAGACCGAAGGCTGCCGGGGCGGTGGCGTTGCACAATGCCACCGCCGGTAGAGAGCTGGATTGGTGGATCGCCTTTTCATCGATGGCGTCGATGCTCGGTTCACCAGGACAGGCAGCCTATGCCAGCGCAAACGCCTGGCTCGATGCTTTCACCCACTGGCGACGCGCGCAGGGGGAACCGGCATCGGTGATCAATTGGGGCCAATGGTCGGGTGTCGGTTTGGCTACCTCGGTACTCCTACCCGTCGTCGACCCGCTCACGCCCGCGGAGGGTGTCGACGCATTCGGAACAGTCCTGGCTTGCAATCCGGCACGGATCGGAATCGCGCGGCTACGGCTGGACCGTGCGGTGGCCCTTCCGGAACTGAAGCAGATGACTTACTTCCGGGAGGTGATCCAAGAATTCGATCATGCGGAAGCTGCGGAGGATTGGATGGGTCCGGATGGTCTTCGGCAACTGAGCCCCGTCGAAGCCGGCAAGGCGATAGCAGAACGATTGGTCTCCCGCTTGAGCGTCATCATTGGCGCTACGTCGTCTGCGGGCCTGGATGCGGACGCCTCGTTGTTTGCGGCCGGTATGGACTCGCTGATGGCAATGCAAATCAAGAGTGCCTGCCGCTGGGACTTCGGGGTGGAGCCGTCGGTAGGACTGCTACTGCAAGGTGCGTCGTTGCGCGATCTGGAGAAGGATATCGCTATTCAGCTGGGCTTGGGCCCGGTGGAGTATTCGGACGAACTCGACATTCGTCCGGTTAAACGTGCACACGCCCGCCGAAGCGCACGGGCGCGTCGGCTGCGTAGTGAGTAACCGAATTACATGAGTAGGGTGACGATGACCGTGGACTCTGGTATCGAGAATTCGATTGCAATCATCGGTATGGCGGGGAGGTTCCCCGGTGCCGTATCGCTGGAAGAATATTGGGACAATCTTCGCAACGGCTACGAATCTATTGTTGATATCTCAGATGAGATGCTGGCCGAATCGGGAGTTCCCGAGGAGGTCTTCAGGCGCTCCGCTTATGTACGGCGTGCGCCGATTCTGGCAGATATAGACAAGTTCGACGCCGAATTCTTCGGGCTCACGCCGCGGGCGGCGCGGATCATGGATCCGCAGCATCGGATGTTTTTGCAGACCGCCTGGAGTGCGCTCGAGGACGCCTGCTGCGATCCATACCGGTACGGTGGCGCAATTGGAGTCTTCGGCAGCAGTGCGGCTAGTGGCTATCTCCTGAACAACCTGCTCTCGCATAGCGATCTGCGCGAGTCGCTCGCTCACGGTGCGAATGCAGAACTGCTCAACTTGTTGATTCACAATGACAAGGATTATTTGGCGACCCGGGTATCTCACCAGTTCAATCTCCGGGGCCCGAGTCTTACCGTACAGACGGCGTGTTCCTCTTCCTTGGTCGCTGTGCACATGGCATGTCAGAGCTTGCTGTCGAATGAATGCGACATGGCGCTTGCCGGGGCTGTGTCAATTCGGATCCCGCACCACGTCGGATACTTTTATGAGCCGGGATCCATGATGTCGGCGAGCGGGCATTGCCGGCCGTTCGACGCGAAGGCCGACGGTACGGTATTCGGCAGTGGCGCCGGCATCGTTGTATTGAAGAGGCTGGACGATGCCCTGGCGGCGAAGGATATTGTCCGCGGCGTGATTGTCGGGTCGGCCATCAATAACGACGGGTCTCGGAAGATAGCTTTCTCGGCACCCAATGTTGCGGCCCAGGCAGACGTTATCGCAGAAGCACACGCTGTTGCCGGTGTCGACTCGGCCGATATCAGCTACATCGAAGCTCATGGCACCGGTACACCGCTGGGTGACCCCATCGAGTTGGAGGCGCTGAAACGGGCTTTCCAGGTATCGAGAAGGCAACGCTCGGCGCCGTGCTCTATCGGCTCCGTCAAATCCAACATAGGACATCTCGAGGTGGCGTCGGGCGTAGTGGGCTTAATCAAGACGGTGTTGAGCCTCCAGCACCGTGAGATTCCTCCGACGCTGCATTACGAAAAGCCGAATCCCGAGCTGAACCTCGATCGCAGTCCTTTCCGGCCGCAGACTCAGTGTCAGCCCTGGGAGTGGGATGGTCCGCGATACGCCGGCGTGAGTTCGTTCGGGGTGGGGGGAACCAACGCGCACATTGTGGTGAAAGAGGCACCTGTTGCGACTTCCCGGTCGACCAGGCCCGGGCCGCAGGTCCTGTTGCTGTCGGGGCAAACTCGTGACGCGGTTGCCGAATCAAAGGGACGTCTGGCCGCACATCTGAAGTCGAATCCGGCACTCGACCTCGTCGATGTAGCGTACACGCTCGAGCAGGGGCGAAAGCCACACGAGTTGCGAGTAGCCACCGTGGTGAACGACCTGGACCGGGCTGCGCAGACCTTGGTCGGTCGTGGAAATGAACCGAAGGCCGTGCTGGACCCGGAGCCGAAGGTCGCTTTCTTGTTCCCCGGTCAAGGTACGCAATATCTAGGGATGGCCCGCGAGCTGCTCGCATCGGAACCGGTGTTCGCCGAGAACTTCAACCATTGTGTCGACGTATTCGAAAAATTGTCCGATCGCGACATCCGCTCCGCTGTGTACGGCTCGGACGCGACGCTGTTGAATCGGACCGACTACGCTCAGCCGGCCATCTTCAGCGTCGAGTATGCCCTGGCCAAGCTCCTGGAGTCGTACGGTGTGCTTCCTGCGGCATTGGTCGGGCACAGCATCGGTGAATATGTGGCCGCGACGATCGCCGGCGTCTTTGATCTCGACACGGCGATCCGGGCGGTGATTGCGCGGGCTGATCTGATGCACACGGCACCGAGGGGCGCGATGCTTGCTGTCGCGGCTACCGTCGGTGATATCGAAGATAGGCTCGGGTCCAAGTTGGATCTGGCCGCGATCAACGACCCCCAGCAGTGCGTGCTATCGGGTGAGTTGCGGCACATCGAGGAATTCGAACGATGGTCGGCTGATCAAGGAATTCTTGCCCGCCGATTGGATGTATCGCATGCATTTCATTCGGTCTTGATGGAACCGATCGTTCCGATGTTCCGGGATGTACTCCGGGAAATGCCGCTCGCGGCGCCGAAGATCCCGTTGTTGTCGAACAAATCCGGTGAGTGGATGTCCGCTGCGGAGGCTACCGATCCGGCGATGTGGGCAGAGAGTATTCGCGCTACGGTCCGGTTCAAAGACAATGTTGAGAAGCTGGATTCCGCCAGTTACGTGTTCGTCGAAGTCGGGCCCGGTGGCTCGCTGAGCGCATCGGTGAAGCGGCATCAGAGCTGGGCCGACCACAGTCGCGCGGTACGCCTCATGCGTCGATCGTCCGAGGTTCAGGACGATCGTGAGGTCTTCCTCGGTGGAGTCGGTCAGCTGTGGGCGGCCGGAGTTTCCATCGATTGGTCACCGCGCTATTCGGGAGGTTCGCCGCGGTGGACTTGCTTGCCGACCTATCCGTTCGCACGCGACCGATATTGGATAGATGCGGTCCCCGCTGCCCTGCGCGAGCAGGAAGAGGCGGACGTCACGGAGCCGAAGCGGGAGCGGTCCGGGCGGCCCTCCAGCCCGAGCGTGAATGTCGAAGGTGGAGGCGACCTCCGGGAGGTCGAGCTCATGCTGACCGAGATTGCGAACGAAGTGCTCGGCGTGGAAGATCTCGACCTCGACACGAATTTCTTTGATCTTGGCGTAGATTCGCTTATGGCAGTGGGATTTGTCCGGCGAGCCCTGGAGGCCGGGGCGGATATCGAACCACAAGATCTGTTGGAGAATCAAACGATTCGATTGCTGGCACAAGCAGTGCATGAGAGGTCGTCGTCGAGCGAGGATGGTGTGAGAGCACCTGCCGGTGCCGAGCACGAGGTGCGCACAGCGACGGCGGTAACCGACAAGGGAATCCTGTCGGAGACTACGGCCGAGCAGCTGATTGAAATCGCCGATCAGCTGAACGAGCTGCCGCCGGGAATACCCTCGGCCGATGCCGAGATCGAAGATATCTATCCGCTGTCCCCGGTGCAGAAGGATGTACTGAAACACGTCCTCGCGGACGGCGGCGCCGGAATGTTCCTGGAACAGCTGGTAGCGACGTTGGTCGGTCCACTCGAGATCGAACTGTTCCGCCGCGCCACACAGATGGTGGTTGATCGGCACCCGGCGCTGAGAACATCCATAGTGTGGAGTGGGGCCGAGCCCTTGCAGGTGGTTCGCCGCCGCGCGACGATACCTTTCGTTGTCGAAGACGCGACGGCGCTGGACAGCATCGAGGCGGCCGAGCGCGAGACCGAGTTCATCGCGCAGGATCGCTGGCAAGGCTTCGATCTTGCATCGGCTCCACTCATTCGGATGATGGTCGTCAAGGTGGCCGAAGATCGACACCGGATTGTGTGGACCCATCATCGAATGATCCTCGACGGTACATCTTTTGCGATGGTCGTGGCGGAAACAGCCGCCCTGTACGAGGGCTTGAAATCGGGTAGGCAGCGTGTGCTGAAGGCAGCCCGGCCGTTCCGGGAATATATTTCGTGGGTTCACGAACGCGACCGTGGTCCTGCTGAAGCGTTCTGGCGTGCCGAGTTGCACAGCGCAGTGCCCAATGAGTTGCAGGCGATTCGCCCAGGGCAGCCGCCGGTGTCCGCCGAAGAAGATCACGCCCAGCCCGTCGCTGCCGTCGAGCTCACGGACGAGCAGACCACAGCGGTGATCGACAGTTTGCGCGCTCAGCGCGTCACTCTGGCGACGGTGGCGTACGGGGCGTGGGCTGGCGTCGTCGGCCGGCACAGCGGTGAATCAGACGTTATGATCGGCGCGGCGCTGTCCGGGAGGTTCGGTCCCACGGCTGGCATGGAGCAGATCGCCGGCGCGTTCTCGAATGTGCTCCCAGTGCGCGTTCACGTCGATCCGTCGGTCTCCGCCGGAGAATGGCTGAGGCAACTCCAAGCAGATGTCACCTCGGTCCGAAGGTACGAACACGTCGCGCCGATCGATCTGGCGAATTGGTCGGACGTAGGCAGCGGTCGTTCGTTGTTCGAGTCCGCAGTGGCAGTCGCGGTCCATACCTTCGGCGGGATGGACATGGGCTTCGCTGACGTCTCGTTCGAGGATGTCGATGTTCACCTACGGTCGAATCTCCCCATCTGGGCGATGGTCATTCCCGGCGCCAGACTCGCTTTCCGGCTGATCTATCAACCCACCCGAGTCGATGCAGCGGAGGCGGAAGCGCTGCTCGAGGATTGGGTGTCGATTCTCCTGAAGTTGGCGCAGGCCCCGGATCGCCCGCTCTCCGCGCTCGAGATTTTGGGTCGGCACGAGCTCGATGACGCTGGGGACGGAAGCCAGGGTGCAGCAACCGCCCAAGCAGGCACCATGCGCTGACAGCAGTTTCTCGGGGTGGGTCTTTCACACTGGGTGTT
>Ga0153995_1000034_pt1 | contig 23421 bp, 18 predicted proteins | sample TSNC079MetaG_FD_104678 | JGI IMG/M metagenome (GOLD analysis project Ga0153995, IMG submission 104678) | Attine ant fungus gardens microbial communities from North Carolina, USA - TSNC079 MetaG | ecosystem: Host-associated > Fungi > Mycelium > Unclassified | place: USA: North Carolina, Lumber... | reverse complement strand
TTTGTTCCGAGTGCATGGGAGTTCCAGTTCATTCCAGCAAGAAGCGTAAGTCCAACTTCAATATTTGCAAACAATGAGTGTTGTCCCACTCTTTTTTCTGGTCTAGGCTTACTCAAGACACTGGATCAGATAGGCCATCAGCTAAATCGATAACACCCAGGGTTGAGCTCACGGTATGAATAAGAGTGTTCCATCGTGGTAAAACACATACAATAAACGAGTTGAGGTCTGCATATGAGAAATATGAGCAAATATTCCATCACCAGAAACCCTTTGTGTTTTATATGTCATGGTAAACCTGATAAACGTCAAGAGGACTTCGATTGCTGTTGTTGTCGCTCTGGTGATGCTTTTTTGTGTGGGGAGAAACATAAGTTTGCATAGTAGAATATGTCGAACACGTACTAAAAGGCAGTATTAAGACCTACTTGTATACCAGTGAAATGTGTTTCATTTCTATAGCAACTATGGAGAGGAGATATGACTGTGGAAATTGATATGACATATGCATCAATTATAATAAGGGTCAGCGCAACCTGAAAAATAAGATCAGCTAGTTGGCAGGTATAATCCCCTCTTTATAGCCTACCAGGACCTCAACTAATTCCGACCATCAGTTGTCTCTGTTGGTCAGATATGAAACTGTACAAACATACCCGCCGTCATGAGATAAAGAATCAGTGTGACTAGGATTGAACCCTCAATCTAACAATTTCATCTGCACATGTTTCTAGCTCTCTCACCAATGAAATCCTTGTTCCAGATTGCTCTGAGTCGCAGGACCAGCAGCATTCTTACTACCATTGAAGTGAAGAATGAGATGAAACTATTGATATTAGCTGCTCTAGTCATTGAGAGTTGTGATAGAACTCACTCGAGAGCTAGTTCTTCACCAAAAATACACCTGGACAAGAGATAAGTCAAACGAAGCAATGAATACACTTAATATATACAACTAAAACATCCTAGTTAATGAAAAATTCAAAAGCGAATTCAGAGGAATGTCTCACTGATCTAGATGTCCAGGTTTTATTATCAACTAGTGAAATTATCAATAATCCATTTGATTTACTTGAGATAATTTCCTCATACTATAAGATTGGATTCTGAAAATTTGAGTGGGTTGTCATATTCAATAAAGTAAGAGAGTCACACTCACATCATAGCTATCCAGTTATTTATCAAGACAGAAAAATAGATAAGATGCGATTTCGACCACTTTCTCCTAAGTTTCTATATGTCAGTGGAAAAAGTCGACCAAAATCCCATGATCGAGTTGGAAACATGCCTGTAAAGGTACTGAACCTAGGAGGGAAGAGATATATGTGAAATCAGTGTTTACAAATGGAAACCCTCACCTGTTGAGGAATGAAATAAATAAAATCGTATATCATCAAAGTAGAAAGAATGACTTGAAAGGCTTCAGCAATTGCCGGGAACGACAGAATAAGAAACAACGTACCTTCGCCGTAGCGTCGATTTGACAGGATCGTCGCGTCAAAGATATAAGCTTCCTGCGTAAGTCCATATTTATCCGCCATTTGGATAGCAAGCAGGGTAATTTGTATGCATTCCGGTGAATGCTTCATTCTTATATCAACTGGTATTATTAGATAAATTCTATTCAGTTGCGCGGAGTTCCTTCATTTACATCGCCCATCGTGAGAGTTGATATGCAAGAACGGCTTATCTGTTTCAACTTGAATCAGGTTTCATCACAGCTCCAATGTATCCATCTGTGAACTGTTGGAATTAGGATCTCATGCAAGCCTGCGCAATGCAACTGATGAGATCAATCCTATTGTATATTGATGTTGGTAGCTGTGTTACATGATGAAGATACAAGTATATAGGTAGTGTAATTACTTGGTACTCGCCATCTGTTTGTTTACTTTGTTACCCTCCCCCGTTTGTGTTTCAACATGAACCTGTACAAAAGATATCAGAAGTTTGATCTTGTAGATTTTTGAATCTGCGCTGTGGCTGAGTTTATTCTCCAGGTTTTGCCGATCAATTGACAACTGGCAACAGACATGTTTAGCTCAAGCTGTGCAGAAAAATCTATTTGGGATGTCAGTTCTGAATCAACCAGTGTGATGTTCATCACTATTGTCTTCGAGAAGCACGATGTCTGATCAATCACAACTTCGATATCCAGTGAAGCCTCCACCGCTTTTCTTACATCCCAATAACAGATTGTCGGGCTTTGTCTCTTACTTCTTGAAGCTCTTATCACTTTCCAATTGGACAAAAACATAATTACCACGACACGAAGCGACCTTTCGGTGACATTCTACATGATTGGCTTTCTCAGTGCCTCAACTCTCAACTGAATTTCCAGCATCTAAACCGTTCAGGAGCTCGAACTCGACGAGGAGCCGTCCCGTTTCCACGTTATCAGTATTGATGGCGATAGTGACGGTTTTGTCTTGTCAGCACTAGGCCGCGCTTCTAGCCTTGATCCCTCCATACTTCAATGTGATGGTTTTATCATCAACAATCAGATTCTGCCGGCATCAAGGCCAGTGACTCACGAATCCATCTTTTCAGGTGATATGGAAGAATAAGGAATGTTGACAATTCCATCGGCACTACTTCTGTTTCCATATACCAGTTGATCATCTGTCCTTCGCTCGGCATCATCATTGCCATTGTTCTTGTTAGATGAAAACTAGGCCTCTGCACAACATTTCTCTGGCTTCTTGAGATGCTGATTTTGATCTCTGCCGTTCATTTGTTGGTGACAAGGATATAGGTGCCCATTCCTAATGCATAATACCAAAGGTCATTTGGCCTCAGGGTTCGCACCAACTAGAAGGAGGGTTGGAGTATGAAATTTCTGGTGTGTTTTCGCGACTCCTAGGGATCTACCTAGCCCTAATAAAACACATTTGATTTCAATATTGAGAAGGGGGAAGTTGTGACATAAGTAACATAATATATGCTCTAGTCAGCATCAGCGATGCTATTGGGAAGATGAAATGTACAAACTATCCTGGAAGCGACAAAGTGACCTAGTATAATGATGATGACCGATTGCAGAACATGCTAGTCTTGTCAAAATTCGATCTGGGCTGGTCGCGATCATTATGAACCAAACAGAACGTAGTCAGGTCTGCCCTGGCGTAAGATGGACTAAATCCACACTTTTCGTCTCGCCCGCTCGTGATCAGATTTAGTGATCCTTCAGCGAAACGTGGGTCAGCTGATCGACGAAATACGAATATGTGATAGAACACAATGCATCTCTCTGGAGAATGGATAGCACCATGATGATTGCATCGTTTCACCGGTGTGGTGGAGGGCGATCGCCATAGTGGACCGATGGCAGCATGCCTCTAGTAAGATGAGAATGAGCTAAGAAGGATTGCAAGAAAATGTACGTCACGGCAGTTTTCACAGTATCCAGCTGTTATGCGCATACGTTCTCTTTTGTCCCGAACCACCTCCTCATAGTGACGACCCAAACCTCCTCGTTACGTGAGAGATCTACGGTGAAACGAGGACTAGTAGAACTGAGACATCGGTTGTGGGAGAAAAGATCATTCTCGGCTGCACGTCTTTACCATACCGACCACGTCTTTTATATGCCGCATAATCTTCCACTCTCCTTTGTCCAGAAATATGAATGAATGGTGTATTACCTCTGACTGGAGTAGTTTCATCTGTGTGGTGCCCTTTTTCTTTTGTCATTCGACTGGTCGAGAAAACATGGCGTGATACAAGATTTGTCAGGACTGAATCGAGGTTTTTTTGCAAAACGCTCATGATCTAGGATTCCAGATTCGGCTTCAGGTTCAGGTTCGGCAGGGAAATGAGGCAATGGAGTATCTGGTGTTCTCTTAGAAGGGTTTCTGTACTTGAGGGTGGGTATCGAATTCTTATGAGTGAGTATTATTGCATAGAAGGGTGTGGTTGCTGGAGAAGTGCCAGCGGATAAAAGGAAAAGCCTAGGAGCTGCAGGGAATGCATCAGGAATAACTTGGGGAAGATGTCATCTGAATTCACCTGGCGAGACATGCATTTGGAGAGGCAAGAGGCAACGGAATGTGGAATAATCGAGAGGGTATTGGAGAAGCAAGAACGAGAAGCAAGAACCTCGGCAGCCCAGTGTATCGTATCAAGTAACGCATCATACTGCACTTGGGTTAGAGATAACGGAATAATCGAGAGGGAACGGGAAGCAAGAACCTCGGCATCGCACCTTGGCCTCATTGATGTCGGAGAATGCGAGTCGCTAAATCCAATGACCATGTCGAATGTTTGCTTGTTTCAATTACTCCTTCAAGCCGTTCTACCTTTCGCTCGGCTGCATCCCACGGTCATGAGAGATGGTCATCACGTGCTTGTCCTTTTAAAACAATACTCCAGTAGCGTTCGTTCGATTCCTATCAATGGTTTTACCTACGACTGGGAGAATGGTCCACGATGGTGTAGATTTCCTTTCTTTGTTTTATTTTATTGTTGTCTATGTAAATTAGTTGATATCAGCTGTCTCATTCAATTCACCACAACTTGCTAATCATGTAGCGGAGAATTAACAGATATCAATGATTAGTATTCCATTTATATCTACTGAGATGAATTACACTAGATGTCCCATCCATCATCTTTCCTCTTCTTTTTTGTAGCCCTCGTTTATTCGTGCTATGTCAGCTTCAAGGTCATCTAGCCAAGACGAATTGAGCGTAGGCTCAGGTGCTGGTGGCGGTGGTTGGACCCGAAAATATTGAACATTCCTGTTTTTGTCGAGCTTTTGGGCTGGAACCACTGTCCATTGATCTGGGACCTTGCCTCCATGGGTATGACGATAGTGGTGGCGCATAGCACCTCCGGAAGCGAAAATTGCATTGCAGTGATCTTCTGGGCACAAAAGTGCCTTCGTGTAAAGCTTCAGTCCACTAAGCGCCTCCGTTCCAGACAAATCAGTGATGGAGGGGTACACATTGTGTACACCCAATTCCTCGCAAATCTTGATCAGATGTGATTTTTTAACTCGGAGCTTCAACCCTCGAAGATGAAACTTGACATGGGAAATCCCTGTTCTGGAGGTCAAGCAGATGCCACAGGCCAAACAACATAAGAGGTTGAGGCGTTTCTGGAATTGAAGACCAAATTCCCTCAGCTGAGGGGGATTGTCGAGGTCTGATTTCAAGACTGATTTCATCGGAGAGTGATATGAATCGAAATTCTAGAAAACCAAATATTAGATTAGGGATATCATGTCATAATCCGCTGACTCTATAGATCAGGATACGTTCGTCCCCATTGCTAGCAGGAGGGAGCCTCGTATACTCCGCATTGTTTTTTGTTTTTTCTTGTGAGTCCTGGAAAGAGACCATCATGAGCTTAAAGATATCAGAGTCAGTTAGAACATACCTCAGCCAATGCCCGTGTCGATGACATTCGTAAACGAGTATACAGAGAAACGACGCGCTGCGACGCGACGGCAGCCAAGTCACATGTTTTAAAAGAAAATTTAGACAGATTCCCATATTAGCTTTTCCTTGGAATACTCCTGTCACGTTCTGCTGTCAAGATACAATGAATCTCAAATGACATGCGATATCAGTACTTGCTTGTGTTAGAAATAATCGAAGCACTCACTTTCTGTCAATCTCATACCAGTGTATCTTTGATGATGGACATGTGTATGGGCAGAACACACGGCTACAGATTATCGATGACAAGAAGCATCTCAGGTGATTTTCTACTGTTCTAGACAAGTAGATACCTCCATGCAAAGTTCTGAACTGAGGAAGAAAATTCTGCAATGGAGACTTCAAGTAACTACAACCTTGTGGGAGTCTTCGGTTCAAAACCAACGGAAAAGAGTGAGTTACTGCTATATGTCAGCTGAAGGAAACACGCTGGGTCTCATTACAGGCCTATTGTTGAACAGATTGCTCGATACAACTTTCGACATCGTGGATGAGTCGAAGCGACAATAAACTACCAAAGGAGGATGAACTGAAGAAATTTGGACAACGGGACTTATAACGTCCCTCCCTTGCAAGGATCTGGATGCCCCGAGGCACAACAATCAATTTGATGGTGGCCGGATCATGGTCATACTCACTGCAGTACATCTCACTGAGAATTTGATCGCCTGAGGACACGCTTTGTTGCTGATAAGACTACTAGACTACTATCTTCGATTACTATATGCGAGCGCCATGACTGGATCACTCAAACGTTTATGACGTTGTGGAACTTGCCGAGTAGGGTGAGAGACCAGAACAGAAGATTTATAGGGGAAGGAGTGGCATTCGTGTATCAGAGCCCAGGTATGTGGTGACATGGAAAAATGCAGAAGAAGACCGCCGGCAAATGATGTGGGCCTACCAAAATCGATAATCAAAAGTGTATGTAGCCAGGCTTCCAAAATCGAGATGTGTTGAGATCTATTGACCGACCATGCCAGAGCAGAAAATCACTGCTGGTCAGAGGCTGTCACCACGCACCGCAAGTTCTTTCTCGGTATCGTGATGACGTGTCTGAATTACTACGTCTGTGTCTTTGGTGCATGATTTCATTGGCGCTAGTCTTTGTTCACTTACCCTTGCAGTTGCAACTTTCATCTTCGCTTGTGTTTGCATACTTCTTTGGTTCACTGACTTGTGAAATTCTTGTTGCTTTGCTCGTGTGTGGGTCCCTTTTTTAGTTGAACAAATTGCTCATGGCGGTGATACTTTCACACTAAACTGCTATACGTTATGCTCATCAGAATGATTCGGGCCGTGACAAATCACCAAGTATGTGATAATTCACTTTTCCACGAGCTGCATTGAACATTTTGGGGTTCACCCAACTGATTGTTGGGATCTTAACCTTCTCCTGTCCCATAATATCATAATAAGAATCATGATATGACATTATATGTGTCCTGTTTTGGCCTTTGAAAACCCGCCTATCAGGGCTCATTCTAAGGCACTAACATTTCAAGATTGTGATATTTATCACTTAATCTGACTCTCACATATGCGAGTCACTACCAGAAAATTGAACGAAACGTTTCCAATTGAGACAAGATAATCGATTAGAACACAAGGCCTGACTAACATCACGTAGAGAGTGAACACCAGATGCATCTACATATAGTTGTATACTTGTATAAAATACCCAAAACAACAAAAATAGTTTACAACATACAGTAATAAAACAAGATTTTGAATCGTCATAGGCTGGTCATCATCATCATCATCAAACCGGCAAAGGCATTAAATGCCGCCACCACCACATTTTTGAAACGAATCTTTGGGTACCCTCCAAGCTCTTTCTAACGTCAACTATCCTAGCGCCTTTCCTCGCACTCGTCACTATCTTTTTCCACGTGCGTTTTATCCTCGAGGGAATCTTCACTTGAGACCCAGCCTCCTCTCTGCATGGATGTACTAAATCTTTCATGACAATTCCGGGAATTTGAATCAAGTTGGGCACCTGCCCGTCCTTTCTACCGTTTCCATGACTTCTGCCTTGCATACAAACACCTGCCTTTGTCCACCAACCTCCGTCAGTCGGCTCACCAACACCCCATTCTTTAACATTTAATTTGAAGATATCTACCCCTTGTGGGATGTATGTAGTGATCGTGGATACAAGGGTTGTGAGAGATGAGGAGGAGGAAAGGGAGGGAATGAGAAGGGTAAGATTAAGGAATTTCCTCGGACGTTGACTGGAAGTTTGGGAGGAGCAGCTCGAGCACGAACGAGACAAAGAACCTGGACATGAAATTGAGGAGCGAGGAGAGGAAGAGTAGAGAGGTGAACGAAATAATGTGGGCAACAAAGACAAAAATTGAGTGATTGTCCCGCCTTCAAACGTGAGACATCGAAGGTGACAGAAATCACCGACTCGATGTGCCGGTAGGTGACCAAAATTAGATGTATTGAAAGGAGGGGTGAAGAAAATCTTCAATTCTTGCAAACGGCGTAGACGGGAGATCTTATTTCGGATGAGGGGGGAGGAAAAAAGGTTAGCAGGGAGAGTAAGAATTGATATCGTCTCGAAACAGGAAGATAGTGGTGAGATTCGGGGGGAGGCATTACACGATGAGCGTGAGAGGCTCACTAGAACATCCTGCTCGTACGAGTGAGTCGGGATGATACTGTACTCGGGTTGTGTGAACGTGAGGTCGTAAAGTCGTGATAATTCAGGTATAAAAGCATGAATTGGTGTAAGCGTTACTGGAAATGCGGCTCGTTGAATGTCATTAGCCTTGGCCTTGAGCAGCTGCCCAAGGTTTTTTGAAGTCAGTGATAATGTTGTTGCGTCAAGTGGTGTCGTGTCTTCTACACAAATTTCTGTTAATGGGAAAGAAAGCCCTGATGATAGGTACATCACAAGGCCATCATTCGAAAAGCCATGCAAAGGGAGCTTCAAATAGACACTAGGTGTTCCGCCAGTCGAGGTGATACCCAATTCAGCATTTCGGGATGCTTGATCTCCAGGAATCATATTAGTGAAAGCGAGACGGTAGCTGAGATTATGGCCGCAGGAAAGCGAATCAATGAGACTGTTGATAGTTGGATATTGATTTTGCAGTAGTGACCAGTCGATTCGAGCGACGTAATGAAATGAGGTAGATTGAGAGGAAAAAAGAGAATTTGAAAGCATGTTACGAGTGAATTGGACAAGATGTTCGATGCTCGTTGACTGGTTGGGGGTGAGAATGACTTCTATTCGCTGAGGAACAGTGTTAGAGGAAACATGATCAAGGAGCACACCTCCGTGGTCACAGAAGTTTCGAATACGAATACTTCCATTGTCCTCTAGATAGTAGAGGGGCATGACCAGCCCAGAGGTGTGGTTATTTTGTTAGCGATGGACTCGAACATATTATATATGGAATACGATGGAAAGGCACATGATGTTTCAGATGTTTGGTTTGTTTTATTTGTGGTGCTTATGTCATATTTTTCGATTAAGCATGTCTCATCACATTCTTATGCATCCTCATAATATTACTATGACCAAGTCGTCTAAGCTTCAAATACAAATACCTCCGAACAAAGGACTCAATGACCATGGATCACCATCTCCCACCCCATTTCCTGGACCTGAGAGCGCTCCAATCCATCCGTTTTCTCGTTCTACCGCAAAACTTGAACTCCTCCCTCCATCAACTGCTGGTCTGAGTGGTATTGACATAGAGGAAGAAGCACAGCTTTATGACGAATTACGAAGGACGGCAAAATTGGAGCTTCCTCCTGTGAATAACCCAAACATTGTCCTCCATTCTCTTGGATGCTCAATTGGTTCTTAGGTTCCCTCGCTTGATCGTCGGAGGCTTCGTCGAATCTCTTCCCCTCCTCCGCCTTCTATCTTATCAAGTGATATATTCATTGCGGATAACACTGGTCTATCACGATCAATGTCTTTTGCTCAAGATGTTAGTATCACAGGATGGTCTTGTGTTGGTGATGCACCGCCTGCAGGCGCCGGTGTAAAGAAGAGTTTACAAGCTGCTGCCCACGGTAGCAGCAGCGCTTACATTGGTATGTTCTTTTTCGACCTTGTTTTCGTTTAGTTCATTTTCCCTTTTTTCTTTTTTGGACCTTCTAGTATACGACTGTGTTATCACCACTAAAGAGGCCAGTTCTATTCTCTGACCATCATGTATTACCAACTAGTACACAAGCAGAGGACAACCATCCACGCTCTCAAACGGTACACGTCTTTTGTCGAACTCGATGATGCCCTTCGGAGAAGTCTTCCGGTGTGTGATCATCTCTTGTTGTCCTTTCCCGCTTATTCTGACTCGTTCAGCGACACCTCGTGCCTTCAATTCCGCCACTACCCGCTAAAAACCCTCTTGCCCGTTTCCGCCCTGCTTTCCTCGATAGACGTCGTCGACTATTACAATATTGGCTGGCTAGTATTTTACTTCATCCTGAAATTGGCGGTGTCGACGTCGTAAAGGAATGGGTCATCAATTGCAGAGGGCAGAACTGAAACAAAATAGCTTTTGACTGTGTCGATTTCTGCCCGTTCATGGTCTCCAGTATCCGAGTTGGTGGGAGCGACAATTGCCAAGACACAGTTACACATGGTCAATAGCTCCCATGCTGCTGAATTGGTTCCACGATACACATCATCGGAGGTGTCCGTAACGCGCTCAAACAAGTCCCTGTACATGTTGCAATTGTGGAAAACTGATGGAGTTGAGGGAGTCAGATAAAGTGACTATGTTTACTCGCCTAAGGCAAGAGTGGGAGTTGGGAAGATGAAATTGCCAGGGAATTACAGTTGATGCCGTTCATCATTGCAGTTTGCCCATTATCACAGCTTTGTATTGGGATCTTCAGCAGGCTGGATCGGGGAGTACTCGATGTAATGTTAGTTTATTCTCTGTTGACGCTGTGGATCTTTGTCAGCAGTTATAATCGGCATATAGTAGGTATGGAAACCAGATCAGACATATGGAAATGTTCAGGTCCAGATGGCGAGTCTCAGAGTTGGTCTCAGAGTTGGTTTGGGGTTGGTTTGGGTCAGCGGAAATCAGTTCCTTTCTTCTATTTATAGTCATGTAAAGTGTCTCAATTTCTTCATCCAACTGCACGTTTCACTTAATTTATATATCCCCTTTCTGGCTATTTACTGAAGTGGCCATGACCAGGCCGTCGTCCAAAGAATATCGTGTTGCCTGGGTTTAACACCTCACTAGTTCAGACATCCATGATCCTCTACCGTCAAGCAGAATTCCCTCCACACCTTAGCATCAGGTGAATATACCTTCGCTATCTCCAGCGACTCAGCATATCCTTTTTCTTTCCAGATTGAGTGGGGCCTTGTCGTAGATGACTGCAATTCAAAAGTCCATGGTGAAAAGCTTTTATTTGGTGTTGAGGATATCATGTACGATCCTACACAGCAATGTCATCCTCGCATAGCAAGGACACAAGGCAGAGAATCTTTGAATTTTAAGAGGCTTGCGACACTTATAACTATGCTCATTTCCATCATACTTTTCGCTGGATATTTAGCTATTGCTTTCTACCGCAACCGTGCTCAAAATCACAAGGTCTTGACAAACAATTCTACTGGAAAGTTCCCTCTCGCTACGACGGACATCACGCCTCTTTCAGGGTCGGTGACACCTTCGAGTGCATACACCCTCGGTCTCAATGATGTCGACCATGTCCTGGCATTTTCAGATGAATTGAATTACGCTAGTAGACAACACTAGCGCTGTGCGTCCCCTCTGTCCCAATCTACAGATGAAAACTGGTTCTGGGTAGGGCAAAACCCAAGTCAGCCATCCTCAGACCAGATGACGACTGCAGACAGTCAACTAGTAATCATATGTACAAAAATCACCATCACATAATTTTTGTATTCCTATATACAAAATTAGCCTAGGACAATTTAGACTGACAAGACGTTTCGTTCGGTTTTTGGTGAGGACTTGCACAATCTCATGGAATGTCCACTACGATGAATCAACACTGCAGTGAGCATCATTTTCATTGTAGATGTCCAGAGTAACACAAGGGAGTGTTGTCCTGCATACGTTTCGTTCTTAATCAGCAAAATAGCTGAGAAAACTACATTGTATGCATTGTTAACTATTAGTCAATCAACTTCAGTGAAAGCCAATGGATACTGTCAAGAGAACTTACTGAAATTCGAATGCGAATCGCAAAGGCATCCCTACAAGATGCTAATAATGTCCCAATCAATCCAACTGCCTCTCTTCAATATACCTAGGTGAAGTAACTACCTAGAATATCAAGAGATTTTTCGGGAGAATATCATATCAATTGTTGACCCTGACAAACTAGACTACAATTTCTGTCATGAGGTCACTTGGCCATTGAGCCGTATGTGTGCCATTCGGCTGCGATCCTACATTGTACCTCAATTCAACTGTGTCCTCCTCAAATTCCAAGATCGGCTTGATCGTCCTAACATCAACACCAAGGGCATTGTTTTTCCTGATCTCAAAAAAGTTTTCATCAAAGGTCTTCTTCTCACGTAGCATCTTCATGTAAACTGGAATTGTGATACCCATGATGTCCGTAGAGCGAAAAACGAAACGACCATAACGTGACCAGAGATCATCCCATTTCGGGAGGGTATATTCCACAGGATGAGATAAGCCACTGAGAGTTGTAGTTGAGGGCAATCTACAATGAATGACATGAATGCATCATAACTCGAGTTGGCCGGTGCATGTGTATTTACGTCGACAATAAAAGAGCCTCCCTTTTGGGCACGCAGGATGAGAGCGTTGAGGACGGCAGTCGTCCCGGCTATGCCTGTGTTATGCAATCTGTTATGCAGTCATGAGCCTGTGTGACATTGTGGGATCGTTGAGGCTGAATTACCAAGAGTCAGAGTTGGGGAGAACAGGGATGACTGGTTCATCGTGTCTCATAGCACGGCCAAATTCGAGTGATACACCAATAACCTGCATCGACTGTCAGGTGAAGCCAAATTATGGTCATTCAGACTGCCACCCACCGCATCAGTACTGATCTGCTGCCAACCTGACCTGTGTGCCCAAGGCCCATTCCATCCCTAGTCGCAGTCGACGTAGCAAACGGAGACTGACGAGACAACGATGACGCTCACATAACAGTTCTCGTACGCATAGATGATCCCTTTCTCCCTCCCCTTGACCAGATCCAGGATCTCGTCTTTTTCAAATCCCCATTTCTTGAGCACATCCGGACAATATCCATCGATTACAACATCAGCATCCATGATCAAAATTTTCAACTCGTGCCCATTGCTCTTGTTTCCACAAATCCAAGTGTGCATTCCATTTACCCCATCCCAGATCCGACTGAAGTTGAGACATGTTAGTGACATGATATGCATGACACTACTAGCACCCATTTCGGCGAGATCGCGGACAACAGACGGAGCAGCAATGATCTGCGTCAGATAGACGATTTTGAGTCCAAACAGAGGCCGGATGTGGGAGGTATGTTCAGGTACGTCGGACCACCTCCTTAGAAGAATACTTAGATGCTGCTTCCTGGAAGGGGATGCAAGCCTGTTTGAAACGAGGAGGCATTGGGACCTTTGACTCGATCGATGTCCAAAGCCTTTTGGGAGATATTCGAATTGAGGCTAGCTGATGAGGAATGTGTTGAGACGGACGGGTCCTCATCATGAAAGGATACAGCGTACCACCTCTTGTCCTCAGCCCTGTAGATATTGGTGGTCACAAGGTCGATGTAAGCTCAGGACATGATAGGCATCAAGATCGGGAAAGTACTTCTCATAACCAGACTGCTGATGACCCAATGTAATTGAAATCTTCTCCCTCAGGATCAATCTCAATGAGAGGATGGTAGGGTGACATGATAAATAGCTGAGCGTGATCACTGCAACAGAGATGTAGCGACGGGCAATTGAAGTTAACACTCTTACGTATTGATATAGACATTCTGGTGGGGAATCCCATCTTTCTCGTAAAGCAATACATTGAGCATTGCACCCTCAAAGGCTTTGAGAGCTGAGACGCTCTCAGCGAACCGCCGGTTGATGGGGATGGACGGCAGTTTTGACCCGGCAGATGTGATTTTGCGGGCAGATGTGATTTTGCGGGCAGCATGTTGAATTCCATCTGGCAGATATTTGTGGCGAGGATTGTGTAGGATCCTCTCCCAGGAGTCTCCTTCTGAATGGCGTACGTTTCAAGACACTGGTAGGTCCGTACAAAATGGAAGAGTGAGGGAACGAATAGCCGAGGATGGGATCAGTTGAGAAATGGACCTCAGGGATGTGAATGTTAGACTGAAAGAAGCTCTGAGTGGGGACCATGGGTAGTGCTGTTTTATAATTGTTGAACTAGTGACAAGACGCGTGACAGATGCCGCGTTGACAATTTATCACGTCTTTAGAAAGTCATACGTGAAAATCCTACAGCCTGATATTGTACTGGAAAAAAGGATCTAGAAGAAACTTACTCTAGGAGACCAGTTTGATACTATACTCTCGAAGGTTGACAAATAATTATTAGTCATTTAATTATTTATGTAAACCCTTTTTAGACGTCTTCATCATTCCTATCACTACTACAGTCTACGTCCTGTATAAAAGGTCTAACGTGAACCTAGTCGCTTTCTCTAACTACAGGTGTTCCACTCTGAGTATCTACCAGGTGAGTCAGGCAGTGTATACATCCACTACGCGATGCTCGCTGGTCCTACTTGAACAAAGGTAACGAGAACTGTTTTGCTATACCTGATAGAAATATACTAAGACTAAGTAAAGTTTAACAGATATATGTACTAACCTAAGTCCCTCAAAGGCGATGAGAACTGAGGTACATAAACTACCAGTAAATGTATTTTACCATCTTGCACTAATAACGATTTCGATGACAACGATCGCAATGATGAAAACAAATGATGTTCATCTTGACCGACACAGTTCCCTGCGCGCCAGGTCAATGTTCATCTCATCATAGTGCATCAACAAAAATAGGTGTGTCTTTATCATCATGCTGCCGTATTGCTGCCTCCGCTTGATCCGTTCTCCTAGTCAGGTACGTGAAGCCGAATTCATGCCGAGCTGTTCTCAGAACTTGCAAAGCACATGGGTAGGATGTTAAGAGCCTCTGTAATTGGGGGGACATCACGCTCTTTTCGATGCTACAACTATCACTTGTGCTCGCTATTTCGTCATTATTTATCATCCTTGCTCGAGCAGAACCTCCGATTAACATCACATTCCCTTCGCGACCTCCTGAAGCTCAGTACAATGTTATCAACGACAACTTTATCGGAATTTCGTGGGAGTTGAGCTCCTTTGACACACTCTGTTCGTGTTTTGATAGCAGATAATCATTATCATGCTCATCACGAAATGCAGGGGGAAAGTCCGTCGATGCTCAGCCGAATGCCATGCAAAACTACTTACACAATTTGGTTGTCCGTCTTTCAAACCCTTTACGAATCAGGGTAGGCGGAAACTCAATGGATGGGTATAATTCATGACACTGTCTATCAAACTAATTAATGACGGTTGTTAGTTCTACCTACGTGCCATCCCTCAAGGTGGTTCTCGAGTTGACTGATCCTCATGCTTATTTTAATGACGTTCCTGTGAATTTCGGTCCCGCACTGTTTGAAATCATGAATGGAATGTATGACAAAGTTGGTTCCATGAAGTTTGCGATTGGTCTTAGTATGCGAACTCCGAACGCGTGGAGCAAGATTGTTGAACTGGGTCTAGCTGCAGAAGCCAAACTTGGTGATAGATTAGATGTGATGCTTTTGGGAAATGTAAGTCTTCGTTTTTCGCCTTTAAGCTGCGTCTTTCTTAATAAGTCGATGTCGACAGGAGCCTGACTTATACGCTGGACATGGAGAACGCGACGCCTATGAGATATCTGATTATGTTCGCTCCTGTTTTTCTGTTTATCATACTCACATTGACTAAGCCCACTAGATTCCTGAAGTCGCCGAAGTTCTGGGTCATTTACGCGATGCAGGCGCTCTGAATGATACAATTATGGGAGGACCTACTGTTTGCTGCCAATGGTATGGATTCCCCTGATCGCTGACCGGAGAGATAACTCACGACATCTCAGGAGCCTTTCTGACTTGTTTGACGCTGGTTTCGATCAATTTGACTATAAATACTACACGTGGGTTGGCCGCTCGTTATGGTGCTGCAAAACTCAAAGGATGAAGATAGACTTCAACGATATCCAAATCACGCCTGCTCCGGCGTGACATCGCAGAACACAAACCTCACTTATTACCTTACTCACGCAAATGGTGATACATCTCTTTCTCTAATTATCGTACATACTTAAATCGGATGTAGTCGGTGAATATCTCGGATGGCAGCAAGAGGGCATGGACGCTGCCATGCAGAGGAATGTCCCCGTTCTGATGACTGAGTATAATTCTGTGGCATGCGGGGGCTCGAATATCTCTTCAACTGTAAGTTTTTTCATAGCTTTTGTCCTACCTCTAAAGTTTGAATGAATTTAATGTCCAGTTCGGTGCGGCTCTTTGGGCTATTGATGTTGGCCTAAAAGCAACATCGATGAATTATACAGCGGTCTACCTTCACACACGTGAATATGGTGTCCAATATAATCTATTTGATCCACCAACGCCTGAAAATAGTATCTCATCCGGATGGAGGACAGGTTCCCCCTACTATAGTGCACTTTTTCTGTCGGAGGTTGGGGATCCTACCGGTTCAGTCATTGTCGATCTCGACTTGCTAAACTCCACCACAAATCAGAGCGCCACCGCTGCTGCGTATGGAGTTTACACCGATGCAGGTAGAACGAGGGATCGCCTTGTCATCCTCAACTATGCCAGTCCCACCTCTGCCGATGAGGATGCATATCAGCAGTTCCTCATCCCCGCAAACCTCACACACAAAGTTTTCTATCGAATCTTGACTGCGCCCAATGTGACTGAGAGGACTAACATTACATGGGCTGGGCAGACCGTAGGTCAAAATGGTGACCTCGAGGGAGACCAAGAAACGAGCACCATAGTTTGTAAGGCTGGGTGTTCGATCAATGTTCCCGGACCGGGCGCTGCACTCGTTTGGCTGGATTCAGAAGCGAAACTCTTCATGGGGAACTCGACAATTGCTCCATACCAGTATTTGTCAAATGGGATGAGAAGTTCAATTTTATCTGACATAACTACTTGGATGATATTAGCTCCTGTGGTATTCGAAGCTTTGGCTTTTATCTTTTGATATATCTATTTATTGCGGCTAGTCTTCTCCTGGAGATCACCTCAATTCAGATCTTCATACCGTAGGACACTCTGGAGTTGGAGAATGGCGGTATGTCCACCAATCTCACAACTTCAAGCATAATTGGAATGTGAGTGAGATCGTCTGATGCATCAGCCGTATCGTAGGGCCTTTTCACATGAACGAATAACCGATTCTGTGAATTTTGCAAATAAGTTGACATATTCGCAGAAGCCTGCCCAAAGATGAAATGAACCGCGATAATGCCACCAATAGGACAAACCTAAAATGTCATAGGTGTGACGAGAAATCAGAGTCTGGATAACAGTTTCCATGAACCTGGAATAGACAAACATCCCAGGAGCCGGAAAGAAATCTTATGTCCGTATCAACGGCATCAACGTATTGACATCTCTAAAGTTCTATTGTTTCTTTGTGTTTGAATTTTCTGCCTGAACGCTCAGTGGAGCGGAACCGGAATTGATTACCATGTAGCTCGAATTGAAAATGAGGCAAATCAAGAACAGTCACTCCTGGTTTTTGATCAGTAATAGTGACTAGCCCTCGCGATATATGAGTCGCAGGAAGAATCGAATATAGTGGAATAGAGAGCGTGAAGATTGAATTCTGCTTGGGTAACACTCCAAAAACGGCTCAGTTTAGGGTTCGAAGAATTGACTGGGTGGCACACTTACATTTGATTGCGCTCGATTTTGTAATGATTTTGAAAGCGTTCTCAGTCTCATGGATGATGATGCCTGCGATCCCAACAAGACATGGATTTTTACTCTGACAGACTGTCTTTCCGTGTCACATCATTGTATAGACTCGGGCGGTTTACACACCTGAGATGATAGCTCCATGAAAATCGGCCTTGACTAGTTTAGGGAACATCGACTGTGAAGAAGGTATGGATTTTTGAGTCGGCAGGACGCTTGCTTCAGGTACTGGACTCAGGGTAAGAAGTTCTGACATGTAGCTCATCCAGAGGTGGTGTAGAGGGAGAAAGAGCTGATATCTACGACAAAATGAGCACGGTATGTTTCAAAACTGAAATTTCTGCGTACTTGGCTTGCTCTTTGTCGAGCTTCCAGGCACCCTTTGCCACTGCCTCTCGTTTTCCTATTCCACGTGCCCTTTGCTGCTTCTTGCGTTCCTGGGTCTTCTCGTGCTTTTCTTCCTCCTTTCTTTTACGTGAATCACGAGCCGGATTCTCAAGTAAAAGCTGGCGACCGTGAACTCGATCCAAGTATTTCGTAACAGGGTCAGACGAGGCGGTGAGATTCGAGGTCACATATTGAGGAATATACGGAGAACTGCTTTTGAAAGCTAGCCGGTTGCCCTATGAATAACTCACCGTAAATCCAGACCAGGTATGCAAAATAACATTCACTTACCACAGTGCTCTGCAGCTCCTTGTAAGGATCGACTGGTTTCATGGTTTTATCTCCCATTGCGCGTGAGCTTGAAAATTTGTTTACAAGTGTTTCCTTGTCCGACTCAATTGGGCAACCTCGGCATATAATGTAGTTTGATAACTACGTGATAGACATAATGCAAAGTATTTGCAAAGTATTCCATACAAAGAAAAAAAGTATGTAATTGTCCTATCCTCTCAATAGGGTACACAGTATCCTCAAAAAGAAAATAATAAAACGAGCGTTTCAGAAGGGAGGCACAAATGATAGTAGTCCAAACGAGAAATCTCAGAAACTCAAAGCGGAAAGACGTATTTAACACGAGTTACGGTGTGACCGAAGCAATGCTTGAACACGTTTCAGCCTTCCGAGAGCTTTCCTCCACCAAGGTAACACTGTGTTAATTTCAGGCGACCGGCTCACGCCGACATTCGGATCTACCTTCGTGCTATTTGTTGATCGCGTGACAGGGAGAACTCGTGCACTTGGATCTCTGGTTTCCTCTCTATGCTTCACAGATTCAGAGGCTAGGCGGATAATTGGCCTAGCGTCCGAAAGCCCTTCGGACGGGGTTGAGTAGTGAGAGTGAGACGAAATCGTGGCAGTACGACGAATTGTGAGGTTGGAGTTGTCCGAGTCTGTCATTGCTGTGAGGGTAAAAAGTGTCCCACCATCGACTGCAGGACTGAATCCCAAATCTAAAGCCTTGTCAATGTTGAGATCAAACTGGATTTCAGATTGTAATTTGTCAACATCGTCCGAAAGCAGTTCAAGGTTCTGCTCCAAGATTTCTGACTTTGGCAGTTCAATTGATGCATTCTTCTCCGGTTCCTGGTCCTCATCTATTGCAGCAGATTGCGCGGGACCTCTCCCTTTCTCCGCAGAGGAAAGCACTGTCTCCATTACAGAGGCCCAGTCATCCATCTCGCTCTCGATCTTAATTTCAATCTTTTGCAAGGGTGGGATTCTCTCCTCCTCGTCTTGCTCTTTGTTCTCTTCCTCAGCAGGGATGGAATATCCGCCTGAGCGTGGAGAAGCAGCTCCAGGGAGTCTATGATTCAAAAAGTCCCAGTCTGATGACGAAGAAAGGCGTGGTGAGCGGGAGTCAAGAGAAGTTGCCCTTACGTCAGAGAATAACAGACCATCCTCCCCTACACTTTCCGCAGAAAGGCCGCCCCACTCTCTTCGCCGATTCTTGTCAACAGGCGTTCCTCTACCGACATACTTGATAGCTGGCCAGGATCCACGAAGGATGGATGACTGGTCCGAAGTAAATTTTGTAGATGAATATTTCTTTTTCGTCTTCATTGTTGGGTAAAGAGGTGTGAACTGAGAAGTAAATGACATCGTCCGACTGAGCTGACGAATGGAAGGGGCAGCCTCTACAGAAGCCGAACTTGACGGAACACATAGGGAAGGAGCCTGCAGTGGTGAAGCATTCACTGACAAAGGGAGCTCGACAGTTGATGCAACTGGAGAGTTTTGTGTCGAAAAGGACAGAGTCAAGTCTAATGAGACCTCTGTGAAGGCTTCAAAGATAGTGGCCGTATCAGAGGCATTTTCGTCAGGTAGAACAGAGCCATGTTGAACCGTCAAGGTTTCATCTTCTGGCGTGGCGGATGTTCCGCTTCCTTTCACTGAACTACCAGAGTTTCGACTCTTGTCCAATGTGCTGGGAATATGTTCAGTCAGACAAAATTAGTTGGCAGACGGAAAAACACACCCGGCGCTCATCCTGTGAGACATCTTTGTTTCCGTGTAAAACTTATCTAACAGTCTGGGTTTCCAGGACCGTGCTTGGTTCCCACAGGTATCTGTAAATGTGGAAGAAGGGCAGAAGATGGGTGAGGGAATGTGAGCTGGTGGGAATGGTGCGTTCGGGTTTCACAGTGCAAGCAACTTGACAACAAGCTTCCAAATCCACGGACAACTCGGGTATTAGGCAAGGAAATCATTGATAGAGAAACTTATCAGCCACGACGCTGCGTATCTTACGTTCGTAGACAGAGCGGCGTTTCGACCCAACAGAGCCAAGATGACTTCCAAATGCTTCAAGTAATTGCGGAAGAAGCAACCTTGTGTGAAGCCCGGTTATATTAAATATCGGGACACATGCTCGAGTTTGAGTTCTTACCTGGAACAATTGAAGCTCGATTCACCGTTAGAAGACGAGTAGAATTCTAGAAAGCCAAGAAAGCCACCAGTTCAGGATGCTTGAAGGTCGCCACTGTGATATTGCGCCCACCTGTCGCTGAGGAGTCTGAGTCGATTCATGTTAAAGTGACAGAGAATCCCGGGTGGTGTCAGTACCAAGAGGCTCTTGCCGAATTCAAACTCCGATTTTTACCGTTCTCTTATATAGCTTGGCTTGACTGCCTCCCTCGTTTCATCCATTAGCAAATTTAGTCTGTTGTGTTTACTTTCAGAATTCATCAGATAGCTCAATGATAAATGATAAACCTCCACAGCTGTCTATTGTCAAGGAGCCCGACGAGGTTTAAAATAAGATAACGTCACCTCTTAGGTCAACAGCTGAGGGATCCCTCCCCTATTTATGTATGGGAGCTGGAGTAGGCAGTTTCACTTGTAGTGAGTGGGAGCACAGGTTGAGATGGAGCTGGAGCTGGCCACAGTTTTAAGGGTCAAGGCAGCTGTTGAGTAGTGATTGGTTGTGTAGCCATTCTCCTTGGAGTTGGAGCCTTGTGTTGTAGTAGTGGTTGTGTTGTTGTGACCCATTCCTTGTGTATCGATCCATTTCCAATAAGGCTGATCTTCCCAGTCTCCTTCAGTGTTATAAGATAAAGTGTCTCAGGGGTCACCTATAAAGGTAGATGACTGAGGGAGCTACTACATAGTGTCCAAGGTTGTATAGGGTAAGTTACTACTCTGGTTACCCAGTTGCTACAAGGTAAAATGATGAGGGAACATTGTTCTGATGTCACTCTATAATAGAGCAATGGAAGCTTTGTCATATCAGCTCAATTGAACAACATATTGGAAATCCAAGAATCACAAGGTTTTCATTGAGGCCTCTTGTAGTGACTTAGCCTAGACAACTTAATCACCCTCCAAGTCCAAGTTGACAAGGAAAACTCAATAGAGTCCTGTTCTATTTCTTGTACACTACTTATACACCTACTACATGGTCTGTGCACTATTTTCCTGCAGTCATCATGTGACTTGTCATGTGACATGACCTTGTGACTTCCCATTCATGTGACTGTGACTGAGTGACACATGTGATGTGACACTTTCCTGCACTTCTTCCTGTATAGTAAGTCCAAAAGAAAAGAAAAGAAAAGAAAAGTAAATATAAATAATGACTTAGCTATTTTGCCAAGTCATAACACCACCCCTCTCTTAAGTTTCCTTGTCCTGAGGATTTTTACAACTCATAATAAGAGTTAACCATGTTGCCTATTTCCTCCTTATCTTCTTCTGTCCACTCACTGATTTCTGGTTTCTTCTGCTCAATTTCTTTTTCTTCTTTGATTGTCTCCAAAGTTTGTCTTCTTCTTTCACCTTTCCATTGCTTCCAATTCCATTCTAACCTTCCCCAGTATTCTTTATTATACCTCTTATCTGACCACCCAAATAATTTCTTTGCTGTAAATCTTCCTGGCAATTCTCCTCTTCTGAATGTTCCTTTTTCTTACTCTTGTCTTGCCACATCTTCTTAGTCTTATTAATACTCTTTCTTAAATTCTTTGATTGCCTTTTTTGCATTCTTTAAGTTCTCTCTTCCCTCCCAAGTATCCAATTCCACTGTAAATCCTTTCCAGCATACCAAGTATTTGTCTCTTCCTCTAACTCATCGCTTATTCAATATTTTCTCTACTTTCCATTTTTCTTCCTTCTCAATTATCACTGGAACTGGTTGCTCCTCTCTCTGTCCTTCTACTTGCCCTATGTATCTACATATTCTACTAACATTAACTACCAGGTGTATCCTTACTGTACTAGATAGTTCTAATTCAACTGTGTTCGATGATACAATCCTTTTTATCTTATAAGGCCCCACAAATCTTTTCGTCAACTTCTCTGTCCTCCTCCCAACCATTTGGTACTTTAGATCCTTAGTGCTCAACATCACTAAGTCTCCTACTTTATAATCGTTAACCTCCTCACTCTTTCTGTCTGCATACTTTTTCATTTCCTCTTGTGCTTTTTCTAGTGCTGCTTTTGCTTTCTCCTGTATTTCTTTTATCTTCTCAATAAATTTCTTTGCTCTCTTGTATTTCCTCTTCTTTCTTCCTTCGAACCCCATCCTAGGATCTTGCCTGTAATTTGCCTTAAAAGGTATTGTTCAAGTACTCAAGTGCGCTTTATTGTTATATGCAAATTCTGCCATTCCCAACCATTCAGGCTATTGTTCTTGCCTATGATTCATGAACATTCTCAGGTATTGCTCTAACTCCTGGTTCACCCTTTCTGTTTGCCCATCTATCTGTAGGTGAAATACCATTGACAATTTACTCTCAATCCCCAACATCCCATTTAACTCTCTCATTAACCCTGCCACAAATTAGGGTCCTCTATCCAAAATGATACTTTCCAGTAACCTATGCAGTTTCTACACATTATCTCTAAACAACCTTGCTAATCCCTTTGCCAATGTTTTCTCTATAGTTGGTATAAAATAGACTATCTTAGTTAACTAATCCACTACTACTAGAATGCTATCATATCCCTGTGCTAAAGGCAACTTAGTGATAAAGTCTGCCAATATATACATCTATGGTTTTTCTGAAATTGAATTTGGCATTAACTTTCCTGCTGGTTGTTCTGTGCAGTTTTTGTTTCACTGACAAGCATCACACTCTTTCACATATTGCTTCACTTTTTTTGTTACTCCTAGTGTCAGACTAGCTAACTCCAAAGCTGGAATTAAGCCAACTGCTCCTTTATCAGTGTTTGACAAGGAAAACTCAATAGAGTTCCTGTTAGATTCTCTATACTACTTATACAACTACTACATGGTCTGTGCAGTTCTTTCCCATGCCTATCATGTGACATCATGTGATGTGACACTGTGACTTCCTGTCATGTGACTGTGACTGTGTGACACTTTGTGACATGACACTTTCCCGCACTTCCTTCTATGTAGTAAGTCCAAGATAAAAGAAAAGAAAAGAAAAAAAAAAGAAAAGAAATAATAACTTAGCCATTTTGCCAAGTCATAATACTATCCCCCTCTTAAGTTTCCTCGTCCCAAGGATTTTTTTTTTTTTTTTTCCTACAACTCGTAGTTTGGGTCAACCAAGTTGTCCATCTTGTCGTCATCTTCTTCCATCTACTCTTGTATTTCCAATTT
>Ga0153995_1000033_pt1 | contig 23442 bp, 35 predicted proteins | sample TSNC079MetaG_FD_104678 | JGI IMG/M metagenome (GOLD analysis project Ga0153995, IMG submission 104678) | Attine ant fungus gardens microbial communities from North Carolina, USA - TSNC079 MetaG | ecosystem: Host-associated > Fungi > Mycelium > Unclassified | place: USA: North Carolina, Lumber... | reverse complement strand
GGTCGATGTGGCTGCGGACGTTGAAGTGTCTGCGGTCGTGGTTGTTTCGGTGATCATTCCGGTGGGCGGTGTCACGAGTCCGTTGGTGGTGTCCGGGGTGGAGGTGCTGCTGCAGGCGATCGCTGCGATGGCTGTACCGGTCAGGGCGGTTGCGACACAGACTTTGTTCATCTCGGACGCTCCTTTACCTGCGTTCTCCTTTATCTGCGTTGCTGCCCGGCGGGTGGTGTCGATGACCGCCACCGGAGGGTCAGTGGCGGGTGAGGTCGTCGTGTTTCGTCGCCGGAACGTAGGCGGTTCGTTCGTGTCCGCGTTCGGTAAGACGGCGGAAACGGAGAACTCGTGCGGTGCTCTCGTTTCGGGAGCAGGCGACCCACCGCCGTGAGTGACCAGCGTGCTGGTGGGTGCCTGTTCGCGACTCACCCGAACCGTTCGCCGCGACAGGAATTTACCTCGCGGCCGACGGTCTCAAACATCAGCGGTGCGAGCTTTACGGCGATGGAGTGACGGCCTGGTTGTGGAGGAGTGCCTTTTCGTGGGTACACCGATCCGAACGAGTGCGGATCGGAAGGTGTACACGATGCAGGATGTCAGACGGGCAATGAGCGATCAGGACCTGGCCGAGGAACGCGACCGGTTGGAGAATCTGGACGAGATGAGCCGCTGCGAGGAGATACGACTCGAGATCGTGCAGGACGAATGGGAGCGTCGGCAGGCGCTCGTTGATCGTGAGAGTTCCGATAGCGCTAGCAGGTCCGGCAAAACGACGAAAGTGACCTGACGAACCGCCGGGCCGCGCAGGATCACCAGTGGGTATCGATATGATTCGACATCGATACATACCGGGTATGCGGTTTATAATCGAGGGTGTGTGGTCGCAGGGGTAACTGACCGCGCGTCGAAAGAGGGCCATCTGAGTTGTGTGCTCGACGCAGATGGCGTTGTACCGCCCCGGCTCGACGTGCAGAGCCGGGGTGCCGGGTGCGGTGCTGTCGAAAATCGCCACGATTCGAGCGTTCGGCCGAGGCTCGGGTGAACTGGTGGTCGGCGTGGTGTGGGTGGCTCATCGGGTGGGCGTGTGAGTGCTGCGCCGATGGGCCATGTGCCCGTACCTGACAAGGAGCGAGCACTCCGACAGTGTAGAGGTTGGTCGTCGATGGTCCGCAGCGTCGACGCTGTCGAGGTGCCGGGTTGTGTTGTGCAGCCTGCGTAGTGAACGCATCGATACTTCTGCCTCGTTGAATGCTTGACCGGTGGTGCGTGGTGCAATAAACGCACGTCAGGACTCCACCCCCGCGGGTTGGTGGGGGCGTGTGGTGGACGATTCGTCGGCTGCTGGTGACGGCAGCCGACGAATCGGGCGGATCGCCTTGTGCTCGGGTTCTGAGGGATCCGCGTAGGCCCTTTCCGGTTGGTGCTTACCGCGACGGGCCCTGATCGGCGGCTCGTCGCCGTTGCAGCGTTCCGCCGTCATGGTGGGTTACCCGGTGGGGCAGGTACCGAAACCGGGCGTCACGATTATTGATCTACCAGGTGGTCGCAGTGATGCGCGATTGCAGACACCGTGTAGATCCTGGCAGACGTTTGTTTCGCCTTTGTGTCAGATATCGCGGTCTCTTCCCGACGTCCTGCCATCGTGTAGTGACTGTCCTGTCTGTGACGGACTGTCGATCCCTGTGGTTGTTGCCCGAAGCCGTGTCCGCCTGCAGGTCCCTGACAACGATCGGCTCGCAGGTGGGTGATCGCCCGGACCTCCTGGTGGGGGTGATGCATTGTCGCGGACTCTTCCCCGGGTGTGTGAATGACCCACGTGCAGTGGGTGATTCGGGAATCTATATCTGGCGGGCGGTGGATGAGATCGTCGTGTAGCGCGCTCATGTTTGTTCTCCCTCCCGGATATGGTTCTTGAAATCGGTTGTGCCACTGGGTAAATACCCCTGGTGAACGGTGTCTGTCACGTAGGTGTCGCCCCTGAGGGAATCGGAGGAGAATCGGCACTGGGGGACGATGCGGGCGTGCGCCTTGCTGAGGATCATTTACGCGATGACATCAGAACCGAATCATCGCTGGCAGTTCTTGAAAGCCGTTCTCCGACAACCAACGATCGTGGGTGCGATCGCGCCGAGTTCTACCGGTGTGGCGGCGGAGTTGGCGGCGGTGGTTCCGAAGGTGGGATCGCCGGTAGTCGTCGAGTTGGGCCCTGGTACCGGTTCGGTCACCGATGCCATCGGGGCGCGTTTACCTGCCGGGGGTCGGCACCTGGCAGTGGAGGTGGACGGCGAACTGGTGAAACACCTGCGCCGAACACGGCCCCACGTCGAAACGCTGTGGGGCGATGCCGGTGATTTGAAGGCCCTGCTGGCCTCCGCGGAAGTGGACCGTGTCGATGCCGTGGTGTGTGCGCTGCCGTGGTCGCTGATCGGGGAGGGAAAACAACGCGAGATCCTCGATCAGATCGCAGCGGTTCTCGTACCCGGCGCAGTGGTGAGTGATTTGCCTATCCCCATGCTCACTGGTTGCCGCGGGCGCGCGACTTCCGCGGTGCACTGAACGAGACGTTCGAGGAAGTCGTGCGGGGTTCTGTGGTGTGGCGCAACGCGCCACCTGCGGTGGTGTACGCGTGCAGGCGTCCGGTGTCGCGTGTTCTCTCCCGCTGACTTTCTGACCGAGGTACCGACATCGTGGGTGCTGGTGTGCGCGGGCGCGCTGATCGTGGCGGAGGTGGGCACTGTTGTCGGTGTCGTACTTCCCGGGGTGACCGCGGTTCTGGCCCTCGGTTATCTGGGGCGGTCGGGTTCGGTTGACCCGATCGCCGCGGTCGTCGTTGCGATCTCGTGCGAGATCGTCGGAGGGCATCTGGCGTACGCGCAGGGCAGGCGAATCCGCGGCGGGCGCTCACGTGGGCTGGTTCGGCGGCGCATTGCACCCCTGATCACTCGCTTCAGTCGAACTCGTTCGCGGGCTCTGGCGTTGGAAGCGCGGGCGTTCGAGGTTCTCGAGCGCAGGGGGGTGGTGGCAATCCTGTTGTGTCAGTGGGTTGCCGGTGCCCGTACGGTGATGCCGCGGTTGGCGGGGTCGGCGGGGTTGAATTATCGGAGATTTGCGGTTGCTCAGATTCCGTCGGCCGTGCTGTGGGTGTGCACGTGGATGGCCGTCGGAGCCGTAGTCGGTGCGGCATATGACCGCGTAGCGTCCGGGGTTACCGTGATCGGTCTGGTTGTGTTGGCTGTGAGCCTGCTGGCCGCTGCGGTGTGCTCGATTACCGCTCGCCGGCGTATTTCCAGAAAGGCAACGGGGATGCGCGTTGACCCTTTCGCCGCTGACTGACGGCCTGGACTCCAGCCACTGTCAAGGATGTGTCTCGCCGGCGTGCAGCTACGAGGGATTCTTCGAAGGCTATCGCCCCGGCCCGTACGGCGATGGTCACGTCGGCTTCGAACTTCAGCCGGGTCCTATGCGAAATGGCCGGGGTGTAGCCACTCCCACTTCGACAACCCCGAAACCCGAGGGGATATCGTGCTTCGAACTGAGGCGACGACATGTCCCTGGATGGATGCGTGAGTGCCGGCGGCTGAGAGGTCGGGGGTGTTTTCGCAGTGTTCTGATTGTGGGTTCGTTTTTGGTGGGCACTCCTTGGGTTTGACGGTTTCGGATTTGAGTTTCACGGTTTCGGATCGTGCAGGACGTCAGGTGCGAGTGATCTCGATCTGGTCACGGAGCGCGAGCAGTTGGAAGGTCTGGGCGAGATGAGCCGCTGTGAGGAGATGAGGCTCGAGATCGTGCAGGACGAGTTGGTCTGTCGTGCCGAAAGCCGATGTACCGAATACCGGACGCCCTACTAGCGCGTGGGATGTCAGGTGCTTTCGAGATTTGGCAGCACTATGCCTCGGTACGGGCGTGTTGGAGATCGGCGTGAGCGAGCCTTCGGTGTATCGACCGTGCGATTGTGTGGTGGATGAGCGGAGCCCCACCTTGACCTCGACCGCCGAATGGAAGTGCCGACCGCCCAAACCCTTTGCTTCTTCTCCTGTCGATGCAAAGGCCGGTTGGCCCGTCAGCCCTCGTCGAGCTGACTGTCGTCATCGCCCGCGTGGAAATCGGAGAATTGTTTGTCGAGGTCTTCGACCCTCTCGTCCGACATCTCCGAGACGTGATCGGCGAACGCTGTCCCGGCCACTGTGCCGCCGGTTCCCGGCACCGTCACCGACTCTCTCGCTCCAGGCTCGTACCTCTTGTCCATCGCGTCCGCGTCGTCCTCCGCCCCCTCACCTGCGTCGTCACTCGTGTGCGGTCCGGTGGGGCCTTCTCGTCCGGCATCGACGTGGCCGGAATTCTTCGTGTTCACAGGTATTCCACTTTCCTACATCGACACCGAACATTCATCACCCCAGATGCCCTACTTACGCTCGAATAGGCGTTCTGGCAGCCAATTTCGATGAAACCTCAGTTCCGAGGCCACAAAGTTGCGACACTTCGGACGTACCCCTTCCAGCGTGCGTCGAATCCGGAATAGTCGTTCGCAGAATCCCGACGAACCACGCATGAGATGGTCCAGGAATGCGAGGCCCTCGCAGGCGAATACAGGTCGGCGCGCCAGGAACGAGGTCACCTACGCCCCCTGCACGCTCCTGGTCGATGCGTTCCACATCCGCTGCGAGGTTGCGGTGGTCACTACGCGGCAGGTAGGGGGTAGCCCTGCGTAGCGGCGGTGGACCCGCGACCTGCGGAGCATTCGTCCGAGCGGGACAACGGACTCCGACAGCAGCCGCACACCGCGTCAACATCTCCAGCCGACGGATGTGCGTGATCGAGGAAATATGGTCGAGCAGCACGGAGCAGGGTTGTGAGGAGAATGTTGATGGATTGGTTCGTATCGTTGCGTGAGGAGAGCGGTGCGCGCGTGTACCGCGGCGGTGCAGCCCCTGATCGCGCGACGGTCCTCGCGCAAATAGTGCGGGCCGGTCGGGAGATCACTCAGGGTGAGGGCGGTTCGGTGATCTCGGTCAGCGGCGAGGTGGTCATCGACGGCACACCGGTGGGCGCCATCGCATTCGGAGACCCTGGTGTCAGCGATGAGAAACTTCGCTTCGAGATCGGGGCCGCGTTCGACAAGGTCCGATCTCATACAGGTATCCGGCCAGAGCTGCGGTGATCGTCGAGTGGGACACGTCCCGAGGTGGTGGGCACGGCGGCGTTAGGATGATGGTCAGTTCTTGGTCATGGCTGTGGCTGTGGACTGTCTTGATGCCGGGCTTGCTGCATGGCGGCCTTGAACGGGTGGGAGGGCTATGCCTCTGACGAAGAAGTTCTCCGCGTTGTACGACGATGCGTTGGTTGCACTTGCTGCTGCTTCCGAACGGCCGGCCACCGTCGTCAACATGGACGGTCGCTACGCCATTCGCGTCGATCTCGAGTACAACCGCCATGTTCTGGCCACCAACTCTCCCCGTGGGCTGGGAGACGAACCCGATGCCAGCGGATCGTGGTGGGTGCGCATCGTCCAAACCGATGATGCAGGTAATGATCTTGTACTCACGGAGGCACAGAAGCCGTGGCTTATCGACGCATTCGACGCCGCGATCGGCCAGCTCGAATCAGAGGGACACGTGATCGTTGCCGATGTGGATTTCGGCGCCGCCATCCATCACTCCGACGAGCGATTGTCGGATTCCGATGCGGCATCTTCGGACGTGCGGTTGAGCTGAGCGACCCGCTCGGCGAGAATCGTGTTCTGGGTTTCCAGTGCGAGGATGACCCCGATGCCGGTCAAGTTGACTCCGTCGGCGATCAGCGCGCTGATACGCCTCAACGTGGCCAGGTCCGCTTCGCTGTAGCGGCGGGTTCCTCCGCCCGTGCGCGCGGGGGTCAGAAGTCCGCGGCGTTCGTAGAGCCGCAGTGTTTGCGGCCCGACCCCGGACAGTTCCGACATCACGGATATCCCGTACACCCCGCGGCGGGCGTGTGCTGCATCTGTTACTGCCACAGCGCCGTGTGCTGCATCTGTTACTGCCACAGCACTGCTCCTTCGGCCCAACCGGATATCGCTCGATTTTAACACGGCTCACCATCGTCCTTACGCTGACGGATGTCACAAATCTGTTAGTGAGGATGGAAGATTTTCGCGCAGACGAACATAGCGATGGCCAGGACGTGCCCACCTAAAAGGAATGGAGACACGACCTGAATGGGCAGTTCGACTCGGTCTTCGCTCGATCGCAGTGCCACCACACCTGTATTCTCAGTCCCTTGAATGGTCGATTATCTGTATCGTTTGATATAGATTTACGACATTGGATCGAACAGCTGTGTTTGTGAGCACGTGGACTCCGGGAGCCTGAATGACTACTGCCATGACCTCCGCATATGACGTCGGGCACAACGCTGCTCAGCGGCGGTCGCCGCTGAGCTTGCCCAGGACACCACTGGGTGCGACGTGGACGTGGTGGCGACAGGTGACGATCGACGTTGTCCTGGTGCTCGTGATCGCCGGGATCGTGGGCGGAGTCGGTTTCGTCCTTGCGGGCCCGCTGACCGGAGTGGCCGTCGCCCTCGCCGCAGCGGCCGCATTCCGCGTAGTTCTGCAGACGATCAACACCTGAATACGAACGTGAAGGAAAGACGATGCCCGCAGCACGATACGCACGAGCAGCGATCAACCGACAGAAGCTGGTAATCCCGTGAGCAGGCACATGGATGATGCCGAATACGCGCAGGTTGCGGTCATGTTCGAAGAGTTGGCCGCTCTGCCGGGTGGTGACGTGCGCTGCGAGGGTCTGCGCACGCAGATCATCGAGTCGTGCCTTCCGCTGGCTCGCCATATCGCCTTGCGGTATCGCGGCCGCGGACAAGCGCACGAGGACCTCGTTCAAGCGGCCAGCGTCGGTCTGGTCAGTGCGGTGAACCGCTTCGATCTCGCGAAAGGCAAAGACTTCCTCGCCTTCGCGATCCCGACAATGATGGGGGAGGTGCGTAAGCACTTCCGGGACCGCGGCTGGGACGTGCGTGTTCCGCGGTCGTTGCAGGAAAACTATCTTGCGCTCAACAAGGCGCGTTCTTCTCTCACACATGATCTCGGGCGCGAGCCTACGGTGCCGGAACTGGCGAAAGAGCTGGGAGTTGAGCCCGCCGAGGTCGCGGAGATCGTGGCCGCGGGCGATTCCTATCACGCGGCGTCCCTTGATGCGGTCACCGTCGGAGACGGGCGGTCGGTCGCAGATACGTTGGGAGAGTTCGACTCAGCGCTCGCCGGTGTCGATAATCACGAAACGCTCCGGCCGGCGCTCCTCGCTCTGCCTGAACGTGAACGCACCATTGTGCTGTATCGGTTCTTCGGGGAGCTGACCCAAGCGGAAATCGCGCAGAAGGTCGGACTGTCCCAGATGCACGTCTCCCGACTCCTCACCCAAACGCTCGAAAAGCTGCGAACCTCACTTTCACTTGCGCCCCAGCTTGCGGGCGCAGCCTGACCTGCCAGGAAGAAAGGACGAGGACCGAATGCATTTCACTTTTCTCTACGACGGTGCGGCGGAGCGCACAGCGGAGTACCCGACCTTGGAGGAAGCTGTCCGGAGTATCGAATTGGGGCAGGTCGATCGCACGCTCTGGAGCATTCAATACACCGACCGTGAGGGCGAGATTCAGGTGTACCGATTCCGTGCGAAGTGCGAAGGCAGCGATGAAAGATGAACGCGCAGAACTGTATACAACAGGACAGGTTGGGAGCGTAACGTACCTTTGCGCAATGCATCTCGTCCCACGGGCCTCGGCCACAGGTTCGTTGCCCGTAGGAGTGGGAACTCATGCCGTTTTGGCCAGCATCTGATGCAACCTTTCTCCCTGACCGTCCTCGGACGTGACGAAGTCGCGTCGATAGCGGATTCTCGCTCGGTGGGGGCGGTCGTGCGTGAGTGGATTATGGCTGGCGGTAGCCGACTGAATCTACGACTGCCGCTAGTCGTGCCCAACAACTGAGCCAGCCGACCGTTTTCGCGATACGAATGTTGCAAGTGCAAAGGTCAGCTCCCTGGCAGGGACAGCGACTTGCCGTTTCGAATACCACACAGCGGTCGGTCGACCTCCCTAGTCGAGATCGACCACCGGATATGACGAAGCTGCCGGCACCGACAATGGCTGTCCAGCGGCGTCACAGGGTCGGTGCCCGTCCTGCGCCTCTCGGCAGGTGGCCGCTTGAGGAGGCATTTCTTTCGGTGGTACCCGGGGCAAGGAACTTCGGCACCGACAGCCGCTGCATTGAACCTCTGGCGCCGGAATACTGCATATTTTGAATACTGCATATCCGCCACTCGACCTCCCCGGACGCCACTGACCACCGGAAACGACAGGCAGCAGGCACCAAATCAGATGCATTAATCGTGCATCTGGTGCAACCCTTCTCCCTGACCGCCGGACATGACGAAGCCGCCGACACCGAAAGGTGTCCAGCGGCTTCACAGGGTCGGTGCCCGTCTTGCGCCTCTCGGCAAGTGGCGCTCGAAGCGGCATTTCTGGGGTGGTACCCGGCGCAAAGAACCGAACACCGACAGCCTCTACAACGAACGCCCCCGCAGAGTTATTCCGCACCGCTGACCAGCGCAGTAGCTCATTTCCGGGGGATGATCGTCCGCAGTACGAAGCGGAAGACCACCGCGGTACCGGCGCCGACCGCGACACCGGCCACCACGTCGGCGAGGAGAACCCCGACGGTGACACCGAGGACCGTTGCGGCCACGATCGCCAACGCGACATCGGCAGGCGCCGGCCGAGGACTGGTGATCGCACTTCCCCTTCCGCGACAGTCGACGACGTACTCGCACAGATCATCACACGCCGTTTCACGCGGAAGTCGGACCCACGCTGTTCAATGGGGCGAGAACCGATTACGAGGAGGTCAGGCCATGTGTGGACGCTATGCAAGCACAAGCTCAGACAAGGAATTGCAGTCCTTTTTCGACACGATGCGGACCGTCGGCGACGAACTGCCACCGTCCTACAACGTCGCCCCCACGCAACCTGTCCGTGTGATCCTGGAACGAACCCCACGCGAGGAACCCGACGCCGAGCCCCAGCGTCAGCTCCGGACCGTCAAATGGGGCCTGCTGCCTGCCTGGTCCAAGGATCGAAAGATGGCATCCAGGCTGATCAATGCCCGTAGTGAAACCGTCACGGAGATTATCTGCCCCTGCCAGCTTCGGGATAGCTACTTTGCATCATTTGAACTGCGCGTTATGCGATGTTGACCAGCTAGGAGTTGCTCAGGCATGTAAGGCATGGCAGTGCCCGGGGGGAGCCTTTGGTGATTGATTTTCCTATGGCTGTCAACGGTGTCGAGCCGAGTTGGAGTCGTCCTGGGTCTCTAGCCCCTGTTAGTCCGATTTGTGATCGGGCTAGATCCGGGGAGTAGATCGTCGCCGGTGCGGAGCGTTCGTGTCGACGATCCCTTACCAGCCGAAGGGATCTTTGTCGGACCCTGGGACCCATACGTTTTCGGGTTCAGTCCATAGACGCTGTTTGATCATCTTGCGGGCCGCACGCCGATTACGTCCGATCAACCGGTCTAGATAGAGGTGGCCTGCCAAGTGATCGGTTTCGTGTTGTAGGCATCGAGCCAGATAGCCGGTGCCTTCGACCGAGATGGGCTGGTTGTCGACGTCCACCCCGGTTACCCGCGCCCACTCGGCTCGCCCTGTCGGGTAATGCTCACCGGGAACGGAAAGGCACCCTTCCAAATCCTCCGGGTCGGGCATCGTCTCTGGCAGTACTGATGTCTCCAGTTTCGGATTGACGACGTGACCTCGGAACCGCCGGCCGTCGTCGATCAGGTCGTAGACGAAGACCGACCGTTGGTCTCCGACTTGATTAGCCGCGAGCCCAGCCCCGTTAGCTGCCGTGTTCGTCTCGTAGAGATCATCGACGAAAGCTGCGAGTTCGCCGTTGAACACCGTTACCGTGACCGCTGGTGTGGTCAGGCGTGGGTCGCCGGCGATGAGGATCGGTCGAATAGTCATACGAAAGAGGGTACTCAAATACGAGTACTCAGGTAGAACTATGGGTATGAATCCCACGCGGCTGTTCGTCCTCGGCGCTCTCTCCAAGCGAGGACCCATGCACGGTCACCAGCTTCGTCGCGACGCCCGCGTGGATCGTGCGGAACTGTGGTCGCAGGTCAAGCCTGGCTCGCTCTACGGCGCTTTGCATCGACTCGAAGGCGAGGGGCTGATCAGACCACTGCGCACCGAGCAGGACGGAGCGCTGCCCGCCAGAACCGTCTACGAGATCACCGAGGAAGGGGCGAGAGAACTGCGAGCCCTGCGGGATGAGGCATTCACCGAGTTCGAACTCAAACCGGACCCTGTCGACCTCGCCCTGGCCGTAAGTGCGGACCTCGACCGCGAGGTATTGCGCGGCTACATCGAGGACCGTATCGCGGTCCTTGCTGCCCGTGAGTTGCAGTTCGATCATCAACTCGACCGGCGGTGGCCAGATCAGAGCGTCGCGGACGATCTCATCGTCTCTCATGCAAAGATGCGTATCCAAACCGAAATATCTTGGCACAGAGAGGTGCTCGACAGTATCGACAAACTCGAAGCGCGTTAGCTTGTGGCAGTCGGAAGGTCTCCCTGGCGCGCTTAAGCATGTGCCGTCAGGGCACGGTCTTGTGTCATTCGCAGGCCGTGGCGAGCCGAGCAAGCATCTCGCGCAGGATCGTGGCATCGCTCTCTGTCAGCGCTGCGTGAAGGAGTTCGTCTTCCGCTTCCCTGATTTTTCCGCGGACCGCATCGAGCAAGGTTTGCCCACTTGAAGTAATGCCGACAGTGCGCTGACGTTGGTCGCGGGAGCGTTCGCGGCTGACGAGTCCCTGCGAGACCAATGCGTCCAGATGTCGACCCAATCGAGTGGGGTCACGGCGGGTCCGGCGGGAGAGCTCCACCTGAGACATGGCGGCGCTCGAGGCGACCTCGGTCAAGATTGCGTACTCCCACATCGACAGTCCGGCATCGCGCAATAGGGGCTCCTCCAGAGCGCCTAAGCGCGGCAGGACTCGAAACATGAGCGCAGCGAGGTCTGCCTCTTCGTGTGCTGGATTTTCGGAACCGGTCATGGACGGCCTTCCCATTATCGTCTACCGTAGTAGAGGATTAGTTCATCTACCGAGGTAGAGGATCAAGTTTAGTTCTCTGCACATTTGACGTTAATTCACACCTTGCCGGTCTCGGCACCTCGACCACGACCAAGTGGTCGAGTGTGATGTCTCGGCTATGCCCGAAGGGGGCCGCTATGGACGTATCCATGTTGCACACCGTGACCGAAAACCTCGCGGGATGGCTCTCTGAGGTCACCCACGGCGATCTCAGGCAGCAAACGCCGGTGCCTGCATGGGATGTCGGCGACCTGTACGTGCACCTCATCGACCGAAATATCGCCATTACTGCAGGGCTCACCCATCAGGTAGTACACGTGCCCCATCAAGTCGACTCATCGCGGAGGTCGGCCCTCGACACCTCGGCAAATATCTACGGCGGCGGGTTCGAGGAGCTGTATCGTCAGACGGCCCGCCGAGCGGAGGAAGCCTTCATATCCGTTTCCTCTGCTGAGCTGCGCTACTGCATTGACGGGGTCGACCTCGACGCCGGCGCCATCTATGACAAGCACGTCAGCGACACCGTCATCCACACTTGGGACTTGGCGCAAGCGATGGGATTCGACTATCGCCCGGCCGCCGAGGTTGCCCACCGGACCCTGACGGTGCTGCAGAAATCGCCGATCGAAAATGTCGATTCGGTATGGGCGAGTGCGCTCAGAATGTCGGGCCGGGTCTAACGGTCGAACTATGGTTGCATCCGCCCGATGGACAGCATCGTTGTGCGTGTGGAGGTGCCGGAGGCGCACGGAATTGACGTGTCCGAAGTTCTTGTGTGAGTGGAGAATTCTCCATCGGTGAGTGCTTGTACTGTTCAAGGGTTTTCGTTGTCCAGTACTTGGTGCCCGAGCTCGCGGTCGAGTTGGCTGGTTTGTTCGCGAATCATCCGGCGCAGACCCGTGCGAGCCGCGGTGAGATCGTCTTCTGTGGTGCGTAGTGCGTTCTGCAGGTCGATGTTTTCTTTTGTGAGGCCACGGATTTCGTCTTGCAGCTTCGAGTTGGCGGTGGTGAGGTCGTCGACGCGGGAGCGGAGATGGTGGGTGGATTCTTCGTCGAGTTGGCGGCCGAGTTGTGTCGCAGGGCGGTCGTGAGTCGGTCGACTTCGGAGCGGAGGGCGCGGTTGTCCTGACGAGCGAGTTCTAGGTCGGTTCGTAGGCTGGCGGCACTGGCGCGGGTGCCAGTCACTGTTGCGCGGTCCGGTGCGGCGGCTTGGTCGGCGCGGGCCTGTTCGATGTAGCCGCGTATGCCTTCGGCGTAGACGAGCCAGGTGGACACGCCCGCAGCCTTGGCGACGGCGGTGAAGGTGATCGGGGTGGCGCTGGTTTTCATCTGGTCGACAACGGTTTTGACGTGTGCGCGTTTTCGTTGGGATGCTTGTCGGCGCGCTTGGACCAGGACATCGGCGGAGGTGCGTGAACTGCTCATGTTGCGGTGTTCTTGCCGATTACGTGCAACGGCAGTGAGCGGCCTGCGATGCCCGCACGTGATTTCCGCAATACGGCCGAGGCTTCGTCGACGCGGGCTCGTTCGTCCGGGGCGAGGGTGTCGAGCTGGTCGGTCATGGTCTGGTGCACGTGGGTGAACGCGTCGATCTGTGCGGTGAGGTTCTCGACGACGAATCCAGCGACGTCCATCGCGTGGGCGGTTTCCCGGTCGGCTTTGAGCGAGTTGATATGTTCTTCGATCGCGGTCAGGTAGGACGGATCGGGCCGGTAGAAGCCGCATCCGGCGCATTGGAAAACGCACGGGGCAGGCTCCGCCGCCGGCTTTCACGTTGGACGGTTCGATGCAGTTGCCGAATGGGACCGCGACCGCCCGCACCTCGTAGGCAGCTTGGTCGTTCATCGGGGCCGGCCGCCCGGCCCGGTCGACGGTGAATGAGGCCACGGTCGCGACGGCTTCACGTTTTCGGCTGGTAGTGATTTCGTAGTAGATCGTGGTGGTGTTGATGTGTTTGTGGTCCATCAGGTCGCGCAGTACGTCGACGGGCACGCCGGCATCGGCGTGCCGTTGCGCGTAGGTGTGGCGGAGTGTGTAGGGGTAAACCAGGGTTCGATCGAACGGGAGTGGGATGCCGTCGGCATCGACGGAATCGGAATCGAGCCGGTCTATCTGGTCCACCCATGCCCGCATCACACGGGAGATGTAGTGCGTCCGGATAAACGGCTCGCGTGCAATCGAAGACTTCGCGGGGAACAGGTACTCGCTGCTCGCAGGTGGTGCTGGCAAGGTCTGTCGGATTTCCTGCCACTCGCCGATCGCGGCAGCAGTTGCCCGGGTAATCGGTAGTTTGCGGCCGAGCCGTTTGGATTTGATGTTGTTCCAATGCAGCGTTGGTTCGTCATTTCCGGTCACACAGTCCCGGAGCAGACTGGCGACCTCAAGTGGGCGTCGACCCGTGTCGCGCATGACAATGAAGATAGTTCGGAACATTGCGTTGACCTGCCCGGGGGTGAGTTCGCCGTGGCTGAAGCCGACACCGATACGGTCAAGGTTGGCATCAAGCTGCCGGAGAACCGAAGCAGGCAGGGCTCGACCAACTTCCTCCTCGCGGTCGCCTGTGAACGGAATCATGTGGAAGCGGTGCCGGTTGAAACCGGGACCGAGCCCGTTGAGCCGCCCGTTGATGCGGCCGTACTCGATCAGCTCGAAGAACCGCCGCGCCATGGTGCGGCGCCGGCTGACGCTCAACACTGCGCCGTCGGCGTGGCTGAGTGTGCGGAAAACCTCCACGACCTGGTCCATGTCGGCACGGTCGAGGGCAGGTGGTCTCTCGCCGAGGTCGGCGCGTTGTCGCAGCGTTCGCGCGGCCAGAGCTGCCGCGCGCACCGTTTCGACCATGATCCTGCCCTCGGGCAGCTCTGTGCGTGCCCATGTACGGGTGAGTTCGCGCAGCCATTCGACCTCGATCTCCCCGAAATCTATGGTGCCGGCTCGACGACGCGGCCCACCGAGCATGGCGGGGTCGGGCTGTACACCCAACGTAACTAGATCCCACACCATCTTCTCGGTGTGCTCGATGCCGAGCATCTCGTCGTGTGCCTGACGCAACGAGCGCGCGAACTCGACCAGGTGCGCTTGCACGCTTGAGGTTCCGTGGCTGGCGATGAGCGAGGGTAGATCCTTCTCCTCCATCGTCGCCACGCTCGGCACCCGCTCCAACTCCCGCACAACTTGCCGCATGACACCAGGGGAGAGCCGCCCGTTGCGATGGTCCCGTTGCTGGACCGCGTAGAGCACTTCCCAACGAAGCTGCTCCGAGAGATGACCGAGCGAAAACTGGTTCGCTCCTAGATACGGAGGTTGGGTGCGTGCAAATACCTCGACCGGAGTATCAGGCGTGTTGGTTTTGCGGCGGGTGTAATGCAACGGGCACAACGGAATTGCCCCGCGTGGTGTCAGTAGACAGCCCAACACCAGGCACATACGTTCCTGTTCTGGACCCAATGGTTCGGCGACACAAGTGACCCAGGTTCCGAGTTCGGTTGCCGGATTCTGTCGTGAGTGTGAGCGCCACTCGGAGTAGTGACGTCGACACAAGCCGCGTACATCGAAGCGCCGAGCGCAACGTACACCGTTGCGCTCCACTCGGCATTGTTCTGTTCGCTGCCCGTACTTCGTGCGCGGCCGGTCGGGTACATGGGTGTCGATGAACTCGTCTCGAGATATACCTGACTTGCTCAGCGCGCGAACACAATGCGTGCACATACCGCGGTCGCCGAGTATTTGTGTGCACGCCCGGGTCACGCAGAGGTCGACGGTGCTCTGCGGGTTGCCAGGGTCCGCGGTGCACAACCACAGCTCGTGGTCCCATTCACCTGGCCGCCAGCTCGTGTCGGTGTGTCGGCGCAACCACCGGATCCAGTCGGACTCGACACTCGGTGAGAACATCGACGCTGAGTGTTGCGAACTAGTCATATCCCTCCAGTCTTGCTGCCACTCGTTCCACCGCAGCACGTTTGGCCGTTTCTGGCGGGTGCAGGTACGGATCCATCGAGACCGACGACACGTGTCCGAGGAGGTCCTGCACGACATCGCGGGGCACACCATTCTCGATCCATCGGGTGGCGGCTGTGTGTCGCAGCATGTGCGGGCGCGCTGTGAAACCCGCAGCCGCGGAAAGCCGCGCGAACAACGATCGCACGTTGCCGTAGCGCATTCCGTCGCCGATCGGCTCGTGATAGAGGTTCACAAAGACCAGGTCAGACTCCATCGCGCCCGCGACTGCGAACCGTTCGTGCTGGTACTGGGCGTAAAGGCCGACCAGATCGTTCACTACCGGAATCGACCGTGGATACCGGGATTTGGCGAGTGCGCCGTTGGCATTGCATCGTCGGCGCACATGGATGTGCGGACCGTCGGTCGAGCATCCGACCAAAGCGCCACGAGGTAGCAGATGCAGATCCTCACGGCGTAGACCCAGCGCTTCGCCGACTCGGATCCCGGTGAGAGCCATCAGAGTTATCAGAAACCGGTCTCGGGTTCGCGCCGCCGCTGCAATCAGCTCGTCTACCTGCCGTGCGGTCAGGAACTCGATCTCGGGTACCGGCGCCGTCAACTTCAACGACTTCGCCCGGATGGAGGCGAATTGGCCCATCTCCCCGCTGTCGTGGCCCGGCAGGTATCGCAGGTCTTTTCGATGTGACAACCGTGGTATCAGTTCTGACGAGACCCAACCGTGCGCCGCGGCGAACCGTAAGAACTCGCACACCGACGTCATCACCGCGTTCGCTGTGCCCGCGCTGCGAAACCGCGTTGGCGAACTCGGTCGGCGCGGCGGCAACGGCTCAGCGACCAGCCACCGCAAAAAGCGCGCCAAGTCGCTGAACTGTATTTTCTGCCAATCGAATCCGAATCGCCCGCAGTAGCTCAGAAACAACGCTATACGGCTCGCGTATACCCGCTCGGTGTTCGGTGACCGGTCCAATGCGCGCAGCGCCGCTAAATACGCCGACGCTTCGGTGTGCACGCGGTACGCGCCATCGATCACGACATAACGGAGTGAGTCATCCGATGGTGACATTGCCCGTTCCGCGACGAAGACGTCCACATGACAAAGCTAACCAACGCGCCAGCAAAGACCCTGATAACGAAAAGGAACGTCGCACGAACAACTGTCGACCAACGTGCCTCCACCAGGCAACCAAGAGTAGATAACGGAGAAGCCGTCATTCGAAGTAGCGCCGCCAAACGACGGGCCATCATTCCCACCAACGGATACTACGAATGCATGAAAAGTGAAGCAGGGTCGAAGATTTCATACTTCCTTCACGGCGAGGGAGACGTCCTTGCGATGGCTGGACTTTACGAGTTGTGTCCCGATCCCGAACTGCCCGAGAACGATCCGAACAAATGGCTATGGACCTGCACGGTTCTGGCCCGGCCAGTTATCTACCCCTCGAACAACATAGTTGTCATGTTCGGTAGAGGGTGATTGCGGAGACGTGCCCGTCCGATATCTGCCCCGTCATGTGGCACGTGGGATAGCTTCCGTTTACCGGCTATGTGATGACCGTCGGCACGGAGTGGTCGGATCGTCCGAGGGCGAGAAGAAGCTGTGTTAACCGGCCCTTAGGTGCATGGAATTTCGGAATCTACTGTCGCCACGAGTGGTCTATTGGCCACCCCTAAATGTCTGGCTGTCGAAATTTTTGAGCGTAGCGACGGCTGCCTTCATGATGAGATCGGTTGACACAGGACAGGAATCGTTCCTGACGATGCTGAATTCGCTGTGCGGTACGCCCAAAGGTGTCGAGGTGTGGGTGGCGATCATCGCCGCTTCCCAGTGCGGTGCCCCGACGGCCGCGACATGCAATAGGTGGACCAGACGGCGAAAAGTGATGGTGTCCCGCAGTTCACGCACGTCGAGGAAGGTGCTTTGGTGGTCATCGGCATGGGGCGATGTGGCCGAGAGAGCGTCTGTCAGTTGTCCCAGCAGTAGGCTTTCGGCGATCTTCCAATCGAGATCCTGCATATTTTGAACAAAACATCTGGGATTCACGCCCGCGTTGAACGCGAAGAAGACACCTGTGACGCCTCGGACAACACCGTTGTCGCGTTCGGGGTGGTCCGCCAATTTCGCTACTTCGTGCAATACCGATACTTGGTCGGTCAGGGCGTAGCGTTCTTCCCACCATTTCGACTGAGCAGGAACCGATTTCATGGACAATCTCCCTAGTTCGAGTTGCGGCGATCCGCCGCGCAGCTTCGACGAAACAAGCGCATAGCGGCGAATCGACGGACCCACGCCGGTTGGATTGGTCTTCGTGGACGGCGCAATCACACCGAATAGATACCGACGACTGAGATCACCGGGCGCCTCGGTGGCCTCAGCCGTCAGTTCCTGCATTCAACTTCCAGGCGGATCGGTGTCAGCCCCGCCGGCGGTGGGTGAACGTGTTACGCGCTCGGAATGATCCCCAACTGCTGGAGCACCGCAACGCCGTCATCGAGACCCTTCTCTTCGACGATCAGGCCGTTCTCGAGCCGCAGAACCGTTGTGCCGGTAAAGCGCATGGTCTTGCCGGACGCCGCGGGAAGAGCGCCAATGGGGAGCTCGTCGAACGCGATACCGGTGTGGGTTCCGCCGCCGATCCACTGGCCGACGACGTAATCGCCTTCGGCGATCAAGTCGGCGGTGCCGCCGAATCCCAGGTCAGGGAACGCGGCACGGAACTTCGTGGCGAATTCCTTGACTTCCTGCCGTCCCTTGAGCGGATTGTGCAGAGAGTAGTGGAAGTTGATGTCCGGGGCGGCGAGTTCGTCGACGACGTCCGGGTTCCACGGGTTGCCCCAGAACTCGGTGAACCATCGGCTTACGACGGCCTTGTTGTCATCTTGCAAGGTCATGACTGTGTTCCTCTCTCGCGGACTGTGACTGTTCGTCGACGCCTTGGGAGGCGATGTTCGTCGACACTGTGTAGACGTTCGAACGACCGGAGATGTGAGATGCGGTGTGGCGCTGGATGCATGAGCGGTGTCTGGTGTGACGCGGTGTGATTCTTCAGCTCGTCAGGGGCCCAAGGTAATTGGTGTCGGTGACGTGGTGACGGTGCTCAATGAGATTGCGGCCAAATGCCGGAGGTGCCTCTACGATGGCTGGTCACGAGATGGGTGTCGATCATTCCGATCGCTTCCATGAGGGCGAACATCGTGGTGGGGCCGACGAAGGCGAAGCCCTTCTGTCGCAACGCTGTGGACAAGGCGACCGACTCCGGCGATTGAGTCGGAATCTGGTCGAAGGTCTGCGGTGCCGGCGTTACGGAGGGCTGAAATGACCACACGAAGTCGACGAGACCGCGCTCCTCCCGCAGTGCGATCGTCGCGCGTGCGTTGGTGATGGCCGCACGGATCTTGAGGGTGTTGCGGACAATGCCTGAATTCGTGAGGAGCCTGTCCACGTCGAATTCGGTGAAGGCGGCGACCGTATCGGGGTGGAAGTCCGCGAACGCGGCGCGGAAGGCTGGTCGTTTGCGCAGGATGGTCGCCCACGAGAGCCCGGCTTGGAATGCTTCGAGACTGATGCGCTCGTACAATCCCTGTTCATCGGTGACCGGCATGCCCCACTCGGTGTCGTAGTAGCTCCGCAGCATGGGGTCGACCGAAGCCCATGCTGGTCGCGCGAGCCCGTCGTCTCCCGTGACCGTGCCGTTGTCGATTGTCATTCGCTGATCCCGGTGACGCGCATCGTGATGTTGATGCGCCCGGTGGAAAGGCCGCAGTCGTGTGGGGCGGTGCCGGGATAGATTCGTGAAACTCCATGGTAGGCAAGCCGTGAGGGCCCACCGAAGACGAAGAGATCGCCAGATGCGAGCGCGAGGTCTACGTAGGGTTTGGATCGGGTCTCGGTGTTCCCGAATCGAAATCGGCAGGTGTCGCCGATGGACAGTGACACGACCGGCGCGGGGGAGAATTCGTCCTTGTCCTGGTGCATTCCCAGGCGAGCATCGTCGTCGTAGTAGTTCACCAGTGCGGCGTCGGGGGTATAGCCGTCACCAGCGTGCGGATCGCCGGTGGCTTCGACGAGTGCGCCGCGGCCCAGTCGAACCATCCACTCAGGGAAGTCGAGGACCCGGTTGCCGTTCACATCTACTGCTTCTCTTGTGTATTGGTAGGGGCGCCAGTGCCAGCCGAGACACACGGTCTTGACGGACATTTCGTGGCCGCGAACTTTCGCTGGGCGTAGGGGTACCGGCCCGTTCGACCATTCACGGAATCGGTCCGTGATCCATCGTTGTTGGCCGAGTGTGAGCCATCCCGGCACGAAAACGGCGCCCGGCGTGAGCTCACGGCGGCGGACTCCGAGGAAGTCATCGTCGAACAGGCTCATGCGTGATCTCCTGCGGTCCCGGGCTCGATGACGATCCCGTCCTCGCGCATACGCCAGATGTGTCCGTTCGGCAGTGCCCCGGAGAGCCCGAGGATCGCCGGCCCGGCGAGGTCTTGTGTGTGGTGGTCGGCGAGGGAACTGAACGCGAGGGTGTCGCGGGCCTTCCATGACGTCGACCAGGTCAACCGGCGTGCCATCTGCGCCCAGCCGACCGGGCTTGCGGCTACGACCCAGAGATCGGGTTCGGGTTCGGCAAATCGGCGAGCCTGCCGCAGCCAGGACGCCGCATTTTCCGGCCAATCGACAATCCGGAGAACAGTCCGTCCGGACGCGGTCCATAGGGAGGCGAACGCATGGACCGCGGCGGCGGAGTTCTGGTCCCGCGCATGCCCGAGGGTGATAGTGGAGGCACCGCGACTGGCAGCGAGCGCGACGAGGCACTCGACCTCTGTCTGTGGCGACGGCGCCGGGATGTGATCAGATTTCGACTGAGCCGCGGTGAGATCGTCGTCGAGACGTGGTGATTGCATGTGCGTCAGGTCCCTCGTTGTCGGTTGGCATGGTCGGTGTGGGCGTCTTTCCACGTTCTGTATTTATCGGTCAGGCATACGCCGCACGGGCGGTAGCCGGCGGCGATCGCGGCCGGCTCGTCAGCGAAGAACACTCGGTTCTTCACGTAGCCACCGCGGCTGATGGCGCGCAGCGCGGCGGGGCAGTCGAGGCGGCCGTAGATCCTGCTCGCCCGATGCCCACCGAGGATTCCCGGCCTCGCGGACCGGTACGTTTTTGGGTCGTAGCCGAGGAGTAAGTATCGCCCGATCTCGAGTCCCGTCGAATCGGACACGATCAATGTGCATCGTGGAACACGAGCGCGAGGGTATGGCGCTCACCGCTTCGTATGGCCGAGACACCGTGGCGAACCGGCGCAGCCGACCATCCACGAGCGGATTCGACCGGGCGGTCGCGAGTGGTGAACACGTAACCGTGACCATGTGGCAGCAGCGTTGCCCCGCCGCGGGATTGGGCCCGCGGCCGTTGCTCGAGCAGCAGAAATTCCCCTCCCGTGTGATCGACGCCAGGGCTGTTGAGGTTGATGACGACCTGGAGTGGAAAGACGAGATCACCGTAGAGATCTCGGTGCAGAGCGTTCCAGTCGCGGGCGCCGTACTTGAGGAGGATTGCCGTTGACTTCGTCTGCCCGCCCTCGTGGCACATCTCCAACCATTCGTCCAGGGTGTCCGGCCAGGGCGCCGCGCGGCCGAGCTTGGCCCACCAGTCACGGGCAATCGGTAGCAGCCGCGGATAGAGCGCCTGCTTCAATCGCTCGATCGGCTCCGAATACGGCGCGTCGAAGTATCGGTACTGCCCCTCGCCGAAGCGATGTCTTGCCATGTCGACGGTGCTGCGAAACAGTTCGTCCTGGGTGTACATCGACTGAAACTCACTCGCCTCCGTATCGGAGAGCATCCTCGGTAGTAGCGCGCCACCGTAGTCGTTGACCTCGCCTGTGATGGCGCCCCAATCACCGGATTCGACCCGGTCTCGCCACGGGTCGGAAGGCTTCCGCTTCGCGTTCATGCTGTCCTCTCCAGATGTAGCAACATGTCCTTGGCGGCGAACCCGCCGATATAGCCGCCGAGTGTTCCGTCACTGCGAAGCACCCGGTGGCACGGGACAACGACAGGGAGGGGATTGGTAGCGCACGCCGAACCGACAGCGCGAACAGCCTTCGGGTTGCCGACGATCTCCGCGACCTCTTTGTAGGACTGGGTGTGTCCGTAGGCGATATGCGAAAGGTGCCGCTGCACCTTCTGTCGAAAACCGGTAGATAGTGAATAGTCAAGCGGCACATCGAATTTTGTTCGGGATCCGGCGAAGTATTCGTCGATCTCCCGAACTACGGTGTCCAGGCGCCTGGGGGCTCGCAAGATGCGCGAGCTCAGCTTGATTGCAAGCGTGTCGAGGACCTTGTCGTGGTTTTCTTTCTCGTAGCCGACTCTGACCAGTCCTGCTTCGGTGGCCACGAGCAGGAGCGAGCCGACCGGAGTCTCGACGGTGGTGTAGGCGACATCGAGCAGGCCTTCGCGGGTTGCTTCGGTCACCAGCGTTCGGTGAAGTCGGGTCAGCGTATGCGTATCCACTGGAATGGAGGTGATCAGGGCCGATACATTCAGTTCACCGGAGTTGTCGATCGCTGGGCGATCGGTCCTGGTGTTCTCGTTCATCGGTTGCCCCTTTTCTAGTGTGCGCCGGGAAGCATCGTGCGTAGGGAAGCTATTTCGTCGACCGGCGGTCCTGCACGCGACATCCGAGGTTCCGCCGCGAACCTCCGCTAACTTCGAGAGCGGGACAGTGCCGCGCTCGGAGAATCTCGGCAGATTGTCTGTGCGCGATCGCCACCAGTCACGCTTCTACGTTGGACTCGCCCGGAAAATTCCGGATAGACACGCATCGCGGCAAGAGTCGTTTCCGGCCGAGTGGCGTCGGCGCCGTCGACTCGGACAACCAGTCAACACACTCGCAGTACGGTCTGCGCGTGCGCGATCACTGTGCGTTCGAACGGTTTCTTTCATGTCCATCATGAGGTAGACGAGGAAACTCGTCGAGATGTGAGGTCGTCAGAATAATTTTCCTGCCTTCACCTCGGTGGGCTCTTCCAGATCGAGAAGGAACTGCTTGCGTTGCAGCCCACCCGCGTATCCGGTCAGCCGTCCGCCGGCCCCGACAACACGATGGCACGGCACGATGACACACAACGGGTTTCGCCCGACCGCGCGCCCTACCGACTGTGCCAGCGATTTGTCTCCGAGTTGCTCGGCCAACGCGCCGTAGGTCGTCCTCTCGCCCCGAGGAATCGCCCGTAGCAGTGCCCACACGCGCTCTTGGAATGGATCGCCGTGAGTTGTTATCGGTACATCGAAGGACGTGCGCAGTCCAGCCAGATACTCGTCGAGTTGACTCGAGGCCATACACAGCAACGGGAAGTCGCGTACTGAAACCTCAGCGCCGAATGTGCCCTCGGGTGGTAGATACCAATGATGTGGGAAGTACACACCCAGAACCGCATGGTCCGAGGCCACGATGGTGACCTTCCCCAGAACTGTGTCGACGACAACGTGACGAATGAACATGACTCCCTGCTCTCGCATGTCAAGGATGATGCTGTGATGCTTCATCATGTAGACGCACCGCACCGGAAAGATGTGAGAGAACATTCGCCACTCGCCGACGAGCCGTGTCATCGGCGCTGAAGTCTCTGAGTGCATTGATCGCATTTCGCAGCCCGGCCTTTCGCGTCGCTCGCCGATGATTTGCTGCGGTGAGTAAGCCGCCGTGCCTTACGTGGCTCGGCGCCACGTGTTGGAGGGCGGGTTCTCAAACATCGTGCTTGCCTGGCGATCTAGTCGATCGGCGTTGAATCGAGGGGTAGATAAGGCCAGCTACGGATGCCACGGGACACATACACGACAGATCGCCGCTGAATCTGCCCGAATTGTTCTGGGAGCACTGGCTCGATCCGAACCTCACCGACAAAGGCGAGGCCTGGGCCATGATCGATTCCGTTCCGGAGCCGCATCTCGAACCGTACGAAGTCGGGGCCGCTGTGAACTCTCCGAGGAACAGCGATCCGAGCTGCTCGAACCGGTCCACTGACGTCCTGGGCCTTTCTGTGGAATTCGATGTGTCGAGCACCGAGGACGGGGTCAGAGATACGTCCACGGCACCGTGATCCGAATGCGCCACGTGCAGAACCTATATCGCGAGTTGCATAGACGTGGTTGCTCGCGCCATGACTGCAGTAGGGGCGGATGATGCTCATCGCGATCGTGAGTATTCGATGAATTCTGTTGCTACCCTTACGAGATACCCCGAGTTGGCGATTCGAACCCTTAGGTGACGGCCCTTAGGTATACGCCCCGAGAGAATCGCGTGAAAATCAGCCCCGAGGGACGATGTGGGAGCGCATAGTTCTGAG
>Ga0153995_1000032_pt1 | contig 25264 bp, 27 predicted proteins | sample TSNC079MetaG_FD_104678 | JGI IMG/M metagenome (GOLD analysis project Ga0153995, IMG submission 104678) | Attine ant fungus gardens microbial communities from North Carolina, USA - TSNC079 MetaG | ecosystem: Host-associated > Fungi > Mycelium > Unclassified | place: USA: North Carolina, Lumber... | reverse complement strand
CATGACGAATTGAACGGACGGTGGAACATGGTTGGCGCGCCATCCAACGTGCCGTCAGGGGCTAGACTTCCGACCAATGTAGTCGAACGTCAGAATTGTGCCCGATGCGGTGAACTATAGCGTGAAGCGCTGGCAATCCAACTCGTGGCAACTCGCCAATTTCGCCATCCGTTGTGCAGGATCCGCGAGCCTCTGTCGGGGCATTGCCTGTTTGATCGGGACTTCTGTGCTCGCGGGCAAGGCAATCGCTAGCCAAGAAGTGCAAGCGAATGTCGCAATCCATTTCGGAAATTCGCAGCAAGTCGCGATCGGGCAAATGTGCCCGTATTCCGAATAATAAAATTAAATCAAAGGTTTATGGCGGAGGGAGCGTCCGCCTGTGCCATGTCCAGCAGCGTCCGGGAAAGCCTAGAAACGCAAAGCCTCCGTTGGGGAAATGTCACTTCCAAAGTCCGAAGCGTTCCTGTAATGTTCTGCTGCTTCCGTCATTCGGTGGGGGAAGACATGGGGGAATAGATTGGTGCACCCTAGTAGTCGGCGACCCGAGAAGGCTCTGACGGCGCTGCTGGTCCGCACCGTGCAAGAGCCTGGCAAGTATTTCGACGGGCAGGGGCTCTATCTTCGGGTGGAGACGAACGGATCACGGTTCTGGGTTCAGCGCATCACCATCCGGGGAAAGAGGTGCGAATTAGGGCTTGGGTCTCCTTCGCTGGTATCGTTGGCCGAGGCGCGAACCATTGCGCTCGACAACCGCAAGCTTGCCCGCGCAGGAGGCGATCCGCTGGCGAGCAAGCGGGAAGCTGCAGCGGTCCTCTCTTTTGAGGATGCCGCCCGCAAGGTGCATGAGATGCACTCGCCGACATGGAAGAACCCCAAGCACGCGGCTCAGTTCATTTCGACGCTTGAGACTTACGCTTTTCCGCGGCTGGGCCGGCTGAAGGTCCCAGAGGTGACGACGGCGGATGTGCTGGCGGTGTTGAGCCCAATTTGGGTGGAGAAAGCCGAAACAGCGCGGCGAGTTCGCCAGCGCATCGGCACAGTCATGAAATGGGCGATAGCTCAGGGCTGGCGCCAGGACAACCCGGCTGAGAACATAGCCCAGGCATTGCCGAAGTCTGAGACCACGAAGGCGAACCGGAAGGCACTGCCATATGCTGAGGTGGCCGGTTGTATTGAAGCCGTTAAGGCGTCGGGCGCCGGGCTGGCAACGAAGCTGGCCCTTGAAATGCTGGTGCTGACCGCGTCGCGGTCCGGCGAGATCCGGCTGGCCGCCTGGGCGGAATTCGACCCGCAGGCCAGGGTCTGGGAAGTCCCGGCCGAGCGCATGAAGATGAAGAAGCTGCACCGCGTGCCGCTATCCAGCCGGGCGCTCGCAGTTCTCGATCAGGCCAGGGCGTTAGACGATGGCTCGGGCTTGGTATTCCCCGGCACGAAAGCGGGAAAACCCCTCTCCGATATGACCCTTTCCAAACTGGTCAAGGAATTGGGCTTCCCCGTCGATGTTCACGGCTTCCGGACATCGTTCCGCACCTGGGCTCAAGAGCGGACGAATTTCCCGCGCGAGGTCGCTGAGGCGGTGCTTGCTCATGCGGTTGGCGATGCCGTTGAACAGGCATACGCCCGGTCTGACGTTTTCGAGAAACGACGGAAAATAATGGACGCCTGGGCAGCCTTTTTAGCTGAGCGGCGCGATAACGTGGTGAGGATTGGGGCATGATTTCGATAGAGGGCTATAGCACACTGGCAGTTTTCTATCGTGCAGCGCAGCGGTCCATATATCTTCGCTTGGGTCCAGCGCTGGAACTTAGGGAGGCAAATCGCGACGGTAGCGCCAAGGAATTCCTTCGCCCAAACGTTCTCGTCGCCGCAAAATTCTTGGTCCACGATCTATTCGTGTCCTCATCACTTAAGCTCGGTGAGAAGCGCAAAATTTCCATTCTCCGCGCCGATGGCTCTCTTACGACGATGGGGCTCGATCTTCTGAAGCCAGCTGAATCTGTGGGTGCCCGCGACACAGCATTTGCCTCAGCTCGAAGAGAATTTTTTGGTGAGCGGCGGTACATGGAGAGCATATTTGGATTAAGATCCCTTCAATCTGAATATTGGCATGATGCGTTCTTGAGTACTAACGCATTCTCCTCGGAAGAGCGCCGGCTAGTTCCCGCTGTTCGCGATGTAACGAGGTATATCCCGTTCATTGATTGGCAAACGGCCGTTATATCGACTACGGAACTTGGTATATTCGTGCGATCAATGGAGCTAATCTATGAAGCGCAGTCGGCTCTGGCAGGCATTGGCGTCGAGATGGGTAACCGATCCTTCCGAAGGGGCGGCGAGTTTACCGTTGGTTCCCCTGAGAATATTTACCGGATGATGCATCCGCTTGATGGATGCACAGTCGTTGCGCCGGCTGAGTGGGCTGATGAACTATTTGTCGATCTACTGCCTCGAGAAGTAACCAACACGCCTCATCGCAGAGAAAAGGATCCAAAATATATGATCGTCGATCTATATCGGGAGAACCCTTTTCTGACGAAGGAGGAATTCAGAGAGCAGCTATATCCTGAAATGCCTCGGCGCCAGTTCAACAAGCACTGGCAATATGCGGCGGACATTGAGCCTAATATTCAAAAGCCAGGCCGGCGCAAAGCGAAATCCTAACGGCGTATCGATACGGTTTTTTAATCGTGCAGACTATTTGACCATCACGTCTTTCGGCAACTTCTCGACAGTGTCCAACGCCTGCCGAAAGGAACCGACATGGTTGAAAAGCATCTGAGACTGCCCGCCGTCATCGACGCAACTGGCCTGAGCCGCAGCACCATCTACGACAAGATGAAGGATGGCACGTTCCCGCGACCGGTGAACTTGTCGAAGCGCGCGATTGCTTGGCCGGAGAGCATTATCGGCCAATGGTTGTCTAGCCGCGTCCAGCGCGCCGCCTAAGAAAAAGCCCCGCCGCAATGGACGGGGCCGAAGGCTATCAGTTTCGCTTATCGAGCATAGCCTCGACCGTCCTCTGGCGCAAAGCCGTAGAGGTTCAGTCATGACAATTGTCGTCCGAATACAGACATCGTCCAAGCGAGGGCCGGCGCCATTCCCAAGCCCTGAAACGCGAAAAGCCGCGGCTGGTTGCACAGCGCACGGCCCTTCGAAAATCGATCATCTTGCAGAGCTGATCGGCAAGGAAGCTAACCCTTCAACTCCCCTCCATCAAGTCAGCCGTCGCCTGCAAAAGCGTTTCGGGCTGTCGGAATCAACCGCGACGGTCACAGCCATCAGCGCCGGCCTCGCCATGCGTGAGGTGCAGTCGTGAACAATATCGTCAAAATGGAAATCCGCGTTGGTGGCGCCGCCGGTCGAACGCTCAATGTCAAAGGCCGGAATGCCTGGGCGCTCGATGCCCTGCTTCGGGCTGGCGAACGCGGCGTGACGCCTATCGAACGGCCGGCGCCGAGGTGGTCGCACTACGTTTTCAAGCTCAGGGAAGCAGGCTTGATCGTAGAGACAATCGACGAGCCGCATGCTGGCACCTATTCCGGCTATCACGCTAGGTACGTCCTGCGCTCCGCTATCGAGGTTCTGGAAGAAGAGCGCGCGGCATGAGCAACGTGATCAAGTTTCCAAATTCCGAAGCCAAGCACATGCTTATCGAAGCGGGCACCATCTCGGGCCCGCCTGACCATCCCTACCTCGGCCAGCTTCGATATTTCGTCAGCGTCGTGGACGTGGATGGGGCGCCCTTGGGCGTGTGGGATGGCCCCGCGCACATAGACGCCCTCGATGAGGCCCGGCTGTGGGATATGCCCATCGTCGACCATGCGGCGAATGCGGCCGGCGGCGAAGCATGAGCTCTACCTCGAATATTCGCGAGCAGGTCATGGACGAAATCATGACCACCATCCGGCTGGCGGAAGACGCTGGCCAGGACGGCTATGCAGAGGCGCGGCGGGTCTATCCTGCCGTTCCTACCAGTGTCATCACCGAGGCGTGGGCACACGCCGGGCATGACCGTGACGAGGCTTGGTGGGCTTCAGTCGAGCGCACCATTGAGGGCGAAATCATCCAGCGAGCCATTGCCGCTCCTGCGAAAGGAGGTGAGGCATGACGGCGACGGTTCACTACCTCGCACCTCCTAAGGGCTATTCCATGTGGGGCGGCGTCGGCGTCGACGGTAGCCCGGTCTGGCACGTCGCCCTCGCCGACAGCTTCGACGTCGTGCACGAACAATGGGAGTTCGGCACTCGCGGCGAAGCCGAGGCGTTCCTGGCCTCGAAAAGAGGAGGTGCCCATGGAACAGGGGTTCCCCTTCAATCCGCGTGATGTAGCGGCTGCTCTGGGAGGGGAAGTCTCTGGACGGAATAAGGTGCTGGCCCCCGGGCCGGGTCATTCTGCGAAAGACCGCTCGATGTCGATCCTGATCGACGCAAAAGCGCCAGGCGGGTTTGTCGTCACGTCGTTCGCGGGCGACGACGAAATGCAGTGCAAGGACCATGTTCGTGAGCGCATGGGAATGCCGAGCTGGCAGCCCCATCAGGGCGATAGCCGGCCGGACGATTGGTGGCTGCAGCGCATCTCGGCAAAGGCCGCCAAACGGGAAACGGCAAAGGCGCCGCCGGAGCCCGGGAACACAAACATCGACCCCGAGCGGGAGCGCTTGTTCCAAATCGGACTGCGGATCTGGGAGGCTTCCCAGCCCATCCGCGGCACTATCGCCGACGACTACCTTCGTTCGCGCGGCCTCTGGCTGCCGAAGGAGGTCGAGGCCGGCGGCCAGCTTCGATACCAACCGCAATGCGCCTTCAAGCTGCAGAACGGGTCTACAGTCAACCTGCCGGCTATGGTTGCGCTGATGACCGACCCCGTGACCGGAGAACCGAAGGCCATCCACCGCACGGCCCTGGCAGAAGGCGGCCTCGGCAAATCCCTCATCGAGGGGCTGGGCAACCCGAAGAAAGTGCTGGGCCATGCCCGGGGCGCCGTGATCCGCTTATGCCCCACCGACGGAGCGAAATCGCTTGGCCTCGCCGAAGGCATCGAAAACGCCATAGCCGCCATCTGCGGTGGCGCCTCGCCAGTATGGGCCGCCGGCATGGCGAACAACGTCCGGCTGTTCCCCGTGCTGGAAGGCGTCGGCGCGCTGAACATCTTCGCAGACCGCGGCGACGCGGGCGAAAGGGCGGCTAGCGAGGCTGGGCAGCGATGGGTGGACGCCGGTCGAACGGCCGAGGCCATCTACCCCCCTGCAGGCGACTGGAACGACACCATGAAAGGCGCAGCATGACCGCCACGGCAGACACCATCGACGAAGGCCGCTTCATCTACCACCCGGAGAGCGGCAACCGAGTCCTGAAGTTCGAGCTCGCTGTCGGCCGCCGGCTGACCTTCACGAAGGCGAAGGAGGCGCGGGGCATCAGTGCCACGCCATTCGTGTTGCGCGATCCTGCGTTAATTCCGCAACGCGATTGGCTCTATGGGCGCCATCTGGCCCGCAAATTCCTTTCGACAACGGTCGCTCCTGGCGGCGTCGGCAAAAGCTCTCTGGTCATAACCGAGGCGCTTGCAATGGCGAGTGGCCAGAAGCTGCTCGGGCAGTGGTGCGCACGCGACCTGCGTGTCTGGCTTTGGAATGGCGAAGACCCTGTCGACGAGATGGAGCGCCGCATCGCTGCGACCGCCATCTACTACGAACTCTCCGCCGGCGACATCGCCGGCCGATTATTCGTCGACAGCGGGCGCGAGATGGAAATCGTGCTGGCGACGCAGACGCGGGAAGGCACGGCTATAGCTGAGCCCATCGTAGCCGACATGATGCGGACCATCCGCACAAACCGCATTGATGTCGTGGTCATCGACCCCTTCGTTTCTAGCCACCGCGTTACCGAGAACGACAACAACGCTATTGACCGAGTTGCCAAGACTTGGGGCCGGATCGCCGACGAGACCAACTGCGCCGTGCAACTGGTGCATCACGTCAGGAAGACCAACGGCGCCGAAATCTCGGTCGAGGACGGCCGCGGCGCTGTTGCGCTGCTGGCCGCAGCCCGATCCGCCCGCGTGCTGAACGTCATGAACGAGGAAGAAGCCACGAAGGCGAACGTCGAGAACCGGCGGCTCTATTTCCGAGTGTCGGACGGCAAAGGCAACATGAGCCCGCCGGCGGAAAAGAGCGACTGGCACAAGATGGAATCCGTCAGCCTGGGTAACGGCCACCTGGGCGACGACGGCGACAGCATAGGCGTCGTAACAAGTTGGGAATGGCCCGATGCTTTCGACGGCATCGAGGCGGCGGACCTACTTAAGGCGCAGAAGGCTATCGACGGTAGCCAGTGGCGGGAGAACGACCAGGCCGGGAATTGGGTCGGCAAGCCGATTGCTCATGCGCTGGACCTCGACATCGGAACCGGGCGCACAAGCGACCTGACCAAGGCTCAGAAGGCCGCGAAGGCGAAAATCAAAACCCTTATCCGCGTCTGGATTGGAACGGGTGCGCTCGTCACGGTCGAGGCTAAGGACGGTAAAAGTAATCTTCGCAAGTTCGTCGAGGTTGGCGAATGGGCGACGACTGAGACGTTCAAATAGCCCTTCCCCACCCCCCCACCATGAGGTGAGGAGGAGTGTGGAAGGTGGGGGCAGATTTCCTCACCACCACCCCACACCCCTGTAGGGGGTGGGTGGTGAGGAGACCGGAGAGGGTTGGGGTGGTGAGGTGAGGAAAAGAGGCTAGCTATGGCAGACGACCTCGCCGTCTATGACGGCCGTGACTTCATCGGGTCCACTCGGCGGCGCGGGCCTCACGACTTCGTGGCGATGGGCCTCGGCGGGAAGAAGCTGGGGAGGTTTCCCGACCAGGCTGCTGCGACGCATGCCGTGCTCAGGCGGCCAGCCCGCCGGGTGGGTGAACATGGCCTAGTCTCGACTCCCGCATAACGCTACGGCATGCTCTCCTTGCAACTTGGAGGGGGCCAATCGGACTATGGATGTTGTGAACGAAGAGCTCGTCCGCGTCCGCCGTTTGCAACACGGTCTCGCGAGAAACTGGAATGAGTGCCTCACCGAGCGAGACCGCCTTCAGCAGCGGGTCTACACTCTTGAAGGCGAGTTGCAGGAATGCAAACTTGAACGAAACCTGCTCGCAGCGTTTGCTCTAGTCGTGGTCTTGGCGGCCGCCGTGCTTCGCTATTGGTGGGATATCTAATGTTCGGTTTCCGGAAGCGCCGAGAGGACCGGGATCGGAAAGCCCTGATCATCAAAAGGGGTGCGGATTTCGGGAGAGAAATTGCCGCTCCGATTGAAACCTATATCGCTATGCGGGCGGAAAGCATCTCAGCCGGGTTTCTACAGATCCTCTCTGACCGCCTGATGGAGTTCGGGAACCATCCCCAAATCTCCATCAAGGACCACATGGCGATCGACTATGAGGTCTTCTGCGAGCACGTGGACGCTGGGAGACGGTCACTTGTATCCGAGACTGAAAGCCTCTTCTCCGATTCATTCGAACTCGCTCGCGAACTGACCGGGGAGCCGTTGCTGGAGCAACTAACCGAAAGCCTGGTGTTGGAGATGGCCTCAGCAATGAAACTGAAGGGCCTTGCCTTAATGACAGATGCCTACGCCGCCGCAGCGCATTTGGAGGACGAAGGGCGTTGAACACCTCTCGCTCGATTGCGTTGGCTCTGGGCACGCAGTTGCACGCGCGGCACCTCGGAATACCGTTCCCCGAGTTAGGCGAAGCCTCTGGCGGCGATTTGCGGCAACCCTGCCTCCGAAGTCGCCGCACCCTAAACGCCAGCCAGGGAACTCCGTAGGCGATTTGCGCGCGATGCTAGTTCCGCTCTCGCGTGCGTGCAGGTGCACAGCGCGCGTGAGGTGGGCGAAAATCTTTGCTGACCTATGCTGACGGCGAGCGCGCTTGGGTGTCTTCATCTGCTTGGGAGTCGCTGCCAGCAGCGTGCCGTTAGTCGAGGACGAAACTTGGTGGCAAGCGGCGCAGGGTCCCTGAAGCGCTGCACAGGGCAATCGGTGCCACGCCGATTCCAATTCTGGCATTAGGTTTGGGTTCACTCAGGATACGTCTCAACGGCGTCCGGAGTCGCTCTGTGGAACAGAACGAAAGCCAGGGGGTTGCCAGGCTCCGCCATCGCGTCGCTACGCTGGCCGGTCACTTCGCCGGCCACGCTAGTTGTGTATTCCGCAATCACTTCGCCAAAACTGTTGCGCTGGATGGCTAGCTTCTGTCCTGCCTCAACCTTGTCGTTGAGCTTTACCAGATGCTCCACCAATCCCCCCTTGCTCGCGAGGATTGGGAACGCACTATTGCCGATGAAAATACCCACGTCCTTGCCTGTCCGTCCCATTGGCCCTGCCAGGATGCCGTAATGCTTGAGGACGTTCATTGTGCCCTCGACGAACAGAGCGGCCATCTCCAGGTCAAGAACGCGTGCAGCGCCGACCTCCGCGCAAAAGGCCGGGATGCCGACGTCGACAAATGCATTGTGCAGGACGCCGGGATAGACGTGATTGTCGAAAACTTGGCCAACCGGGAACAGGTCCACCATAGCCTTGATCTCGGGCACGTCCATGCCGGCAATATTGAATGCCGAGACTTCGAAACCCGTCGTCCCTGTATGGAAGTCTATCGCGGCATCGGCGTTCGGCCGCAACAGTCGGTTGAACAGGAGGCCCGCGTGCCGACTGGGCGCGGTAATGCCGTTTTCGGTCCCGGGCCACTCGCGGTTCATATCGATCAGATCATTGCCCCTGCCAGAGTTGGGCCATCTGCGCTGCATGCTTTCTATGGCAGGACGAGCGACGTCCGTGACGGCCACAACCGTGCCGGACATCTGCGCCGGATCGAGCCCGTTCATCACTGTCTGGACTGTATGGATGGAGCTCAATTCGTCGCCATGCACTCCGCTCACCAGAACGATGCGCTTGCCCGACTTTGCTCCCCTGGCGACAGTCACCGACACATACCAGTGCTGCCCCGTCGGCATCTCCACGCCCTGAAAAAACAAAAGATGCTTCTGCCCGGGCTCAAGGTCGTTGACGTCAAGGGCGCTAACGACTTTCTTTCCTTGGATCACGTCGCCCGTGTAGACCGTGCCGCGCGAACCGGCAGGGGCAGTCTCACTTGCCGGCTGTGTCGTCTCCTGGGCCCTGGCGCCGCCGGCACCAACTGCGGAGGCGCCCACCGCAGCGAGCGAAGCCATGATAAAATCGCGCCTGTCGACGCCGTCATTGGATTTGGTTGCCATAGCGGACCTTCTTCCTGAGCCGTCCTCGACGGGCGCTCGCTCTCTTGGACCATTACCATACATACCGCCCTGGCCTTGCGGCCACTACCAAGCCTTCCGGTCACCCTTCGGAAAGCTGGCGGATGCCAGTTCGTCGGTCCGCCTGGGTGGGATGCCATTTCCCGAGTCAGGCGAGGCCGCGGGCGGCGATTGCGATGTTGGCCGCCAAAGGGCAGCCGCCGATGCCTAATGCCCGCCAGTGAGTCTCGCAGGCGATTGGCGCCGAGGGTGAGCCTACCGCGCGGGAGTGCAGTTGCGCGACGCGCGTGAGGGGCGGGCATTCTGGCGCCGGACTAGCCGTCTTCTCGCGTTGTGACTGAGGGAAAGTCTTCGCGAGCCGCGGTCTATCGGACCATAATGTGCCTGCGAGGGCACGATGGCAGAAGGCCTTGACGATATCGTCAGCAATCGGATCCGACCGCCTTTCTAAGGAATGTGCTTGAGGATGGCTTGGCGGGGATCGAGGCAACAGACTGGTCTGTCCCTCAAGAGAGGAAAGACGCCTTTCTAGAGAACGCAAAAGCTCGCTTCACCGACACGGTCATTGGTATCAGAGTGCGCTGATACGGAGTCCGGCATCCGCCGCTATCGAGCGGTTAAAGCGGTTAGCTATTGATACCGATTTGCCTGCGGCGCCGCCACCTCATGCGCTCGGGGCAGCCTAAAGGTTCGTGAGCCAATGCCTGAAACCGCAGATTATCCGAACTGGCCGGCGGCATTGCCGCTGCATCTCGCGGCCGCCTACTGCGGCCTGTCAGTCGACACCTTCAAGCAAGTGTGCCCAGTCCGCCCGATCAGTTTTACGAGCTCTTCACGCGGGGATCGGTACCTTAGGATCCGCCTCGACGACTGGCTGATTTCGAAGGACCCGAACACTCCGACGCGTATGCGTAGGTTTGGCGATTTGCCGTAACGCATTTCCCGAGTCAGGCAAGACTGCTAGCGGCGTTCTGTGTCTTGGCCGCAGGGATGTGCTTGCACCGGCGGAAACCTTGCCTGTGAGTCCCGAAGGCGATTTGCATATTGCCCGTCCTATCGACCTCTGCATAATCAAAGTCTGCGGATGGCACTGCCGTCATGGGGGCGAGGACGGGAGGAGCAATGCGCGCCATTTCCTTAAAAACGTTATTGCATATGAAGCGGGCAGAATGGCGTTGGGGCCGGGCTGTCCGCGCCGCTGTGTGCGTCGGCGCACCATTTGCAGCGGGCTTGATGCTCGGTGACATCATGACCGGAATGTGGATCGCCATGGGCTGCCTGATGATGGCGACCGGCGAGGCGCACGTGCCATATCGGCAAGTCTATCTGACTATCCTGGCATCCGCGCCAATCGGAGCCCTCGGGTACCTGATGGGCTTTTTGGGCAGCCTACCATGGACCTTGGTGGTGCTCGGCATGATGCTTGTCGGGCTCGTCGCCGGCATCCTGAGCGGCCGCAGCCACGCCTGGTCGCTCGGCACGCTGCAAACGCTCTTGCTGGCTTCCATTGCGGTCGGTGTTCCGGCCATTGCACCGTTCTGGCAGCCTGCAGTGCTCTACCTCGCAGGTGCCATTTTCTACGCGTTAGTACTCGGTATCGAGGTGATGATTTTCGGATGGCATGCGCAAGACGTGCCAGTTCTTGCGTCGCTCGCGTCTAAGCCTCCGCAGCCAGTCTTCGAGGGGCGGGAAGCCCGGCCATTGATCCCGGCTCTGGCACTAGCTCTGTGCCTGGGCGGGGCCTATAGCTCGCATTGGTTTTATCAGGCCCCGCACTGGTTCTGGATTCCGCTCACTGTCGGCTTGGTGATGAAGCCGGACCTTGGGCCAGTATCCGACCGCGCTTTGCAGCGTATCATTGGAACGCTGGTTGGCGTGGCTATTGGCGCGTTCTTGCTGATCTTTGCAGGAAAGGGCTACCTTTCTGTGCTGATCATGGCTGCACTGGCCGGCGTTCTACCCTGGGCGATGCAGCGCTCCTATCTTCTGCAGGCTGTTTTTCTGACGCCGTTGATACTCATGCTGGTGGACGTCATCGTGCCGGGGACCAGAGATGTTGATTTCGCGTTGCAGCGGCTGATCGATACCGTTATTGGCTGCGCAATCGTGCTTCTAGTCGGCTATTCCCCTTGGCGGAGATTTGCTTCATATGCCGAAGCGGAAGGGCCAGCGTAGGTGTTGCCACTTTGGTAATTCCTCCAGCAGACTTAGCGTGCTTGGAAGGGGTCTAGTCGGCAAGGTTAGAGAAAGCAAAACGACCCGCCATGGGGGATCCCAGTTTTGGACAGCGGGTGAGGTGGCAGCGCCCGAAACCCACCGTCATACCTTGGAACCGCAAGCGTCTCGACCGCAGTCCTCAGCCGCCGTTATGAAGTCACATCCCCTACAGACTAAAAGGCTCAGGGCGAAATTTTTACATTTGTTAATGTCTGGCCGAGCCGCCCGCCTCGCACCGCCAGCGAACACGACATGCTGGCCGAGGTCCTAGTCGAGATGGCCCGCGATGGGGTCGCCGCCGGCAGCGTCCCCTTCGTCGAAGGCGACACCTGGTGGCAGTTGGCGGGGAGTTAGCTGACTACGATTGTTCGCGAGATGACCGCAGGGTACGGATAGCATTCATAGGGCGCACAGAACGGGGCAACGGAACACTCATGGCAAAGTCGATCGGCGCGCTTCTCGTCGCAGGCGTAGCGGCGCTCTGCTTTGTAACTCCGTTGCAGGCGCAGACCGCGCCAACTCCTGTCGCCTTTGACGGTGTTCGGATCTTCGACGGCGTGAAGCTGACGGCGCCGATGAACGTGCTGGTCGAGGGCAATCGGATTGCAAGAATCTCGGCCGACCCCATCACGACAACGGACACCGCAACCCGCATTGCGGGCGAAGGCCGAACCCTGATGCCCGGGCTGATCGATGCTCACTGGCATACCTTTATGGTGCGGCCGACAATGGCGATGGCGTCTACGGCGCCAATGACCCTGATAACCTTGATGGCCGGCGCGGAAGCCGAAGCAACATTGATGCGTGGCTTCACTAGCGTTCGAGACCTTGGCGGACCGTCATTTGGCCTCAAGCTGGCAATCGACAGAGGTGTTATTGACGGTCCTCGCATTTGGCCGTCAGGCGCCATGATTTCGCAAAGTGGCGGCCACGGCGATTTCCGCATGCTGCACGAAGTGCCCGCCACCTCCGACACGCTGAGCTATCCCGAGCGGATCGGCATGTCGGCTATTGCCGATTCGCCAGACGAGGTGCGCAAACGCACCCGAGAGCAATTGTTGCAGGGCGCTAGCCAGATCAAACTGACCGTTGGCGGCGGCGTATCATCACCTTACGGACCGATCGACACAGTGCAGTTGAGCGTGCCCGAAATCCGGGCTGCGGTGGAAGCGGCCAGCAACTGGGGCACCTATGTGACGGTGCATGCCTATACGCCAGAGGCCATTCGCAATGCCATCGAGGGTGGCGCCAAGGTCATTGATCATGGTCAGCTAGCCGACGAAGCCACCGCCAAGCTAATGGCCGACACCGGGACGTGGTGGAGCCTTCAGCCATTTTTGGCCGACGAAATGGCTAATGCGCAACCGGACGCCGCCGGTCGGGCGCAAGCGGCAGAAGTCCGCACTGGAACCGACAATGCTTATCGTCTGGCAAAGGAATTCGGAGTGAAGGTCGCTTTCGGCACCGATATCCTGTTCGACGGCGCGCGGGCTGCTCGGCAAGGTGCCCAGCTTCAGACGATGACGCGGTGGTATACGCCAGCGGAGGTGCTGAAAATGGCGACCTCCGACAACGCAGATCTGTTGGCGCTGTCTGACCGACGCAATCCCTATCCCGGCAAGCTCGGCGTCGTCGAAGTCGGCGCGCTGGCCGATCTGCTGCTGGTCGACGGCGATCCAGTTGCTGACATCTCATTGTTGTCTGACCCTTCCAAGAACTTGCTGGTAATTATGAAGGACGGACGCGTCGTCAAAAACGCACTGCTGGCGAAATAAACACTTGGCTTCGGCCAGTATGACTTGTTGGCGCCGGCGGTCGACGGAAGCGGCAGGCATGCTGTGTACGGGGCAGCCTAGCCAGGGTGGCGGAGCTGGGATGCTGTCCCCGAGTCAGGCGAGCCCACGGGCGGCGATTTGGGCGCCGAGTGCTGCTGATCGGCCAGCAGGGCTAAAATCCCGCCAGCGAGTCCCGCAGGCCATTTGCCGCGTAAGCGAGAATTCCTCACGTGCGTGCAGGTGCGCGGCGCGCATGAGGCGGATCTAAAGGCTTCCGAGAGACGAATAGCTAGTGACGAACGACCTGTGCACCGTACTCCATCGCGAGATTGTATAGCCGGTGCCTCAATCTCTCATTGGTCTCAGGATGCAATGGCAGATGGTTCCGACAACGCCGTGCTGCGGCGTCAACGTCAACCTGTTGGTCATTCTCCATTGCGGTCATCACTTCGCAGATCAAAAGCTCCATCATCATCAACATTGGCTACCTACTTCGTTTCCTGCGCAGCGCGTACGGCTGCTGCCCTACTTTAAAAGATGGTGTTGATGTCGATGAGAGTCTCAGCAAATTAATTTGATGCCCTCCGATTTTTCCGCCTCTAACGACCTTAAAGTCGAAATAAATACAGCTTACCGTCATCACGTATAAGCCGGAAAAGCACAAATTATTCATTAAAGTAATTTAAAAAAAGCAAAATATATCACTTTATTCATTGATTTTTGCAGACAGAATCGCTTTTGATCGACACTTACCCTAAGGCATATTCTGGGCTGGTCCTGGCGAGGCTATTGGGCATCGCAAGCGCCCCTTGAAGGGCGCTGATGTCCAATTTCATGATCGAGTTGGTGCTCAACGAAGTGATGCAAGCGGGCGCAGCGCATCACCTGCTCGAATCTTGCCCTATCCCGCATCTTTCCCTTGTGCGTGGCCCACGGTGATACCAAGTCCGACATTCACACGGCTTTGACCAATTGCGCGTTGGAACAGAACATTGGGGCCAGCTTCAGGAGTAACGCGTTGGGCAGTTAAGCAGGGCTCCGCTCCATAGCGGCAGGCATCTGAGAGCCAGGCGGCAGCTGCTGAAACCACGACAATCCATAACAGACAGAATGATAGAACGACCTGCGGAAACCGTAGCAGGAGTGGTGGCCGGGGGCCGGTGCTATATCCCCGCCAACAACTCGCTTGCCGCAACGAACAGCGCCCGCGTCTGGCGCCGGATAGCGATGGCCTCGCTCGTATAGAGCCCATGCCGGTATAGACCGTGACGCTCGCCCTTCGGAGCGCCACCGCGGGCGCCGTGACAGCGGCAAACCCTCCGGCCGCGCACGGCAGGCGCCTCGCAGCGCATCCCGGTAGATTTCGCTCTCGCGGTGCAGCGGGGCGCAATCCGGGCACCAGCCAGACGGTCTATGGGGTTATCTCCTATTTCGGTGCTCACCTCCTCCGGCCTCCCCCATGAATGTCGCCGACAACGGCTTGCCCGCCTTCTTGAACGGTAACGTTTTGGTGCTGCACGCGAATAGTTTGGACGCCGCTCGACCGATAGCGCTTCATCGCCTCAACCTGGGCCGCGAATGTTCGCTGCATCTTGGTCGCCATGTTCACGTAGCGCTCGATGCTGTCGATGTGACCGGCCTTCATCGCGGTGGCCAGGAGGCGCACTGAAGCCTCGTGAGTCCCAAGCATTTGCACCGCCAGGGCCGCCTCAATCTCGTCGTTGGGCTGGATACCGCCGACGAAGGCCAACGCAGCGTTGAGTTCTTCCTCGTCGGTCGCGTTGCCCGATGTCCGGACGAGTCCCAGCTGCCGCCACGCGAAATCGTTGGAGCTACCGCCGAACGTCTCGCGCAGATGGACCATGAAGCCGTCTGCGTCGTTATGCGGGCAACCTATGATAGGTGGCCCGTCCGGCTGGATCTCCATAGTCACTTTGATCGGTTGGGTGCGCTCTATCTGCCGTTCCGCAGCTTTTTGGATCGCCTTCTGCATCCGCTGGCCGGGAGCGGGCCGTGAGGATACGGGCACGGGGTCTGCAGGGCGCAGGGGCACGCCCTTTGATTTCGTTGGCTTGGACATGTCTCGACCTCAATGCAGCGTGGGGTGCAGATCCCGGTTGAAGACCAACTTCCCGGTCGCGGTGACGAGATTGCGCGCCGCCTTGGCGACGGTCTCGATATCCGCGTCCCAGCTATTGGCTTCGGAGTGCAGGAACTTCGACAGCCACACCACGCCCTCGGGACTGATGGGGACGATTGAGAGCATGCGCTCGCGCGCCTCCCGGATGTCATCGAACGATGCCAGATGTCGCTCCAGCGCGTCGTCGAGACCATAGGCCACGCGAGCCTCGCGAAGCTGGAGCTCGTCCGCATCGAGGGCGGCATGGGCGGCCTTGCCGAATGCCTCGATGACAGAAAGATCCGTCACCGGGTCGCCGTTGCTGCCTTCGACCATGGCGTCGGCAGCCTGGTCGATTTCGTCGTGACTGGCCGCGTAGACCGGCACGCTCTTGCCGTCCTCCGTCGTCAGGCCTATTAGCGCGCGTGGATTGCGTCGCATTGGCATTGGCATGGTGGCGCCAACCCGCTCACACTCTCGGGCGAGTTGGTCCGTGCGGTCGACTGCCGCCAGATATTCGTCATAGGCGATGATGAACAGGTCTTCGGTCTCGTCTTGACTGAGTACCGGACGCTCGGGCGATGGCGTTTGTGTAGTACTCATCGGTCGAGCCCCAATGCCTTTGCGTAGTCCATGCCGCGCGGCACATCCCTGGCGGTGTTGCCCGTACCGCCGTTGTCGGACAGCATGTCCATGATGTAGCTCGACGGGCCAGCCGACACCGCGGGGGGTGCGGGTAGTGGCTCCGCCGCCAGAGCGGGCTTCTGCCGCCCCGGCTCGTCGCGCGTGGTCGCTGCGCCTGTGATGGATGCCTGGTTGTATCGCTTCATCAGTGTGACGGCAGGGCCTGTATCCGGCTTGAACGGCCGCTTGGACAGCAACAGCGCAGCCCGATCCGGGTGCAGGAGCGCATCCCGTACCAGGTCGTCGATGGTGTTAAGCCCCGCCTTGCGCGCAGCCGTGACCGCATTCGCACCGAGGATGGCGATGGCGCCACCGCCAAGTCCGCCGGCCGACGACCCAATGGCACCGATCAGGAGCTTCGAGAGGATCGTCTTGCGGCTATCGCCCTTCGCCGCGGCCAGCATGTCCTGCGTCGTATTCGAACCACCAGGCAGCTTCACCGCATTGATGGAGCGGTTGGCACGCTGCAGGTCGTCGGCTATCGCCTGCATCTGATCCAGCTCGTGGTCGCCAAAGACCCGCTTCAGGGCGGCCCGGTTCTGCTTCAGGAAACTCTGGAACTGATCCGACTTCAGCAGCGCTCGGCCGCTCGTTGCCGCCTCGGTATTCGAAACCAGCCGTCCGAGCATGTAGTCGACCACGGACTTCCGCAGGCCTTGGATGGCCTCCGGATTACCGCTGGCCGTGCGGGCAAGCTGGCCCATCATGGCGCTGGCATCCTGTCGGCCGAACACGCTTCCGACCATGCGCGTGATGTCGTCGGGGTGTTCGGCTCCTATCAGCTTGCCGAACACGCCCTTCTGCGCCTCGTCAAGTTGCGCCGCTCGACTGGCACCAGCATCGATAGCAGCTTGGGAAGCCTTCCCCGCATCCGCGAACTTGGCCTGAAGTTTGGGAAACGCCTTCAGCGCGTCGGCGTGTCGGCGCTTCCATGCCTCCAACCGCTTCGGATCAATGATTCCCTCTGGCGTCTCGGCGGCGCGCCGCATCTGGGACACGGCGTAGTCCTGCAAGTGGCCCATGGCCCGGTCATCGCCAACTGCCTGGCGAAAGCGCTTGATATTCTCTGCCGATCGACCGCCGGGGAAGAACAGCTTTTCGGGAACGGCCGCGTTCTGCAGGCGGTAGGGGCCATCATTGCCAGAGCGTCGGAGAATGGAGCCGTTCGCGCCATCGTTGAAATCGCGGGCACGCTGTTTGGTACCAGTAGACGCAGTAATCAGCCGGCCTCGGGCGGCGTCGTCGAAGTTGGGGGTGAGGCCGCTATCGCCCTGTAGGCTCGGATTTCCCGAAGGGCTTCCAAATCCCCCTCCGCTTTGGCCTCGCGTTCTAGGTGCTGCAAGAACTCGGCGCGATCCGACGCCGGCATCGGGTCCACTACCCGCTGCAGCGCTCTGCCCCAAACTCGTTTCTGCGGTTCGTGCGTCATACCACTCGCGCTGCTTCGCGCCCATTCTGGCGAGCATCGTCTCTTCTTCGCTCATCGCCCCTCGGGCGACGGCATCGGCTTCCTGCGCGGCCTTCTGAGCGAGAACGCCCTCGACATCCTGCTCAACCGCGCCGCGCAGTCGCGACAACCGAGCATAAATCGGGGTCTGGCCGTTTGTCATCATCTCCTGGCGCATGAGGGTCGAAACGCGGGCCCGGAGCGCCGACATCGCATTGAAACTGATAACCGGCTTGAGCTCGCCAGCGACCTTAAAGATGGCCGCTTCCTCTCCGTCCATAGGCCTTGCCGTCTCCGGCATTTCCTTGCGGATGTCGGCCGCAGTGGATTTGACGTTGTCGCTCTGCAGGGCGAGCTTGCCATCCGGGTCGACGGCCTTCCAGAGCGACCGCTCGCTTTCACGTGCCGTCGTCTCCGCATCGCGCAGGAAGGTGCGCAGGGCGTCGCCGTAAGTCTCTGCCGAGCCATTGCCGCCCAGCGCCTGGGTCTTGCCACGAGCATTCTGCAGGGCCGCCTGCAACGCGGCATCGGTCTGCCTGTCGATATCGGCGAGGCGAGAGCGGAAAGCCTGGGTGATGGCCTGCGGGTTGCCCTCCGGCTGGATCGTGCCGAGCGCATCGAGGCGGGCAGCATTCTGGTCGGCGCGACGCTGATTGAACGCCACCGGATCCTGCGTCGCATATCGGCGTTCGAGGGCACCAAGGCCCATATCGCCGGTCTGCTGGAAGGTCGTCGGCTTAGAACCCGGCACCAGCTCGCCGGGATTGGACAGGGCATCTGCAACGGCATGCGGGTCTGTTGCGGCGTTTCGGATGGTGTCGGCCGCAATCCGTTCCTGTCCGCCCCGGGTCATTGGCGCGACCATACCTCCGACGATTCGCGCCCCTTCATTGGCAAGCCTAGGGAGGCCGCTGGCGAGCGTTCCGACTGCGCCGCCAGCCATGCCGCCCGCGAGCCCGGAAAGCGGGTCGTAGCGGTCTGGCGTCGCTTCCATGGCTGCAACCGAGCCACCACCCGCTGCACCGCCTGCAACCGCGTTTCCGGCCACGGCTCCGGTGCTGCTGGGCCAGCCGAGCAGATTGTACGCGCCGGCCGCGACTTCCGGTGCGATAGCGCCCGCCTTGGCGAGGCCACCAACCGCCGCCTGCGGCCCTACGGTGTAACCGATGCCCTCGCCCACGCCGCGGGCGATCCGCTCGCCGGTCGTGTTGGCTTGGACGTTGGCGGGGTCATCGACCCCGATGGCTCCGAAGGCATTGGCAATCGACTGGCTGCCGCCGATGGGGTCGCGGATTTCGGAGAGGTTTGAACCCGTCGCGGCGTTGATGCCGCCGATACCCCTGTTGAGCGCCCAGGTCATCGCGTCGACTGGTGCGCCGGCTGTCGCGTACAGGGCGCTGTTCAGGCCGGAGGCGACGTTTCGCGTGATGCCGGCGCCCGGCCCCTTCATCTGCTGGTGCAGGGCAATCAGGTCGTCATCGCTCATGTCCTGCAGCGAGGCGGCACCGGCTTTCGCCTCGAGACCGGCCTGTAGCGCCGGCCGCTGAGGCTGGGTCCCGATGTCGTCGAATACCCGCGCGACGCGGCCGGTACTGCCGGCCTCGAAGCTGGGGGCATATGGCTGCTGTGGGCTGGAACCAGGAACCACGCCCTGGCTGCCAGGGCTGCCAAGCGGCCGCGCCCGCATCGGTTCGAGGTGCGACTGGTCCTTGCCGCTGCCGGCAATAGGGAGATGGTCGGCCCACGAGGTGTCAGGCGGCGCATATCCGCCACCACCTCCGCCCCCGCCCTGGCTGCGGGCGTACAGGTCGCGAAGCTCGTCGTCCGAGAGCGATTGAAGATCCGTCATCGCATGATCCCCCTGCGGCGCATTTCCGCTTCGATGTCCTGAGGCTGGTAGCTGGGCGCCTGCTGCCGGCTATTGCCACCTCTGGGCGCGCCGCCGATGTCGTCGAGAGACATGCCGAGGGCTGCCTCGATAGCGTCGCGTGAATAGCCCTGTTGAGCGTACGCCGTCGCCATCTTGCGGGCCGCGTTCGTGGCTAGTTCCTGCTGGCGTGCCAGGTTCTTACGAATTGCGGCCGGCGTCATTCCGGGGCCGATGTCGGCCTTATCGAACTCGGCCTTTTCCTGCGCCGTGAGCGCTGCACCGAATAGCTGGTTGCGGAGGAGGTTCTTCCGGGTCTGATAGTCTGACCACCAGTCGCCCTGTTCGCCGAGGCCGAGCCCCCAGTTGCGGCCCACCGCATTGCTGACGTCCCCGCCCCAACTGGTTTTGTAGCCTCCATAGCCATCCTGAAAGCCCTCGGTCAGGCGGTTGAGGTCGTCGACGGCCTGACCCTTGGTGCCTAAGTCCTTGATGGTCATCGCTGGAAGCGGTCGGCCAGGCTTCCCTTCGTTTCGAACGCCGGCCAGATTTGCGATAACTGCCGGGTCGGCGGGGCCTCCGGGGGTGAAGGTCAGACCGCCACCATCGGGCCGCGGCTGGTACCCATTCGGGATGTTTGCCGTGCTAGTCTTGGCGCCGCCGACAGGTCGGAAGCCGGTCGGCGATTCCGGGTCATAGATGCCGCGCGTCTCCTGGCCCTCTGGAGTGTAGAAGGTCTCGATGTTCGGCCGAGCGGCTATGGCCTCCTGACGTTCTACCGACCGTCGCTGCAGGTCGAGCGACTGATTGCGATAGTCCGCGTTAGCGTCGTCGATACCGAGCTGGCGCAGATAGTTCCGGTCGTCGTTCTTGACCTGATAGTCGAAGCGACGGTCATCACGAGCGTTTCGGTCGGCCGCTTCCTGGAGCTTGGCGGCGTAGTTCCGCTTTTCCTGGATGGCGTCACCCGGAGCTGAGAACATTTCGAAAAGCTGTCGGCTGTAATCGGCCATCACCACACCTCCCCGGCGTAAGGAGCCCAACCGCTGACCCCGGCCGTAGGCGAGGAGAAACCACCTGTGAACAGGCTTTTGGCGCCACCGAGGGCCGCGCCGATGATGTTGGCGCCCGTCTGATCCTTGCCCTTCTGATAGTCGGCCTCGGCGCCGGCCGCGCCGGTAGCCGCGTTCCAACCGTAGCCGGCCTTAGCGTTGCCAGCGTTGTAGTCCATGCCCGCCATGTTGCCGTAGATGTTGGCCTGGCTGTCGGCCGCCCCTAGCGCCTTGCCGTCGTAGCCGCTCAGACGCTCCAGCCAGTTGCCGTAGTCCTGATCGGCGAGGCCATACGCGGCCTTCATGGTGTCAAGGCTGGTTTGGCCTGAACCTAGTTGGCCCTGTGCCGAGGCTCCTCGATTCACGGCCTGCAGCGCTTGTTCGAGGGCGAACTGGTAGCCAGGCCCCGTCTGGTAGGCGCTCACGGCGCGCGCATTACCATCTGCACCATTCAAGCCGAGGGCGTCGGCGTAGGTGCTGGACCCTTTGGCATAGGTCGCGGAAAGAGGCTGATAGAGGCCGAGCGCGGCTGCATAGTCCTCGTTGGCGCCGGATACGCCCTTGTCGATTGCGCCGTAAGCGTCGTTCTTGCCGGTCTGGTATCCGGCCTTGAGCGCGTCAGCGGCCGCCTTCTCGTTCTTGTCGGAGAAGAGATCCAAAAGGGACATCAGTGAGCCCTCCCTTCGCGGGGAGAGCGACGCCGATCGATTTCCCGATAGCCGTCGATGCCAAGCGTCGAGACGATGGAATCCCGGAACACGCGGGCGACGGACGAGCCCCTTCGGTCGGCTTCAGCGCGCACCGCCTCGGATAGATCCGGCGGCAGGTAGATGGAGAAGGTCAGTGGCATCTCAGCCTCCAATGAACTGGATTTCAGTTCATTGATTCTGAACCTATGCGGGAAGTAATGCAAGAAATTACGCAATTGAAACAATAAGATACAGCAGGATACGAGACGGTGCGGCAAGATACGAAAGAGCTTTGAGGGACAGCAATATCCTTCTGCCCTTGGGCGACTAACGGACTTTGTCGTGCGGTGGCAAGGAACAACTCCGCAGTCTGAAGCGATCAGCTTTTGACTGTTTCCCAGATGGATCGGCGTCCTTACGTTGAGGAAATGAAATAATTTTTCAATTGTGAACCGCAATTTCAGGGAAACAATTGCTGATATTTGATGAGAGAAAAACAGTGATCCCATCTGTAGAAAGATTCTTTTTGAAACTATCTATCTGCGCGACTGTTTATAGAGCTACAGTCCGACGCTCGACGAAATAAGCGATATAACCAAGCGGTGCTGACCATGTTTGGAGCGTTTAAACTTGTGGTTCTAGCGGCAGGGTTCAGTGCGAGTCTTGCCACCCCGATTCTGACGGCCAGCCCGGCTCTCGCCTATCGACATGGCGGCGCGGCGTGTGGTCCGCGCGGTTGTGCTGCCGCCGGCTGCGGTCCTCGCGGCTGCGCCGCTGGGGCGGTTCGCCCAGGCTACGGGGCTCCTGGTTACCGGCAAACAGGTGTCGTAGTCGTGAATCCTCACCGGTATTGGCGTCCAGGCGGCGCAATAGCTGCTGGTGCGGCCATCGGATTTGTCGCAGGCACAGCTGCCGTCGCGATTGCAGGTGCTCCTCCGAAGCCCGGCTACTGCTGGTTCTATACCACACCAAACCACACCCAAGGCTTTTGGGATGTTTGCCCGCGCTGATACGAGCAAGGGGGGCCCATCATAGCCAAGGCGCTTCTTTCAATCGCTTCCGCAGTTGAGTCCCTCGTGGGGATCGGCCTGATCGTCGTGCCCCACGCCGTAGCCTTCCTGATTTTTGGCGCGGATGTGCAGGGAATCGGTCTCGTTTTCGCTCGGGTCGGCGGCATAGCTTTGCTGTCGCTCGGTGTGGCGTGCGGGCCTGAGCTCTTTCATCTGCGCCGACCGCCTGCCCTGACCGCGATGTTCCTCTGCAACGCCATGCTGGCTGTGTATCTGGCCATTTTGAACGTCAGCACGACCTATCAAGGATGGCTATTTTGGCCCGCCCTCCTTCTTCACGGCCTACTGGCGATTTTGATGGGCAGAGAATGGTACCGGCAACCAAAAGGCGGAAGGTTCCCGCCCCGGATCCGCGGCTATTAGCAACTTGTTCGGTTTTAACTGGTGAGGAGTTGGACGAATGACGCGAATCCCGATCAAAAGCGGGGCCATGGCGCTAGCGCTCCTGGCATCGACTGCCGGGGCGCCAGCTTGGGCGCAACAGGCTACTGGAACCCCGGGCTCGCCCAGTGCGACCACGACGGTTCCAGGCGATCAGATCCCGGCCCCGACTCCGCCTTTCGGCGGTGTCATCAAAGAGACGCTGGAAGGCTCGAAGGTCTGGTGGCCGCCGCGCATCGTGCCGCCCAAGGGCGCGCCCAACATCCTGCTGATCATGACGGATGATCAGGGCTATGGCGTCAGCGGCACCTTTGGCGGCGTGGTCCCGACGCCAGCGCTCGATCGGGTTGCTAGTGCGGGTCTGCGTTACACCGAGTTTAACTCCACGGCTCTGTGCTCGCCGACGCGCGCCGCGTTGATCACCGGCCGAAACCATCATTCCGGCGGCTTCGGCGTCATCACCGAACTGTCGACAGGTTTTCCGGGGTATGACAGCATCATCGGCCCGGAAGACGCGACCATAGGCCGGATCCTGAAGGACAATGGCTACGCGACGTCCTGGTTCGGCAAGAACCATAACACGCCGGACTTCCAGTACAGCATCGCCGGTCCGTTCAACCAATGGCCATCCGGTATGGGCTTCGACTATTTCTACGGCTTCATGGGCGGCGAGACAGATCAGTATACGCCCTATCTGTTCGAGAATAACCGGCAGGTCTTTCCGTGGCTCAACAAGCCCGGCTACAACTTGACCACGGACATGGCCGATCAGGCTATAGGCTACATGCAGGGTCTAAAGGCGTCCGCGCCTGACTCGCCTTGGTTCGTCTACTATGCGCCTGGCGGCACGCACTCGCCACACCAGCCCAAGCAAGAGTGGATCGACAAGTTCCATGGCAAGTTCGACATGGGCTGGAACGCCATGCGCGAGCAGATCTTCGCCAACCAGAAAAAGCTGGGCGTCATCCCGGAAAACACCAAGCTTACGGAATGGCCGGATAGCCTGCCGAAATGGGACACGCTCTCGGCCGACCAGAAGAAGCTGTTCGCCCGCCAGGCGGAAGTGTTCGCCGGCTACGCAGCCTATACCGATCATGAGATTGGTCGCGTCATCCAGCAGGTCCAGGACATGGGCGAACTGGACAATACGCTGATCATCTATATCGTTGGCGACAACGGGACGAGCCCCGAAGGCACCCTGGTTGGCACACCGAACCAGTGGACCGCCTATAACGGCATCCTCGACATCCCGATTGCCGACCAGATGAAATATTATGACCTCTGGGGCTCGGCGGCGACCTATCCGCATATGGCCGTCGGCTGGTCGTGGGCATTCGACACGCCGTTCAAATGGACCAAGCAGATCGCCTCGCACTTCGGCGGCACGCGTCAGGGGCTCGCAATCTCCTGGCCCGGTCACATCAAGGATGTCGGCGGCATCCGCAACCAGTTCGCCCACGTCATAGATGTCGTGCCGACCATCCTGGAAGCCACCGGCATCAAGGCGCCAGAGACGGTCGACGGTATCAAGCAGAAGCCCATTGAGGGCATAAGTATGGAATACACCTTCGACAAGGCCAACGCTGCTGCGCCAACCAAACACACGACGCAGTACTTCGAGATGATCAGCAATCGCGGCATCTATCACGACGGCTGGTATGCCAACACCACGCCGCCGCATGGCCCGTGGATCCTGAATGCCCCATTGCCGGCTCCTACTGACTACAAATGGGAACTCTACAATCTCAAGGACGACTATTCTCAGGCCAATGACCTGGCCGCGAAAATGCCGGATAAGCTGAAGGAAATGCAGGCGATCTGGAACCAGGAGGCCGCCAAGTACAACGTGCTTCCCCTGGACAATCGATCCTTCGCCCGCGCCGTCGAGCCTCGGCCGAGCACAACGGCTGGCCGAACCGAGTTCTCTTATACGGGCGTCAATCCGGGCATTGCCACCGCCAACGCTCCAAACTTCATCGGCCGGTCGTACACGGTTACGGCCGAAGTCGATGTGCCCGAGGGCGGCGGTGACGGTGTAATTGCGACCCTGGGCGGCCGCTGGGGCGGCTGGGGCATGTACGTCCTCAAGGGCAAGCCTGTGTTCGGCTACAACATGCTGACCCTGAAGCAATATCGGTGGGCCGCCCCGGAGGCCATGGCGGTCGGCAAGCACACCATCGTCTTCGACTACACCTATGACGGCCCCGGGATCGCCAAGGGTGGCTCTGGCGTGTTGACTGTTGATGGCAAGACCGTTGCCACCGGAAAGCAGGCGAACTCCATCGCCTTCCTTGAAGTGGCCGACGAAACGTTCGATGTCGGCGTCGATCTCCGCACGGAACTCAATGCGGCGGACTATCAGCTGCCGTTCGACTTTAACGGCAAGATCGACAAGCTGACGATCAAGCTCGGACCGAGCCAACTCGTCGCGGCCGATCAGCAGAAGGCCAACGATGCCGCTGCGAAGGCAAAGGACTGAGTTCGCTCCGTCTGTTCCACGAAGCCCCCGTCAACACAGCCGGGGGCTTCTATCTGTGGGGGCCGGTTCAGTTTGCGCTCCGTGCTATGCGGCCGGCCTTCCGGGGGGGGGGGGCCGCGGGGGGGCCGGGCGGGCCCGGGAGGAACCGTGCGGGGGCGCTTAACCCAGTTTTTCCCTGGGGCGGCCACCCCGCCCTTTTCGCCCCGTTT
>Ga0153995_1000030_pt1 | contig 26432 bp, 21 predicted proteins | sample TSNC079MetaG_FD_104678 | JGI IMG/M metagenome (GOLD analysis project Ga0153995, IMG submission 104678) | Attine ant fungus gardens microbial communities from North Carolina, USA - TSNC079 MetaG | ecosystem: Host-associated > Fungi > Mycelium > Unclassified | place: USA: North Carolina, Lumber... | reverse complement strand
CTGACGGACCTGACCCCACGCTTCGTCCACTCAATCGAACCCGAAACCGGCACATTCGCAGCCGAACTCGGTGAAAAAGCGGGATGGATCGCCCGGAGGCCACGATCGAACCAGCCGTGGAAAGCCAAGACTTACGAGTATCAGATCGCCTGGTCTACAGAAGATTTCGACTGGGTCTGCCAGATTCACCACGGAACACTCGACACCGCCGGGATCGAGTCCCTACAGCAGCAACTACACCCCGGCCTATCGGTAGTGGGCACGCCTGAACTGGTATTCGGCGGTTCGAACGGCGACTGAGACTGAGGGCGATAGGCACTCTTCAAGGAGAACGGGCATCTGGCAGCGTCATCGAACATAGCCGGAAACTTGCTGCACTGCCCACCGCGGCGACGAACGCACCTCCGCCGGTCCCGGTGTTCGACAACGATTCGGTGTGGATCGGCCCTGATTCAGTGTGAATTGTGATGGTGCCGAACGGTATACCCTTGATCGCTGCGCGAACGATTGCCGATTCACCATTGGTGGTCAACTTGCAGCCAATCTGCGCGCACTGTTTGTCAGCGGTTGCCGCCAGTGACAGTTCGATTGCGGGTGCCGCATCGGAGCTTTGCAAAGTCTCGACTGCCGTCAAAAATGCCGGGGATAGCGACCCCAGCTTGCTCGAGCCGATCGCCGGGTGGGCGTAAACCCAGCCACTTTTCGACCACTGCGTGTGGCTCTGCCGCCGGTTTCCCTCTCGTTCCCCGATGTTGCCTGACTGGCGAGACAATGAGAGCCTATACGTACTTGGGGGAGTCGGATCCAGGAGTATCGTATGCAGATCCACGCTTTGCTTCCCGCCATGATCCCGCCGGACGATGGCCGTTTCGTCGAACTATCCGATGTCCACGTGCGCGCTTCTGCTGCAATGAGAGTCCTGCGTGATTCGATTCCATGGGACGGATACGCATTGACGGCATGGGATGCGGGTTCAGGAAGTCACAGGCACGTCACGTTGGCGAGCGAAGGCTACACGCGGGAGCTCGACGAACATATGAACGACGCGTTCGTCGACGGGAATCCGGGCTTTCATTTGTTGCATACCCAGGTTCCGCACGCCCTCCGTTGGCTGGACTTGCAGAGGGATTGGCACATCCCGTTCGCGCAGACTCAGTCCGCCGAGGGATTCTTGATTCCCGCTGGGTTCAAGGAGGGCGCGACCATGTGTCTGAGGTTGCCTGGTGGGCGATATACCGGTGCTCTGCACGTGAGTTGGGCGCGCCCCAAAGACGCCAGTAACGAGGCTCTTAGCGTGATCGAGAGGTTCCGTCCTGTACTCGCTGACGTCTGTGATCTCTTCCGGAGCGCTCATGGTGCCGTGCAACGGGCTGGGGTGGCAGCGCACGCCGTCATAGTCACCGATACAGGCGCAATTTCGGAGCTGCCAGGTCATACGGCGGGTCCGGTTCTTGGAGAGTCTGCGCGCAGGTGGTTGGCGTCAGCGATCCGGGATTGGGCTGGCCGACCGGCGCAGTACTTGTGGGCCGAGTCGGATGGTTCGTGCCATCGGATCGAGTTGTCGGCGGGTCCCGGAACGTCCCTCGTGGTCGTTGAACGTCGGATTCCGTGGCCGTTCGGGTTGAGCTGCCGGGAAGTGCAAATTCTTCATTGGGTCACCCGAGGCTGTTCCAATCCCCAGATCGCGAAGAAGCTGTTCATCAGTCCTAGAACCGTTTCGACCCACGTCGAGCATCTTCTCGTCAAACTCGGGAGCCAATCTCGTGTGCAGCTCGCCGCGCTTGCTGTGGAAGCAGGACTGTTGCTCGCGAGCGAGATGTGAGGACCCGGAGTGCGACCGTCGTCAGGGTGACCGCAACGACCAGCGAGTCGGGGGAGTCGGAACGGGCGTAAACCAAAGCCCTACGGTAGCGCCAAAGGCGCTGTGAGGGGAGATGAATCTCCGTTGATGATGCAGCAGCCGCGTCTTTAGTGGCGGATTCTCACCCGTTCAGTTCCGGTTATGAAATTCTCGATGCCCCAGTACATTTCGCCCGTTCGGTTTGTCGTGTCCGCATGCGATGTCCGACCGGAGGTATGCGGAAAATACGTCAACTGACCGATGGTCGAGGAATGTGATTGTTCATACGCTTTTCATCTGGCTATACGCCGCCCAGCCGGCCCTGTTGACGGCCTGCAGAGACGAAAAGAGTATCAATGAAACGCACTGGCTTATTCAGTCGTTCCCCAGCGAGGAACATCGCCTTCGGCGCACTATTCGCGCTGATCAATATGATCGCGCTCTGGCCACCTTTGTACATCGCAATGTCCCACCAGCACGGTCTGGTCATCGGCGTACCGATTTCGGTCTGGTACCTGATACTCGTGTCCGCAGCTGCGATCGCAGCAGTCACCGGTCTCTGGGTCACCGAGTGTCGTCAGGGAGCGGTGGACTGATGATCGTCACTTTTGGCGCCTTAGGCGTCTTCTTCGTCGTCATCGTTGTTGTCCTTCACATCTCCAAGAACCGGCAAAGCGTCGCGACGTTCAGCAACTACGCCGTCGGCGAGCGCTCGTTTTCGAGCTGGTTCGTGTCGATGGCGTACACGAATTCGTGGTGGCCCGGTTCGACTTTTACCGCGGTTTTCGGTCTGACCGTTGCTAGTGGCGTGATCGGGTTGTACTTTCTCGTCTACTCCGTCCTTGGTGTTCTCGCGATGTATTTCATCGCCCGGCCAGTATGGAAGTGGGGTAAGAAGTTCGACCTGCGGACCCAGGCGGATCTACTGGACCTGCGGTACAACAGCCGCGGCCTGAAGTTGATCGGAAGCGCCATCAGTGTCGTCGCCCTCGTGCCCTGGCTCGTTCTCGGGCTCATTGCAATGGGCGCGGTAGTTCAGTGGGCATCGCTGGGTAAACTCTCTGACGCCGACTCCATCCTGATCGGGATTGCAGTATTGGTCGTGCGTCAGTTCTGGACCGTCCAGATGGGTATGAGGGGTCTCATCCTCACCGATATGGTCCAGGGGATTGTTGCCTACATCGGATCGGCCATTTTGTGCCTGGGCCTGTTGTTCTTCTACTTCGGTGGCATCTCGAACATGAGCAAGCTTACCGACGCTCAACTGAGCCTGCCCGGCTTCGGATCCGATGAAGGCGGACTCTACTACTTCGGCATCGTTGCCGCCGGAATCATTGGAAGTCTTTGCTGGCCTATGATATTCACGCGAATCTACACTGCGGCCAGCGTGCGTGAAGTGAAAAAGGGCTCGCTGCAAACAATGGCGATCGGCTTCGTGTTCTGCGTTCTACTCATGTTTGTCGCGCTGTGCGCGGCGCCGATCCCTTTCGCCGCTGCCAATCCAGTATCGTCGTTCTTCGCGATCGCGCAGGACGCCGGTGGTACCTGGTTGTTGGCGATCGCGCTTGTCATAGTTTTCGCGGCGGGAATGGGCTTCGTCGACGGCGTCACCCAAGCGATCGGCACTCAAGTTGCGAACGACATCGTTGCTGTCGTTCACCCACTGCGGGACAAGCAGGAGCTCTACCTCGCCAAGGCTGCGATGGCAGTTACCGCAATAGTTGCCGCGATCATCGCGTACCGCATCTACGATTCACCCAACTTGGCCGGCGTCACGCAGTTGGCGTATCAAGCCATCATCCAACTTGCCGTACCGATCTTCGGCGGACTCATGTGGCGCAAAGGTAACAGGGACGGCGCAATCGCCGGGCTGCTCGTCGGTGCGGTAATCGCTCTGGCGCTGACGGTTCCGTACATGGACCAAGGCGGGGCAGTGCCGTGGCTTGAGGGGTTAGGTTCCGGACTGGTCGGCCTCGTAGCCAATCTTGTCGTCTTCGTCGCGGTCAGCCTCCTTCGAGCCAGTGACCGGGAAGAGTTGGAACGAGTTGATCAGCTCTTCGAGTCGGCCCGAGAGCCGTCCCGCAGCCCAGGCCAGACAACACCCATACCGAGTGCCGGCCAGATAGCGCCCGCACCTTTACCGTGACCCGATCTCGGGACTGCCCCACAAAGAAGAGGAATTGAGTTCATGAGCACGTTCGATCAAACCATCACCATCCCCCACCTCGGCGGCTCGGTCATAGGGGCCACGTTCGGGCGACCTTACAACCCCGAATTGCCGACCCTGGTCATGATCAACTCGTACACCACCTCTGCGGAGTTGTACCGCGACCAGTTCGCGGATACTGCGCTGACCGACAGGGCCAACCTACTGGCCCTCGAGCCGTACGGTCATGGCCGAACCCGTTCGACATACAAGCATTTCACCTACTGGGACAGCGCAGTTGCGAACCTGCAGGCTCTTGCGGCACTGGACATTCCGAACGCATTCGTCTTGGGGACTTCGCAAGGGGGATGGATTGCCACCCGAATGGGCTTGCTGGCACCAGAGGTAGTCAAAGGCCTGATTCCGTTGGGTACCTCGCTGGACGTCGAGAGTCAACGCAGCCGCGACCTCGGGTGCTGGGACGGGCCGGGATTCTGCACCCCCTACATCGAGGCCTTCGGCGAGCCGGTCGACGACGACTGGGTTGTTCCCGATGATTTCGTCGATGCCACCTTCGACGCTGCGCTGGGAGGCTTGAGCCCGGAAGACCGAGTGAGGTGGCTCGAGATCTACCGCACGAACTACTCCGGCGACGCCGGCCGGCACCGACTGCGGCTCGCCACGATCAATCTCCGTGATCGCGACGGGTTGTTCGGGCGATTGGACGAAGTGACGCAGCCGGTTCTGTGGCTCCACGGCACGGCAGACCAGGTTTATTCAGTGGCCAACGCCGAGGACGAAATCAAACTGTTCACCCGTGCGGCCGAAGTGCGCCTCGAGACGATCCCGAACGGGCATCACTTCCTGAGTGCGTCCAAACCCGCTGAAGTCAATGCTGCTGTGATCGATTTCCTCGGTCGGTGGGCATGACCGACACACAGCTCGAGCAAAAGGCAGATTCTATGCAAGACCTATTGTCGGACAGGCGAATTCATGCAAATACGGTCGCAGTGAATGCGATGCTGCAAGCAGACCCCGTCTTGATCGATGTCACCCCGGCACTCGATGCGCTGCCCGGCATGACCCGCCACACCATCCTCACCTCGGGAGCCCCGTTGCCCTGGCCTGCATACGAAGGAGGCCAGCGCCGAGCGATACTGGGAGCAGCACTTTTCGAGGGGCTCGCGAACTCGGTGGAAGAGGCCGACGCTCTCCTGCATGCGGGAGACATCCTCGTCCGGCCGTGCCATGACTACGGGTGCGTAGGCTCGCTGACCGGGGTGACGACGGCGTCGATGCCTGTCCTCGTTGTCGAAGATTCGATGTCGGGTTCGCGCGGACACTGCGTTCTCTACGAGGGAAGTGCCCGCGAGCGCCTCACCTACGGGGTATGGAACGAGGCTGTACATCAACAATTGACCTGGATCAAGGACGTGCTCGGCCCAGCCCTCTCAGCGGCACTACGACACAACGGCGGTCTACACACCAGTCCCATCATTCGGCGTGCCCTCGGTATGGGCGATGACTTGCACAGCCGTAATACAGCGGCAACAGCGGTGTTCTTCGAGCAGATCTGCGAGTCTGTTCTCGAGGCCAATGGCTTCACCGCAGCAACCCGCGACGTTCTGAACTTTCTCAGTCGGAACGACCTGTTCTTTCTCCATGTCGCGATGGCGACGGGCAAGAGCGTCGCGACAACCGCCAGCGATACACCGCACAGCAGCATCGTCACCGCTATGGCGTTGAGCGGGAAGGAGTTCGCGATTCGTACAGCTGGCACCGGCCAGCGATGGTTTCGCGCGCCGATTCCCGCGTTGCAGGCGAAATATTTCGACGGGATCACCGCTGAGGATACTGCGTACATGGGCGGGGAGAGCCTGATCACCGAGACGGTGGGGCTCGGCGGCCTTTCAGCGGCGGCAGCCTTTTCGCTCCAGGATTACAGCGGCGGATCGGCGCAGAACATGGTCGAAACGACGGAGGCAATGTACGGCATTACTCACACTGAGCACCCCCAGTGGAAGATTCCGTATCTAGGGTTTCGTGGCGTTCCGTTCGGAATCGACGCGGCGCGTGTGGTTTCCAGCGCGATCACTCCACGTATTCACATGGGTGCCGCCCTGCGTGAAGGCGGACACGCGGGCGCCGGTCTGCTCATCGCCCCGATCGAACCCTTCCGCGAGGCCATCGCGGCGCTCACCGTGTCGGCGGCATGACGGAGAATCCCCCTTCGGGCGTCCACGTATCCGCGACTGGCGGCTACTTCAGCCGAAGAACCATCACGGACCTGGCTGCGGACCTTCGGGCTCGTCGGGTCACGTCGGCGGACTTGATCGGGATTGCTATCGAGGAGGCCGAGCGCTCGCAATCGACAATCAACGCGTTCGTCACCATCGACGTGGCCGGAGCTCGTGCAGCCGCAACCGCCGCCGATCGAGAATTGGCCGCAGGTGCTGACCGGGGTCCGCTGCACGGGGTGCCGATAGCGGTGAAGGACATGATCGATGTACGAGGTCTGCCGACGACCGCCAGTTCGCGTCATTTCGTGAATCGGATCGCCGCTCGCGATGCAGATTGCGTCGAGCGGCTCAGACGAGCAGGGGCGATAGTGATCGGGAAGACAACGACGCATGAATTCGCGAACGGTCCGACGGGGGATCGTGCTGCTACTGGACCCACTCGTAACCCACATGCATTGGGGCACATGTCCGGAGGGTCGAGTAGCGGTTCGGCGGCCGCCGTCGCTGCCGGTGTCATTCCAGTCGCACTCGGCACCGATACCGGTGGTTCCGTACGTATCCCCGCCGCATGCTGCGGCGTCGTCGGTATTCGCCCCACGCAAGGGGTGATCAGCACGCGCGGAGTACTTCCTCTGGCCAGTTCGATGGACACTGTGGGCGTTCTGGCTCGCTGTGCGGCTGATGCACACGTCGTATTGTCGGCGTTGATCGACGATTTCTCACCACCGGCGGAGTGCAGCTCCGTCGCCGGTGTGCGCGTTCGCTGGATATCGCCGAGATCAATTCATGCCACTCAACCATCGATTGCCCGTTCTGCCCGCGATCTGGTCGCACCGTTCCTCACCGACGAAATAGATATCCACGGCGCGGAGGCGCTTCGCTTCTCCTATCGTGTCATCCAAGGGCGTGAAGCTCATGCGGTCCACGCCGAACGGCTCAGTCTTGCACCCGATCTTTACGACCCAGAGGTGCGTGAGCGTCTCGAGATGGGCGGCGCGTACACCGATTCGGAGTTCTTGCAGGCGATTGCGATTCGTGAACGGTTCCGTGTAGGTGTTGCTCAGCTACTGAGTGCGGTCGATTTCATTGCGCTGCCTACGATTCCCTTTTCGGCACCGCCCCTGTTCAGCCGTCGGGTGAGTGTCGAGGATCAGCCGGTCGACGTTCCAAGTGGTCTGCTCTCGCTCACCGCGCCGTGGAGTCTGATCGGACTGCCCGCAGTGTCCATTCCGGCAGCCGACGTCGACGGTTTGCCTGTGGGTGTACAGCTCGTCGGACGCCCACACACCGAGGCTGGTCTTCTGTCGTTCGCGGCGAAGCTCGAGGCGCGGAAACTGTTCGAGAGCTGACCGGGTCAGATCACGCTGCTCGCGCACCGATCAGCGGACCTCGCTGATTCGTAGTCCCAGTCTGCCGCCGCATACAGGTAACCGATGTTACGCAAGGTGATCGGGGTTCTTCACGGACAATGTGATAAACAATGCTGACGCAATCAGCACGACTCCGAAAACCGAAAACACCGCCATGGCACCCCCGGCTCCGAATATTGCACCGCCTGCTGCGGCACCTGCAGCGATTCCGGATTGGACACCGACCACCACGATCCCGCCTGCACTTTCCGCCTTGTCGGGCACGGTACTGGTCGCCCACGTCGACCACGCCACCGAAACTCCGCCGAATGCCAAGCCCCACAACACCACCAAGGCTGCGCTTACGCTCTGAGTTGCAGGCACCAGTGCCAGACCTAGAGCAGCTATCCCGATCAGTAAGGGCATCAGCGCCAATGTCAGACGCAGGCTGAGTTGGAGGAGCCATCCGGCGACAAGTGTGCCTGCCAAGTTCGCCACTCCGAAGGCGAACAATAGAACAGTCAAGGTGGAGGCGCCGACATCGACCATGGTTTCGAGCGCCGGCCGAATGTAGGTGAACAGTGCATAGTGCCCGATATGGACGAGCAACATGCCGACGATGCCGATCCCGAAGCGTGGATGTACCAACACCGACCACAAAGTTCTCAACCGTGCCTCGTGCCGCGGTGCCATCGGGGGCAACGCGAACAGCTGGAAGGCAAGCGTCAGGACCCCGAGGGCTGCGGTGGCCCAAAAGGCACTGCGCCAACCGGACAGTTCACCGAGGTAACTACCGAGCGGCACGGCCACGATGGTTGCTACGGCGATACCGCTGAAAATGATTGATACAGCGCGAGGTACCGACGATTCCGGTACCAGGCGCATCGCCGTGGCAGCCGCCATGCTCCAGAAACCACCTAACGCAATGCCGAGCAGGATCCGCATCGCCAACAGCACCACCATGTTCGGGGCCAGGGCCACGAGCGAGTTCGATGCGATCATCAGCACAGTGAAGCTGAGCAGAACAATCCGCCGGTCCATCCGTCGTGTCAGGCTTGCCGTCAGTAGTCCAGAGAGGATTGCTGCTCCAGCCGTGACGGTGACTGCTTGGCCCACCAGTGCTTCCGGCACACCCAAATCATCGGCAATCGGGGTCAACAGACTGGCCGGAAGATACTCGGCCGTAAGCAGTCCGAATACGCCCAGGGCCAGTGACATCACCGCCATCCACTTCGGTGTTACCGGCAGCGGTGGCGGGTCGACAACTGCGGCTGCTCGGACTGGTCGGGTATCGGGCGCGGTGCTGCATACATCACTGGACAACGGTTGTACTTCTCCTGGATCGCATGAAAGGCTTTGAGTCAACACTAGATACGACTTTCAGGATGATCTATGACTGAGGATCCGGCCGTTTTGATCAAGAGTCCGGCCGAGTCGGCTGCCGGGACGTTCGCCTCGTCCTCCGATCTCATCAGCGAACTGTTGACGAGTATGCGGTTGCGTGGAGTGCAGTACCGTCGCGTTCATGCCGGTCCGCGATTCGGTATCGGCTTCGATGCGAAACCGGGTCGTGCCTATTTCCACTTTCTCGCAGTCGGTCACGCGTTCCTGCGTGCCGAGAACGGCACCGTCCATGAACTGTCAGCGGGTAACGCTGTGTTCATCCCGCACGGTCGACCCCATCAGTGGCTGTCCGGGCCGGGCGTAGTGGTTCAGGGCATCGACAGCTACGATTCCGAACCCCTCGGCGATGCGGTGGGGGACGTGAATGTCGGCCTCGCCGCCGACCTGTCTCCCAGCGCCGTATTGTTCACCGGTTACATGGAATTCGATCTCGGCGGGATGCAAGGCCTGAGTCGTATCATGCCCGAGATCATGATCGCCGACGCCCAGGGGGAGCGATATCCCGGGCTTTTGCCGATCCTTGCTGCGATGAGGCGTGAGACCTGTTCGGCGCGTGTCGGTTTTGCTGGTGTTTCAGCGCGTCTCGCTGAAGTCGTGGCTGCGATGATCGTGCGAGGGTGGGTTGAATGTGGCTGCGACAATGCCTCTGGACTGGTGGCGGCGCTGCGTGATCCGCGACTGGCGGGAGCCATCTTGGCTGTCCACCGGGATCCCGGACATCATTGGACGGTAGCGGAGTTGGCATCGCAGTGCCATGTTTCCCGATCGGTGTTCGCGGAGCGCTTCCATGCGATGATCGGCGTACCGCCTCTGCGGTACGCGACGGAACTGAGAATGCTTCTTGCCAGCCAGTGGCTGGCCCAGGACACGATGTCGGTGGAAGCCATGGCTCGAAATCTTGGTTACACCTCTCAAGCTGCGTTCAGCCGCGCTTTCAAGCGCGTTACCGGGCAGCCTCCCAGCGCACGTAGAACGACCTCGCCCATACAGTTCGTTGCGTGACGCTTCCGACGGCGATCGCCCCGAGAAGGTAAAGGGGAAGGCGTTCGAGTGCTTCTAGGCCCAACCCACGACGAGTCTCGCCGATTGTTCAGGAATCGTGGGGTCCAAACCGGTGAGTTTCGCAAATCGATGAAGACGATTGGAAACGGTGTTGCGGTGACAGAACAGCTCGTTGGCCGATTCCCCGATACTGCCTGTTTTCAGATAGCTGCGCACGCATTCTTCGAGACGGACCCGCTCCGCGTCTCCGCAGGTCACCAAAGCATCGTCGACATAGGTGAGTAGCCCGCTACCTGATTCTTGTAGGCCTAGTTTGGCCAGTCTTGCCCACCCTCGGTCCCAGGTGAGAGCCGCGTGGTCTTCGCTGGTGATTGTTCGTGTGAGAGCTCGTGCGGTATTGGCCGCCGCGCGAAGGGCTGACAGACCGGTGTCGGCGTTGACAATTCCGACTCGAAGCTTGAGGAGGTTCCGGCCGACATCGGTAGCTTGCGGTCCGTCGAGGTCGAATCTGCGCGTGAAGGCAATCAGGACGTCGCCGAGGTAGTGGGTGTACACCGTTCGTCCGGAGCGCTCGGTTTCGGAGATGAACACTCGTAGCGCCGGGATGTCGTCACCGGCCGCTCCGATGACCAGAAGGGGGGCGCGTTGTGGGATTCGGAGTTCGGCTGCGATCGCATCCAGTCGATCTGCGTCTGTGGATCGGGGATCCTGGAACAGGTTTGCGATGCGTCCTTGCAGCGCAGACGATTCCTCTCTAAGCATGCGTTCTCGTTCGGCCATGTAGGCCCCTTGTGTCTGTGCGGCGTACTCGTCGACGGTGCGAAGCACGATCCACGTGTGTCGGACCAACAGTTCGGCATCCCTCGGTGACGACGCGGAGGTGAGGGCCTCCCACAGCACGTTGTAGTCCAATCGGATCGCGGTCATCAATGAGGTGATGGGGATCCCTGCCCGTGCACGAGAGATGCCGACATCGTTCGCGACGGGGACGAAATCGGGCAGACCTCCCGCGCGCAGACCTTGGAGCATGGCGGAGAAGGCCATCCGGCCTGTGCGTTCGATCTCGGACGTCGGTAGCGGCGACGAGTCGTAGCCGGCGATCGAGGCGACACGTTTGACGAAGGTGTCGGTCAGTTCGGCGACGTCGAGGCTGTCGAGCAGCTCTTGCCATCTTCCTGAGTCGCGGGCGTCCGGCTCGTTGCCCGGTCGTGAGGGGGCGAAATGGTTCACCAAGTCAGAATAGGGCATATGCACAAATTCGTGGCTGTAATCGGCGGGGAATGCCTAGGGACAGTGAGCGAATAACCTGAAATGCTTGCAACAGGCCGAAATCCCCTGGGGACAGAAGCAGACCGAATCCCTCATCCCTGATGGAGAGTTATGACGTACACACAATCGACGTCGATCGAATTCGGAGCCGTTCATGAGCTCGACAAGAAGAGCGCAAACAAGGTCGCACTCGGCGCTCTGGTCGGTTCCGTGCTCGAGTACTACGACTTCTTCCTGTTCAGTGCCGCGGCCGCTCTCGTGTTCAATGTTCAGTACTTCACCAGCGGCAACGCAACCTTGGCCGCACTTGCCTCGTTCGCCACTTTCGGGGTAGGGGTAGCGGCCCGACCGATCGGCGGCATTGTCTTCGGTGCAATGGGCGATCGGATCGGCCGCCGAAAGACGCTGATGATCACCATCGTCGGTATCGGCATCATTACCGCGTTGATCGGCATACTGCCCACCTACGCAGCGATCGGCATCGCGGCGCCGGTGCTGCTCGTGCTGCTGAGAATCGTGCAGGGCCTCTTCGTAGGAGGGGAATGGTCAGGTGCCTTGACCCTGGTGGTGGAGAACGCGCCACTGCATATGCGGGCGCGATACGCAGTGATTCCCCTCATCGGATCTCCGATCGGAACAATTCTGTCTTCTGGTGGATTTTTTCTGGTCACCATTGCAATTTCGCAGCAGAACTTCGAATCCTGGGGTTGGCGCATTCCCTTCCTCCTCTCGTTACCGTTACTTCTTGTCGCGGTTTACATTCGGCGCAAACTCGAAGAATCCCCTGTCTTCCGTCAGCTCGAGGAAGCTGGGGAGTTGGCGACCAATCCCGTGAGCACGGCCTTCAAACACAGCTGGCGTCAGATTTTGATCGGAATGGCGGCTTCACTTCTCGGAATGGGCGGGTTCTACCTCGTCACGACATTCTGTGTGTGGTACGGAGTGAACGTACTCGGATACAGCCGATCGTTGATGCTGCTCGGAACTATCGTCGCGGCCGTAGTCGAGATCTTCGTGATCTTGTTGAGCGGGCGGTTGGGCGCGCGATTCGGTTCGAGTCGGGTGATCATGTGGGGCGGGATCGCCTCTGCCGTAGTCGCTTTGCCGGCTTTTCTGCTACTGACTTCGGGCGTTCCCGTGCTCATCGTTCTGTCGATGACGTTGGCAGTGGCGACGTTGTCGTTTCCCTACGCAGGTACAGGAGCTGTTTTGACCGGACTCTTTCCGGCGCGAACCCGATTCACAGGTGTTGCCGTCGCGAACAACACCGCCGCGATGATTGCAGGATTCGTTCCACTTCTGGTTACCAGCCTCGTAGCTGCAGCTCATGATCACTGGTGGCCAGCTGCGTTGGTTCTCGCGCTGATCTCGTTGATCACCGCATCGGCAGGAGCGATCGCGCCGAAATTCAGCGTGGACCTCCCCGGCTTCAAGCACTGAGAAACGTAGCGCGGCTGGTGTTCGAAACATCGCACCTCGTACCGCTGGATCAGACGCGGCTCGATTACTGGACAAGGACATTTCTCTTATGCAACTCGATCTCATTGTGCGGGCGCGCGAAATCATCACTATGGATCCTGATCGGCCGATCGCTTCGGTTGTCGGAGTAATCGGTGACCGTATTGTCGGGTTCGACGACGAGGTCGCCGGTATCGAGGCGATACGAACCCTGGACTTCGCAGACGCCTGTGTGACGCCCGGTCTGATCGACGCTCACTGTCACACCGTCTGGTGGGGACTCGGATTGGCGGCGATCGACCTCAGCCGCGCCGCCAGTCTCGAGGATCTCTACAGGCTGATCGAGACCGAAGTAGAGCGTATCGGTGATGACGCCGATGCCTGGGTCCACGGCACAGGTTTCAACCAGGGGCACTATGGCGGCGAATTCCCTGCTATCGATCGGCTCGACGCCGTGACGGGAGACCGCCCACTGTACTTACGGCACACCTCCGGTCACGCAGCGATTGCGAACACCGCTACGTTGCGTCTCATCGGTGCGCTTGACGACGGGTTCGAAGTTCCCGTCGGAGGTGTCGTCGTGCGGGATGACGAGGGCCGCCCTACCGGTGTCGTCGAAGAGTCGGCGCAAGGGTTGGTGCAGGCGTTGCTCTTGCCCTACTCCACCGAGCGGCTCGCTGAGGCAATCGACGAAGCAACCAAACGCTTTGCTGCACAGGGGATAACAAGCTTCACAGAAGCCGGTGTCGGTGGCGGTTGGATCGGCCACAGCCCCATCGAAATCGCGGCCTATCAATTGGCCGCAGATCGCAATCATCTGCACGCTCGTGCACAGTTGATGCCGGCAATCGACGCTCTTCATCCCCTTGCCGCGAACGCTTCGGACTTCTGCGGCGAGGGGACAGGAGTTGGCTTGGACCTCGGGATTCGTTACGGCTTCGGCGATTCCCACCTTCAGCTGGGGCACGTCAAGGTCTTTCTCGACGGTTCTTTGCTCGGGGCGACCGCCGCTGTGACAGAGGACTTCTGCGGCCATGAACATAACCGGGGATACCTCCTCGACACGCCGGAACTGTATCGAGAGCGTGCACTCGCGGCATATCGATCGGGCTGGCCGCTTGCATTGCATGCGATCGGAGACGCAGCAATAGACCTGGCCCTGGACCTGATCGAGGAGGCGCAGAAGAGCTACGGCCGCCACAAAGCTCCGTGCCGTATCGAACATTTCGGCATCGCTCGACCGGATCAAGTGCGTCGTGCCGGCGATCTCGCCATTGCTGTGACCCCCCAGGCAGGTTTCATCGGGCCACTCGGCGATCAGATTGCCGATCTTGTCGGCACCGACCGTGAACCGTGGCTCTACCGTGGGCGATCGGTCATCGATGCGGGAGCAATACTCGCCGGCTCATCAGACCTTCCCGTCGCCGACAACAATCTTCGTAGAGGTATGCAGTCGGCTGTCGATCGTCGTACCGACACCGGATTCGACCTGAGCTCGAACGAGGCGATCACACCGGAGGAAGCCCTTCGAACGCATACGGAATGGGCTGCGCGCGCGACCGGTCAGATCGATGACAAAGGCACCCTCGAACGGGGAAAACTTGCGGACTTCGCCGTGTTCTCGTCGTCGCCGCTCACCGCGCCGAACATATCGGAGATCGACGTTGTCGCAACAATACTCGGAGGAATCCTCAGCCATGATGCCCGACCGACTTCGCTGAAGAATTCCTCGTAAGCTTGTGAAGGAGAATGCTGTGAACGTGATGCGAGAGCCGGCTGACGAACTCGCCGTCGATCTCGGCTACGTGAGAGCCGGACAAATGCACTTCGACCGGACGTTGCGCGAACTCGGTGACGACGAACTGCGTGGACCCTCGTTGCTTCCAGGATGGACTCGCGCGCACGTGATCGCGCACGTCGGTTTCAACGCTCGCGCCCTCGGCCGGCTGGTGGACTGGGCGACGACAGGCATCGAGAAACCGATGTACGAGTCTGCCCATGCGCGGAGCCGGGAAATCGACAGCGCAGCACCACTGTCGAATGTCGAACTCCGTGAACTCGGCGACAAGGAGGCGAGAGCGCTCGAAATCGCCTGGAGCGCAATCCCCGCCAATCGTTGGTCTACCGAGGTAAACAACGCTCAAGGTGTGCGGATACCGGTCGTCGACACCGTGTGGATGCGATCTCGCGAATTGTGGTTACATGCACTCGATCTCAACTATTCGGCGAGTGCAGCGGACATACCGCCGGCGGTGCAGCGACGAATAATTCACAATGTCCTGGATACATGGGCCACCCGAGACGACTATCGCGTGCACATGACAGTTGCGGACACCGGTGAAGAGTTCGAACCGGTATCGAGTCACAGCACCACCGCCGATTCGACCACGGCACGCACCGCAGTGTCCGGGTCGCTTCCGAACCTGCTGATGTGGGTGACCGGCCGCAGAAACATCGCAGTGTCCGCGGTCGACACGTCGGGCCGCGAGATCGGCACAGCCCCGATAGCTCCTCGCTGGCTCTGACGCTCACTATCGACAACACCAAAAAATGAGGAACGAATTGTCAGTCTCATCAGTAACAGGCGGCCCACTGGTGCCGCAACACAGAGAACTCGTAACCGCAATTCCAGGACCGCAATCGCAGGCGCTCATGCGTCGAAAAGAGGCAGCCGTTGCGGCCGGCGTAGGGCACGTCGTACCAATATCGATCGTCGCAGCCGGAGGCGGCATCTTGATCGATGCCGACGGCAATTCTCTGATCGATCTCGGTTCGGGCATTGCCGTCACCGGCGTCGGCAATTCAGCGCCAGCTGTTGTCGAAGCCATAACTCGCCAAGTGCAACTGTTCACCCACACCTGCTTCACCGTCACTCCATACGACGGCTACGTTGCGGTCGCCGAGAAACTCAACTCGATCACCCCCGGTGACCACGAGAAACGCACAGCACTGTTCAACACCGGTTCCGAAGCCGTCGAAAACGCGATCAAGATCGCACGCTCCTTCACCAAAAAACATGCGGTCGTGGTCTTCGATCACGCATTCCACGGCAGAACCAACCTCACCTTGGGCATGACTGCGAGGAACACCCCTTACAAAAACGGTTTCGGTCCGTTCACACCCGAGATCTACCGTGTTCCAACCTCGTACCCATATCGCGATGGGCTGAGCGGGGCGGAGGCGGCAGAAAATGCGCTCCTGCAAATCGAAAGACAGGTCGGCGCTTCAAATCTCGCAGCAATCGTCATCGAGCCCATCCAGGGTGAGGGTGGATTCATCGAACCCGCGCCCGGTTTTCTGCCTGCTCTCGCCGAATGGGCAACTGCCAACGGCGTCGTGTTCATCCTCGACGAAGTCCAAACCGGGTTCGCCCGTACCGGTGATCTCTTCGCTGCGAACCACGAGCGAGTCGTACCTGATCTCATCGCAACAGGAAAAGGGATCGCGGGTGGATTGCCACTGGCCGCGGTCACTGGCCGCGCAGAGATCATGGATTCACCACAATCCGGCGCTCTCGGGGGCACCTACGCCGGAAACCCAATCTCCTGCGCCGCGGCGCTCGCCACAATCGAAACGTACGAAAACAACAACCTGGTTGGTCGTGCACGTGAAATCGCGGCGATCATCGATGAGGTCTTCACCGAACTGGGCGCCTCGGACGACCGTATTGGCGACATCCGAGGCCGCGGCGCGATGAAGGCCGTCGAAGTAGTACACCCCGACAGCACAGATCCGAACCCGGCGCTGACCGCTTCCGTCGCAAAATTCGCCGCGGATCATGGCGTAGTGGTTCTTACGTGCGGCACCTACGGAAACGTCATCCGATTTCTCCCTCCGCTCGCAATTTCGGACGAACTGCTACGCGAAGGTCTACGCGTCGTGGCCGACGGATTCCGTACGAACGCCCCGACCTCAGCCACAAAGGAAAGCCAGTCATGACATTGAAGCCACATGAACAGGACCTACTCAACCGTGTCGAGACCGGTATCGGCGTCGGCGGAACATGGGCGACGTCGAGTTCGGGTGCGACCTTCACCGTCGAAGACCCCGCAACCGGGCTTGTGATCAAGACGATTGCCGACGCAACGGTCGACGACGCCATTCGCGCCCTCGATTCAGCCGTTGCAGCACAACAAGAGTGGGCCGAAACACCCAGCCGCCTACGTTCGGACATCCTCCGCAGAGCATTCGACTTGCTGATGGATCGCAAAGAAGAGTTTGCTCTGCTCATCGCCCTGGAAATGGGGAAGCCGATCGCCGAAGCGCGCGGTGAGGTCGTTTACGGTGGAGAGTTCCTTCGGTGGTACTCCGAGGAAGCCGTACGCGTCAGCGGAGACTATCGCCGAAACCCCGAAGGGTCAGGCAACATCACAGTGTCGCACCTCCCTGTGGGGCCCTGCTACTTCATCACACCATGGAACTTCCCACTCGCGATGGCAACCCGCAAGATTGCTCCGGCACTCGCCGCCGGTTGCACCACCATCATCAAGCCGGCGGAACTCACTCCGCTGACCACGATCTACCTGGTGCAGCTGCTGGAAGAGGCAGGACTTCCGCCGGGTGTGGTGAACGTAGTGCCCACATCGAATCCCAGCGCTCAGTCCAGTGCTCTGCTATCGGATCCACGCCTTCGCAAGCTGAGCTTCACAGGCTCGACGGCGGTTGGCGTCAAACTCCTCGAAGCTGCTGCGCAGAACGTATTGCGTACTTCGATGGAGCTCGGCGGCAACGCACCCTTCCTCGTTTTCGAGGACGCAGATATCGACCGAGCGGTCGATGGCGTGATGCTCGCGAAATTCCGCAACATCGGTCAGGCATGTACCGCCGCAAACCGCATATTGGTACACGATTCCGTGGCCGACGAATTCGTTCGTCGAGTAAGTGAAAGGGTCGCTGCGTTGAAAATTGGTCGTGGGGCCGACGAAGGTTACGACATCGGCGCACTGGTCGACAAGAAAGCCATCGCGAAGACAGAAGGTCTCGTCGCTGACGCAGTGGACACCGGCGCGGAGATTGTCACCGGCGGTCAGGCCATCGTCGGCCCGGGGAACTTCTTTCAACCGACCGTGATCGACAAGATCGGGCCCGAAGCTCGGATGGTGAACGAGGAGATCTTCGGACCAGTGCTGGCAATAACTCGCTTTTCGTCCGAGGACGAGGCCGTGCACATTGCCAACAACACCGAGTACGGGTTGGTCAGCTATGTCTACACAGAGAACGTCGGCCGAAGCCAGCGAATGATAGAAAAACTTCAAACCGGGATGATGGGCCTCAACACCGGCCTCGTCTCGAATGCAGCAGCGCCTTTCGGCGGCATCAAGCATTCGGGGATCGGAAGAGAAGGCGGCTTCGAAGGAATTCGCGAGTTTTTGTCCACGAAGTACACGTTGACACCCCGATGACACTTGAATCGACCGCGCGAAAAGCGTCAGTAGGCGTCAGGACTCGTACCGCACGTGGTCGTCGTTGAGTTGCAGTCAGGCACTGTCTTTTGCTCGTAATCTACTACTAGAGAGTAATTTTCGTGACTGAGAACGCACGGCCCGCTACGTCGAACTTTCGGGTAATCGCCGAATACCGGCTGGACGAGGAAACCGCGAACGAGGTGCTCGGCCATCTGGCCCAACTCGCTGAGGCAAGCCGGAACGAGCCCGCCAATCTCGGCTACGAGTACTTCCGCAACGTCGAGAATCCGCTACACGTAACCATCCTCGAGATGTACATCGACGAAGCCGGCTTCGAAGCGCACCGAACTTCGCCGCACTTTGCATCTATCGGCACGGACAAGATCCTTCCACTTCTCACCGATCGCATTGTGCGCACGTACTCAGACGAGAGTGGTCGCTGATGGCCTAAGGCCACCGAGCCGCGTCCCAGCATTCTTAGAGTGATCGGCCTGGCTGGTGGCATGATGGAGGACCGAATTTTCTCGCCAAGAGATCCCGACGAGTAGACGTGTCCTCCGACGACGCTCACGCGATGTTCGGCAAGAGCATTGCTGCAGCCGACTGGCACTCGAACCGGCGGAAGGCGTCGGGTTCAACGGAGCCGAAATCAGACGAGTCACGTACGTTCCGAACGAAAAGTTCGCCGCTGGCGCAAGCTTCGTCGGCAGTTTGCCGACACGCGTTCCACCACCAACCAGATGCAGGGTGGCCTCCGATACGGTTCGACGGCAATGCTTCTCAGGTTCGCTGCCGTGCCCGTGGTGTTCGGAACCGGCAGCCTGTTTGCAGGATCGCCCAGGATCGTCACTGGGTGTAGATGACGGGCGCTGGGTACAACGCGCAACAGTGCTCGCCCGCCACGTGGGACGGACCTACGGGCTCGCCGAGATGGCCGATGACGGTGGGTGGTCCTCTTTCGTCGGACGCGGTGACTATCCGATCTCAAGCTGGATATCGTCTGCAGCCTTGCAAGGCCTTGGCGATGCTGTACGTCGATGTCTTTCGGCGTCACGGCTTCGGGTTCACGAAGTGGTGTTTTCTGTGGCAGTCCGTGCATCCGTGTCGGTCCGTCGGGAGGTGCAGGATCGGCGGATGTTCCATGCAAATCCGAGGTCGGCATTCGTGTTGCGTGCCGGCAGTTCAAGAGTGGGTGCCCGGTCGCCGTATCCAGCAGTGCTACCTCGGGATTGCATTTGAACTACGTTGCACAACTGCTGAAATGGAGGATGGAACCGATGCGAGCAGTCGTTGTGTGTATTGGTGATTTGGTGCGTCGAGCACGGCCTCTGTCTCGCCGGCTTCTACGATTTCACCCCGGTAGAGAACCACTGTTCGATCGGTCATCTGCCTCACGACTGCTAAGTCGTGAGTGATGAAGAGCATGCTCATCCCGTTTTCCGCTCTGATAGAGCGAAGCAGCTCGAGAATTTGGGCCTGCACGGACACGTCCAGGGCGGCAACAGGTTCGTCGCAGATGAGCAGCCTGGGTCGAACGGCAATTGCCCGGGCAATCACGGCGCGCTGACGTTCGCCACCCGAGAGCGCAGCCGGACGGAGAGCGGCGTAGCTGCCTGGTAGTCCCACCTTGCCGAGTAACTCCGAGACTTCCGAGGCTACGGAATCGCTATCGCGTTTGTCCGCTCCGGTTCGTACGGCTATAGCTTCTCGCAAGGCTGCACCGATGGTTCGGGATGGATTGAGCGCTGCGTACGGATCCTGAAACACTACTTGGATCTCCCGGGCCAACTCGACTCTGGTTTTTCGCGCAGTGGATCCAGTGGGCGCGAGCTCTCTGCCGAATGCCGATATCCGGCCGGAGGTGACGTGCTCCAGACCTAGGAGAGCACGAGCGATAGTTGTCTTCCCTGAGCCGGATTCACCTACCAGTCCCACTGATTCGCCGGCGCGGATCGAGAAAGTCACGCCGCGGAGGGCGTGCGAGTCCTTGGGCTTGCCGAACATCGCTTTGGCGCGATATACCTTGTGTACGTTCGCAACCTCGACTATCGGTGGGCCGATGGTGTCGAAAGATCGTGACTCGGATTGTTGAGGTAGAGGTGGTTCGAACTCGGAACCGCGGGGAAACTCGTCGTGAATCCGATCGATCCGGATGCAAGCCGAAGCGTGTTCGATCGTGATGGGAGTAAGAGCTGGTCGGGCTGAAAAGCATTCGCCGACAGACCATTCGCATCGGTCAGCGAATGCGCAGATCGCCTCGACGGCTGCGGCTCTGGGCACACTGCCGGGAATCGACGTCAACCGTTCGACTCGACGATCGACAGGGGGACTGGCCGACATCAGCCCACGTGTGTAGGGATGCGTCGGGGTGCGGGCAAGATCGGCGACCGTAGCCTCCTCCACCACGCGTCCGGCGTACATGACCTGGATCCGATCGCAGACGTCCATCGCCACGTGCAGATCATGAGTGATCAAGATGAGCGCCATGTTTCGTGACTTCTGTAGACCGGCGAGAAGTCGGAGGACTTCGTCCTGGGTGGTCACGTCCAGTGCAGTTGTCGGTTCGTCGGCGATCAGCAACTCCGGATCGCCGGCAAGCGCGGCCGCCATGGCAACTCGTTGCCGCATCCCCCCGGAGAGCTGAAAGGGGTACTTTTGTGCGACGGCGGGATCCAAGCCAACCTCCGCGAGACGCGCAGCAACTTCGGCCCGAACTTGTTGGCGTCCGCCTTTTCTGACATTTGGCGGGAGTGTCTCCCGCACGTGCTCGCCTACCGTGTGGATGGGGTTGAGCATGCTGAACGGGTCCTGCATCAAAAGACTGATTCGGGAGCCCCGTAACGATCGCAGTTCACGTTCGCGTGTGCCGATCAACGGGATTCCGTCGAAATCTGCTGCTCCTCGTGCATAGATTCCCGGCGGTAGCAAACCGACAAGCGAACGAACTGCCATCGATTTTCCACTGCCAGACTCGCCGACTATCCCGAGAGTCTCGCCTCGGGGGACCGTGATGTTGACATCGCTGACGAGCACCTGCGACCTGTTCGCGTACACCGATAGCCCGGAAACTTTCAGGAGGGGGCCATTCGCATCGGCCGTTTCCGATTGTACTGTCACATCTTCCACAGTCATCTACTTCCGTTCTCCTGAGTCTGACAGCCGTTTGAAGAACCAGTCGCCGAAGATAGTTGCGGCGCTGCCGGTCAGGATGAGACAGGCTGCGGGGGCAACTGCGACCCAGGGGTTCTCGGAGATCATCGATTGCCCCTGGGAGAGCATCGATCCCCAATCTGCAGCCCCGGGGGCGATACCGATACCGAGAAATGACAACGACGAGAAGGCGACCAACGCTCCGACGAAATCCAGCAGGAAGACGGCGAGCACGGTGGGCGCGATGTTGGGCAGCACATGGCGGATCATGATCCGTGAGTCGGTCAATCCGAGGGTCTTCGCAGAGTCGATGTACGGCAGACGAACCTGGACGCGCGTCACACTGCCGACTATCCTGATGGCGCTCGGTACTGACAGGAAAACCAGAATCGCCACAGTCAGCCAGTAGCTCCCGCCGAGAATCCCCAGGAGCACGATGGCGACGAGGAGCGCGGGCAGGGCATACACGAGGTCTGCGAATCGGTTGAGGACGTTGTCGAGTGCACCGCCGTTATATCCGGCGACCAGCCCCGCGGATGCGCCGGCTATCACTGTTCCCATCGCTACGCACAGCGGTCCGAGCACGGAGCGGCCGGTACCGTCGATCAAACGGGAGAGGACATCGCGTCCCATATCGTCGGTGCCTAACCAGTGTGTGCGATCGGAACCGGTCACACCGCGGAGAAGATCCTGAGTGTAAGGGTCGTAAGGGCTTATGAGCCGACCGGCGACAGCCGCGAATACCATCACACCGAGGATCACCAGTGCAATCACAACGGTGATGGGAATTCGCGATCCCTGCCTGCTCTTTTCGCGATCGGTGAGTGCAGTCATGTCATCCCTTTCCTGCGTACCGCATGCGCGGGTCGACGAGGAGAGCTACCACGTCCACCGCCAGGTTGACGACAATCACGAAGGCGCCGAGACACACGGCCAACCCTTGTACGACGGGTAGGTCCTTTTCGGTGACCGACTGCACCATCAGCGAACCGACTCCCGGTACGGAGAACACGGTCTCGACGAGTATGGCGCCGGACAGCGCAGCGATCAGTATCAGACCGGCCGCAGTCACCACCGGCATTGCGGAGTTCCGTAACGCATATCGGAAGAAGACCCGTGAGGGGTCGAGACCACGAGCTTTCGCGAATGTCATGTAGTCCTGCCGGAGCACCTTGAGCGCTCCGGCGCGTGTCTGCCGGATCAGCAGTGCGATGAGCGCGATGCCGAGTGCTGTTGCTGGCAGGGTGAGGTGCACCAAGCGATCGAAGAATCCATTGCCCACGCCGTAAACGGGGAACAGTCCGAGCTCGAGTCCGAATACGAAAATCAGCAACATTCCGACTGCGAAACCTGGTGCACTCATACCTATTACGGAAGCCATCGAGATACCTCTGTCCACCCATTTATCGCGCTGATACGCCGCTGACATTCCGCAGGGGACCCCGATCCCGACCACCAAAACAAGTGTGTACACCGCCAGTTGGATCGAGACCGGTAGGTGATCGGTGATGATGCCGGTCACCGGCGCACCTGATCTGGTCGACGTCCCGAAATCGAGCTGCAGTGCATCGACCAACCAGTGCCAATACTGAACAAGGAAAGGATCGTTGAGGTGATGTCGTGCCTCCAGGGCCGCGATCAGTTCGGGTGTGCTCGGACGAGAGCCGACAAGGACGGCAATTGCAGAGCCTGGCGTCACCGACAGCAGACTGAACACCAGAAAACTGATTACCAGAAGCAGCGCGGCCGACACCACGAGTCGCTTGCCGATGAACGCCGCTACTGCCATCTCAATCGAACCTCGTTGTGTGGGAGAGATAGTCGTTCACGACGTTGCCTTCACCGCGGTAACCCACGAACCGTTGACGAAGTCGTAGAAGGACATGTCGCGATCGAAGGCGAACCCGTCGGCAATTGCGTAGACCAGATTCGGATTGAACAGCGGGACGTACGGAAGTTGTTCGTGGATGCCGGTCAAGATGGTCTGGGCGGCAGTCCATCGGTCCAGGGGTGAGGTCGATCCGTTCAGGACGGGCAGCGCCTGTTCGACGGAATCGGTAGACCAATTCGAGGCGTTGAATTTCGGTGCGACAGCGTTCTCCTTTCCGACGACGGAGCCGATCAATTTGGGGTCGGGCGTCGATGCGGTAATCGACAGGAATCCGATTCCGGGAACCTTGTGGGCGTACAGGTCGGAAATCCATTGGGTCTGGGTGATGGGCTTTGGAACAACGGTCACACCGAGTGGCGCCAGGTTTTGTTGCAGGTTGAGTACCGTCAGTTCCGTCCAGTTCACGTTGTCGGTGTAGGGGACCTCCACCGTGAATCCCTGGGGGTGCGACGAGGCGGCAAGTTCTTGCGCCGCAAGGTTACTGTCGAACTCGATTCCGCCGATTCCGTCCAGGAAGGATTGCGCGTTCCCAGGGGAACCGGCGACACCGGTCAACATTTCCGGAGTTGCCAAACCCTTCAATATCGCGGAGTCGTTGCCGAATGCCGCCTCTGCGATTCCTTTTCGATCGATCGAGTGCGCGACGGCCTTCCGCACGTGGACATCGTCGAACGGACTCGTACTGGTATCGAACGTCAAATACGTGAGCTTGGTCAGAGGGACCTCGATCGTGTCGATTCCACCGATCTGCTTCCACTGTGACTGCTTCTTGATGTCGGCCACATTCGCAGCTTGGATGTCGCCGGATCGCATTGCCAACTGAGCGGTGTTGCCGTCCGGAATCACGTCGAACTTCAGCGTTTCCGGTGCAGGTTGCTCCGACCAGTAGTCATTGTTACGGACAAGTTGCACACCGGAACTTGAATATTCTTGGACCCGGTACGGGCCAGTGCCCACCGGAACCGCTTGCGCAGTACCCAATTCGGCAGCATGTTCTTCAGCGAACCTTGCCTGTTGGATCAGTCCGAATAGCGCGATGCTCTGCCTGGCAACCGGATCGGGATGCGACAACTTCACAGTCACCCGCATCGGTCCGGTTTGTTCGATGCTTTCGAGACTTTCCAGCTCGCCGGCAGTTTGCGCCCCGGCTGCGGAATCAGAGACGTGCCGAAGGCTCCAGATCACGTCCTCCGGGGTCAGTAGAGTTCCGTCGGAGAATCGCACGTCGGACCGGATGACGTAGTCGATGGTCGTCGGGTCAGGAACCGATACGGCTTCGGCGAGATGAGGTCGCAACTCTCCTTCACCGGAAAGCCGTTCCAGCGGTTCGGTGAACAGGGTCTGAACCTGCATGGAAGGACCGAAATCCTTAGTGATATCTAAGGAGATCGGAGCCGCTGCAAGAGCGAAGGTGAAGGCGGGTATCGGATCGTCGGTGATCGTTCGAGTCTGTGTGGCGCCCGGTGCGGAGCCACACGCGGAAACCACGAGGACGAGTGCTGTTGCCGATACCGCGTACGTGGCGGTTCGCGTGTAAGCGCGCATCGCGCGATGTAGAACTGGCTTCTTCAAGCGTCAACTCCCTGTTCACGAAAACCCAACCGGATATGACGGGTAACGCTACGGAGATGTAGGTCACATATCGTTAGACGATTGTCGAATCCAGCGCGGATATTTTTCGACGATCGGAAGAGTGCTTTGGAAAGTCCCGAGATACAGAGTCAGAGCAAAGATTGCACGCCAACGCGTTCAGACGGAAGCCGGGATTTCAGTATCGGTGTTCTGGGGGTGATGCGACCTGAAGTCGGGATCGGTTGTTGGAGGGCTTCTTTAGGGCCTCGGCCACGACTGGGCGTTCACCAGTGCGACCCGTCGCCAATGTCGACAGCCTCAAAGCATCAGCGCGCGGATGACCTCGGGTTACCTGATCGGCGACTTGGCGACAAGACTGGGCGGGCTTTACGCCCGGTCTGGCGGGCCTGTCGGTGCCCACGGGCGGTTGTTGTTCTCTTTTGGGAACTGCTGCGTGTACTCCGATGACTGGTGACCGCAGGTTCACCGCGTGGGGAGTGGCTCGAGTTTAGGGTGCTCGGCGTGCAGTGCTCGTCCATACCTTCGAACGGGCGGTCGCTCTCGCCGCCGAGCGGGAACAGGCCTAGTCCTCCATTAACCGCCGAAGTCCTCGCATCCAAATTGAGTGGATCCACGTTGCGGCTCGCAGATATGGTCCACTGGTGACGCATCCGAATGGTCGAAACGACAGTCCGATCCTGGTGATTGGTGCCGGCATCGTCGGCGCGTCGATCGCGTATCACCTGGCGCGCGTTGGTCTCCGAGTCACCGTGCTGGAGCACGGCTCGGTGGCGGGAGGGGTGACCGGCAACTCCTTTGCCTGGGTCGGCCTCTCGAAGAGTGCCGCAGAAACTTACTCAGATCCGTTCCGGCAAGGCGCTGCAGTAGAATTCGACCGCCTGGAGCGCGAACTCGTCGAGCCATTCGGTTTGCGCCGCAGAGGCGCGATCACCTGGGAAGAGACGGAAGGGGAGACTCGAGCGTTCGTAGATGCTCATCGAGCACTCGGCCATCCCGTCGACCTCATCGGTAAAGAGGAGATCCTTGCTCGTGAGCCGGGATTGCGGACGACCCCCTCGGTCGCAGCGTACGCGCCTGATGACGGTGGCGTTGACCCGGTTGCGTTCGCTCGATCGCTCCTGCGAGGTGCCGAAGAGTACGGTGCCACAGTGTATTCCGATGTCAGTGTGCTCGGGGTGCTCGCGGAGGGCATGAGAGTGTGCGGAGTAATGACTGCCGACGGTCCCGTCTACGGATCGGCCACCGTGCTCGCTGCGGGTACCGCGATTCCTGGACTCGCGGCGTCGGCGGGAGTGGACGTCGAGGTCGACGCCTCCCCGTGTTGTCTCATCAGATTCTCGACGCCCCACCCATTGGTGAACGGAATACTCTCCTCTCCGGATTTCGAGATCCGGCAATTGGACGACACGACACTGATTGCGGCTGAAGATGTTCCGGTCGGGTTCTCCGGAGATGTTCGTGAGCTTGCGGGGCCGACGCTGCACGCGATCCGCAGTCAGCTCGAGGACGGTGACCAAGTGGAACTGATCGAGGCGGTAGTCGCTGACCGTCCCATCCCGCGTGGTGGCCGCCCGCTGCTGGGCTTCGCCGAAGGCGTGTCGGGGCTCTATCTGGCCGCGACGCATCCGGCGATCATTCTGGCCGGAGCAATTGGAGCCCACGTGGCCGGGGACTTCGCCCGAGCG
>Ga0153995_1000029_pt1 | contig 26566 bp, 42 predicted proteins | sample TSNC079MetaG_FD_104678 | JGI IMG/M metagenome (GOLD analysis project Ga0153995, IMG submission 104678) | Attine ant fungus gardens microbial communities from North Carolina, USA - TSNC079 MetaG | ecosystem: Host-associated > Fungi > Mycelium > Unclassified | place: USA: North Carolina, Lumber... | reverse complement strand
GTCGTGATAATGTTTCGGCGTTGCTCGGGCGAGTGGCGGAATGGCAGACGCGCTGGCTTCAGGTGCCAGTGTCCTTCGGGACGTGGGGGTTCAAGTCCCCCTTCGCCCACCACAAGACGAGGCTACAAACTCTAGCGAGTTTGTAGCCTCGTTTTTTGTTGTCGGCTATCTGGCCACAGCCTGGATGAAGCTCAGAACGAAGTCCAACGCGGTGCCTGCAAAGGAGTCGTTGACTGGTTGAGTGGCCGCGGCGGCGCAGTGATCTGAGGGTTCATCATCCCTGGTGGCAGTGTGCCGGGTGGGAGATTGATGATGGCGTTGATGTCGTAGATGGTGTTGTCGGGACCGTTGGTCACCGAGAACGAGATACTGCCGAAGTCGGCGACCGGGCCATCGGCTGATGCAGTACCAACTGCACTGCCGAAGGTGATCGCGGCAGCGAGCGCGCCGACACCGAGGGCTGCGGTGGTTCGGGACAAACGAGTAGGCGTTTCGGGTCCATTCACAGATGTGCTCCCTTTCGTGGTGACAGCATCCGTGCGCGGGATGCCAAGCAGCCAGGAGATTGCAACCACTATCGAGGAAGATAACGGACATTCACCCCATGGCGGGGTGGTTCGGCACGAAGTGCTTCGTCGTTCCCAGCAGTCAGAGACTTGGGACTTGCCCGGGTGACTGCCCAGGAGATTCTTGTCGTCTTGGTTGAACGTCTGTTGGCCGACGAACCCTCAGTAACGGGTAAAACGTGACGTTCTCGCTCGACGCTGACCCCTTTCGTATGTACGTATATCCGTAGATGCGGACATACACGGAAAGCTAAATGGGGGTCCCACAAGGAGGCAACCCGGCGAAGCTCCAGACCGGGAACCTTTGGAAGGAAAAACCCGATCATGAACGACTTTAGCCTCCGGGCTGCCCGTATCCAGCTAGGCGCATTGCTCGCCGCACTCGCACTCGCGATCGTCATTGCACTCGGCATCACCACCGGCGCATTCGTACTTTCCTTCGCCGTACAACGCGACCTTGCAAGGCAAGCGCTGATCCCCGAACACCTGACCTGGATTTTCCCGGCGATCGTCGACAGTGCAATCCTCGGCGCGACCATCGCCATCGTCATCATCAGCAAGCTCAACATGAACAAACGCGACAGAGGCTTCTACATAGCGCTTGCAGTCAGCGTTGTCGTGATCAGCATCCTCGGAAACGCGTACCACGCCTATCACGCAGCAATCGCCGCACGGCAGTTCATCGTCGGTGGGGGAGACCTCGGGTTCAGTCCCCTCGCGAGTACAGCACCGCCCTCGACGTCGAGGCTCAACTCCTGTGCTCGCTGCTCTGGGCGCCGGCTGAGAGCGCGAAACGTGCCGTCGCAGCTCTGACCAGCGCAGACTTCTACCGGCCCGTGAACGCGGCACTGTTCACCGCCATCGAGGAGCTAGTCACTTCCGGCAAACCGCACAACAGTGCCCATGTCTTCGCCACCTTGCAGCAGGAAGGACGCACCAGCGGGCACCTCGGGAAACAACTCACCAAAGCACTCACCGACATCAGCACCATCGGCGTCCCGTCCGCTGAACTCGAGCACAAGATTGCCGCAGTCCTCATCCAGGCCTACCGGCGCGGATTCCGCGAAGCAGCACGATCCCTCGCCCAAGCCGCCGAAGAACTCCCCGAAGACCAACTGTTCGAACACCTGCTCAGCATCGGCCGCGAACGCCGCGCAGCCTCCCAACGCCTCGCAGCCATCCGCGAAGGCCGCCCATGACTAACAAACCGAGAGTGTTGAAACACAGCATCTTCGGAGTCCTCGCGCTCGCCGTCGCAGCCCTGGACTTCACCATCGGCACCAAACACATGATCACCGCCGGAATCATCGCCCTCACCGCCTCCGTCTACAGCTTCACCAAAGCCGCCAGCCTCCGAAAAGCCCCAAACGACAAAGGGAATCGACCATGACGACCGAAAAAGACACCAGCAAACCCGGCTGGAAAGCGCACACCGTCGTCGCGCTGATCAGCCTCGCCGTAGGCATCATCTTCCTCACCGGCGGAACAACCATTTCACTCATCGCCGGAACAAGCCTCCTCGGGCTTGCCGTCTACCACTACGTCGTAGCCCTACGCCTCCGCCGAGAACTCAAGACACCCGCCGAAGAGGAGGGTTGAACGTGAGCGACGACGAACACGATGCCTGGCAACTGCACCACCACGGAGCCAGCTGGGACGACATCGGCACCGAAATGGGATGCAGCCCCACCACCGCGCAAACCCTCGCAACCGCCTACGAGAAACGCACCGACAACGCCGCCGCACAAACCCAAAACACTCTGTTCTGAAAACCCGTCCGTAGGTCCGTGTCGGAGCTACCAGGCACAATCGCCGGAAACGACAGAAAGGAACGCCATGAACAACGAGATCACGAATGGCGGAATTGGCAGCGAACCCGATCGACGGACACTTCGACTTCGCGCACCTGCAAGCAATCCACCGACACCTACTCGGCGACCTGTACGAATGGGCCGGTGAAATCCGCACCATCGACACCGCGCCAGGCGATCTCGGCATCCTCCACGACCCACCCGCCGCCATCCCAGGCGAACTCGACCGAGTGTTCACCGACATCAACAGCGGCGTCTACGTCAACCACCACAGCCACGAAGCGTTCGTCCAGGACCTCGCCGGACACTGGGGAGATCTCACCAGTGTCCACCCGTTCGTCGACGGAAACTCCCGCACCCAAAGGGTTTTCTTCGACCAACTCGCACGCGACGTCGGATGGGCAATCGAATGGCGCGAACTCAGCGCCGACGCCGTCCAAGCCGCCCGCAACTTCGCCTACATCGACGGCGGAACCATCCTCGCCGACGTCCTACGACCCGCGATCAAACCTGTCACCGAAGTGCCCATGGACTCCATCGCCACCGCACCCCGCGAGAACGTCATGACGTTCCCCGCGCACTGGCAGGCGATGATCGAGCACTACGACACCATGCCCGAACAGACCTATACCTGGGCGAGCCAGATCAAACCCGAAGCACCACAACATGACCCACAGACCACCGAGATCCGGCCAGCCCCCAAGCCGGCCGCTCCGGAACCGGAACTAGCCGACCTCGACACCACCAAGTTTCACACCCACTGGAGCCCCGAGGTCGACCACCAACTCATGAACAGCCGCACCATCCCACAACACAGCAGCAGACCAGAAGGACCGAGACTGTGAGCATCATCGGATACGCCCGCGTCTCCACCCTCGAACAAAACCCCGAACTGCAAGAACACGCACTCCGCCAAGCCGGAGCGATCCGCATCTTCACCGACTACGAATCCGGCTCCAAAACGCAGCGCCCCCAGCTCACCGAATGCCTGAACTACCTACGTGACCACGACGGTGATGTCCTCGTCGTCTGGAAACTCGACAGGCTCGGACGATCCGTCCGCCACGTCATCGACACCGTTCACAACCTCGGTGAGCGCGGCATCGCATTCCGTTCCCTCACAGAAGGATTCGATACCACCACCGCAGGCGGCGAATTTCTCTTCCACATCATGGCAGCCCTTGCCCAAATGGAACGCCGCATGATCGTCGAACGTACTCATGCCGGCCTCGAAGCCGCCCGACGTCAAGGTCGACGCGGCGGCCGGCCGACTGTCATGACCCCGGAACGCACTGAACTCGCCCGTGCACTGCGCGAGCAAGGGAGGAGTCTTGACTCCATCGCTTCGACACTGGGCGTCGGTCGGTCCTCTGTCGGCCGTGCACTCCTGACGGCCATCCAATAGCTCGATCTTTTTCGGAAGACGGTAGTTCAGTTGTGAATCTTGTTGCAGTCTCTACGAATACCGATGGTACCGGTTGGCTCGGTGAGTGTCCTCTCGGAGGTTGAGGGGCTCGATCACGGTGGACTGACCGAGACTGATACCGACCGAAGCTCCTCAACAGTTTGTGGGCCACCGACTGCACCCGCCAGTGAGCCTAATCATGAAGGCTACGCGTTCGTCTCCGTCTCGTTGGAACGGAGACACGGAGACTTTAGCGCTGAACCGCGATGTAATTCGCTGTTGGAAGGGTGCTCCGCGAGGCTGGAGGAGGACTTCGGGACGGGGAGCCGTCCGGAGTCGAGGAAGATGATGCGACGTTCGATGTCGACGTGTGATTGCAGAATCGTCCGCAGAACCGTCCGAGGAGGGTGAAGCCGACAGCTGTTTGTACTCCGTGTAGCCACTACAGGTGTGGGGAGGCGCAGACCGGCGATCTTGGCTACGTAGGTGCGTCTGGTCGGTAGTGGGTCCGCATGGATGTGGCGTTGCGGCGTTTCCCCATACCGTTGAAGGTCTGTGGTCGGGGCGGGTTTGCGTTGGTGGTGTGTGGGATACCTCTGGGTTGCGGTATCGGGAGCACTCGAAAAGGATTTCGGGGCGCCGCGCAGACGACCTGCCTTCCGGCTGTCCGCTCGCCGGGGGTGGGTCAGCCCCGAAATGGGGCATCCTGGTACGGGCAGTGCCGGGATGCGCATCGGGTTCGCTGGCGTCGGCGCTCACACCTCGGCGCCGGCGAACCACCCTTTGGTTCGGGTTGCTGGTGCGGCGGGACCGCGGCGTCGTGGTGGGGTTTGGTGGTGGTGTGTTCGGGCATTCGTGAGTTGTTGACAAGTGGAGATCGGGGTTTTGCCCATTTTCGTCGTGTGCCGTCACGGTCTCGTGGGAGTGCGTGTGAGGTGTGGGATGGATGTCGTACGAAGCGCTGCTGTCGGTGATGGGTGGTTTCCTCCGCTCGATGCGGCTGCCGAAGCGTTGCAGGATCTGTATCGGGTGTTGAATCCGGCCGGTCACATCGAGAAGTATCTGAACCGGTTGTGTGAGCATGCGGTGGAGTTGATCGAGGATGCGGACATGGCGGGGGTGACGGTTCTCGATGAGGAGGGTGCTGCGTCGACGGCGGCGCGCACGTCCCGTGAGGTCGTCATAGTAGACGAGCTGCAGTATCGGTCGTGGGCGGGTCCGTGTATCGAGGCCGCGGAGAGCGAGCAGATCGTGGTGGCGGACCGCACGACTGCCAGTGAGCGGTGGCCGGGTCTGGCGTCCGAGGCCCGGCGATTCGGGGTGCAGAGTTTCCTGTCGATTCCGTTGCCTGCGCTCGAGCCCGGGGTGCGTGCGGGTGCGGTCAACGTGTACGGCAGCCGTGCGGACGGGTTCGCTCGTTCTGAGGTGGCGTTGATGAATTTGTTCACCACTGCCGCTGGGTATGCGATCGGCAGTACCGAACGTTACCGGGGTGCCCGGCAGTTGGCTCTGCAGCTCGAGCGTGCTCTCGATTCGCGGGCGGTGATCGATCAGGCGAAGGGGGTGTTGATGGCGGTCCACGGTGTCGATGCGGATGCGGCGTTCGCGATGCTGGTCGAGAGATCCCAACGCACCAACACGAAACTGCGGGCGGTGGCAGAGGATCTGCTGGCGAGTGTGCGCATCACCTAGAGATGATGACAAGCCCTCGCCGATGCCGGGCAATGAGCGTGCGAGGGTCCGCGTCCGGGGTCGTGCTGATCGGTTGATGTGAGGTGTGACTCCTCCGACCTGCCGCTGGGCCACCCTACGATCGGCACACACACACCGCACCCTCGTTGTGGGGCCGGAACTGTCTGGGTTTCCGAAACCAATGAGAGAGCACTGCATCACACGTGTCGCATTTCAGTCCGGTGAGGGCTGGTACTTTCAGCCGATCGGGTGCAGGGTGAGAATCGTCCCGGTCTGTGCTGGCTCGGGACTGTTGTTCTGCCGGACGTCGACTCCCATCCCCGTCCGGCAGAGCCCGTTCGTAGCGAATCGAGAACCGTTGGTTCGGTGACAAAGCAGGCTCCTCGGCAACAGACGCCTCGTTACCGAGCCACGGACGCGCTCGGAGTTCAGCGCTGGTCGTCGAGCGGGGAGATCGATTGTTCGAGCAGATATTCCTCGGGTGCCGGCCATAGGGTATCGAGTTCGGCGGAGAAGGCTTCCATAAATTGCCTTGCGCGAACTCCGTTCTGCCACAGGATGAACGAGGAGCTAGCTGCGACATTGCTCGACGAGTGTGTGAGTGCTTGACACCCCACCGTCAGTGGCACCACCAGGTCGTCGTCGGTGCCGGCAGGTCGTCGTCGGAACGAATGCGATCGTCCAGTTCCCCAAGGCCTCGGCGCCGACGACTGAACTTCTTCCCAGCCGAGTTCGTTGACGTCCTGCAACCGCGCGGATCTCCCAGAGCGCACGGTCATTGCCACGTCACGTTTCCTCAGTGCGTGAGCTGGGTAACAAATCGGGGGTCGGTGAAGGAGGGCTTGTGGTGGATGTCGCGTCGTGGACGGAGTCCGAAGAGCACGAAAGGTGGTGGCGCGAGATCGTGGGAATCGCACCTTTCGAAGACCGCCGTGTGGCAAGAGATGTCGGAGACTTGCCGTGTGCCAAGGATTCCACGGCCTCCGCAGGCACGAATGGAAGCCCGCTGCGTTTCGCGGCGTGACGGCGGCCTGAGAGCCGGCCTCATAGAAGGGTGGATGCACGGTGCTGAATGTTGTTCTGTTGCTTGTGATGCTGAGTATCGGCATGGGTGTGGTGATGTGTCTGGACTTCCGATGGCTTCGCTCTTCGGCTCGAGATGATCGTCGACGGTTTGCGTATCGGGGAGATGCGGGGATCCCCAAGTCGTAAATCTGTTTCTGACGGCTCAGGTCGCATACCAGCGACCTCTCTGATCGCCTCGCGCACTTCGTGTGTGAACCGTACAGTCGGCGTACGACGCGCGGGGTCAGCGCCTGAGCGTCCATGGTGACGGTACGGGTTGATACGCCGTCGTCGCAGTCGATGATTGAAGAAGCATCGGCTGGGGAAGCCGACCCGAATGGCTACTTACAGAGTGATCAATCCTGCAGGCGACGTCACCGCGACGCGCGAGATCGACAGCGCTGACGATGCGCATGCCTGGTTCGTCGATGCCCGCGCCGACAACTCGGAACTGGGATGGCGCATGGAAGTCCAGCATGACGGCGAATGGTCGTTCTTCGACGACACCGAGGGCGCATCCAGCTGAGCAGTCGCTCGACGGTTGTGACGAAGATGAGGGAGGACGTTCAAGCATGAGTCGACTACTCGCAGGAAAGAAAGTGGCATTCCTCGTGGCGACGGAGGGAGTCGAACAAATCGAGTTGACGGACCCGTGGGATGCGTTGGTTGCCGAACACGCTCAGCCGTCGATTGTTTCGACAAAATCCGGAACTATTCAGGCATTCTATCATCTCGACAAAGCTGACGTCTTCGACGTGGATGCGGTGGTCGAGTCGGCGAAGTGGTCGGAATACGACGCACTCGTCCTACCCGGTGGTGTGGCCAACCCTGATTTCCTTCGTGTGAATCCAGGGGCGGTGGCGTTCGCCCGGAGTTTCTTCGACGCCGGGAAGCCTGTCGCAGTGATCTGCCACGGACCGTGGACGCTGGTCGAAGCCGGCGTGGTCGCCGGTCGCACGCTGACGTCGTGGCCTAGTTTGCGCACCGACATCACGAACGCCGGCGGCACGTGGGTGGACGAAGAAGTCGTGGTCTGTACTTCAGGACCGAATACGTTGATATCGAGCCGCAACCCCGATGATCTGCCGGCGTTCTGCGCGACACTGACCGACACGCTCCGGCAGTCCCAGGCATCGACGACGACTTCCGAGGGAAGTTGACCGGGAGGAACATCGTGACTTCTACACCGCCCGAACCAGATCCGGACAATACCCCTGACCTGGAACCCGGAGGCGGGGTCAAGCCGGGGAGCACCCCGCCCGATGCTCCCCAGACGTCGGGATTGTCCGAACCCGAACCCGCGACCGTCAAACGCTTTCCAGGAACAGGAATTGCAGCGATGGTCGCGGTCGCGTTGGTTGTCATCGTTTTCGTCATCGCCGCGGTGGCCATACTGGCATGATTTCTGCGCTTCGGACCGAGCGGTGTCGCATGGCGATTCGTACACAGAAGCCGAGTGTCGGAGTGGACCTGACGCCAAGGGCGAGGTTCAGTGATTTCGGAGGGTATCGATCAGTTCGCTCTTCTTGAGTTTCGAATAACCGTGAAGATCCAGCTCTTTGGCACGCTTCTTCAATTCCTCCACCGTCCAGTCTTCGTACGGCGAAGACTTGCCCCCGGATTTACCCACACTCGACCGCCCACGATTGGCGGCCGCGTTGGAAATCCGTGCCGCCTTCTGCTTCGAATCCCCTTTCTTTCGTAATTCTTCGTAGAGGTCCTGATCCTTGAGTTGGGGTTGTGAGTCTTGGCGAGCCACTGGTGCGTCCTCCCACTGTGCCTTTGAACTGAGGGTCCGGTCTCGTACAGGTGCTACCCGTGAGGTGGACGATCAAACCGGAAAACAAGGCACCCTGTGTCACCACCCGAAAGCAGTCGAGGAGTCGGTCGCATCAGGCACGGCCGTACCTGCGCCCAGCCCGTTCCAAGTGTTTGAGGACTGTGACCAGCGGGTACGTCGCCCTCGATGGGTGATCCGTGTCGAAGGAGGGTCCATGATCATTCTCGGAATTGTCTTGTTGATCGTCGGCTTCTTGACTGGCATCTCGATCCTGTGGACGATCGGCATCATTCTCGTGGTGATCGGGGTCGTTCTGTTCGCGCTCGGCGCCGCCGGACATGCTGTCGGTGGTCGGCGGCACTACTACTGACGCTGCGGCGCCGGCCCCTCGGTCACCGCGGAACTCACGTCCATTGCGCATCTGACATGTCACGGTTGTGCTCTGGGCTCCGTCATTTTTCCTGTTGGGCACCATCGTCACCTGGCAACTGATCATCACCACCGTCACCACCATCGTCACATTCCTCCTCGTGGCGTTGCTCCAAAACACCCAGAAACGCTCCGACGACGCCGTTCAGCACAAACTCAATGCCATCGCAGACGGCCTCGCCGACCTGATGAAGCAGCTCTCGAAAGAGCACCTCGAACTCGGCAAAGACCTCAAAGAAACTACGCATGGCCGGTGGACTCGAAGATCACGAAAGTGCGTCCTGAGCCATCTTGTCCACCGTATGCGTCCGCTTCGCCTGCAGAACCTATGATTCAGTGCCGGATCAGGCCGAACTCATGGGCACACGATCGAATCGGGAGCACATCACACCATCATCCGAAAGCAGTCGAGTGAGTCCTTCGAGTTACCGCGGACCGGGGCGAGCTTCCTTGTCCGTCCTGTTTCGTGCCCATCGTCCCTCAATTGGTGACTTCGCCGATTTCGCGGCGCAGGGACTCGAGAGACCGGCTGAGCAATCGTGAGACATGCATCTGGGAAAGGCCGACCTTCTCGGCGATTTCCGATTGAGTCAGTTCCCCGAAGAACCGGTACACGAGGATTGTCCGTTCGCGTTCAGGCAGAGCGAGGAGCGCAGGCCGGAGGGTTTCGTGGTTGTCGATTCCGTCGAGCGCGGCGTCGTACTCGCCGAGCGTGTCTCCGATTGACGCCCCGTCGGGCGCAGTGACGGCGTCTAGCGATGCGGAATGATAGGAATCTCCGGCCGCCGCGATGTTCACGATGTCGGCCGGTTCGACACCCAGATCTGCCGCGAGCTCGGGGATCGTGGGCTCGCGACCGAGAGTCTGGGTGAGCGTGGCTCGCGACCTTTTGAGGCTTAGGTAATTCTCCTGGAGTGAGCGTGGAACTCGGACATCCCAACCCCGGTCACGAAAGTGCCTGCGCACCTCACCCATCATCGTCGGGACGGCAAAGGACAGAAAATCTTTACCTTTCGCAAGGTCGAAGCGATTGACTGCATTGACCAGACCCAGACTGGCGACTTGGACGAGATCCTCGTGTGACTGGCCTCGTCCTCGATACCGCCGGGCAATGTGATCGGCGAGGGGCAGACAGATTTCGATGATTTCGGTGCGAAGCCGTTCGAAATCGAGATCGTCGGCGGGCAGGGCGGCAAGGCGCACGAACAGAGCGGTGACCTCCGTGTACTCGTTGTCCTCGAGGCCGGGCGGGGTCACGAACCCGCCTGCAACGCCTTGGTGAGTGTGATCGTGGCCATCCAGTTTTTCTCTGGAAGGGTGGGCGGGACCTGCTCGAGGACTACGCCGTCGGCCAGAGTGTCAAGGACGTGCCATATGAAGGACGAGGTGCTCGTGGTGATCTGACCCGTCGTTGTCGTCGAGAGGATTACCTGCACAGTGGCGACGTTTCCGTCGAATGTGCACGTCAAGGTGCTGAAGGGGAGAGCACGGGAGATGAGAATGGTTGCAGCTTCGTCTGCCGCGAGGACCAGGTCTGACAACCTGCTCAGCGAGAGTGCATAGTGGGCGGCCACGGTCCGGATCAGTGATCGCAGTACTGGGAGTTGGTCAGGTGATGCGGAGACGGACAGTGAAGGTGTCGTTGCGGCCGGTGAAAGGATGGCCCGCTCGAAGGACGTCACGTGAGTGTGCTCCTGTACCTGAGGGGTGCAGGCTGCTCCTGGTGAGAGCCACGGTCGCACACCCGCATAGCCTGACAAACCGTTCAACTGCCCAGCCGTTTTCAACTACGCAGTGGATCGGCGGTCAAACATCGAGCTTAACGCTGTTGACGGTTCTGCAACAGGACTCGATCGAAGTGAGCGTATAGCGCCGGGGAATGGAAATCCCCAGCAACCCGTACGAGGAGCCACGATCTATAGCGGTGCGGCTTCCTGGCTATGAATACCGCCCGTTTCGAATCCTGCACATCCGCCAGTCGACCTCCCCGGACGACACTGACCACCGGAAACGAAGGGCAATTGGCACCACATCAGAAGCATCAATCTTGCATCTGATGCAACCCGTCTCCCTGGCCCAGATATGACGAAGCCGCCGGCACCGAAGGTGTCCAGTGGCTTTTCAGGATCGGTGCCCGTCTTGCGCTTATCGGCAAGCGGCCGCTCGAAGCGGCATTTCTTTCGGTGATACCCCGGCAGAACCGAACACCGACAGGTCAGGCGATCACCGCTGTCCGCGCCGGATGCGCCGCAGCAATCGACGCCGAACGCTGGCTGCTCGACAGCGGCGGCATCACCGCCAACACGTTCCACTCGGCCGGCCATACCGTAGACGCCGTCTGACTCTTACACCCAGCGAAAGGAACTTTGAGCGTGCTCTCGATTCGCGGGCGGTGATCGATCAGGCGAAGGGGGCGAAGGGGGTGTTGATGGCGGTGCACGGTGTCGATGCGGATGGGGCGTTCGCGATGTTGGTCGAGACGTCCCGACGTACCAATACGAAAGTCAGGGTCGTCGCGGAGGAATTGTTAGCGAGCGTGCGCACACCTAGAGATGACGAGGCCCCTCGAACGCGGCGATGGTGAGTTCTCCCGCCTATCGACGGCACGCCGCTTCGTGCCGTCGCAGCGTTCTGACCGGTCGATCGGAAGCTCTATGTGCGTTGGTCGTCGGCTGAAATGATTGTCTGACGTGCAACGTCCAGTAAATCCCGCGACTGATGACGTGCTGAAGCCTGTAGTTCGGAAAGCGCGGTCTGGGGGTCTGTATTGCGGCGGATCATTAAGATTCCGACTGCTCGTTCGATGTCGGCACGTGAGTCGATTCCTCGGCGCAGGGCGTTGGCGGCATGTTCGAGTCGATGGTCTGTTGCGATGGCGTCGAGCCCCGCTCCCAGATATTCGGCGATGACGACGACGAGATCGCGGTCCCGGTCCGTCTCTGCCACCGCTGAATGCGAGTACAGGTTCAGCGACCCGACCGGCACGTCGGCGTTGAACAGTGGTATCGCGAGAAAACCTTCCAATCCGGCGTTGCGCGCAGCAATGCCGAGAGTTGGCCACCGTGTGCCTAATTGTTTGACCGACATTCGGACCGACCGACCCGTGCGCGATGCTGACAGGCAGGGTCCGTCACCGAGGAGATATTGCGTGCGATCGAATTCTTCTACACGTTCATCGGTAGGGGCGAGGGTGAACGGTTCGCTGTCCAGGGATGCCGTGACACCGGCGTGATCAACACCGACAACCAACTCGACGGCGGCGATCGTGCATCGAATCATCAACTCCACGACTCGATCCGGGGAATCAGCCGGTATGGAGAGAGATTGTTCGAGGCGATCGATGAGTCGCGGCTCGCGACCTTGTGCTCGTACGAAGGCGGCCGACGGTCGCGCGCGCGGATGAGAACTGTCGAAGTTCATGATTTCTTGCCCGATCCGCGCGGTGGAAGTGGTCCACCAACGAAAAGTGGCACCGACGCGGCCGACTCGGCCGCGCGCCTGAGAAGTACCTCTATTCGGTAATCTCGACTTTACGCCGGATCGGAGTGACCAGGCGCCGTGTGTGTCCCGTGAAGGCGACTGAGGAGGTGCGTCCTGTGAATGCAGATCCGAGAGGAAGTCAGGACACACCCGAATTTCCCGACGAATCCGAAAGTGAGAGAGGGCGCCGCGCATCAGTCGAGTTGCCGATGACCGCGAAACTGTGTCGACAGTGTTTGAGGCTGGCGGAAGTTCAAGGGGCGGCGATCACAGTGCTCAGCAGCTCTTCGTCGAGGGAATTGATGTACGCGACGGACTCGGTGGCACAACATCTCGACGAACTACAGTTCACCGGCGGTGACGGTCCGTGCGTTGATGCATTTACAACTGAGCGACCGATGTTCTGCAACGACACTTCCAGTGATTCCGCCAATGACATCTGGCCGGGGTTTGCCAGCGAGGCAGACAAAGCCGGTGTCGGATCGGTGTTCGCCTTTCCGCTCAGGGGCGGAGGTGATGTCTTCGGTGTGCTCGAACTGTACCGTCTCGATCCCATTGGCCTCGACGACGAGCAGATCGAATTGGCGACTGCGAGTGCCGCTGCGATTTCGATGGCGATTCTTGCCGAACTTCCTGTCACCGGTGATCTGGACGCCGGGATGCTCGTCAATGCCTTTCACCGACCCGAGGTGAACCAGGCAGTCGGGATGATCGCGATCCAACTTCGTGTCTCGGTCGAAGAGTCGCTTTCTCGGCTTCGAGCCGCCGCGTACTCCTCGGGGAGGCCGATTTGGGAGATCGCCGCAGATGTCGTGAATCGGCGGATCCGATTCGCACACGGTGGTGACGACGGATGACATCTGATTCGGAAAGATCGCGCAATGTCTCTGCAGTACTTGACGATGGGAGCCCAGGATGAACACCCCCGCAATACAATTGAGCATTGCCGAGGTGACTCATCTTCTCACCACCGACTTCGATTCCCTGCGTGTACTCGAGACGATCGTTGAGCGATCGAGACAGAATCTGAGCGGTGTGTGGTGCGTCCTCGTCGTGCGAAACGGGGAGCAAGGTTATCTCGATGTGTTGGTGGAGTCGGCAAATGCCGAGTTCGTTCCCGACCGGACTCTTGCCATATCGGGTCCGGCTGCGCTGAGCGCTGAGAGCGGAGCGGTTGTGATGGTCGACAGCTTCAAAGACGTGGGGGAGCGGTGGCGGAAATTCGGTCGCTCAGGACTCGAACATGGGCTGGGCGGGTGCCGCTGCTTTCCGATGAGGTTGGGTCGGACATCGCTCGGATCACTCGTGGTCTTTACTCACGATTCGTGGCACAGCGCGGAGCGTAGTAATGCATACGGGCAGTCGATGGCAGATTTGGCCGCTCTGACTCTGTCCACGGACAGTCGTCAGGATCGTCATTCGCAGGTGGTGACGGCGGTCAAGAAGCTGATCGCGGTCCGCGGCGACGTGGAACAGGCAGTCGGCATGATCGCCGAACTCGACGGTATTTCGATCGAACTCGCAACTGCACGGCTGGCGGAGAACGCGCGGCGACGAGGGATCAGCGCCGCGGCGTACTCGTCGTTGGTGCTGGCGAACCCGGATGCCCGGTGAGGCAGAGCCTCCTAGGTGGCACGAGCATGAAGTGATCCTTACCGGGAAGTTTTCGTATCGTATGCACTCTCAGACCCGGTCGTGCAGTCGTTCCCGAAAGAGCTGTTAGACAACGTATTCGGATACAGAGATGCCTCGGGTCGGCAGGGCGTTCCCTGCCCGGTTGGTGTAGTGCACCAGTCGGACAGGGAACCTCAGCGTTCGTCGTCGAGCGGGGCGGGTGTCGATTGTTCGAGCAGATCTCCCTCGGGCGCCGGCCATGGGGTGTCGAGTTCCGTGGTGAGGGCTTCGAGGTCGACGGCATCCACTGCATTCGGGTCGGCTGGGATGGTTTGTTCGAGGTAGTCGGTGTCGGGTGTCGCGTCGAGGGCTGAGCGAATGCGGTTGTCTTCCATGGCGGTGGCCCTTTCTCTGTCGGGCGATCACGGACGTTTCTCTGTGTCGTGTGTGTTTTTCCGGCGTAGGTGGGCGTTGTCTGCGCGTAGCCGGGTGTTGTCGCGGCGTAGTAGGGCGGTGCTGTCTTCGAGTTCGAGGACTCGTTTGATGCCGACGAGGTTGATGCCGTCGGCGATGAGTTCTGTGATGCGGCCCAGACGAGTAAGGTCCTCGTCGTTGTAGCGGCGGGTACCGCCGCGGGTGCGGGCGGGGGTGATCAGGCCGTACTGTTCGTAGAGTCGCAGCGTGCCGGCGGTGAATCCGGAGAGCTCCGATGTCACCGAGATCGCGTACAGGCCAGGGGGTTCGGCGATAGCGGGGTTGCGCGCCATGATGGTCCTCCCATCAAAGAAATTTCGATATCTGCGGGCAAGCTCTTGATCCGATGTGTGTTTGATGATATACCAAATCTACAGCATCTACTGTAGAAGTTCGGTGGATGCGGTGGTGGTAGTCAGTGAACGGTTCCAGTGACTTTTCCTGGAGGTGACCGAAAATGTTGATGCGCACCGATCCTTTCCGTGACCTTGACCGCCTGACCCGACAGCTGTTGGGTACTGCTTCGCAGCCGGCGGTGATGCCGATGGATGCATGGCAGGAAGGTGAGCAGTTCGTCGTCGAGTTCGATCTTCCCGGCATGGACCCGGATTCACTCGACCTCGATGTGGACCGCAATGTGTTGACGGTGCACGCCGAGCGGCCGGTTCGCGCCAGCGAGGCGGAGATGATTGCCGCTGAGCGCCCGCGCGGGGTATTCAGTCGTCAACTGTTCCTGGGCGAGAACCTCGACACCGACAATATCGAGGCCGGCTACGACGCGGGCGTACTGAGGTTGACGATCCCGCTCGCGGAGCGGGCCAAGCCCCGCAAGATCGAGATCAGCAGCGCCGGGAACAGCAACGGGAGCAGCAAGGAGGTGGGCCACAAGCAGGAGAGCAAGCAGCTCGATGCGTGAACAGCACGCCGGAACAGTCCGCAGTCCACAACAGCAGGTTTCGAGAGGGTGCAGCGACAATGACTGGGGTCGATGACGTCGAGATCGACCGCATCGCCGAGGATGAGCGTGAAGTAGCCGGCAGGGGTCGGCGCGGCGACTCGGAGTGGGAGAGGCTGGGTATCCGCCTCTGGCACGAACTGGAATATGCTGCCGTGGTGGAGGATTCGGATCGGATTCTCGCCGATGCGCTCACTCCGGCGGCGTGGGTGTTGCTCACCCGGATTGCCGGCTGCACCCTCGACCCCGGCTTGGTGGCCCCGCCGATCATGATGTCCCGGTATACGTATCGGGTTCCGGTGATGCGGCCTCGGGCGACCCAACGCTCCCCTCCACAGGGTTAGGGGCGTGGGCGGGTTTCTCGTTGCCCGGCCCTCGACGGCGCAGCGGGGGACCCTCGGGTGTGAGGACTTGCGGGCAGGGTCCGTGGGTTCTTGCGCGGTGGTTGCCGAGACGCTCACACACTGTGACGTCTTTTGCGAGTACCGAGCAGCAGCGGGTACAGGCCTTGGACGGTAGAAAGTGCGAGAGGTGTGACCGGCTCGGCAATCACCTTTTCCGGCGCGCAGCGTGAACGCATACCGTGCAGAGTTTCGTCCGAACACAATGTCTACGAGTTATTTTCGGTCTACCAGCTTCTTTCGACAGACGGCGAGGTTGCGTGATGGAACGGTACAGGTTCACGTTCGCGGACGGATCGACCGCCGAGGAGTTCTTCGATTCGGACAACGAGGCGATCGTGGCGGCGACGGCGGCCAACGGCGGTAGTAGTGGGGGATTGCATGTCCAGCGCTACGACCACCTCGGGGCGTTGTTGCCCACGAAACTGCCTCCCGGCGGGCACCGCGGCACATGGTGCCCGAAGATCGGCATGCCGAGCCCGGCGCTGGTGGCGGAGTCGACGGTCGATCCGACGTCGAAGCTGTGAAGGGTTTACAGGACCGTAGGCGGGGTAACAGGTGGTCAGAGGACATGAAGGAGTACTCGCATGGATGTCGATGACCTCGATGTGGTGGTGTGGCCGGAATCCGAGGAACGTGAAGCGTGGTGGCGTCAGGTCGTCACAGGGGGCAGCGCGGGTGCCGCGACGTCGACGATGACACCGAATCGGAGTATCGAGGACGCCTCTTCTCGGATTCTGCACGCTGCGTAGATTCGTCGAGAGCGCAATCCCACCCGCCATGGGCGGTGGCGTGTGTCCGCCGGTGGGGGTCGATAGTTCCCCGTCTGGAATCTATCGACGCCGTTGGCGGAGTGCAGTTGTGCGTCCTTCCCGTCGGCAAGGGCGTGCAGGGTCCGTCTGGTCGTTACTGACGAACGATCAGACGGACCTACCCGGCTCATGTCGTGTGGTCTGACGCCGTTCGGCCGAACCGCTTCTAATCTTCAATCCTCAATGTGTGAAGGACCTTTCAGATGAACGTTCAGACTTCGAGATCGAACTCGTGGCCGGCTGTGCACAGCGGTTCGATGAGTACTGCCGAGATCAAGGCTCGTATCGAGTCGATGTACGCCGACCGAGGCGCTCTCGTTCCGAAAGGCACCGGAACAAAGTCCTGAGTATCGGCTGGGACCGAGTTGGGAGCGGCAGTAGGTCGATCCGTGGCCGAGCCCCGGGAGTTCGCGGGTCAGGGTGCGGTGGGGAAACCGTAGCGGCGGCGCATGTGGGCGACGTCGTCGTCGGTGCACGCGGTGGCGGCGATCCATCGGCAGGCCTGCTGAGAGTCGGCGTGCGTCCCGGGCTCGGCTCTCACCGGCGATGCCGAGGTAGGGGCAGTGTTCTGCGGGTGCTGCGTACGAGGATGTTATCCAATCGCAGCTGCTGATTATCCGCGAGGCGAATTTTGTCGTAGAGCACAGTGTGCGGAGTTCCGGTCAGCGAGGTGTGACCGGTTGCGGGCGACCTTTTCGGGGGTTTCGCTGGGCGTATCCCGTTGGCTCGCGTCGTGTGGGATGCGCGCGGGCCGTTACCGGTTGGTGCTTGCCGGGAAGGGCCCTGTTCGGCGACTCGTTGCCTGGGCAGCGTTCCGCCGTCAGGGCGGATTACCCGGCAAGGCGGATGGTGAAACCGGTGCAGCGTCAGGACTGATGCGCGTACACGTCAGTTCTGTCGGCGGCCGCGGATTCTCCCGGGAGTGGGGGGCGGTGTTCGTTGACGATTGCCGATGCGCCGCGTGGACGTCGTCTGTGCGGGGTATGGCCATGGACAGGGGAAAGTCGGCGGGAATAGAGAAGGAGAGAGGGCCATGAGTGGGCTGGAATCCGGTGCGGCGACGGGTACACGGGACAAGGACTACAACTTGATCTGGTTCGTCGAAGCGTCGTTGAGTAATGCGTTGCGTATGCAGACCTACATCGACGATGCCGAGCGTGACGGGGACGGCGAAGTGGCCGATCTGTTCCGTAAAGCCCAGAGCGAGAGCCCCAAGGGTGCGGAGATCGGGAAGAAGTTGCTTCTCGACAGGCTCGCCCAGACTGCCGTATGAGTCTGGTTCACCGTGCGTTGGGACTGACTGACCCCACACGGTTGCCAGAGGGGAGATCGTGATGATCAATGTTGCAGTGCTGGTGATCGTGTTGTGTATAGGGTTGGCTGTCGTTGCGCGCCTGGACTTCCGGGAGCGCTGATCGGCTGGGTGTGGCGGATCCGAACTTCCGGTATGCGGTGGTGACGGTCGGGTCTTCGGGGGATGCAGCATCGCACTCGACTCGCCGCCGAACAACCTTTCGCCGGTTGAGGGATGCCTGTCGCAGCGTTCGGGGATAGGAGGCGCGGCGGTGCGTCGCCCGTTTCGGTGCGGTTGGCGACACCAAAAAGTGTTGGAGTGCGGTTTGTTCGGGTCAGGTGTCCACCGTCGTGAGTGACAGAGTGCGGGTGAGGGCCTGTGTGCGACTCACCGAACCGTTCGCCGCGTGGGGTAGTTACCGAGGGGCCGGCGGGCTGAAACATCGGCGGTGGTGTATTCGGATGCGTGATGCGTCAGCATCCGCGGTCTAATGGTGGTTGCGTGGGTGCTGTGGTTCGTCGGGTTGTTTCTCGGGGCGGCCGAGATGCAGTTGGTGTGCGAAGAGAAGTGGGTAGCAGCACCACAATGTGATTGCCAGAAGTACGGCGCAGCCGCCGGCGATCAGGCCTGTGCTTTTGTTGACGACTACATCGAAAGTCAGGGTGAGAACGCCAGTCAGTGCGCCGCCGAGTAGGAGAAGGCCGGTGACGGCGAATCGTTGACCCTGCTCGACGAGGACGGGGAGGGCGTGACGCCTGAAGAGTAGGCGGTGCATGGCGACAGGTGATACGAGCACGATCGTCGCTGCCGTAGACATTGCCAGCGTGATCAGATACAAGTCCTTCTCGAAAGCTTGTAGATCCGAGAAGCGTTGTTGGAAGGGCAATGTCAGGAGGAAGCCGGTGAGGATCTGCATGCCGGTCTGGACTACCCGGAGCTCTTGGAGGATGTGGGACCAGTTGCGGTCGAGACGTTGGGTGGGTGTCTCGTGGCGGACGCGATAGTTCCATTCTGAATCGGCGCGTGGCGGTGCAGTGGCCTCGGGACGCGGTTCGGGGCGTGGGCGTTGCGGCCGGGCTCCGTCGCCGGTTGGTGCGTGTCCGGTGCTCATCTGGGTGAGCTACCCGCTCAGTGCGTGCGGAAAACAGGCTTCCCCGTGCCACGCGCAGGGCTGGGCACCTGCCACGTGAAGGGTAGGCAGTGATTCCTGTGGTGAGTTGTTCGTTGGGATCGTCGTGTGGTTGAGGTAGCGGGTTTTCGCAAGCTGCCCGTATGGGGGCGTTGCTCTGGTAGTCCTATGGGAGAGCCCCCAGGTGATGGGTGTGCGCAGAGCCGAAGGAAGTCATCATGACGCTGCCTTCGCAGGACCCAATTCGTATGGTCCAGACCCGCATCAGCCTTACGGGCAATCGCCTCAACAGCCCTACGGTTCAGCAGCCAATGTGCCCGACTCCCTGACTTGATTACGGGATCACCGACCTGGGGTACGCCGATACGAAACAACGAGTTCGGGAGGCGCTCAACGGATGAAGGATGTCAGAAAGGCGATGACGGAGACAGAGTTGGTCGAGGAGCTGCATCGACTCGAGAATCTCACGAAACGAAACCGATGTGAGCAGATCCGGCTAGAGATCGTGCACGACGAATTGGTCGGTCGCCAGACCGACTATCGCCGAATGGCCAACAACCATTAGTACGGAGTTCGATAATCCGAAAGTACTAGCGCACAGACTATTTCATTTGTCGGCGGCGTACAGCTTTGCCTGATTACCCGAAAGGATTCAGGCAATGCATACCGATTGTGCGGTTTATAATGGAAGGTGCGGGGCGGATAACTGGCCGCGCATCGAAAGAGGGTCATCTGAGTTGTGTGCTCAACGCAGATGGCGTTTCACTGCCCCGGCTCTGATGTGCAGAGCCGGGGTTACGGTTGCGGCACTGTCGAGCCGCCACAGCTGACCGTCCCTGCCGAGTGGTCCGTTCGGGGGCAGATCTGTTGCAGCTCGACAGAATCCCAGCCGTATCGTTCACCGATAACTTATATTATGTCATTCTATATATGAAAGTCGATGCACTGCAATGAAATACATCCACGGTGAACGTAAATCGTCAGTATCGAGTGTTGGCGCTACCAGAGTGAGAGCGGACGTCCCGCAGCCTCGGCCGCAGCGATATGCTCTTCGATGACATCGCTTCTTACGTGCTGTTCGATCCCGGTACGGATCGCGGTGGCGATGGCGCGAGTGCGACCCGCGGGTCCTCGAACGTCGGCGAGTGGGCTCGCGATGTTGCGTCGTCCTCGCTGACCCCAGGGAAGAAACGGCAGGCGACCAAAATGAAGGGCGACGGCGTATCCATGACCGAGATCGCCGAAGTGCTGAACACCGCCCGCAGTACTCTGTGCCGAAACCTGTAGCGGGAAACAACAGTCACGTTGCAATCGATCGGGCTACGACAATCGCCACCGCGATCCGCTCGGTGCCATCCCAAACCTGATACAAGCCAAACCCGGATATCGGACTTTCAAGCGCGAAGTCGCGTGAGCAATCAGTCGCTGCTCCTCTTCCGCATCCATACCCAAATCCTTCTCCGTCCAGGACAGAACCTCAATGGATCAGCGGTCACGAGCTACTGAGGCGGGGTTTGCGTAACGACGGAATTGGCTATCATTTCTTTGCTGCGGCGATTCTGAGTGGTCAGTTCAGTCGCGCACGGCCTGCCTTCCGGCTGTCGACTCGCCGGGGGTGGGCCCTTCCTCTGTACATCGAAATCGGACCCTGATCTCACCCTGAGGGCGGGGTCACCTTCGTTCGTTTGGTGGATTTCTGTCCAATTTGCGAGTTTGCCTGATGCTTGCCGAATACGTTCGATGAGTCGGATTCGATCGAGGGGTCGGAACCGACATGTAGTTGGTCATTCGTGTTGTGTGCTCAGCACGGGTGGCGTTCGATGGGAACCGGTCACAACTTGGCCAGGCCGGGTCCCCAACCTAGCGCCGGTCTGACCTGATCCCAGCCGTTGTATGGGGCACTGAGGATCCAGCCCTCGGTGGCGTACGGGTTCATCCACTTCGGGTGATGTCCGCTGGCGGTGTTGTCGCGACGATGGGGCGAAGAGTTCGCATTCTGAAGGTAAGGGATGGAGTCGGCCTGTGATTCATTCGTGCACATTGCCAATCTTGAACTCCGACCTGCGTTCTTGAATTCCGGCCTACGTTTTGTGTTCTCGATTCGGAACCGCCGACCGTCTCTTGAGGAGTCCTGATGCCCGCTGATTTCGCCGACCGCACCGATTTCGACAATGCCGGCCGTGGACTGGTTGCAACCCTCGAGCCCGCGCAGGTTCGCGCCGGCGACGGTCGGATTGTGTACGACGCAGCAGGATTCGCCCAGGCGACATCAGGAGATTGTCCTGACACAGTGAACCCCAGCTTGTGGCGTCAAGCGCAGCTGACTGCGATCCACGGATTATTCGAGGTCACCGGCGGCATTTACCAGATCCGCGGTTACGACCTGTCCAACATGACTCTCGTGGAGGGCGACACCGGCGTGATCGTGATCGATCCGCTCGTCTCCGCCGAATGCGCATCGGCCGGTCTGGCACTGTATCGAGAGCACCGTGGCGACCGCCCGGTCACCGCAGTCATCTATACCCATTCACACATAGACCACTTCGGTGGGGTGCTCGGCGTTGTCGATGCTGACACGACGGTGCCGATCATCGCTCCTGAACATTTCCTCGAACACGCGGTCTCCGAGAACGTCTATGCGGGCGGAGCGATGTTGCGGCGCGGGATGTTCCACACCGGCATCGTGCTTCCGGTAGGGGCGGACGGAACACTGGGCGCGGGCCTGGGGCCCAGTACGTCGACTGGAACCGTCGGACTCCTTGCACCGACCTTGGACATCACGCACACCGGCCAGGAAGAAACATTCGACGGCGTGCGCATGATTTTCCAAGTCACTCCCGGTACCGAGGCTCCCTCGGAAATGAACTTCTTTTTCCCCGACCACCGTGCATTGTGCCTGGCGGAGAACGCAACTCACAATTTGCATAACCTCCTGACGTTGCGTGGTGCGGAGGTGCGCGACGCCCGTAACTGGTCGCGCTACCTTGCCGAGGCAATCGAGATGTTCGGCTACGATTCAGACGTCGCCTTCGCCTCGCATCATTGGCCTACCTGGGGCACCGACAATCTGATCGGATACTTGACCGAGCAGCGTGATCTCTACGCCTACCTCCACGATCAGACGTTGCGCCAGCTCAATCAAGGTCTCGTCGGCAGCGAGATCGCCGAAGACTTCGAAATGCCGCCGGCCCTCGACGCGGCGTGGCACACCCATGGGTACTACGGATCAGTCAGCCACAATGTGAAAGCGATCTACCAGCGCTACCTCGGGTGGTACGACGGCAACCCCGCGCACCTCTGGCAGCACCCGCCGGAAGGAGCCGGTGCACGCTACGTCCGCGCGATCGGAGGCATCGAGGCGGCCGTCGCGCGGGCCCGCGAGTTCGCCGATGAAGGGGACTTACGCTTTGCCGCTGAGCTGGCAAGCCACGCGGTGTTCGCCGATCCGGGCCATGCCGGCGCGAAAGCGGTTCTGGCCGAAGCGTTGACACGTCTTGGTTACGGTTCCGAGTGCGCAACGTGGCGAAACAACTATCTCGTCGGGGCCAGCGAAGTCGATGGTCCGCCGCACCCCGCTGAAGTCAGCGCCGCCGGGATGGCGTCCGCGCTCACCATCACCCAAGTCTTCGACAGTGTTGCCATCCGGATCAACGGTCCGAAGGCGTGGGACACGACAGCGACGATCCGCTGGCACTTCACCGACGTCGACCAGTCGTATCGAATGGAGCTTTCGAATGGCGTACTGATCCATTACCCCACGGGGCGGTCCGATCCGGCTGATCTCGTAGTGACACTGACGAAGTCGCAGCTGCTCGGTCTGCTGTCCGGCTCTGGTAGCGACGGTATCGCGATGGACGGGGACGCTACGACGATCAGCAGAATTGTTGCCCTGACCGACCGACCAGATCCTGCATTCCCGATCGTCACGCCATAACGCACGAACATTACGAGCCGGATTTCTTTTGGCGAATACGCCAACCACCCCGCTTACTATCTCGCCTACCGAACTGCTTTGGGCGCGCCGCGAAGTACGGGCCCCGAATCGGCGTGGCTCGCGAGAGCTATCGCAGGAACGTGGTGCTAGCGGCGTGCATCAGCCATGCCCTCGCCACCGAAATCACAGCGACACCTGCTGGCGGCGGTCAGCGCATCCGTGGGCGTCGATTCTGCGGGTCGCTCGATGTCCACAACAGTTCCGATTGCGGGCAACGGCTTAGCCGAAGTAACTTTCGGTGACTAGACGGCTCCCGAATGGGTAGACATCAGTACGGGGATAACGCAACACCATGTCCAGCTCGGCGCTAGTGCGGCATTCGAGGCCCAAAGGAAGGCAAAATAGCCACTCCAGCCGTCGAATTAGCATTCGAAAACCCGGCGTAGATGACGCTCTGGCGCCAAATGAGCAGGGGCATAGCGACTGTCGATCACGGTCTTCATCCGCGCCGTCGCGAGGATTTCTATTTTGAGGTGAGAGTTGACGGCATGCATCAAAATCGTCCGGCGCGTTTCGACGGCGTGTTTGCGCTGTCAGCGGGAAGCCTCTCCGGTGTGGTTGTCGGCGCCATGAGTAGCAGCCTTTGGGAGGGGATCTCCACCGGTTCCGCGATTGCCGCAGCCTTTGTACTGGCACGCCTGCTCATACGGAGTTTACCCTGGCCATCGTTGACAGCGGGGGCGTAATCTTCGACCGTTCATCGGTACCGTTTGTCGGATTGGGAGGGATGCAAGCCGAAATCGGGTGGCTCACCCTCGCGCACGAAGTGACCGCCCGCGAAGCTGTCGCCCATGCTCGCCGTCGCGACCCGCCGCGCCTAGGACGCCGGACAGATCGCACCCTCACGGGTGAATCGGGTTTACGGCCGAGTCGAGCGCGCCGCCGCACTGCACGGAATCCGATTCCGATGGTGAACGCGCCGAGGGCAGAGACGATGGTGGATCCGCAGATGTTCACCGGATGCGTTCTCGCGGGATGCCCGAATATCGTGGCCGAGGACGGAGAAATCTGCTCGCAGTGCCGCCGCATCTTCGGCGACATGATCAGGCCCGTATCCGAGCGAGAGTGCACCGAGACCACCGAACCCCACGGCCCGCCGCGACCGGAGCGCAGTTGTTGACCCGACGCAATCAACGGTGCTGGTTGTGCGAGCAACGCCGCACCTGTACCCGGGTCGGTGGGCAGTGGGAGTGCTGCGACTGCACGCGGCCGGTGGAAAGGTGACGCCTGCCCGGCGGCCGGCCACCTTCGGTGTCCCCCGACATGAACTCCGCTGCGCTCCGTTCTGTGAAAAAGCATTGATTTGTTTCTCCTTCTGGCCTTCCGATTCTCGTCGGCGGTGACCTGCGCGCAACCCCTGGCGGCGCAAGCGCCGGCCGATGGCTCCGAGAAATTTTCGCCACTCGCAAGCTCCCGTCAAAATTTTCTCGGCCCAGGGGTGGCACTCCAGCCCCCTCATGCCGACGCGATTCTCCTTTGCCAGAAGGCGAAAAAAATTGGCGGGGCACGAGGCCCGGTCACTTTCACAGCAAGGGGAACGACATGCAGAACATCCGTTTGAGGACCGCCACCGACGTCTTGGCCGCAATCCCGGCGTTGCTCGGATTCGTCCCCGTCAGTTCCGTCGTGATGATCGCTCTCACCGGATCACCGGCCATGCTCGCGTTCGCTGCGCGCACCGATGTCATCGGTGCCGATGCGGCAGCCGACTACAGCACCGCACTCGAGCAAGCCGCAGCCACGTCGGTTATCTGGGTTGTCGTCGGCGCCGGTCCGGTGGCAGCCGCCGGACTCGATCAGATCGAGGCAGCTCAGCGCGAGCTCGACAGCAGGGGAATCCGCAGCGTCCGCACCCTTTTCTCGGAGTCTCTTGAGGTCGGAGCGGGGTGGTTCGACACCAACGGCGAGGTGCCTGATTAGCACTGCATGTCCTGCGTCTCATGCCATTAGTTGCCCTTTCGTGGGTTCGCTTCGGCCATGGGCCGGGCATCTTCGTTTCGTCCGTGTTGGCTGACTGGGTTAGGTGACCATTCAGAAGTCGTTTGTCCGAAATGTCGTCCCCATCGGGGACGCCTCAACCCCGAGACTTCAGCGCCGCCCGCGCGGCATTGAACCCACCCATCCCGTGGACCCCGCCGCCCGGGGGAGTCGCGGACGAGCAGAGGTAGACGCCCGGGGCCCCGGTGGCATAGGGGTCGAGCCCGAACCGGGGGCGCGCGATGATCTGCCGCGCCGTGTTCGCACCCGCGGAGATGTCGCCGCCCACGTAGTTGGGGTTGTACGCCTGCATCTGCGGCACATTGCGCACGTGGACGCCCACGATCCGGTCCCGGAACCCCGGCGCAAACCGCTCGATCTGACGCGTGATCGCATCGGTGGCGTCACCCGGATAGCCATGCGGCACATGCGCATACGCCCACACTGGGTGGATGTCTCCTACAGATCGGGAGGGGTCGGCCAAGAACTGCTGGCCCAACAGAATGAAGGGCTTGTCTGGCATCTGACCCCGCACGGTCTGGCGTTCGACAGCAGCAGTTTGCGAAATCGTCCCGGACAGGTGCAGGGTGCCGGCCTTGCGGGCGTGCGGATTCGTCCACGGCACGACGCTTCCGTCGGAATCACCACGCACGGCGTAGTCGACCTTGTATGCGGCGGTGCCGTAGCGGAATTTGCGGTAGGCCCGGGCAATGCGGTCGGGCTGCCGGCCGTCGAGCAGGCGGCCGGCCGCGTCGGGGGCGATGTCGAGCATGACGATGTCGTAGTCGGCGATCTGGGAGTAGTTGGTGACCCAGTTCCCGGTTTCGATGGTGCCACCGAGGCTGCGCAGGATCGACGCGAGGGCGGCTGCAATTGAGCCCGAACCACCTTGTGCCACAGGCCAACCGTGAGCATGAGCGGCCGCAGTGAGCATCGAGCCGACAGCGCTGGACAGGGGAAGGGTGAGCGTCCCGAACATGTGCGCCGCGACGCCACCGAAGAGCGCCCGCGCTCGTGGGGTCTTGAACATCCGAGCGAAACCCGTCGCGGGAAGCAGAGCGCCCGTCCCGAAACGCGCGAGCATCAGCGGGTGCTTCGGAACGTGCACGATCGGCTTGAAGACGTCCTGCACCAACTCGTCGAAGTTCTCGGAGAGGTATCCGAAGACGTCGAGCCACCTCTTACCGTCGACACCCAGTCCCTCAGCGGTCCGGTTGATGTCGCGCCACAGAACCCCGGCGGTGCCGTCGTCGAGTGGATGGACCAGTTGGATCTCGGGCCACAGCCACGTCAGGCCGTGCTTGGCGAGCCCGAATTCGCGGTCGAGTTCCTTGAAGTAGGGAGACGCCAAAGCCGTGGGATGGAAGGCGGAGCAATCGTCGTGGACGAGTCCGTCGACTATGTATTCGCTACTGCGGGTGCCACCGCCGATCTTGTCCGCACCCTCGATGACATGGACGTCGATTCCTGCGCGGGCGAGTTCGAGCGCCGCCGCGAGACCGTTGGGGCCACTGCCCACCACTACTGCTGTTGTCATTTGCGCTTCGCCACCCGTCTTCTCAGGTGTGAGCCTACGGAAATTACAGCGATGGCATTCTGCGAGCAAACAATTCAGGCCTAGACCTTGGTTGATCGATCAACTTTTGTTACAGTTCGAGGCGCACTGGCCGCAGCTGATTCTTATCGCT